>Ga0116156_10000393_pt1 | contig 47268 bp, 28 predicted proteins | sample AD_UKC045_MetaG_FD_89891 | JGI IMG/M metagenome (GOLD analysis project Ga0116156, IMG submission 89891) | Active sludge microbial communities of municipal wastewater-treating anaerobic digesters from USA - AD_UKC045_MetaG | ecosystem: Engineered > Bioreactor > Anaerobic > Digestate | place: USA...
TGGACAGGATGGACAGGATGGACGCTATGGACAGGATGGACAGGGTGGACGACGGGACTGTAGCACGGACCTGTCTTCGTTCCGCGAGGGGCGTGACGAAGGAGGACACGTCGGAGGGCAAGACGGGGGACAGGACGCCGTGGCGGGGGCTGATGAGTATCGATGGAATCATGGTGGAGGATGAGATGAAATAGGACCGATAGGACTTATAGGACCTATATGCTTGGGAAGCCAAGGCGCCTAAACCACAAGCCCGATGGTGATAATGATAGCGATAGAGGATATTGTTTGGGGTTGTGGGGTACACTAGCTGCCGGAGGTAATGTTCATGATTTCTGCATTCAATTTTGCGCGGATGCCGCAGGTCATTTTCGGGCCGGGGAAAAGCAGTGAATTACCCAGGCTTATCCGTAAATTCGGTTCCAGGGTGTTGGTGGTTACCGGGGATGCGTCGTATAAATCACTGTCTTGGGATCGTTTTCAGGATGGATTAAAGACCTCGGGTATTGAGCATTCCCACATCACGCTGAAGGGCGAACCTTCTCCGGAGTTTGTGGATGACGCGGTGGCGCAGTTCGCACCTATGAACCTTGATGTGGTTGTGGCATGGGGCGGGGGGAGTGTCATCGATGCGGGGAAAGCGATCTCCGCGATGTTGATGCGGAAGGAGCCGGTAGCCGAGTATTTGGAGACGGTGGGCACAAAAACACTCCCGGACGGTTCCAAGAAGCCTTTTATCGCCGTTCCTACGACGGCAGGCACGGGTAGCGAGGCCACGAAGAATGCGGTGCTGAGCAGGATTGGACGGAATGGATTTAAGAAGTCGCTGCGGCATGACAATTTTGTTCCGGATATTGCATTGGTGGACCCGGAGTTGATGCTGCATTGCCCGGCGGCGGTAACGGCGGCGTGCGGGATGGATGCGTTTACGCAATTGCTCGAAGCGTATGTTTCCTCTGCTGCCTCGCCGATGACGGATGCCCTGGCTTGGAGTGGCATTGAGGCTATCGCCCGGAGCCTTGTGCCGGCCTGTTCGGATGGAGCAGGCGATGCACAGGTGCGCGCCGATATGGCGTATGCGGCGCTGATGTCCGGGATTGTATTGGCGAACGCCGGGCTGGGGGTGGTGCATGGCTTGGCCTCGCCGATAGGCGGGTATGCCATAATCCCGCATGGGGTGGTCTGCGGCACGCTGATGGCGCCCGCCGTGGCCGTGACCATTCAACGGCTGAGCGAGGCGCATGGCCCCGGCCATCCCGCCTTAAAGAAGTATGCGCGCGTGGGGGCGCTTCTGGCGGGTACAGAAGAAACCGGCACGTTGCGCGACTGCCGGATGCTGGTGGAGCATCTGGAGGCGTTGACGGAACAACTTGCGATCCCAACATTGAACCGGTATGGCTTTTCTGAATCGGATATACCGAACCTCCTTGCCGGGGCGGAAAACAAAAACAATCCCATCGCGCTGAATAGCGAGGATATTTCGCTGATTTTACAGCAACGGCTGAGTTAACGGGGCCCCAGGCGGAGTGTCATCGCAGAATAGGGATCCGGCAGATGCATTTATCAATAGCCCGCCAGACACGGGTTACATTACCGGCATTACCCGGTCAACCCGTTGCCTTTTCATTGGTCTGGATGAGAAAAAGGACTATTTCGCAATTATCCCGGGATATTGTTTCTTTTTTTCTCCAGTTCCTTAAAGTGGTTGAATCTTATTTTCAAAAATGTGTATAAGGGGGAGCCAAAGGGGTTTTGGCCGTTTGAATGAGATAAAGTTTCAGGGAGATGAGTTATGAGTTTCTTGTTGATGCCATTATGTCTTGCCCTTTCCGCCGCTCCGTCCGTGACTGTTTCCACAAGCGCCGTGGATGTCCGGGCCTTCGGGGTAAAGGGCGATGGGATTACGGATGACACCGCGGCGTTGCAGGCTGCTCTGAGCGCCTGTGCCCAGCAGGGCGGCGGGGTGGTGTCCTTGCCCGGCGGCGTATATGCAGTTCGGGGAAACCTGACTGTTCCTGAGTATGTGACATTGCAGGGGGCATTGGGTGCGCCAAGCGCAATGAGTGATCCCAAAGGAACCATGCTGCACGCATATGCGGGGCGGGGCGATGAAAAAGGAACACCGTTCCTCAGTATGAAAACGGGATCTGGAATTAAGTGTCTGGCGATTCAATATCCGGAGCAGACGGGCGCGGACGTGATTCCTTATCCATGGTGCATCGCGGGGAGCGGAGAAGACATCTCTGTTATTGATTGCATGCTGGTGAATCCTTATCAGGGCATCGATTTTGGATCGCAAGGGTGTCCCCGGCATTTTATCAGCCGGTTGTATGGCTATCCCTTGCGGCGCGGCATATTCGTGGATCAATGCTTTGACATCGGGCGCATAGAGAATGTGCATCTGTGGCCGTTCTGGCGCACGAGCGAGAATCCACAAAAGGTGGTGAAGTTTGTGCAGGAACAGGGTGAAGCCTTTATCTTTGCCATGACGGACTGGCAGTACGTGGCCAACACCTTCTGCTGGGGGTATCGCTACGGCTATCGTTTCACGGAGAACGGGCGCGGCGTTTGCAACGGTAACTTCACGGGCATTGGCGCCGACGCCTGCAACGTGTCCGTGCTCATCGACAACAGCGCGGCCTATGGGTTGCTCATCACCAATGGGGAATTTGTGGCGCTCTATGGAGAACATCCCACGCAGATCGTGGTGGGTCCGGACAATTCCGGGAGTATTCAGTTCAACAATTGTGCGTTCTGGGGACCGTCGTACCAGTGCGCTAAAGTGGCCGGGAAAGGCTATGTGAGCTTTCAGCAATGCCATTTTCTGGAATGGGATTTTCAAGAAGGCGCGGCGCCGGGGGTTGACGTGGACTCCGGCATGGTGAATATTCAGGGATGCCGATTTGGAAAAGGGGCGAAATCCGTGCGCCTGGGCAAGGCGGTGCGCGGGGCCGTTATTACCGGGAATTTGTTTGGCGCGAAAGACAAGGTGGAAATAGAGCCGGGCGCTACGGCTACCGTGGAGGCCAATGGCGTGGAAAGCCCGCCTGAAGCACCGACCGCGGGCTCGAAAGTGATCAATGTGCTGGGCCCGAATGTCCGCCTGACGGAAGAATGGTGGGATTATGCGGGCCGCGGCACCTATGTGGGCGTTGCATATTTCAGCGTGCATAAAGAATTGGCCAGTACCTTTACCTGGCTGTTGGATATTAAATCGAAGAACGCATACACCCTGTCCGCATGGGTTCCCAAGTGGGTGGCGCCTGTCGGCGGCAAAGGACGCGCTGTATACCATGTGTATCATACGGGGGGCGAAGCAACGGTGGAAGTGAATCAATCCGAACACCCGGAATCCTGGGTGGATTTGGGTCAATACACCTTCGATGGGGAAAGCCGTGTGGTGCTGGAGAATACTGTGGGTGAAACCGTACTTGCCGACTGTCTGCTTCTTACTCCGGCCGTCAAATCCGCAAAGCCCTAATCAATTTTAAAAAGGCAGCATGCCATGAAATAACCCTGGCATGCTGCCTGCATATCTGAAAATTTTTAACTGTCATCAACGGCGTTTATACCGTTCTCATCCCGGATTATAGTCCGGGGCAGAATCCATCCTCCGTGCCGTCCAACGGACAATAATGATATCCACCGGAATTGAAGAACTGGATCACACGCAGCAGTTCGGACAGGCTGATGTGCCAGTCCTGGGCATTGTAATCGCTATCATGCGGTGCGCAACTGGTGTCGCCCGGTCCGGGGGCGAAGCCGTCCTCCGTTCCTGCCTGGCAGTGGAATCCATCGGAATTGAAGAATTGGATCACGCGCAGCAGTTCGGACAGGCTAATGACTCCATCGCCATTCGGGTCCGCGGAATGAATGCTCTCCTCGCCTTCGACGGCGCCTTCGCCTTCGACGGCGCCTTCACCTTCCACCGCGCCTTCACCCTCGACCGCGCCTTCACCTTCGATGGCGCCTTCGCCTTCCTCTGCGCCTTCACCTTCGACGGCGCCTTCACCTTCGACGGCGCCTTCACCTTCGACGGCGCCTTCACCTTCGACGGCGCCTTCACCCTCGACGGCGCCTTCACCTTCCTCTGCGCCTTCACCCTCGACGGCGCCTTCACCTTCCTCTGCGCCTTCACCTTCGATGGCGCCTTCGCCTTCCACCGCGCCTTCGCCTTCCTCGGCACCTTCGCCTTCCTCGGCGCCTTCGCCTTCGCCTTCACCTCCGAGCAGAAACGAAATGGTGCATTCGTCTACATACCATCCCTGACCAGGCGCGGTAATGCCACAGCCTCCTCCTCCTTCATGCCCGCAATTGATGCCATCCCATTCCACCAGCCAATGAAGGTAGAACAAGTCGTAATAGCAGACCACGGTTCCCGTAGTTCCCGCCATAATACAAGGATTGCCATCCGGATTATCCACCAGACACACCACGCGGTCGCCAGGATTAAAGAACGTGGGGCCGCTGTCTGGGCATTCGCCGCAAGTGGCGGCCATCTGAGAATTCAACATATACCAACCCGTATACGGTTGTACACGGCCACACCCGCTATCTCCATTATGTCCGCAATCAATGCCATCCCAGCGCACCAGCCAATCATACCCATACGACATGTCATTGCAGATAATGGTGCCCGTTGTGCCGGTCATGATGCATGAACTGCCATCCGGATGATCGGTGGTCGATACGACCCGTCCGCCCGGTGCGAAGGTCTGGGGGCAGGTAGTGATGCACAACGACATATTCTGTCCAATAGGGGAGGCGCCGGAACCGGAATCCTGGAGGGCGGAATAATCGCCCTCACGGGAGGTTGCCCAAAGGAACCAGCACGTATCCGTGTCTATGCCGACTATGCTAACCCAGCCTGTATCCAGCGCTATGGGAATCTCAAACGTGACTTGGTATCGTTTGAGGTTAAATCCCACAATTGTGGCGCCGGTATCCTCTACATTCGCCTCCGCACCCACGCTGGTGATTGCGGTGCCTGGCGCCCCTCCCTCGTCCGCATAAAAGGTGATTTGAAACTGATCGGGAGCGGGCCGGTCACATTCAGACCAGCCTCCGGAATACGCGAGATCAATTCCCCACCACTGCAATCCGGTGATGCTTCCCGTAAGCCCCTCGAAATTCTCATACACGGTGTGTGGGGAAGAGTCACTGCTCGTGTTCGCGCCGGCCCCTTCAAAATCAAAGCCCACGCGCTGTGAAAATTCCGAATCCCAGTTGCAGAGCTCCACAACCCCAAGGTCTACCTGGACTGTCTGATGGGCGCCGCCGGCTCCGTTCACGTGGAGAGTCAGGGAATCATAGAACCCCAAAGCTTTTCCGGCGGAGTCCGCATATAGGTTGACCTCCACGGATTCTCCGGGAAGCAAGGAGCCGGTCTCCGGATACATCGAAAGCCATTGCGGCCCCGCAAACCAGAAGACCGTGTTCCGGAACAAACGCGGCACATCGCCGGTGTATTTCGCGTCAGGCCCCGGCGCAAACAGATTAATCCCCACTACGGAGTCGCCTTGGATAGCTACAAACGGCACACCATTATCCCATGCAGCGACCTGAATCGCGCCCGCCGCCAAGGTATCGGTTAACACATAATAATCGTATATGGACGTAATCCCGTCCATAATCGGATGGCTGTCATCAAAACTGCCCAGATAATGGTCACCGAATTCAGTAGGTGCGGTAGGGTTGAAGGCCATATAGCCTCCTGTCGCAAACCGGCCCCCAATGGGGACGGTTGCAAAGGATGAAAAGGTGGAATGAATGACTTTGCCGCCATTATCCACATAATCCGCCAAGGCATCCCCCAGAGCGTCACCATCGTAATAGGCATAATTGCTTACGGCGATCACCGCATCATAGGCCAGCATTTGCCCCAGCGTTGGGGTGTCATTTCGCGCATCAAAATAATCCACCATCCCTATGCCGGGCTGTTGGCGCAATTCGTCGAAAAACCGCCCCTGGCTATCGGCGAGCACCACCAGGACATCCAGGAACCCCGCCGCCCAGTCAATGGCAAAATCGGAGGTGTTGGTTATGGTGATCGGTTCCGCCGTATAGTCGTCCGGCCACATGCGGAAATTCACCTCTGCGGGCGCAACTTGCAAGGCATTTTCGCTAAAGCCCGCCATGTGGAAAATCTCATTTTCATACAATTCAATCATGTCGTTCTTGCCGTCGGAATCCGCATCTTGATCCACAAGCCCGGGTGCAAAACCATTTACGATAAAGCGATCATAATAATTGATTGTAATGGCCGCCTGCCCTGGCTGCGGAGATCCGGTATACCCGGCCACGGGCGTTGCAGCCGTCGTATCAAGGAAATACCCGTCTGTCGCGCACGCATTGAAAAATGTTCCCAAATCCGGCACGGCGTTCGGCACAAGAAACAATGGATCAGGCTCCCAGGAATACACTGGTATTGGATCTGAATAGGCACTCCCTACGGAAATCCCCGCGTTCGCAAACAGATCATGGCCGGAAAAACCCACCATGTCCCAATAGAAAAAGATAAGGTTTCCGCCGGAGGCATAATACTCCGCCAGGGCGTCCAGAACGGACTCGTCAATGGTCGAAGCGTACTCATCGAATATGATCAGCGACCATTCCCCCGTTCGTATGGCGAACTCGTATTGATCCGGGTCGCTCACCAACGTAAAGTCTGCGTACCCCAAATTGGTTAAAGCAGGGGAAACGAAATCATTGCTGCCACCGCAAGTTTTTACTACCGCCAGCACACCGCTGCCCGTTTCACTCTGAATGATGCAGATATCGTCCATCACCCAGGTATTGGCCGTGGAATTGAACTCTACCCGTGTAATATTCCAGCCAAATACGCGCAATCGCAACAGGTCGCTTGTAATAGCCGTCGTGACCGTATCGACCACCTCGTCATCCGCATTGTATGCCGTTACGGTAACATCACCGGAAAATTGCGAGCCAAAGCCCGCCTCAAACGAAACAATGGGGCTGTTAAAAGTAACGGTTTCGGGGCCTTGGGGAATACCGCCGTCGATCAACTGCGACGATGGATTGAAGGCAAGAAAATTAGGCGATGAGTGACCCGTAACGCCAAAACCGCTTGTTTCATTAAGAATGGCCCCGCCATCATTCCCGGCTGGCCCCGAGAAATACACCCCTTCTACCCAATACTGATCGGTTAGCCGCGTCGTATCCATAAATAGATCAGATGCAGTGACATCATCGAAATTGATGAAAATCTCACACCCGTTCTTGTCCGCCGTGTTGGGCGCGGCCGGGACATTGGCTTTTTCGGCGGGCTGACCCGCCAAAGAGCCTACCCCATGGGAATCGGCGGGTGGTTGCGCCCAGGCGGCCACACATACCATGGCCACCACAGTGAAAACAATAACGAAACTCCTGCTTTTTTGCGTTAGGGATTGAAAAAACATGACTGACCTCTCCTCACCTGAGTTTTGTGTTAAACACTGGTTCCTCGTTCCTCGCACATGTTCTTTTTATAACATGAAAAACAGATTTTTTCCAATTTTTTCTTTCCGATGTTATTATTTACCAATGGGTTATGCGTGTTATGTTGAAGTGGCATTTCCCGCAAGCTGGGCAGACCACCAAAATCTACAAGGCCTTTTCTTGAATTTCTCTGTATGCTATTTCGTAAATTGTTCTTAAAAAAAGGCATGGCACCATGGGATGAATCTGATTGGTCTGATGGTATTTGTTAGAGCCGGCCGCTCTTGATTGAATCTGTACCCCCTTTTGCTAATGTTATGCAGCGCTGCATCGCCCTCTCTTTTTTCACTAAACGCTGGCTGGAATACGACACCCTGAGCACGTAATAATGTTTACAGATCACGAAGGAGATTGGCTGATGGGTGTTGTTAAAATAAATTTTCCGCATGACGGTGATGTATTGACCCGCGGTGATGGCCGGGAAACCCCCGAGTCATTAACCATAAGGGTGCAAGGGGCAGTTCCGGAAGGGGCGGGAGAACTCAGCGTGAACGGGACTCCCGCCACATCACAAGGAACCCTTTTTTCTTGTGATGTTGCTTTGCGGGAGCGGCGGAACACCATTACCGTCCGGGGCGGCGGCAAAGAACAGACCCTCGATGTGTGGTGGAAGAAAGGCGGCCGGAAACAATACCGCTTTTCCGTGGATGACAATATCCAATTTCTGAAAGACCTCGGGACGAATCCGGATCAGTATCCCTCGTTGTTCAATCACTGGTATTTGGGATTCTGGCGGGATCTCCACCGGGAATTCGGATTGAAACTCCATTTGAACATCTATTACCAAACGGACGGCTTTGATTTGACGCAGATGCCGGAGAAGTGGAAAGAAGAATGGCAGGCCAACGCGGATTGGCTTCATTTGAGTTTTCACGCGCTCCAGGACAAGCCGGACCGCCCCTACCGGAATGCACGCTATGCACAACTCGCTCATGACTTCGACCTGGTCACTGACCAGATACGCCGGTTTGCGGGCAACGAAGTCCTCAGCAGCACCACCACGTTGCATTGGGCGGAATGCCCCAAGGACGCCGTGGCGGCTCTGCGTGATCGCGGTATCGAAACACTCATCGCTCTTTTCCAACCGCAAGGGTATGCCGGTCCCTGCACCACCGGCTATTATCTGTCCCGTGAGCAATGCGCCTATTGCGACACGCGCTCGGCATGGCATGACCGCGAGACCGGCCTCACGTTCATCCGATGCACTGCCGTGATCAACGCGATCGAGGCGCCGGACATCGTGCCCTACCTGGATGCGCACACCGCAACGCCCGCCACCGCTGAAATGGCCGAACTGCTTATTCACGAACAATATTTCCGCAAAGACCTCGACCTGTATCAGCCCACCGTGATGGAAAAAGTCCGCACCGCCCTCGAGTGGGTTTCCCAACGCGGGTATGAACCCGTTTTCTGGTGCGATGGTTTCCTGGGGGGTAAGTAGTTTTGTTATTAATTAAAAAAGTGTAAATATTGTAGTTTGGGTGTCAAAAGGTGGAAAATAAAAGTAAAGAGTATAAGCATTGGCAACGAGGTGGATAATGGCAACGGCCGAACAGCTTAAAGCGCTAATCCGATCCCATCTAGGCGATGACCAAGAACGTTTTTATACAATTGCACTTCAGGTAGCAGCGCATGAGGCACAACAGGGCCACGGGGCATTGGCACATGAGATTCGGGAAATTGTGGATAAGTCGCGGCAGGAGCGTGGTCCGCGTATTGTAAAATTTCCCGTGGACCTCAGGGGGCTGGTACTTGCAGAAGAACCTGACACGACAAAACAGAGCATTGTGATGCCTGAGACTTTGTTGTTCCGTATGGAACGTGTAATCCATGAATATCGTCAGCAATCTAAACTTAAAACACACGGATTGTTACATCGACGGAAACTACTGCTCATTGGGCCGCCTGGTACCGGCAAGACGATGACAGCTCGTGTACTAGCGCATGAATTAAGGCTTCCTCTATACATTGTACAAGTAGATAAGCTCGTAACGAAGTTTATGGGGGAGACAAGCGCTAAGCTCCGGCAGATATTCGATCTTATTCTCCAAGAACCAGGAGTTTATCTCTTCGATGAATTTGATGCCATTGGAGGAGCGCGAACTCTAGAAAATGATGTTGGAGAAATGCGTCGTGTATTGAACGCCTTCCTACAATTCATTGAACTGGATGCGTCAGACAGTTTAATCGTTGCTGCCACTAATAGCCCAACGCTCCTTGACCGTGCGTTGTTTAGACGTTTTGATGATGTACTTTCTTATACGCTACCGGAAAATAAGGAACGCAAACGCCTTATCCAGAATGTATTAGGGGCGTTCTTTCCTCTTAACTTTATGTGGTCGGCAGTGCTTCGTGAAAGTAAGGGATTAAGCCATGCAGAAATTGACGCAGCATGTTGTGATGCAGTAAAACAAACCATTCTCGCTGACGAGACGAACGTTACTGGGCCACTGCTTCGACAAATGCTGGCTGAACGCAAAGGGATGCAACCAAAACTTAGGGAGTAATTAATTATGCCAGGGGGGCCATATCGACACATCTTTCTTGCAGGTATCGAGCGTAGACACGGGTTTACAAGTCCCAGACAGGGCGGCTCTGCCCCCCGTGTACCGAAGCGAGACCCAGCAACGCACAGTGCCCATCTAATATCCAGACTTCAACAGACTTGGAAAGAAATCGGAGATAGACGTGCCATTATTCAAACCGATTGTTATGGTTCTTACATTGAATTTGAGAGTGCACCGGGATATGACCTTGTAGTAAAAAGTCTTGAGTGTATCCGATCAGGTATTCGCCTGTGTAACGTGCGTCAGGTTGGCTCAGGAGAGCATATACGCACACTAGCCACAGTTTTTGTTCCTCACGAAAAGCGCAACTATTTCCTGAAAAAACTGCAATCCTATGGACTACCGCCCGAACCTGGAAAGAAGCCAAAAAATGATACGCTGGCCCGCAGTATCTTGGATATCCGGCGCGCTGTACTGGAATCGTTCTGGCGCGAGGATGAACGCGGATTGATACCAGATGATATACCTGAATGGGTGGAAGTATGGCTTGCGAGTGATTCTGTCAAAACGATAAAGCGGTTTCAAGAATTACTGAATCGATTGGATGTGTCTTTTGGGGAAAGTGCGCTCAAGTTCCCAGAACGGGCAGTAATGTTAATCATGGCTAATCGCCCAATACTTGAAACTCTCATTGAACAATCCGACGATATTGTTGAATACCGCCTCGCAAAGCGGCTGGCTTCTTTCTATATTGAACTTGAGAATCGTGATCAAACAGACTTAGTTCAAGAAATATTAGCACGAACATACTTTGATGATGCAGATGATATTGCTATTTGCATTCTAGACAGCGGTGTAAACAATGGACACGCTCTTCTGCATCCAGTGCTCGATTCAAGCGACATGCATACGTTTAATCCACAATGGGGAACTCACGACCATCACGGACACGGGACTCTTATGGCTGGAACCGCAGTCTATGGTGATCTTCTTAAAGTACTCAATAGCAACCATGAATTACATGTATTACACCGGTTGGAATCTTCGAAGATCCTTCCACCACCACCTGCTCAGAATCAAAAGGCCCTTTGGGGCCATATAACCGGGCAAGGAGTAAGCCGTGCTGAGATCCAGGCTCCAAAGAGAAAACGGGTAATCTGCATGGCAGTAACGTCCGATGAAAATCGTGACCGAGGCCGTCCTTCGTCGTGGTCCGCAGAACTGGATGCAATGGCATCCGGATATAATGATGACACCAAGCGTCTGATTGTTGTCAGTGCGGGAAACGTAGACGATTCAAATTGTTGGCGAAACTATCCTACTGAAAATATCACAAATGAAATTCATGATCCTGGTCAATCTTGGAATGTATTAACTGTCGGTGCTTTCACAGAGAAGACAAGAATTACTGATGATACATTACTTGGGTATGCCGCTATCGCACCAGATGGAGGTCTATCACCATATAGCACCACCTCAAGCACCTGGCACGGACGGCGCTGGCCAATAAAACCAGAGGTTGTTTTCGAGGGTGGAAATGTTGCAAGAGGCCCGAATAACTCCATATCAGTCCCGGATGACCTCAAACTTGTTTCAACATATTACAATCCACAAAGATCACAGTTTGCTCCATTTTGCGCCACAAGTGCTGCTGCTGCACAAGCCGCATGGATGGCAGCGCAAATTCAGATAGCATATCCTGAAGGGTGGCCAGAGACAGTACGAGCACTGATCGTTCATTCTGCTGACTGGACAGATACGATGCGCCAACAGTTTCTTCAGGCGACACCTGCAACCAAGCAGCAGATAGCGTATCTGATGCGAATTTGTGGATATGGCGTCCCAAATCTTTCGCACGCCCTTCACACACTCTCTAATTCCCTAACGCTAATCTCGCAAACAACCTTGCAACCATATGATAAGAAAAAGGATAGATATGTCACAAATGAAATGCATTTATATGAGTTGCCATGGCCGAAAGAGGCTCTGGAGTTTCTCGGTGAAGCTTTAGTGACAATGCGTATTACACTTTCTTATTTCATAGAACCAGCACCAGGTGAAGTTGGGTGGAATAACCGTTACCGGTATGCATCACATGCACTTCGTTTTGATGTGAATGGAGCGCAAGAGACCGAAATGGATTTTATCCAACGTGTAAACCAACAAGCACGTGAAGATGGGGAGCATCCTGGTACTCAAGGGCCAACAGACAAATGGTTGATCGGCGATGCCAGAAATGTTGGCTCTATCCATTCTGATATTTGGCATGGCACTGCAATAGAACTATCCACCTCAAATCTCGTAGCTGTTTATCCAACGATCGGCTGGTGGCGTGAGCGCCATCATTTGGACCGGTGGGATCGAAGCTGTCGCTACTCCTTGATTGTGTCAATTCAAACCCCAGAAGAAAAGGTCGATATCTACACACCAGTTGCTGTGAAAGTCGGTATTGCCATACCTATTCCAATCAATCATTAGAGTAAGTAATGAAGACATTTTAACAGAGACTAATTCCATCAACTGTCGTCTCTAGATTGGTATCCGAGGGCATTATCAGCACAATTGGTAAAAAAAGAGGACGGCAGTACTTATTGACACGAAAGGCGTAAAAAAACTCACGGGTGTCCGTTATTTTGATTAAAAACATGGGGTGTAAAATACCCTAATCTGATGTAAGTGGCTGATACATAATGACTTAGATAACGAACACTTTTGCTAAATAATCTCTATTTTGTTTGCAAGAGTGAACTATAATTTACGTTGATTCCATAATGCGGTAATAGAGTTCGATGAAATGCCAGCGGAGCCAATAGAAGCCGAAGAGCGTCCAGTCCCTCGCCCAGGATAACACGCTTGGGCGGAAGTAGGCGGCGGCGGCGATAAGCGCGGCGATGACGACGATAAGCCAGAAGTGACGTCCGGCGAGGTTGCGCACCCACCGTATGGGGGTCTTCACCAAGGATAAAAGGAAGGGGATCAAGAGCCGCAGGGTCCATCCGAGGTCGCTTTCGGTGGGGAGACCGTGGCTTCGGCTTGCGAGTCCGTCGGGGGCGCAGCGCAGCATTAATTCCGTACCGCCTACGGAGATGAGGCTGTTATTCCGTGCAATGCGCGAGCGCAAGGCGCCGGCGCGGCGGCCGTTCACATAGATGGGCCCGCCATGCAGCTTGCGGATACGGTAGCCTTCGGAGACCACCGTGACCCGCGCGTGAAACCGGTGCACGCTTTGATCGCATTGAATCAATACGCCGCAGCCGGGATCCGCGCCGATATCCACCGGCGTGCGGGTGACGGGAAATTCGGTGCCGTCTTCCGGACCGTTCACGATTTCAAATGCATCGGGATAGCCTCCCGCGCCCTGCGCCATCATGACTGCTTCTCCTTCTCTTCGTGGTGGGGCTGCCCCTTTCGGAAGGCCAATTCTCCATTTTCCATGAGCACATCGATCATGTCGCCCTGCTGGAAGTTTCCGGACAGAAGCATCTGGCTGAGGGGCGTGGTGATGAGCCGGTCCACGCAGCGGCGGAGTTCCCGCGCGCCATATTCGGCGTTGTATCCCTGCTCCGCGAGATATTCATACGCCCGCTGATACATCCGAATGCCTATTTTCTTATCTTTCAGACGCTCCCTCACCCGGTTGATTTCAAGGCGCAGAATTGTGCGGATGTCTTCGGCCAGCAAGGGATAAAACGGCACGATTTCATCGATTCGGTTGATTAATTCCGGACGGAAGTGGTGCCGCAGTTCTTCCATTAATTCCTTGCCGGAGTCGCCGGTTTCGGAACGGTAGAGGCATTGTGCGCCGATATTCGAGGTGAGAATGATAATGCAATTTTTAAAACTGACTTCCCGTCCGTGGGAATCTTTCAACCGGCCTTCCTCAAAAACAGGCAGGAAAATGTCAAAGATGCGCGAATGCGCTTTTTCCACCTCGTCAAACAGGACAATGGAAAAGGGTGTATTTCGGACCGCGCTCGTGAGCTGTCCTTCTTCTTCATGGCCCGCGTATCCCGGCGGGGCGCCGATGAGCTTGGCCACGGAATGCTCTTCGATATATTCTGACATATCAAATGTGATGAGGTGATTGCGCGAGCCGAAAAGCTGTTGTGCAAGCAATTTCGCCAACTGTGTCTTGCCCACCCCGCTGGGTCCCAAAAAGAGCAACACCGCTTCCGGACGGTTTGGATCGGCCAAGCCCACCCGCGCCTTGCGCACCACCGATACGACTTTCGCCACTGCTTCATCCTGCCCGATCAACTGACTGCGCAGTTGACGATCCAGATCGGTGAGATGAATGCGCTCTTCCTGCGTGATCTCTTCCACGGGAATTCCGCTCACTTGGCTGACCACCTTGCGGATGTCGTGCGGCGTCACTTTGTTTTCGGCGGTGGGCAGCAGTGTTTCCGAAAGCATGGCGGGATTGGTCTTGCTCATCATGAGCTTCATGCGGTAGCGGGCGCAGGCCTGATCCAACACGTCGATTGCCTTGTCGGGCAGACGCCGCTGCGGCAGGTAGCGTTGTGTCAGGGCGACCGCCGCCTGCAAGGCGCGTCCGCTGATGCGAATGCCATGGTGTTTCTCAAACGAGGGCCGGAGCCGGTCCAGCACTTGCAGCGTGGCGCTTTCCGAGAGCTCTTCGAGCCGCACCATCTGGAAGCGGCGTTCAATGGCCGGGTCTTTCTCCACAAACTTACGGTATTCCTGCAAGGTGGTCGCGCCGATGCAGCGGATTTCCCCTCGGGCGAGCGCGGGCTTGAGCAGATTCGCCAGATCCATCGAGCCGCCTTCCGTGGAGCCCGCCCCCATAATCAGATGCACTTCATCGATGAAAAGGACCGTATTTTCCGAGCTTTTCAATTGCTCCAGCAGTGCGAGCACCTTTTCCTCGAAGACGCCCCGGTATTGCGTGCCCGCCATCAACGCCGCCAGATTCAGCGCGAGAAAATGCAAGGGCGGCGCGCCCGGCATATCGAGGCCCTTCGCCAAGCTGAGCGCCAGTCCTTCCACCACCTGTGTTTTCCCGACCCCTGCATCCCCCACCAGCATGACATTGTTTTTTGTCTTACGCGTCAGGATTTGCATGATCTCGAAAATTTCAGTATCCCGGCCCACCGCAGGCTCCAGTGCTCCCTGCAACGCGGCGTCGGTAAGATCTCGCGTCAATGCCGGTGCGGGTGCGGCGCCGGCTTCCCGGGGCGTTCCAACGGGTTCGAAGGCCGGCAGCGGCGCCGACTCCGAAGACGGGGCGGCAGCGGGATGCTGTTGATGCTGAGCAGAGGGGACCTGCCGCGAGAGTTCCATGCGAAGGGTTTCGATGATTTGGCCCCGGTTTTGTCCCAACCGGTCCAAAGCGCGGCTGGGGGATGCACACCCGTCACTCAGGAGCGTCAGGAGCAAATCGCCCGCCGTGGCGGGCCGCCGCCCGTTTCGGTCCGCATATTTCCCGGCCTGCTGCGTAACGGCGATGCACCGGGGTGTATGAAAAATCTCGCCGGAGGTAGAAGGCGCGGACCCTTTCCAAACGGAACGGTTCATTTCCCGCGCAGCGGCATAGAGCGCGTTCATATACTGCTCGCGAATTTTGGCGGGCAATGCATCGGGATTATCCAATAGCGCGGTGAACAGATGGTCCACCCCAACGAAAAATTGACCCTGGCGCACACAAATTCCCAGCGCCTTCTCCAGGATGGACGCTATTTCCGGCGACGCATGCAGTTGCATAAACCCCAACCCTTCTACTAAAGCAATTGTGGGCGGTATTATGATGGGAAGAATCATGCCGTTGCAAGCAGGCCATCACCGAGGCAAAAAACAGGGGCTCTCCCCCGCGAATCACACGCATTGCGCGAAGGGGCATGCCTTTGCGTTTCGCTTTATTCAGGCCCTATACGACGCTAAAAATGCCAAGGCATCTTCCGGACTCGCGCTGACATGATATAAACGCTGATGGGCCTGGGTGATAAAGCGCTCCTCCAGCAACCCATTGAAAAAATGCATCAGCCGGTCATAAATGCCGTTGATGTTGAGGAACACTACCGGTTTTTGATGGTAACCGAGTTGTTTCAAGGTCACAATTTCCAGGATTTCTTCCAGCGTGCCAAAACCGCCAGGCAGGGCAATAAATGCATCCGCCCTTGCCTCCATCACCGATTTCCGCTCCCTCAAATGATGGGTGACTATCAATTCATCACAGCCCGCATACGCCAATTCCAGCCCGTGGAGTTTATCCGGGATTACGCCCGTGATATGCCCGCCCTGCGCGTGCATGGCCTCCGCCAGAATGCCCATCAACCCGTTATTCCCGCCACCATATACCAAAGAGTACCCCGCTTGCCCCAATAATACCCCCAGCCGCCGTGCCGCTTCCGCATACACACCGTCCAGCGTGTCGCTCGACGCGGCATACACGCACACCGTCTTAATTTCCGGATTCATCACTTCTATTCCAAGTTATTACATTGACCGTTCCAGTCTGCACACCGTTTCCACATGCGGTGTGTTCGGAAACAGATCGAGCACTACGCCGCGCATCACTTTCCACCCGCCTGCGCCCAAGGTCTTAAGATCCCGGGCAAGGGTGGCCGGATCGCATGAAACATACACTATCGCCCGCGCCGAACAGTCCGCCAGCGCAGGCATCAATGCTTTGGCGCCCTCCCGTGGGGGATCGAGTAAAATTGTGTCCCATTCACCCGATGCGATCTGTTTGATCATTTTTTCCTCGCCGCCGGGCAGGTATCCGCCGCGCCGGACGCTGTCCGCCGCGCGCACCGCTTCCTGGTGGTGATCCAACCCTAGCACGCGGATACGCGCCGCCAGACCCAGGGAAAGGTTGCCGCTGCCGCAATAGAGATCCAGTAACGAGAAGGCTTTTCCCACATACTCGTGCACTATGCGCACCAACAGACGGTTCAACAATAGACTGGCCTGGGAGAACGCGCCATTCACCACCGGCACGGCATCAAAAAGAAAGCGCTCCCGCGCCGCATCCTGCGGCGTGTTCGCCAGCGGGAACCGGTGTTTCAACGAACGCCTGGGAAATCGGGTCCACACCAGCGTTTCCTCCCCCTCGGGATTCACTGTCACTGTTACAGAACCTTTAATATCCGCCTCGCGCAATCCCCGCAGCGCTTCATTCAGGCGCGGATGACACAGCGGACACGATTCAGTATCTACAATGGCATGGCTGGCCGCCGCGTAAAAACCTAATCGTTTGCCATCGCCGTGAACCTCGGCGCGCGTGCGATATCCCAAGCGCAGTCCAGGATCTTCCGCCCAATCCAGCGCCGTCTCCACGCCTCCTATGCGTTGCAGCGTTTCCTGGACAATCCGCCGTTTCCATTCCCCTTGCGCGGGATATGCAAAATGCAGCCAGGAACATCCTCCGCACTGACCAAACACCGGACACGCCGCCGCCGTCCGCTCCGGGGACGGCGACTCCACCGCCGCAATCTCCGCCCACAAAGCCTTTTGTGTTTTCCGGGTGATCGTAACGCGCAACACGTCTCCCGGCAGTCCATACGGCACAAAACAGACCTGCCCTTCCATGCGGCCTATACCATCTCCACCATGCGCAAGGGTGGTTATTTCAATTGTTGGTTCCATTAACGTGACTTCGTTCTATCTCTTTCAGAGCGGCCATTTCCGCAATTCGTTGTTCGGCCTGCCTTGCTTTCATTGCCTGCACCGCTTTCATAAACAGTCCATGAGCGGCCCATGCCTGATCGAGCTCTCCCGAAAAGGGCACAATATACATATCAGGCAATACCCAAGCGGCGCCCGGCTCCAATACCCGCGGACCATCGGAAACCACCGCGTAACGAGGCCCTTCCGCCTCGGAAAACTCCACATAACCGTTCTCATCGACCCCCACCAGCAAGCCCTGATTCCCAAATTGTATGGCCACATGCCGTTCCTGACACTCCGAGCACATGGACGTTTCGGGCAATAGCAGGATATCCATCGCGACACGATCCACCGCCGCCTGGCCCCCCGTGAGATTATACAGTTTGCACCCGTGCAATACTCCCGCGCATCCATGAAAGACAACCGTCTTTTTAGAAAAAATCCACTGCTCATTATCCTGGTCCATCAGCAGCGCCACCCCTTCCGGCATATACTCCTCACTCCATTGCGTATAACCAAGTTCCATAATGCCCAGGGATTCAGCGCCCATTTCCAGCCGGAATTCCGGCGCTTTGTTCCGGCACCATTCCACGGGCCCGGCTTTCTGTATTAAACCGATGGTATTCCCCAAGAAAAAAGACCAACTCCGTTCCAGCCACGCATTGCCAATGCACGCCGTACCGGCGTCGACCTTCGTATATGCGCGAATTTCTTTCATGGCAGTTCCATTTCTTTTGGCATGCTGCGGCGGTGTGCGGTGAACATCGGCACACTTTATCAGAAGTAAAAGCGCAGGTCCAAAAGAACCTACTGGTTCTTTTTCTGTTTGATTCCAGTTGTTCTGTATCGCCGTTGTGGTTTTAGTGGTCTAATTGGATCCTATCATCCGTATCGGCCCATGCTGTCTACAAGCGCGTCCCATTCCTCATATACAAATGAATTTTCCATGTTTATTCACCATCCTGTTTATTCACCATCCTTGACACCTCTTTATCATTTCTCATATACTTCGCGCCATGAACAGGCGGTCCGCCAATAGCGGATGCGGCCGGGCGCGTTGAACACGCCGCAACAGGAGAAGACACACCTGTGGGACATAGGAGTCCCGCGGGTTTTTTTGTTGGGTTGCATAGAGCATGGAATTACACAAGCTGCAAAAGCGTAAAACCATGGCGGCGGCGATCTCCGTCGTCTCCAACAGCCTGTTGGTGGTGTTCAAGCTGGCCGCGGGCATAACGATGGGGTCGGTATCCGTCATATCCGAGGCCATCCATTCCGGCGTGGACCTGTTTGCCGCCTGTATCGCCCTCTTTTCCGTGCGGGCGTCGGAACAACCCGTTGACAAGGAACATCCTTACGGCCATGGGAAAATCGAGAACATTTCCGGGAGCATCGAGGCCCTGCTGATTTTCCTCGCCGGCGGCTGGATTATTTACGAAGCTGTCCAGAAACTGATGCATCCGCAGGTGGTGGAATCGCTAGGATGGGGCTTCCTGGTCATGTTGTTTTCCACGCTGGTCAACATCGGCGTCTCACAGATGCTTTTCCGGGTTGGAAAATCCACGGAATCCGTGGCCCTGCTTGCCGACGCCTGGCATTTGCGCACCGATGTCTACACTTCCGCCGGGGTTATGACCGGCTTGGGGATAATCCAGGCTGGCCTGTGGTTCTGGCCCAACGCCAATCTCCTGTGGCTTGATCCGCTCGTGGCCATCGGCGTGGCCGTTTTAATTTTGAAGGCTGCCTATCATTTGACCGTGGAAGCGGGCCGCGATTTGCTCGATGCGAAACTCCCGGATATGGAAGAAGCCTGGATTCGGGAACTCGTTATCCGGTTCGCCCCCAATGTGCGTGGTTTTCACCGGCTGCGCACGCGCAAGGCGGGCTCCATGCGCTTTATCGATTTTCACTTATATGTAGACAAGGACATGTCCGTGGACAAGGCGCATCATATCAGCCATGTAATCGCCGATGAAATCCGCAATCATTTTGATCGCGCAAGTGTTACCATTCATATCGAGCCTTGTCCGGGCGACTGCCATGGCGGCTGCACCCACGAATGTGAAATGCGTGACATGCCTCACGCCACGCCCAAGCTATAACCCGTATTTGGTTGTATAACGTTGCCCCGCTCAGGCCGAATTCTTCATACTATCCGCCATGAACAAAGACTGCACCCTTGTCTGGTTCCGGCGGGATTTGCGCCTTGACGACAATCCCGCCCTGCGTGCGGCCATCGCCGCAAAGACGCCTGTCGTGCCTTTGTTTATATGGTCCCCCGAAGAAGAAGGCGCCTGGTCTCCCGGCCCGGCAAGCCGATGGTGGCTCCACCAATCGCTTGAAGCGCTATCCGGAGATCTAAAGTCGCGGGGTTCCCGGTTGATTCTCCGCAAGGGTTCTTTCCTCCAGACCTTGACAGGGCTATTGTCTGACATTCATCCCGTGCGCGTTCTCTGCAACCGGATTGTTGAGCCTGGATGGCTGGAAATAGAAGAGCAGATCTCCACGTTGCTTCGCGCGGAAAAGATCCCAATTGTTTCGTTTAACGGAAGCCTCCTGGCAGAACCCGGAACACTTTTGAATCGGCAGGGAAGGCCTTTTCAGGTATTCACCCCTTTCTGGAAAACCCTGCTGCGCGTGTACCTTCCTGAAGAGGGTTGGACGGCGCCCCGGGTTATTCCCGCCCCAAAGCAATGGCCGGACTCGCTCCCGCTCGAAGCTTTGGCGCTGGAACCGAAAATAGACTGGGCGGGCGGCATTCGCGCCACCTGGACTCCGGGGGAAAAAGGCGCACACACGCAATTAAGCGCTTTTATTAAAAAAAGGCTGGAAACGTATCCCGAAGGCAGGGATTTTCCAGCGCAATCAGACACGTCGCGTCTCTCCCCCTATCTGCACTTCGGCGAGATCAGTCCACATGCGATATGGCATTGCGTGGCGGACCGAGCCGCGTTCCATCCACACCCCGGGCTTATGCGGGGCGAGGAAACCTTTCTTCGTCAACTCGCCTGGCGGGAATTCGCGCATCACCTCCTGTTTCATTTTCCTCATACTGCGGAGTCGCCGCTCCGGCCCGAGTTTTCCTCCTTTCCCTGGCGTCACGACCCAACCGCCCTGGAGGCTTGGCAAAAAGGCCTCACCGGCTACCCCATCGTGGATGCCGGTATGCGCGAATTGTGGCGCACCGGATGGATGCACAATCGGGTTCGGATGATTGCAGGGTCCTTTTTAGTGAAAGATTTGTTGTTGCCCTGGCAGAAGGGTGCGCAGTGGTTCTGGCATACGCTTGTGGACGCCGACCTGGCGAATAACACGTTGGGCTGGCAATGGGTGGCGGGTTGCGGGGCCGATGCCGCCCCCTATTTCCGCATTTTTAATCCTGTGGTGCAAGGCCAGAAGTTCGATCCCGAAGGCGTGTATGTTCGGCGATGGGTGCCGGAATTGGCCCAAATGCCTGTGGCCTGGATACATCATCCTTGGGACGCCCCTTTGGAGATCCTGGGGCGGGCCAAGGTCAAATTGGGCATCTCGTACCCATGGCCAATCGTCGAACACGGCACGGCGCGTATTCGAGCGTTGGCTGGTCTGGATTCAGTAAAGCGTCTCATTATTGAAACCAGATGACAAATGTATTACACTCTATAGCGGTATTTGCAGAAATATAGTTGTCTTCAGCGATGTGAAGTGCGTACGATCCTGTGAGGAATGTTAAACGATTTATGAGGACTAGGCGATATATCACCAGGGGAATATCTTTATGGACGCGTTATTAAAAAGACTCTTGTCATTTACCGAGGATGGAATATACCGCTATCGTTTGGACAATGGCGTCCTGCTGCTTGCGAATCGGGGATTATCGGACCTGCTGGAATTGAAGGAATCACCCGAAGAACTCGCTGGGCGGCCTGTCCAAGAACTGTATTTCGTATTGGAACAGGGGCCGTATCTGGGCGAAATCCTTCGCGAGCGAAAAAGTGTCCACAATCTGCCTATCCATATCCGCACCTTGCGGGGGACCGACAAGTGGGTGCTTTTTGATTCTTTTGTAGTATACGATCCGGATCTGGGGACAGACGTGGTGGAGGCGGTCGTCAAGGATATAACCACCGAGAAACGTGCTGAAGCCCAGCTTCGCCTGGATGAAGAACGGCTTCAAGCCCTGCTCGAACTGGGCCGGATGACGGATCATCCGCTGGAACAGATTACCGATTTCGCCCTTGAAAAAGCCGTTTCGCTAACCCGCAGCACGGTAGGGTATTTTGCTTTTACGAACGAGGACGAATCGGTGTTGACCATGTATTCGTGGTCGCGCGAGGCGATGGAAGAGTGCCGCATGGACACCAAGCCCAGGGAATTTCCGGTGAACACCACCGGGCTGTGGGGGGAAGCGATCCGGCAGCGCAAACCCGTCATTACCAACGATTACATGGCCCCCAGTCCGCTGAAAAAAGGATATCCGGAAGGGCACGTTCCCATATCCCGCCATATGAACATCCCGCTTTTTGACGGTGATCACATAGTCGTCGTCGCTGGCGTGGGAAACAAGGCGGAACCGTACGAAGAGTCCGACGTCCGCCAACTCACCCTGTTGATGGATGGCATGTGGAAGATCATAAAACGAAAGCGCATGGAAGAAGAGCTGCGGAATGACAATGCATTTATCTCAGGCATCTTTGCCAGCATCCAAGACGGGATAAGCGTATTGGATACCAATCTGCGGATTGTCCGGGTGAATCCTGCCATGGAACACTGGTATGCCCATGCGATGCCGCTCGTAGGAAAGAAATGCCATGAAGCGTATCACGGCCGGAAAGAGGTCTGCGCGACGTGTCCCACACTGCGCACACTCTCCACGGGCGCCGCAGCCTGCGAGCAGGTGCCTAAAACCGGGGCGAACGGCGAAACAGCCGGGTGGCTGGAACTCTTCAGCTTCCCCCTTCTTTCTCAGAGCGGCGACACGATAACGGGGGTGATTGAATACGTCCGGGACATAAGCGATCAGGTCAAAGCGGAACAGGAAAAGCATGCCATCGAGGCACAGATGCAACAAACCCAGAAACTGGAGAGCCTGGGCGTGCTGGCCGGAGGAATTGCCCACGACTTTAATAATCTGCTGGTAGGCATTCTGGGAAATGCCGATTTGGCGCTATCAAAGTTATCGCTGGTTTCTCCCGCGCGGGAAAACATTGAAAACGTGGTCAAGGCGGCCCAGCGCGCGGCAGATCTCGCCCGGCAGATGCTGGCCTATTCCGGAAAAGGGCGGTTCATCGTGGAACCGCTGCACCTCTCTGAAATCGTGGAGGAAATGAGTCATATCCTGGAGGTATCGATTGCAAAAAATGCCACGCTGAAATACCATTTTGCGCAGAACCTCCCGGCCATTCAGGCGGATGCCACCCAAATGCGGCAAATCATCCTCAACCTTATCACCAATGCCTCCGATGCCATTGGAGAAAACAGCGGTGTCATCACCATCACCACTGGCGTCACACACTGTGATAAGGCCTTTTCTGGCGCCGCGTACGCGCCAGAAAATCTTATGGAAGGGCCTTATGTCTTTCTGGAGGTCAGCGATACTGGTTGTGGCATGGACCGTGAGACACAGGCAAGAATGTTTGATCCATTTTTCACCACCAAATTTACCGGACGTGGATTGGGCCTGGCCGCGGTGCTGGGCATCGTTCGCGGCCACAAAGGGGCTATCAACGTCTACAGCGAATCGGGACAGGGAAGCACCTTTAAAGTGCTTTTCCCTGCCGATATGCATACGTCTATTGAAACCCGCGTGACTGAAGTTGCTTTTAAAGAATGGAAGGGATCGGGCGCCATCCTGATCGCAGATGATGAAGCCATGGTGCGCGAAGTAGGCCAGGAAATCCTGGAAACGTTGGGGTTTCAAGTGTATGTAGCGGAAGATGGGGTTGAGGCATTGCGGGTATTCCAGGAGCATCGGGGGGAGATCGTATGCATATTGCTTGATTTAACCATGCCGCGCATGAACGGCGAGGAAACCTTTCGTGAAATCCGGCGGGTTCATCCGTATATCCCCATCATCATGTCGAGTGGCTACAATGAGCAGGAAGTCACCCAGCGTTTTGCGGGAAAAGGCATGGCGGGATTCATCCAAAAGCCCTATCGCATGGAAGACCTTCAAAGCATTCTCCAAAAAACCCTGGGCAAATGAGGCATTTGCGAAATAGACCTTTTTCTCCTCTGGGTAAATGAAAAAGCAACGATACATCTGTGCAATGCCAGTAATTTTCCCTTTATCTTTTAATTTTTAGATAGAAAGGCCTATTTCGCAAATGCCTGAAATGAAACTCCCATTCGCCTAACGGCCTCAAAAAGAGGTACACTACGTCTTGTTTTTCGAGGGAGGTTCCATGGTGAACATCCCGTGTAACATTGACCCGGCGAAAAACCACTGTTTACACAAGTAACCGGGGAAGACCGCAGTAGTGATGGATAATGCGCTAAATTGTTACCCTGGGCGCGCAGGTGAAACACCTCCAGGCGCTGAGCCCCCTTTACACCATCGAAAGCGTCCTGCTCGAACAGCGCTGATTCATTTTTTAGCGCGGAGATGAACGAATGAGACACTGTCTGTGCATACTGGCCGCGATGATGCTCCTGGGCGCGTGTACTAAAGAGCAAAACAGCGGGAAACCGCCCCTGGGCGCTGCAAAGGCGCCCGTCCGCGTTGCCACTGTCGAACGCCGCTCCGTTCCCGTGGCCTTGCACACTATCGGCGCCGTGGAAGCCTACAGCACCATCGCCGTGCGGGCGCAAGTGGGCGGCGAACTGCTCACCGACCATTTTAAGGAAGGCGATGTGGTGGAACAGGGCCAACGCCTGTTCAGCATTGATCCCCGGCCCTATGAAGTAGCCCTGAAACAAGCCGAAGCGAATCTCGACAAAGCTAAAGCGCAGGCGGAACAAGCCAAAGCCACCCTTTCAAAAGACCGCGCCCAAGCCAACAACGCACAGACGGAACTCAAGCGCAGTGAAACGTTGTTGCCGAAGAAAATGGTGTCGCAAGAGGAACATGATCAGGTTCAAACCAATGCCCAAGCCCTTCAGGATGCGGTTTTGGCGGATGAAGCGGCGGTACAATCGGCGGTGGAATCCATTCGCGCCGCCGAGGCGGCCATAGACGATGCAAAGCTCCGCCTGGAATACTGCGAGATTCAATCCCCCATTCGCGGCAGGACCGGCAGCCTGCAAATCCATCCGGGCAATCTTGTTAAGGCCAATGACACCACGCCCCTGGTCACCATTACGCAAACTGAACCCATCTATGTGACGTTTACTCTGCCGGAAAAACATCTTTCGGAAGTGCGCAAACAAATGGAAAGCGGCTCGCTCGAAGTAAGCGCCGTCCTTCCAGGAGAGGAAAATGCACCCATCACGGGCCGGCTCAGTTTTATCGACAATACCGTGAATCAAGCGACCGGCACGATTCGGATGAAAGCCGTTTTCGAAAACAAGGACAGCCGCTTGTGGCCAGGGCAATTCGCGGAGGTGCGAATCCAGATAGCGGTGTTGGAAAAGGCGGTGGTTGCGCCTTCCCAAGCCATTCAAGCCGGACAGATGGGCGCCTATGCGTATGTGGTCAAGGCTGATTTGACGGTTGAACTGCGTGATGTGAAGACAGGTGAATCCGTCGATGGCATGACGGTAATCCTCGAAGGTTTACAGCCGGATGAAACCGTGGTTACCGACGGGCAGGTGCGCGTCAAGCCGGGCGCGGCCGTATCCATTCTTTCTGACGCACCCCGTGAACAAACGCCTGGGGCGGAAGAGGCGGGAAAATCGAATGGAGACGTGAAGTAATGAATCCTTCCCACCTGTTCATACGGCGGCCGGTCATGACCACCCTTGTCATGCTTGCCGTTTTCATGACGGGGGTTTTAGGGTATCAGGCCTTGCCTGTGAGCGATCTCCCCAACGTTGATTTCCCCACTCTCTCCATTACGGCCAATCTTCCCGGTGCAAGCCCCGAAACCATGGCCTCCTCCGTGGCGACCCCTCTCGAACGGCAATTTTCCACCATAGCAGGCTTGGATTCGATGAATTCGACCAGTGTTCTGGGCAGATCCCAGGTGACGCTTCAATTCAGCCTTGACCGCGATATCGACGCCGCCGCGCAGGATGTTCAGTCCGCCATTTCCCTCGCCAGCCGCGATCTTCCCCGTGACATGCCCGCCCCTCCCTATTACCGCAAGGTAAATCCGGCCGATCGGCCCGTGCTTTACCTTGCCATTAGTTCCTCGGTGCTTCCCTTATATGACGTTGACGAATTCGCCCAGACTTTTGTGGCACAACGCATTTCGATGGTCGGCGGCGTGGCGCAGGTCCAAGTGTATGGTTCACAAAAATTTGCGGTGCGTGTTCAGGTGGACCCGCGAAAACTGGCCTCGCAACAGGTTGGCCTGGACGAGGTTTCCACGGCCATCCAGAATGGAAACGTCAATCTCCCTATGGGGGATATGCAGGGAACCCACAACGCCTATACTGTCCAGGCAAATGGCCAGCTCAACCGCGCAGAAGACTATGAGCCCTTGATTGTCGCCTGGCGCGACGGCGCCCCCGTCCGTCTGCGGGATATCGGGCAGGTCTTTGACAGTGTGGAAAACGATAAGGCGGCCGCCTGGTTCAACAATGTGCGAGGGATCGTGCTGGCCGTTCAACGCCAGCCTGGCACCAACACGATTCAGGTGGTGAACTCGGTCCGTGAACTGCTGCCCACGTTTCGCGCGCAGATGCCCGCCGCTTTAAACATGGAAATCCTCCACGATCAATCCGAGTCCATCCGCGATTCCGTGAACGAAGTGAAGTTTACCTTCGTGCTCACCATTACGCTTGTAATTCTCGTTATCTTTCTCTTTCTCCGAAACCTCCGGGCCACGATAATCCCCAGCCTCGCCCTCATTCTCTCCGTGGTGGGCACCTTCGGCGTCATGTATTTGCTCAACTTCAGTATCGACAATCTTTCGTTGATGGCCTTAACCTTGTCCGTGGGCTTTGTGGTGGATGATGCCATCGTCATGATTGAAAACATTGTCCGGCACATGGAAAACGGCGAAAAGCCGTATGAAGCGGCTTTTAAAGGATCGAGCGAAATTGGATTTACCATTGTATCCATGACGCTCACCCTTATCTCCGTATTCATCCCTGTTCTTTTCATGGGGGGCATCGTGGGGCGCTTGCTGCATGAATTCGCCATTACCATCAGCGTGGCGATTCTCATTTCCGGTTTCGTTTCCCTCACGCAGACTCCCATGCTGTGCAGCCGGTTTTTGCTGCCGATCAGCGAGCAGCGGCATGGCCCCTTTTATCACGCGATGGAATGGGGCTTTAACGCCATGTTGCGCGTGTACGACATAACCTTGCGCGGCACAATGCGTTTCCCACTCCTCACCTTACTCACTCTGGTTCCCTTAATATTCGGCACCGTCTACCTGTTCCAAATCTTGCCGAAAGGTTTTCTTCCCAGTGAAGACACCGGTCAGGTGATGGCTTCAACCGAGGCGGCGCAAGGCATTTCTTTCGAGGAGATGAAAGAACATCAACAGGCGGTCGCGGCCATTGTGGCGAAACAGCCGGAAGTGGCGGGTTTCATGTCAGCGGTAGGCAGCGGTGGCTCGAGTCAATCCGGCAATGCGGGCCGCATGTTCATGCACCTTGCCCCGCGCGATACCCGCATAAGTGCGGACGAATTCATCCAGAAGCTTCGCAAACTGGTTGCCCCGGTCCCTGGAATCATGGTATTCCTGCAAAACCGCCCCTCCATCAGCGTTGGCGGCCAGATGACCAAGAGCCTGTATCAGTTTACCCTGCAAAGCCCCAACGCCTCGGAGCTCTATCAATACGCGCCTGTTCTGGAGCAGAAAATGCGGGACCTGGAAGGCCTTCAAGACGTCAACAGCGATCTTCAGATTACCAATCCTGAGGTGGAAATTGATATTGATCGCGACAAGGCCTCCGCGCTTGGCATTACCGCGTCACAAATTGAAAATACGCTGTATACCGCCTATGGATCACGGCAAATCAGCACCATTTTCGCACCGAACAATCAGTATCGCGTCATCCTTGAAGTAGCTCCAGAATTTGAATTGACGCCGGCAACGCTGGCCATGCTTTATGTGCGATCCACATCGGGGCAGTTGGTTCCCCTGAACACGGTGGCCGCTATTCACAAATCCGTCGGCCCTCTCACGGTTAATCACCTCGGCCAATTTCCCTCCGTCACCATCTCGTTTAATCTTGCGCCCGGCTACTCCCTGGGCGATGCCGTGGAGCGTGTTCAAACTGCCGCTCAAAGCGTGCTCCCCGACAGCATCAGCACCAGCTTTCAGGGCACCGCCCAAGCCTTTCAAGCGTCTCAACGCGGCATGGGAATCCTCTTGCTGGCCGCAGTCCTTGTGATTTACATCACGTTGGGCATCCTATATGAGAGTTTTATCCATCCGATCACAATTTTGTCCGGCTTGCCTGCCGCGGGTGTTGGCGCTCTGATCACACTGATGATATTCAAAATGGAAATTAATATTTTCTCTATCGTGGGCATTATCATGCTTGTCGGCATCGTGAAGAAAAACGCCATCATGATGGTGGACTTCGCGATTGAGGCGCAAGATACAGGCATGGCGCCCGCTCAGGCCATTTTCCAGGCATGCCTGATCCGGTTCCGCCCCATCATGATGACCACTATGGCGGCCCTCATGGGCTCGCTGCCAATTGCCCTGGGCATGGGCGCCGGCTCCGAATCGCGCCGCCCCCTCGGCCTGGCCGTGGCCGGCGGGTTGATCGTGTCCCAACTGCTGACCCTGTACATCACGCCCGCGGTCTATTTGTACATGGAGAAATTCCGGCACGCCATCAAGCGCAAACCCCGTGCGGGAGAACCCGTATGAAAACGAAATTCCACACGGTGGCTGGCGGTGTCGTGATCAATACCGAAGGGCGCGTGCTGGTGCTGGAACGACGCGTGGAACGGGAGGGGCGGATCGTCCATGAGATTCGTTTGCCGAAAGGGCATATTGATCCGGGCGAAACCGCGGAAGAAGCCGCGCTCCGCGAGGTAGGCGAAGAATCCGGCTATTGGCGGGCCGTCATCATCTCTGATCTTGGCGTGGCGCACAGCACCTTCGACTTCAAGGGAAAACACCACGAGCGCGACGAACGCTACTTTCTCATGCGGCTTGAAAACGCCGTCAGGGAAGCCCCCCGGCCCTCAGGAAAGGAAGAAGCCCTTTTTCAACCCCAGTGGCTTGATCTCAAGGAGGCGGAAAAAAGCATGACCTACGCCAGCGAACAGGAATTCATCCGCCGGGCACGGCATGTTCTATCCCAACAAACGTAAAAACTTTTTACAAGACCGCTAAAGTTTTACCCGCCCCCCGCCGATAAGTTCACCATAAGGATGAGACAAGTTCCAGGAATGGAGAGCTTGGGTGTCCATCCCAACACCAAAAACAAGCGAGTGTCTCATGTTCTTACCCCTTGAGTGCGTCATAACACCCGTTATGGCGCCTTTCCTTTATTTGGGCGGTTTTTCCGGTTTTCTGGGCATGGCGGGCATGATCGGTTTTTGTGGGCGCTGGATTTCCGGACGTTTGATCCGGTCCGATTGTTTTAAAGAGGGTTTTTCCGGTTTTGGGGTTACGGGCATGTTGGGAGTTCTGGGGAGGTTGGAATCCTGTGGAAGTTGATAGTGGAGTAATAAAGGCGGGTTCTCTTTTGGGGGCCAGGAAGGGGCCGGACCATATTGACTGGCCCACTGACGTTCTATTGTTCCTTCTTCGGGATGTTGGCGCAGGAGGCGAAGGTAATGGGAATACTCGTTGTGTAAAGAGGCATTGCGGCGGATTACCCGATGCCAGTACCGCATCCAGGTGCGCGCCTGTGCATCCTTGGCCCATTCGAGATGGCGCTGATGCCAGACCCAGAACTGGCTGGGCTGGTGCAGGAAGTAACCCATAAGCCGCCCATAGGCTCCGCCGCTGCGGGTATCAAAGGCAGAGAGGCTTTGCCACCAAGGAAACACACGGGTTTGTGCGAGCGGATTGCTGGTCAGGTGGTTGAAGGCGTCCACCAGCTCTTTCAGCAGTTCGGGATGTGATTTAAACTGTTCCACGTACGCAGTAAGCGCATTGGGTGCGGGTTTTACCCGATCCGGATTATGGAGAAAGCGCATGGCCAGATCCGGATTTGCTTTAAGTGTGTCAAGCGCCTCGCTGAAGGGTTGTCCGGCGTGTTTTGCGGGTTTGGCTTCATTGAATTCCAGACGTTGAAGGGATTCCATGGTTTCACGGAGGGAGGAGTCCCTGCCCAGTTGGTCGTAAAACTGATCGAACATGGTCTGCGCCTCGACATCTTTTTGAAGCGATTCATCAAACGCTGCATTCAGGCGGTTTAATTCTTTGAAGAGCGTGAGATCGAGCCAGGCCTCTTCCGCGCGAGCCATGGAGGGATTCGCCTGTAGATATGCCAGATAGCCACGATGATTGCGCAATAGCTCCGGGTCTTTTTCGAGAGCCTGTTCGACCCGGTGGGCAAATTCTGTGTCCGCGTGTTTCCATCCGGACATTTCCGCCGGCGTGTCAATGGCGAAGAGGAAACAGGCGCACGCCGCAAGCATCATGGGATGCCCAACTCCGCCGCCAAATCGAGGATGGTGAAACGATTGCGCAGGTAACGGGCGGCCTTCAATGCCTTTTGATATTCTTCCACAGGCGCATACAAATCTTCCGGGCCGATGGGGCCGCCGGAGGTTTCGATGCACCGGGCCACCACCGCCGCTGGCTGTATATCTTCTCCCAATGCCTCGCGGAGTTCCGGCAGCATGCGTTTAAACCGTTCTAATTCTTCGCGTAGTTTTTCCGTTGAAGGGGCTTTTTGCGTCCATTGCGCCCATACTTCTTCGCCCACCTGCGTTCCCCAATCCGCCAAGACGTGTTCCCTGATTTGTTCGGGCGAGGGGTGCGCGTCGGCGAGTGCGTTCACATCCACGTCCTTCGGATCCAGGGCCAGCACTTTTTCCCAGAGACCCAGCGCATGCACCGTGCCCACGCCCACCTGCGTGCCGTGCAGATCGTTTGCTGTGTTATACAGGGCGTGTTTCATGTCGAGATAATGGGAGATGAGATGTTCGCCACCGCTTGCGGGGGCGGATGAACCGGCAATCACCATGCCGAATCCGGAAAGGAGCAGGGCCTCCATGACGAGTCTGACGGCTTCGGGTTCCGCGCGCCCCACGGCCGGGGCGGCCTCGAACAGCCGCTCCTGAATGCCTTCGTTAAATTCGCGTGGCCGATGGCAATAATAATCGCCGCGCAGGAGATGGCTGGCGCGCCAATCCGCGGCTGAGGAACATTTGGATAGGAAATCCGCCACACCCGCCGCGAGCATGCGTTGCGGCGCCGTCGCGATCACTTCCGGATTGGCGAAGATGCCCGTGACGGGGCGGCACGGCTGGGTGCGTTTCAATCCCCGGATTTTCAAGGCGGTGATGCCGGAGGTATATCCGTTCATGGAGGCTGCGGTGGGGAATAACAGGACGGGTTTTTTCTGTACTGAGCCTGCGTACTTTGCAAGGTCAGAGACGGTGCCTGATCCGATGGCCACATAGAAATCGGCGTCTTTTCCGGCAGCGGCGGTTTCCTCCGCACGTTCTCCCGTGGCTTCAAAGGGCGCGCCGGGATAGCGCTGTTCGATGATGCGTTTTCCCGCATCGCGCAGCGCCTTCACCACCGGCTCGCCGCCCGCCCGGAAGGTGTTTTCATCAGACACCGCCAGCACGGCATTTCCGCACCGTTCGCGGGCGAATTTTGCCAATTCCAAAGCGGCTGTTTCGCCGACATGACAGGTCTCAATGGGGAGTTCATGCCGTATTCCGCAGGGACAATCAAACGAGGTTCCTAGACTGTGCCAACCGAGTTTCTGCATACTGCTTTCATTCATAGGGTTTGCGGCTGAGCCGCTTTTTCTCTTCTTTGAGTTTACGCCAGAGCGTATTTCGGCCAACGCCCAACACGCGTGCCGCTTCCGCCTGATTGTTCTTGCAGCGGCGCAACACATCGTGAATATGGCGTGCTTCCGCGGCTTGCAGGCTTAAATCCTCCGGCGCTTTGGAATCTGTTTCTTTCCTTACTAATCCGGATGCATAGGCTTCGAGGGCGCGCCGGACCATTAACGGCGCTTCCCCGGGCTGTAAGGGGAGGAAAATGTACCCATACACGCCCTGCCGCATCGCCAGCACGGCCTCCGCGATATGATGGGCGGTGCAAATCAACAACACTGGATGCTCCTGTGCGTACGCCACCGCCTGTGAGGGCGTGTCGGCGATAACCAAATCTGGAGATTCCGTGATGATGATGTGACCGTCCGCTTCCAGCATGGCCTTCAAGGTCATGCGGTTAGGGATGTTTCCTATTTCGAGCAGAATCCTTGCCATGTAACGAGGCTACAGAGTCTCGCGGGATTTTTCCAATTTTTCTCCCGCCTGAAGGTGCGCATATTCGTGATGAAAAGGGGTGTATTTTGGAAATTATTGCCTGACAGGGCCTTTTATCTCTAGAATCCCCTTTCCACAGGATGTGTGAGGACCATGGTTTCTGTTGAATTGAAAGACGATTCCCGTTGGAGCGGTGTGCGCGAGGTCATGAACATGTCATGGCCCATCGTGCTGGGATCACTGTCTTTTACCATAATGGAATTCACGGACAAGTGGATGGTGTCCAAACTAGGCACGGTGCCCTTGGCGGCGGTGGGCTCTTCAAGTCTTTGGTCCTATACCTTGAGTACGATAATTCTGGGTATCGTGGGCTGTGTGAGCACTTTTGCTGCGCAATCCCTGGGGCGGAATGAAAAAGAGAACTGTGCGCGGTATGCCTGGCAGGGGTTATATCTGGGATTATTCGCAGGATTGCTTGCGTTGGCGATGTGGCCCGTTGCCCCCCCTTTGTTCTGGTCCATGGGTCACAACCCGGAGACCACCGAACTTGAGATTATTTTTTTCAAGATTCGCCTTTTTGGGTATTTGCCCATGGCGTGGGGCACCGCCCTAGCCGCATTTTACCAAGCGATCAACCGCCCGCGGGTGCCGATGTATATCGCCATTGTGGGGACGGCCCTGAATGCGCTTCTGAATTATATCCTCATTTTCGGCAAGTGTGGATTTCCGGCGCTCGGCGTCAATGGTTCCGCCACGGCCACGGTAATCTCCCAGTATTTCCAGGCGGCGTTGCTGCATCTGGTCTTCATATACGCGCCTTCGCTGAAAGAATACGCCACGCGGCGCGTTTTTCGATTTGACCCGGCACGATTTAAAGAACTTGTCCGGATTGGCTTGCCGAGCGGGGCGGCCATGTTTCTCGACATTTTCAACTGGGGTATTTTCACGAGCTATGTGGTAGGTCATTTCGGGGATGTCTCGCTGGCGGCCCATAATATCGCCATCAGCTTCATGCATATTTCTTTCATGCCGGCGGTGGCCGTCAATCAGGGCATCGCGGCGATTGTTGGACAATGGATTGGCAAGGGCGATGTCCCTCGCGCAAAATCGCGCACGTATACGGCCATCAAGATCTGCGTGGTCTATATGGCGGGCATGGGGCTCATCTTTGGCGTGTTTGGCGAATCCCTGATCCGGAACATATTCAGCGCGGATCCGGGCGTAGTGGATTTAGGCCATAAATTACTCGTGCTTGCCGCATTTTTTCAGGCTTTTGATGCAATTAACATCACCTGCATCGGCGCTCTGCGGGGCGCGGGCGACACCCGTTGGATGATGATCGCCATGTTCATCGGGGCGTATGCCTTCTTCCTGCCGCTGGCCACTGTCTTGTCCTTTCCCTTGGGCGGCGCGGCCTATGGCGCATGGATCGGCGCAACGATCTACATCTGCGCGGTCAGCGGAATACTCTTCTGGCGCTTCTGGAGCGAGCGCTGGCGGCATATCAACATTTTCAGCGAGCACGGGAAGTAGGCAGGGGTAAGGTTTATCGTTATCACTATAGGTATCGATATCGTGTGCTGGGTGTGGGAAATGAGGGAAGAAAATAAGGCGTGAGACCTGAGGCCTGAGGTTTGAGAACCCGGAAAACAGTGAGCATTTCGCAGAAATCAATTTTTCATATGTAATCCAGGGTTTTCTTCGGATTACATAAGCCTTTTATGTGCTTGATGATTGAATTATGTGTATGGGAAATGATATCCTTTGAACAGATATTAAATCTGGTTGAGGATGGGGAATGGTTCCCTGTTCCGTGATTTGTGGATAGCGGACGGTATTGGTTTTAAACAGAGATTTTAACCGGGGCTCATTTATTGTCCACACACAAACCGGATGGTAATATCGGAAGAGAATTAGAGTGGGAATATGTGGATGGTTTTTTACGCGAAGTAACGATTAAGGGGAGTAATATGTTTAAACAATGGGAGATGGGTGGAATTCTTTTTTCTTTGATTGGGGTGGTTATTGTATCCGCGATGGGAGCGGGTGCCGACCCCATTTACCCCAGTCCATTCAACGTCAGTGATATAGGTGCGCTTGTACCGGGAGTTCGGATATTGGGGGACCTCGCGGGTGACAGGGCAGGGAGTGTCGTCGCTGGTGCGGGTGATGTTGATGGTGACGGCCGACCAGACCTTTTAGTGGCCGCATACCTGGCAAGTCCTGGCGGACGTACGAACGCTGGACAGGTTTATTTGATTTACGGATCTATGTTTGCTGGAAGTGGCGTTCTGGACCTTCAGAATGCCGTGGGCGCCATCACGCGTTTTGATGGCGTTTCAGCCAATGACAACTTAGGTGGCTTTAGTGGTGGAGTATCGGGAATTGATGACTGCAACGGGGATGGGTATGACGACATCATTCTCGGTGCGCCAATGAGTTCAAATACGTCGGTGAATGGGGCCGCCTATCTCATTCTTGGAAAGATTGGGGGGTTAGGGTTGAACTTTAACTTGGTTTCGCTCAACGGAACAAATGGAGTTCGGCTTGATGGGATAACCACACAATCCTATTTCGGAGGGGCATGTTCCGGTATTGGCGACACTAACGCCGATGGGCTCCCGGATCTTATTGTGAGTGCGATGTGGGAGGAACCAGCAGGGCGAACCAGTGCAGGGGAGAGTTTTGTCTTGTTTGGTGCAACAACGTTGCCGGGAAGTGCGGGTGTATTGTCCGCAGGCTCGATCACGCCTGGGCAAGGTGTACAAATTCCCGGGATCGATTCTGGCGATCACTCGGGCGCATGTGTTTCCGGAGTTGGCGATGTAAATGGGGATGGGGTTCCTGACTCAGTTATTACAGCGCCACGAGGTGCCCCTCAGGGGCGTACTGATGCGGGAGAAGCCTATCTCATCTATGGTTCCACGTCGGGGATCGGATCGGGGGGAGCTCTGGATCTTTCTACACTTAATGGGAGCAACGGGACAAGGATCGAATGCCGCGCCGCAGGTGATAGTTACGACGGAACCTACATTGGCCTCTATTGTTCCGCAGCAGGTGATGTTAATGGCGATAGTTATGCGGATTTCCTGATAGGTGCGGAGTTTGCCGATTCACAGGGGATGACTAGTTCAGGTGAAGCATACCTTATCTACGGTTCATCGTCCGGTGTCGGTTCAGGTGGGGTGCTTGATCTGAATTCGCTCAATGGCGTTAACGGTGTCCGTATTGAGGGAGAACGAGCGAATGACACTGCCATGCGATGGATGGCGGGTTTGGGGGATATCAATGGTGACGGGCTTGCAGACTTTGCATTGGGTAATCCACAGTTCGATTCAGGCTTTTCTGATGGAGGAAAAGTATACATCATCTACGGCAGTCCCTCTATTGGAACTGGTGGGGTGTTTCGTGTTGCCGACATCAATGGAACAACTGGTGCGGTTGCTATGGGCAGCCCATCAATATTGACACGATGGGGCGCCAGCTTGTCCGGTATCGGGGATGCCAATGGCGATGGGGTGGATGATTTCATTCTTGGATCTGGTACCGCAGACCCGAATGGTCGGGTTGATGCGGGTGAAGCTTATGTAATTTTTGGATCGACCTCGCTCTCGTTGGCCAGTTATAAATCGTTCGCAAAGACCGGATTGGCGTATAATCAGTGGGTTGGGATTCCAGGGGATGGGAAAATGGCCTGGGGCAGCAGCCGCGCCCAGATTGGATTTGCTGATGGAACAGGTGTGGGGACAGCAGGTTCTTCTCTTCAGACCGTGACACTCTACAGATCCCGTTCCGGCATCACGAATTTTGGCAATGGATCTTCGATGGACATTGCGAATGTGTGCTGGCAAATCAGCACCGATCGCACGGGCTGGACCAGCGGCCAGGTTACGTTCCGGTATATGGACAGCGAGATCACAGGCATGGATGAATCGTCATTGCGTCTGTATCAGGCGCCAGCCTTGTCGGGGCCATGGACGTTGATCGCCACGCAATCGGTCAATGCGAACAAAAATCAGATCACCGGTACGGTCTCCTCTATGGGATATTTTGCGATTCGCGACACGGGTATCATTGGCCCTGATGTGACGGTTGAACAGAGCATTGGTCAAAGTGATCCCACCAACGCGCTCCCCATTTCTTTCACGGTCACCTTCAGCGAGCCGGTGGCCGGTTTCGATGCGAGCGATGTGAACATGAGTGGGACGGCCACGGGTGTGATATTTAGTGTGACTGGCTCAGGAACAATATTCACAATTTCCGTGACGAGCGTTGTGGGAGATGGGACGCTTGTCCCCTCTATCGCGGCAGGGAGGTGTACGGACCTCATCGGCAATCCGAATACCACTTCAACCAGTACAGACAATAGCGTTACGCTGGACCGGGTGAAGCCTACAGCATCTTTGAATTCTTCAGCGCCCGATCCAACGCGTATATCGCCCATCCCGGTGTCCGTATCGTTCAGTAAGCCTGTAACCGGATTTACAGATGCCGGACTGACAGTTTCGAATGCTGCCGTCTCTGGTTTTACCGGATCGGGTCAGAATTACACCTTTAATCTTGTTCCTTCAGGACAAGGGAGCGTTTTGGTCCAGGTTAATGCCGACACGGGCACGGACGCCGCCGGGAACGGGAATCTCGCATCATCGATACTGACTCGCCAGTTTGACTCAGTGCCGCCGACAATCACTATGTCGACGACCGCGTCAGAACCCACGAACACGTCGCCCATACCGGTGACGGTGCAATTCAGTGAATCAGTGAACGGTTTCATTGAGAGCGATATCGCAATAGTCAACGGAATGATTAATGATTTTTCAGGTTCTGGGAACTTGTATACGTTCAACTTGGTTCCGGACGGCCAAGGGGTGGTCACGGCCACTATTGGGGTTGGTGTGGTTACGGATTTGGCGGGCAATGACAACAGTACGGGCGTTACTTTGACGCGGACATTCGACAGTGTCAGACCCACTGTCTCAATGATGTCGCCGGTGTCTGATCCTGGCAACATCCAGCCGATACCTATCTCTGTGGTTTTCAGTAAATCCGTCACGGATTTTGAGGCAGGCGATGTGGTGGTTACGAACGCTTCGATGATCGCTTTTTCGGGTTCCGGGAAAAACTATTCGTTTAGCTTGATACCCGCCGGACAAGGCAGTGTAATCAGCTCTATTCCGCAGGATGCTGCCCATGATGACGCCGGGAATGGTAGTGAAGCCGGATATTTTTCGCGGGTATTTGACACTGTGCCGCCAAACATTTCCCTTGCCTCCATAACTCCGCCCGATACGAATGTCGCACCAATTCCGGTTACTATCACCTTTGCCGAACCCGTTATAGGATTCATAATCGATGATATATCCGTAAACAATGGCATCCTGGAAAACTTTAGCGGAAATGGCGCCGAGTATGCCGTGGAGGTGATGCCCGCTGGCCAGGGAGTGCTAACAGTTTCGATTGCAGGTGGTGTAGCGGTTGATTTCGCAGGCAATCCCAATCTGGAGTCCGCTCAACTTGTGCGAATGTATGACAACATTGCGCCCACAGGCTCCATGACTTCCGCGGAACCCAACCCCACCAACACGACTGTCCCCATACCAGTCACCATAGAATTTAGTGAAAACGTTTTCGACTTTGTTTCAACGGATCTAGTTGTCGTGGGCGGGCTGATCTCCGATTTTTCAGGCAGTGGAAGGAATTATGCCTTCAATTTGGCGCTGGTGGAAGAAGGCTTGGTATCGGTGGATATTCCAGCGGGAGCTGCTTCCGATATAGCAGGGAATGGCAACCATGCAATTTCCTTTAGCAGAACCTATGACCGAACCCGGCCCGGTCTGACCATCTCCTCCACGGTCCCCAATCTGACTAATGCCTCACCAATTCCCGTGACGTTTACCTTCTCTGAGCCAGTCGAGGGATTCGATGTATCCGATATTTCGTTATTGAATGGCACACCGGGAACCCTTTCAGGGACAGATTCAGTATATACCCTAAGTGTGTTCCCAGCATCCCAAGGCCTCGTTACAGTGAGTGTATTGCCAGATGTGGCCAATGATGCGGCGGGCAACGGCAATTCGGCCGCTGTGCCATTGAGCCGTACGTATGACGGGTATGGTCCAACATTGACTATGGAATCGACTGCACCCGATCCCACCAACATGACGCCTATTGTGATTGCCGTTACATTTAGTGAGGAAGTCCAGGACTTTGAAGCGGGTGATATTGTGCCCCTGAACGCAACAGTGCAGAATTTTACCGGGTCAGGCGTAAACTATGACTTTGAATTAGTCCCAAGTGGACAGGGAGTGATGACGGCGAACGTGGCTTCAGGGGTTGCGCATGATGCGGCGGGCAATGGCAATGAAGCTGCAACGCAGTTCCAGCGCATGTTCGACTCGGTACGGCCAACACTTGCGATGACATCAACCGCGCCCGATCCCACCAACACATCACCTGTCCCGGTAGAAGTTGTTTTCTCAGAACCAGTGGTGGATTTTTCGGATGCGCACATCCAGCCCACCAATGCCGTTGTGGCGGATTTCTCCGGCTCGGATGCGTCGTATTCATTTAATCTGTACCCTGCCGGCAATGGTCCTGTAATGGCCACGGTTGCTGAAAATCTCGTTCATGATTCCGCGGGGAATGCGAATGCCGGGCCGGTGGCAATAACCCGCATGTATGATTCGGATCGCCCCTCCATCACGCTCAGTTCATCGGTTCCAGACCCAACGAATCTAGCCTCCTTTTCGGTCACAGCAGCCTTCAACAAACCAGTGACCGGCTTTGAACTGGGGGATATTAATGTTATCAACGGGAGTGCCGCTAATCTTGTGGGAACAGGTGAAAGTTATGCCTTTGATGTCTTGCCTTCGGTGGACGGCTTTGTCACGGTTAATGTCCCAGAGAATAGCGTGGTGGATCTGGCAGGCAATGCCAATACTGGTTCCGCGCCTTTTACCCGCCAATGTGACAGTCAACCTCCCAGCGTTCTGTCTATTGAACGAATGGATCCTGATCCGACCAACGAGGATAGAGTCAGTTTCATAATTACTTTCAGTGAACCAGTCAGGGATCTTGACGAAAATGATCTTGACCTGGCAATAACGGGTTTGCTGGAGAACATGACGGTCGCAAGCATCGGCGTTGTGGATAGCACATCGAATGTCATGGTTGATACAGGCCAGGGCGATGGAACGCTGCGTTTGGACGTGCTGGATTTCGATACGGTTTTGGATATGGCCGGCAATCCGTTAGGTGGTGCGGGAGTCGATAATGGCATGTACACGGCTGGCCCATCATATACCATTGACCGAACAGACCCTTCTGTTACCTTGACATCGGCCACTGCCTCCCCAACCAATCAGCCATTTGTCTGGATATCCGTTGACTTTAGTGAACCCGTAAATGGTTTGGAAGCTTCTGCTTTCTCGGTCGTGAATGGCGCTGTGGGTTACTTCACCGGCATGGGTGCGCACTACAGTCTCAAACTCATGTTTGTTGGACAAGGAGAGAGCATTGTGATGTTGCCCGCTCTTTCCGCGCAGGATATGGCGGGAAATGGTAATTCAGCATCACCGCCATTTACGGTGACCTTCGACACAATATCTCCAACGTTCTCCATTTCCTCGCCAGTCTTGGATCCTACAAACATGGCCATGATACCCGTCACAGTGGATTTCAGTGAGCCAGTGCTGGGATTCCAAGAATCGGATATTTTGCTTGAAAACGCAAACGTTCACGATTTTGCGGGCTCGGGATTGCAGTATACATTCAACCTGTGTCCTGTGGTGCAGGGATGGGCCGGTTTTAGCATAGAAGAAGGAGTTGCTGCAGATTCGGCCGGTAACATGAGTACGGGCACAGGGGAATTTGGGCGTACTTATGATTCCATCCCTCCCGCCATCACAATAAGCCTGCCGTCTGTTGTTGAGACTTCTTCAGGTCCTGTGACTTTTGTGGCCTCGTACGAAGGCGCCCAAGAAATTTGGCTGGATGCCGCGGATATAGAGTTGGTGACCGCGGGTGTAGTGAGCGTGGACATTGCAATTGAGACGTTAACCCCCGAAACGCGTCTGATTACTTTATACAATGTGTCCGGTAACGGTTCATTTCAAATTATGGTGAAGTCAGGCACTGCCATGGACGCCGCAGGCAACTTTGCGGATAGCGCCGGGCCCAGTGAACCAGTTACAGTTACCCCGCGCGTACCTTTGGGTTGGTTGCCTGTGTTTATTGTCCTGTTCATACTTGGCTATGGCTTGGTAAGGGTGAGTTGGGATGGAAACAGGAGCGCTGAGAACATTAAGAAGTGAAAATGAAATTACGTTCCATTGCGTCTTTATCCTATGCTGGTGAGCGTTAATGCCTTTCTGAAAAGACGTTCTTCTTCAAGATATAATCGTGAGGTTTTTTACCGGCCACGGTTTTTAGTCAGACGTTGTGTTGTATGGGCAAGTTTGAGAAGTGTTCGTAATGTTTGATTGACCGTTGCGGAGTCATGAAATGCCTTCGCGACATCCGGTTCGAGTACAACAATGTTTGAGCCTTCGGCCTGTAGGCGGTTGTAGTACTTGCCCCGGGCGGCTTTGGAGTAATCGAAATTATATTCGGGAAGAAGATCCCGTTGTTCGTCATCTTTTCGGCGTATGTTCTTCATGTCTTTTTCTTCTTCCGTTTTATGGATGTTATGGTAATTTATGTTGGAATATTGTCCAAGACATCCGAAGCCAGCCCATCCAGCGTGATACTGCGTTGTTTTTCTCCGATGCGGACCGTGAAGGCTTCACGATCTTCGGATAGATTCCACAATAACACGGAGCGCGCCGTGGGATACCACGCACACACCACCGGCTTATCTTCTTCCACATAAGGGACGCCGCTTAGTTGTGGGAGAATTTTCCGTTTAAAGGCAAACAGGGACTCAGGGGTCTCTTCGATTTTCTGGCTCCCCTTGGGCGAGGATTTGGCGCTGGGCCGGACCAATAATCTCCCTTGGGGTGATTGGAGGGGCTGTTTTGCGAGATGCCGCGCGTCATCATCCGAAAGGAAGGTCCATCCGTCTCCGGACACTGTATCGGTTACCTCGAAGGGCACGCCGGCCGCCAGAAACAGGCTGAAGGGCTCATCAGTGCCCACATAACGGCTTGCCTCGCCCCAATAATGTTTGAATGGTCCCCGGGGAATGTGCCCAGCCAGTTTTTCGTGTACTTGTGCCTGATGTTTCATGGCGGGTTTCAGGGTTTCCCAATGCGTTTTCGGAAAGGCTTGGACCCCCGACATGTACATCGTATTGCGCACGTCGGCAATTGTTGAAATGGTCAATTTCGCCGCCATATTCGCGGCGGATAGTTCTTTGGATGGAAAAGCGGTGGTTTCACTGAATGCGTTTTCCGGCGATACGAACCGCCGGTGGAACAGGCAGCTAAACAGTTCCGCTGTTTTGTTTTTGAGTTTATTAAAGCTGTCATCATTGAACATCAGCTCCCCCACGCGCAGGGGAACATTCGCATAATCGGTCAAGCGGATTCCCGCTTTTTCCGCGCCGAAATACATGACCATATTGCCCAGTTGGATATCCGGCACGGCCTGCTGTTGGGCGCGAAAACATGCGGTCAACTGATCGCAGGTGAATTCCACCCACGCGCGCAATAGGGGCGTGAGGGTGCGGGTTTTTACGTTGTCCAATAGCTCCGCCCACTGGTTTTCGGCATACCCGCGGCTGTCGAGGAATTGTTTTTTATGTTCGTTGCAAAAGCACCCGCCAATCATGCCGGGGCTGATGGCCAGGCGGAAATCGTCATCCAGGAAGACCCGCTTGACCCCCAGCTTCTGAATTTCGATCAGCGCCTTCTGATTTTCCTCCGTGGCGGGAGGATGATGTGACGTGCCCAAGTACCATGTGCCGTCCGGGCGCATGGCGGGCCGCCACCGTCCGGGCGGGGTTATGGGGAATCCGTCCGCGGACGATTGCAGGGAATCCCCAGGATGCCCCAGCGGGATGTTGATGATATGTGCGCCCATGCCCGCCTGTTCAATCCGCACCCGCCATTCCTGTATTTTCTCGATGGGAAACGGCCACTGCCCATAAAAGAATGCGCCCAGCCATAGATCGGCTACGCCTGCATCCCGCACAACCTCCAGAAGTCCGGGATCCGCATCCAGCGCTTCCGTGGATACGCTCAGGTGGAATTTTCGCGGATAGGAGGAGTTGTTGGACGACTGATCATCGCCCCAAGCATTCAATACACAACCCGTACCCAACGCTGCACATGTTCCCAGAAAAGATCGCCGTGAAATCATGGTAATTCTCCTTATGGTGCATCAGCATAACAAATATGGCTATTCAGGAACAGTGGGGAGGGAGAGGTTTTGTCCCAATGCGATCAAAGAGAAGCCATTCTGCTTGTGCGGCATGTGCAGGTGGAGGCTCAGGTGCATTTTATGGGGCAAATATGCGATAAATTACGGTGTGTGGCGGTAATGAACTGATTGTCACAAGTTCTCGAAATAGATGGGCATAAACGGGCGTGGAGCATGAACATGAGAAAAAATACTGGTGGCAAGGCTTGGGTTTGGATAGTAATCGTTCTTCTATTGGTTGTTTTGGCAGGGGGAAGTCTGCTTGTGTACTTTTTCCGGCCGCATTCTATCGAGGAGATCAGAGTGGAGGGTGTGGTCAGGCTGAATGATGGCACACCGGCAACCGGCGCCATGGTATTCGGCGGGAATTGGCGCCTGTGCGTGTCGCTGTCAAAAAAAAAGCCATATAGCTGCTATGCCGGTGGCAAGGAGGGGATTAAGGTTGGCGAGGATGGGCGGTTCAGCATGACGTTATATAAAAAACCGTTGGCGGTCATGGTGGTGCATGAACAAGGCTATGCCTATGTGGGGATTAATGAGTATTCAGCTCCATTAAGTCTTTCCTTGAAGCCGTGGGGGCGTGTCGAGGGAACCGTGAAGTTGGGAAACGAACCGCAAAAGAAAACGGGACTTGATGCGGAAAGCACGCTGGACTTGCCGGACGCCGATGTGACGTTGATATTTCGCGCTACGGCAAGGAGTGATGACGACGGTCATTTTGTCATGGATGCGTTGACAGAAGGGGATTGGCTTGTCAAACGAAGTGTAAAGGGTTCCTGGCATTGTGACTGTTATTTTTCGGTGCGTTCCGGAGAAACGGCCCAGGTCACTGCGGGAGGCGCGGGAATACCGGTTTGCGGAAAGATAGTCACTTCACAAGGCGCGGTTCCTTTCGCTTCAGGCGAAGGGGGGAACGAGCCGGAGGAGGGCGCGCCACAAGAGTGGTCGCCGCCCAAGAATTTGGTGGGAGGAGATGTGTGGAGTATTCCGCAGCCCGTGCCGGTGCCGAAGGATCTGGATGAGGCAGCCAAACGAAGATGGTTCCGCGATTGGTGCGCCACGCCCACTGGGCAGGATTGGCGCCGTCATCAGTATAAATATTCGATACACATGGAAGAGGATGGCCGTTTTCTTATAGCGGAGATGATCCCCGGTCACTATGAATTGCAAGTTCATGCATCGGTATTGGATAAAGGCAAGGGGTACCGTACAACGGTAGGCCGAGGGCGAAAAACGATTGACGTGCCTGCGGTGCAAAATCCGCTGGACAGTCCTTTGGATATCGGCGAAGTGATTCTTGAGCCGCCCGACAAAGCGAAACAATTGGCCAGCGGTGAAAACGCGCCGGATTTTACAGCACAAACACTGCTGGGTGAACCCATTCGGCTAACGGATTACCGGGGCAAATTCGTGCTCTTGCATTTCTGGTCAACCACCTGCGGCCCCTGCCGGAAAGAAATGCCCAACATCAAAAAGATCGCGGATCAATACACACAGGATGGACGCTTGGTTGTGATAGGCGTATGCTCGGATGAACACCGGAAAACCGCCTTGAACTATGTGGAAAAGAACCAACTGAATTGGCCGCAAGTTCTCGATATTGGGATGTGGAATCATCAAATTGCACAGCGGTATGGTGTCATCGGCATTCCAACCATTTTTCTGATAGATCCCGATGGTACAATCATTTCCGATGACCCGCGCGGCGGACAGATCGAAAAATCGGTTAAGAACGCACTGCAATAAGAGTCGTCGCTATTGAAACAGAGTAACGAAAACCCCGGCTACGCCAGCGTTTTCCGCATGCGTAGCGTGGCGAGGGTAAGCGTGGCCACGCCAAGGGCGAGCAGGCCGAGGAGTTGTGGCCAAAGGATGTCTATGCCGATCCCTTTTAAGAACATACCCCGAACGATGATGAGTATGTAACGAAGTGGATTCAAATACGTCAGCCATTGAATCGGTTCGGGCATGTTGGCAATGGGAAATACAAAACCCGATAACAGCATGGCGGGATTGAAAAAGAAAAAGATGCTTATCATGGCTTGTTGTTGGGTTTGGCTCAGGGTGGAGATAAGCAATCCCGCGCCGATGGTGCTCATCAGATAGAAGGTCACGCTCAAGAACAAGAGCGGCAGGCTTCCGCGCATGGGCACGTCAAACCAATAAATACCCACCAGGGTGATAAGCGCGACATCGATATAGCCGATGATGGCCGAGGGAACTGTTTTCCCGAGCATGAACTCCAATTGCGTGATGGGGGTGGCGAGCATCTGTTCCAACGTTCCGATTTCTTTTTCTCGAACCACCGCCATGCTGGTCAAGATCAAGGTGATCAATGCGGTGAGTGTGGCAATGACACCGGGAATGAAGAAATTTCGACTCTCCAGGTTTTCATTAAACCAAGCCCGGCTTTCCAAGGACACCGGCTCCAGCGCTTTGGCGGTCCCGGTAAGCCGCACAATGGTTGCTTGAAGCCGGTTTGTGGTGTAGGCGCGCGCAATGCGGCCCGCATAATCCATGATAATCCGCGCGGAATTGGAATCTGTTCCATCCAGAAGGATTTGCATCTCTGCGGTGCGCCCGGCTTGCTGCTCTGCTCCAAACCCGTGATTGAATCGCACCACTGCTTGAACGGATCCGATGTCAAGGGCCTGCGCAATGCGGTTTTCTTCTGTTATCCGTTCTACGACTTGGAAGTAACCGGAATGCTCGAAACGGCTGATGACCTCTCGGCTCTCTATGCTGTTGTCCAGGTCCAGCACGGCTAACTTGACATTTTTAACGTCTGTGGAAACGGCATAGCCAAACAGGAAAAGTTGAATTAGCGGTGCGACAAACACAATGGCACGCATTTTTGGATCCCGCAACGCCTGCGTGAATTCCTTGATGATCATTTGCTGAACACGTTCAAACATGGCGGTTTTCTCAGGTCAGTTTCTTCTTAAATTTCAACACGGCCAGGGACAATAAAATGACGCAGAAGACCATCAGTAATGCTGCTTCGATCCACAGTGACTCCAACCCTGCGCCTTTCATGTAGATGGCCTTGATCAAGGTGACAAAGTAACGCGCGGACACCGCGTAGGTGAGGTATTGCAGGGCGGTGGGCATGTTGGAGATGGAAAAGGCGAAACCGGACAACAAAAATGCAGGCAAGAAGGTGCTGATAATCGCCAATTGCCCCGCGATAAGTTGATTCTTGGTTACGATGCTGATCAACATGCCTTGTGCCAGCGAACCGAGCAGGAAAATGCCCGCCATCCCAAACAACAGGGTTAAACTGCCGCGGAAGGGAACATGAAATAAAAATGCGCCCATGGCCATGGCGAGGAGCATGTCCGCCATACCGATGATGAAGTAGGGAATCATTTTTCCAAAGATGAGTTCCGGTGCTTTTACGGGTGTGGAGATCAATTGCTCCATGGTGCCCCGTTCCCATTCCCGTGCAATGGTCAGTGATGTTAAGACTGCGGCAATCATGCTCATAATTACTGCAATCAGTCCTGGGACAATGAAGTTTTTCGACTCCAAATCCTCGTTGAACCACACACGGGCGCGCACATCCAGCGGGGCATGCGGAAGCTGTGCTCCTGCACGCTGCAAATGCTCCAAAAGAATCTGTTGGTTATAGGCATGTGTGATCATTTCCGCATACCCGATCGCAATGGTCGCTGTATTGGAATCGCTCCCGTCAGCAATAAGTTGTACCGCCGTGGATCTCCCGGAGTCTAACTGTGCCGCGAAGTCGCGGGGTATAATCAATGCCAATACCGCATCTCCGTTGTCGATGGAATGTTCAATCGCACTGTAGCGGTCCACGCTTCCCCGAAATGAATAATACCTGGACGCGCGAAAACCCTCCAGAAAGGCACGGCTAGTGGTGGTTTGACTCTGGTCCCACACAATCAGCGGGACGCGGTCCACATCCAAGGTCAATGCATACCCAAACAGTGTGAGTAACAGTACGGGGATGCCGATGGCCATTCCAAGGCTTCGCCAATCCCGAAACACATGGATGAATTCTTTGCGGGCCACCGCCCAAATGCGCCGTGGATTCATGCCCGATACTCCTTCGCCTGCCCGTTGGTGCGATCATGTGCCTCCACCAGCGATACAAAGACATCTTCCAACGACGGAACAATTTCCTCAATCCGGCGCACCGTGAAGTGGTTGTCTTGAAGCGATTGCCGGATCACTGGCATTGCGGCGTCAGGATGTTGAGTGACCACATGCAGACCCCGCCCGAATAGCGCCGTTTCCTGAACTTCCTCCAGGGATTCAATCAACTCCATTGCGTCCTGCGGGTGGTCGCAACGCACATCGATAATACTTTCCCGCATTTGTTCCTGTTTAAGCTGCTCTGGACGGCCATGTGCAATCACGATGCCCCGGTATATGAGCACCAATTCATCGCAATATTCCGCCTCATCCATGTAATGCGTGGTTACGAAAACGGTGATTCCCCGGTTCGACATGTCATAAATCAGATTCCAGAATTGGCGCCGGCTGATGGGGTCCACACCGGAAGTCGGTTCATCAAGGAATATGATGGGGGGCTCGTGTAAGACCGCGCATCCCAATGCCAGCCGCTGTTTCCATCCGGTTGACAACGTTCTTGTAATGGCGGCGCGATGTGAATGTAAGCCGGACATTTCAATCGCCCATTCTTTGCGCTCCCGTTTCTTCTTATCGGGTATGTGACAAGTGCCAAGACATCGTTTACTGAATTTAGTGCCAGGACATCGTTTACTGCGGAGCTAATTAGAGATCTGAATCGGCGAACATATGCTTTTCCAAACAGAAGGAGAAGCATATGGAGAA
>Ga0116156_10000395_pt1 | contig 47204 bp, 40 predicted proteins | sample AD_UKC045_MetaG_FD_89891 | JGI IMG/M metagenome (GOLD analysis project Ga0116156, IMG submission 89891) | Active sludge microbial communities of municipal wastewater-treating anaerobic digesters from USA - AD_UKC045_MetaG | ecosystem: Engineered > Bioreactor > Anaerobic > Digestate | place: USA...
ACATCTGAATCAGCTGATCCGGTTGTTGTCTTAACCTTTAATGCTCAAGCCTACAGACTTGGTGATAAGTTTACGGTAGTAGGGTCAGCAGCAGACAATTCATTAACAATATATGCAGCGCGTGCATCTAATGCGGCAAATGTTGTAATCCGTTTTACAACAACGGATAATGGAGCAACATTCACAGCAACGGAAGTTCCATTAACATTTGTTACGGCTTCACTTTCTTGGCCAAAGGTTTATCCAATAACAACAGGAGTATCTGATTTCTTCTACAACGGAGTCAGTTTAATGCCAAGTGAATTTGGGTCAGACGGTACTTACAGAGCACAAATGTTCACAAACGCAGTTACAACCGGAAGCCATGCACAAAAATATTTTACTTATGGCGGAAAGAAATATCTGGCTGTATGGGTTTATGGTACTTCAGGAGCTAATCATGTCAGGGTAACGGATATCACATCCGGAGTGGCATTGGGAACCCTACTGGGGAGTACTACAATTATGGGGACAACAAGTTCAGCCGGATACGGAGACATGGATATTAAAGACAATGGCGGCGGAATTTATACCATTTATGTATTGACTGCAAATAACGGTATAGGGGCTTATACATTTAATGTGGCTGGATATAACATTAATTTAACGCCACCATTTACTCAAGATTTTGAAGGAACATTTCCACCAGCAAATTACCTTCGACTAAATGGATACCTAACAAATTCAACATACTTCAGAGCCACTTCTTCCACATGGATACAGGATGATTTTGGCAATGTTACTGATCCTGTAAATAAAGCAGCAAGAGTGAATATTTATGGGACCACAAGGCGAGATTGGCTAATCACACCAACAATAAATATCGGAAGTTTAGAAGCGTCCGTTAATTATCAGTTGGAATTTGATCTGGCGTTGACAACATATGGGACTACAAATGCTGCCACCATGGGAGATGACGATACTATGGCTGTAGTCATTTCCACAGATAATGGAGCAACCTGGAGCAATGCTAACATACTTAAGGCTTATACATCAACATCGGTAATTTCGAATACAGGACAACATGAAGTAATAAGTCTTGCCGGTTACAGTGGTATGATAAGGATAGGATTTTATGGTGCATCATCAGTATCTAACACTGATAATGATCTTTTTGTGGATAACATAAGAGTGGTTGAAGCATCAGCTTCACCAGTTGTCACAGTTAATCCGACTGAGAAAGAGTTTGGTGAGCTACAAATCGGAACATCATCAACTGCTCAGACATTTTCAATTAGTAATACCGGTGGCGGAACATTGACTATATCAGGTATTGCAAAGGCAGGAACTGACCCGGCACATTTCACATTAACAGACGCTAATGTCTATCCGGTGAACTTAACCACAGGTCAGTCTATTACGATTCAAGTTGCATTTGCACCAACAACAGTCGGAGCAAAGACAGCTAATATAGCCATAACGCATAACTTAACTGATGGAGTAAGCAATATTCCAGTTACAGGAACAGGAATAGATGCAACGGTTAATTCGTTCCCGTATACACAAAACTTTGACGGCGTTACATTTCCACCATCGGGATGGGTAAATCAACAAGTAACGGGTACGGGATTGTTCAAGAGAGTTCTGACCGGAACTTCGCCAGTTGTTGTACCGAAGAATGATTCTGCAATGGTTCAGTACAACACATACAATTATACAACAGGAACAACGGCGATACTGGTTACTCCACCGTTAAACATACCATCTACTGAAGCAGATTACAGGGTTAAATTCTGGATGTACAGAGATGGGGGATATTTAACGAATTTAGATAGGATAGCAGTATTTGTCAATGGTAGTCCATCCTTGACCGGAGCAGATTCAATAGGCAACGTATTCAGAAGTAAGAATCTGGAACCAGTTGTTGCTGATACCGGTTGGTATGAATATACATTTAATTTACCCGGATCACCAGCTGAGGCAATTAAATATGTTATTTTCAAGGGAGTGAGCGGATACGGAAATAACGTATATATTGATGGTGTTACAATTGAAGCAGCACCGACATCTGTTGTGACGTGGGCAAATCTACAATGGCCGCCAACAGCAACAATACAGCAAGGAGAGACAGCCACAGTTTATGCACAAGCATGGATAGATGGCGTTACAAGCGTTCCGGGAGTAACTCCGGGATTAGACTGCTGGATTGGAATAAACAATGCAGACACAGATCCGAGCACATGGACCACATGGGTTCCAGCAACATATAATGTTGATGCAGGAAACAATGATGAGTTCATGGCAAATATTGGTGCAACACTTCCAGTCGGGACCTATTATTATGCAGCAAGATGGCAATATCTTGGCGGACCATACAGGTACGGCGGATATAACAGTGGATTCTGGAACGGGACGACAAATGTTTCGGGAGTCTTGACAGTAAATCCATTTGTTGCAAATCTTCCATTAGTAGAAGGGTTTGAAGACGCAACATTCCCACCGACCGGATGGAATGTAATTGCTGTAAACGGATTGCCTACCTGGACAAGAGGAACCACAATGCCGAATACAGGATTAGGGCATGCAATGTATTCTTATAGTACAACACTTCCAGGTAACGATTGGTTAGTAACTCCAGGTCTCAATTTACAAAGCGGAAAGAGTTACAAACTGACCTATTGGTACAAAGTACACAGTGGAAGCTATCCGGAAAATCTTAAAGTAGCAATTGGGTCTTTGGCAAATCCGGACTCATTAATAACAGTATTGGCAGATCACCCAGGAATCGTTAACGCTGCTTATATGCCAAACACAGTTATTATTACACCAACTTCAACAGGAACATACTTTATTGGATTCCATGCATACAGTTTGGCTGATCAGTGGAATATATATCTTGATGATATTGAAGTATCGGAAGTGCCAGAGCATGATTATGCAGTTGTAGAACTGAATCAGGAAAATGCTGTTCCAGATCCATTCAAAGTAAAATTTGAGGGTTCAAAGACAGATGAATTTGAACTTCCAATAAAGATTGACGGATTAACCGGAGTAAAACAGAGCGAAGTAAACAACAGTGGTAATGTAAGATTCGGAAATCCTTCAGATGAAATTGAAGGAATAAAACCAATTTCATTGAAGGCGATAATTCAAAATCAAGGTACATTATCATCACCATTTGACTTCAATTACAAGTTTAACGGTGTAGCAGGAACTGTGGTCAACAGACCAGGAGTACCATTCCTTGAGACAGACACATTGACCTTAACGCCTGCAGTAACGACACGCGGAACATTCACAACTCAGGCATACATTACATCCACCTCGGATACACTTAAGGATAATGACACATTAGTAAATAACAAGACCTTAGTATATCCAGAGCCGATGATAAGAGTAAAATATGATAATGGAAGCAACACAGTGCCGACATTCGTAGGATTCGGAGCAAACAATCTTCCATTAACAGCAGCAGTGAGATTCACTTCAGGTGCAGAGATGCGATTAGCAAGTATTGACGCATTTTACAGGAATGAATTAGACAGTGACTCAATAACGGTTACGGTATATGCAGCAGGCGAAACAACAACAGCACCGGGAGTTGTTTTATACACTAAGAAATTTGCAGGAGTAAACTATCTGAACCCGGGAGATGCAGGAGATTATGTAACGTTACCACTTGGTAATGACGCACCAATCTTCACAGAAGGAATGGATTTCTGGGTAGGAATTACATTCAACTCAGCAATACAATTCCCGATGGGAATTCACAACACCGGATTCACACCAGGGAGAAGCTATCTGACAGACGGAAGCGGGACCTGGTTCCCGTTAGTAATAACGACAGAAAGAGCCTGGTTACTCAGAGTAGTGGGCGTACCTTATGTACCACCGATGTACAACACAATCTGGCAGAGAAGTGTGGCACAGGGTAACTTACCAAGCTGGTTCGGAACACATCTTGAGAGAGGATTAACATACGGAAACACTCTCCCAGGAATAGAAGGAAATGACAGAATATACGTAGTAAGCCGAACAGGCGGAACGTTCGTTAAAATACTGGACGCTTCAAACGGAAACGATTTAGGGAACTTAAGCACAACCGGAATAGCCGGCGGAACTTATTTGCTAAACGATGTTGAAGCAACCAAAGACGGAAAGATACTTGCAGCAAACCTTATATTAAATGCATCAACAGACACATTCCGTGTATATATGTGGGATAATGAGAGTGCATTACCCGTTCCAGTGATCAAATTCAGAGGAACAGATGCTGTAAGGTTAGGAGATAAGATTACAGTAACCGGCGACTATTCATTAGGGACCGCGGTATTGTATGCAGGAAGTGCAACGGCAGGACAGATGAAAGTCTATAAGTTCACAATGAGCGGAGGAGTATTCAATCAAGTACCTGAGGTTATTGCATTAAGTGATAATGCAGCAGGAACGCCGACCAGTGCATCAATAGCACCACTACCGAACGGAGACTTCTACTGGAAAGCTACGGGATTCAGCGTAAAGAAATACAGTGCAACCGGGCAGTTACTCGGAACAATTCCGGGAACAGTAGTAGCAACGGGTTCGAATGCAATAAGATATATCGGAACGTTAATTGATCAAGAATATATAATTGTATATCAATACGGAGCCGGGAATGAAAATGCAAGAATAGTAAAAGTGCCTGTAAGCGATGTAGCAGCAGCAACAACGTATGATATCACTCCGACGTTAGGGAATGTATCGAATACAAACGGATCGGGAGATGTTTCCTTCAAGGTAAATCATGACGGAAGTGTAGATATCATAGTGTTAGGAACGAACAATGGTATTGGTGTATACCGAACAATTCAGCCTGTGCCAGTTGAACTTACATCCTTTACAGCAACTTCACAGGACAATCATGTTTACTTAAACTGGAGTACAGCAACCGAGAGCAACAGTAAAGAATTCCTGGTAGAGAGAAATACCGGAAGCAACTGGGCAGTAATCGGAAGTGTAGAAGCAGCAGGGACATCAACAGACATCAGAAGCTACAGCTTTGTTGACAAGAGTGTAACCACACAGAGTGTAATTTACCGTCTGAAGATGGTAGATATTGACGGTACATTCAATTACAGCAAGGAAATAAAAGTTGAGATGGGTGTTCCAAGCTCATTCAGTTTATCGCAGAACTATCCTAACCCATTCAATCCTTCAACGAGGATAGATTATCAGATACCTTCTGATGCGAATGTTACAATAGAACTTTTTGATGTAACAGGCCAGAAGATAGCAACAATGATGAACAAGGAGATGAAAGCCGGTTATCATTCATTTGATCTGGAAGCAGGCAAATTTGGAATGGCAACAGGAGTCTATATCTACAGATTAGTAGCTATTGACAAGACCTCCGGGGAATCGTTTGTTGACAGCAAGAAACTTATGATGCTCAAGTAACATCGAGTAAGTTAGTAAACAAAAAGGGTGACGAAAGTCACCCTTTTTTTATTTTAAAGGGGATTAAAAATCAGACGTAATAGTCGTTATCATATTCCTCTTCGAGCATGCAGCCTTGCATCAATTTAGGGGGAATATCGGTGAGGAATCTTGATGGTTTAGAAAAAGTTGTACCACTTTCGCGATCGTAGATATTCATAGGGAGAGTGATGAACAAGTTTTCTTTAGAGCGTGTAACGGCAACATACATGAGACGCCGTTCCTCTTCAATATTTTCGGATTTATCCATTGCCTTACTCATTGGGAAAAAACCGTCAAGCGCGTGAATAATAAAGACGGTATTCCATTCAAGTCCTTTTGCCGAGTGGATAGTTGACAAAGTGACGTATTCGGATTCTTTTGATTCCGCCTCCACGTCAACAACACTTTGAACCGGGGGCTCGATTGCCATATCAGAAATAAAGCTATCCAGAGAACGATAATTTGAAGTGATAGTGAGAAGAATATCGAGATCTTTTTTCCGTGAGTTAAAGTCATCGTACTTATCCCGGAAGAAGGGGTAGTAGTAATCTATAACCAGCTGAGCTTTTTCAGATACTGATTTTTCCTTCATAGAAATAATATGCAGAACGGAGAAGAGGTCATAGAATTTTTCAGCGATGAGAGAAGGAAGTTTATCCGGATGATTTTTTATTGAGATTTGTCCGGCAGAAATGAGGTCCATTACTTTTTGTGCAGATTTGGGGCCGATTTTAGGGAGAAGCAAAAGAACTCTAAGCCAGCTCACAAAATCGTTTTCGTTAAGGGCAATTCGGAGAAAAGCAATGACATCCTTTATATGAGCTGATTCGACAAACTTCATTCCACCGAACTTAACGAAGGGAATATTAGCTTTACCGAGTTCTATTTCAAGATTAAAGGAGAAAAAGGAAGCGCGAAAGAGGACAGCAATTTCTGAAAGGGGGATACCTTCCTCGCGAAGCTGGAGAATCTTCTGGACAATGAATTTAGACTGCATATTCTCGTTATGAGCTGCAATAATGGTAGGGCGTTCGCCACCAGTTTTATTTGTATAAAGGACTTTGGGATATTTTTCGATTGCGGAGTCTATTATACGATTGGCGAAATCAAGAATTTCCTGAGTGCTTCTATAATTTTCCTCGAGGTAAATAATCTTAGTATTTTCGAAGAGATTCGGGTAGTCCATTATATTTTTGAAATTAGCTCCTCTAAATGCATAGATTGATTGAGAATCATCGCCTACGACCATAACATTTTTTCTATAGCGAGAGAGGGCGAGGACGATATCTGCCTGAAGTTTATTAGTGTCCTGGTACTCATCCACCATCAAGAAATTTACTGTTTTAAGGAGGGAATTGGCGGCAGGAGAGCCAGAATTCAGGAAGTCAAGCAAGCAGATCAGGAGGTCATCATAATCGAGAAGACTATTTTTCTTTTTATAGGCTGAATAAGCTTTTTGAATCTCAATGATTTTGTCAATTTCCTGATAGAAGTGGGGATATTCGTCGAGAAGAATATCCTCGACAGTTCTGTTGGTATTGACCGAGAGACTAAAGACTTTGAAGAGAGTTTGTTTATTTGGAAACCGTTTATCTTTTTTAAGACCGGGGTATGAGCTACGGATAAGATTAACAACGTCTTCGGAATCCGACTGATCGAGGATAGTGAAAGAATGAGATAAGCCGGCAGCCTTCGCATATTTGCGAAGAGTAAGATTAGCGAAAGAGTGGAAAGTGCCTCCGCGAATTTTTGAACAGCGGTCGTCGAGAATAAGCGAAGCCCTGTTCATCATTTCGTTAGCGGCCTTACGAGTAAAAGTAAGGAGGAGAATAGATTCAGGAGGAAAGCCAAGTTCAATAAGCCGTGCGACGCGAAATACCAGAGTCCGGGTTTTACCGGAACCTGCGCCTGCGATTATTAAGTAAGAACCATTAAGAGAGGAGACAGCTTCGAACTGAGCCGGATTAAGGAGGTGACGATAATTTATTTTAAGTTTCGACTCATCGATCAGCCCCGTTATAGAAGGAAGATTTTCCGAAGGAGTTTTCTTCAGAATAATTTTTTTATCAAAATCCAAAGTGCGAGTTACTTTCTAATTGAGTTAGAGAGGACGGGAGGATATCCCGTCCTGTGAAAAAAGTCAAGCACGTAAGTTACGTTTAAGTGCTTTGGGTTTCCCGAGAATTTCGGAGACAATAAAATAATCCCTTATGTTGAGGGGGTTGGCAAATTTAGCCTTTAAGTTTTTAGTTCTCAGATTGATATCAGAGGATTTTTTCGACTGAACCTCAGGAAGGGGTTTAAATTTTTTCAACTGAATTGGTTTAGGGGGAGTAAAGACATATTCAGGTGTTGAAGATTCATAAGAGACCCTTTCACTTTCAACCTTAACGTGTTCACCCCATTTATCCTCAAGAGAATCGGATTTAGAGGACTCGGAAGAATATGATTCTTTTGGAGGAGGAACGGGAATTCGAGGGGGAGCGGGTTCCATTCGAGTCTCTTTAAATAGATTCTCAATTTCCCGGAGGATGTCAACATCAGAAGGTTCAGACCTTCCGGGAGGAGGTTGTGAATGTGGAAGCGGCTGTCTCATAGTATGAGGCTGCCGTTGCCCTTTAGTCTGAGGAGGTTGTTTCCCTTTTTTCTTACCAAGGAAAGGTGAAACAAGGGAATAGATAATTACCAGGGCAATTATTACATCAAACAGACTATCCATTATGGGATTTATCCTTATTTTCGTCAGGTTTAGAGAAAGCATCTCTCATGCTGGTATCAGCCTGTATATTTTTCATATTATAATAGTCCATAATACCAAGGTTACCATTGCGAAAAGCTTCGGCCATAGCCTTGGGAACTTCTGCTTCTGCTTCGACAACCCGGGCACGTTGTTTAGCAACTTCAGCGATCATCTCCTGTTCGAGAGCGACAGCTGCAGCACGTCTTTCCTCAGCGCGAGCGCGGGCGATCTGGAGATCAGCCTGAGCCTGATCGGCCTGGAGTTTAGCACCGATGTTTTCACCCACGTCAACATCTGCAATGTCTATAGAAAGAATTTCGAAAGCGGTGCCGGCATCGAGCCCTTTAGAAAGGACAACTTTTGAAATCGAGTCAGGATTTTCAAGAACCAGTTTATGAGTTTCGCTGGAACCGATTGTTGAAACGATACCCTCACCAACGCGAGCCAGTATGGTAGCTTCACCAGCGCCACCGACCAATCGTTCGATATTTGCGCGGACGGTGATACGAGCTATTGCTTTAAGCTGGATACCATCTTTTGCCATAGCAGCAACGAGGGGGGTTTCGATAACTTTAGGGATAACCGACATTTTAACTGCTTCGAGAACATCACGACCAGCGAGGTCAATAGCGGTAGCTCTTTCGAAAGAGAGACCTAGATTAGCTTTATCGGCGGAGACGAGAGCCATAACGACTTTGTCCACATTACCACCAGCCAGGTAGTGAGCTTCAAGTTTACCACTCTCGAGTTTAAGACCGGCTTTAGTAGCGGTGATAAGACTTCTGACGATAATATGCGGGGGTATTTTCCGGAGGCGCATACCCACGAGGTCCTTGAAAATTTTTAATTTAACTCCCGAGAAATAGGCAGTAATAAAGAGGCCAATCGGGACGTAATAGAAAAGAACGAGCAAGAAGACGACAATTGCAATGACTATAATTAAAGATAAACCGGCAAGTGCTTCCATATAAATAAAACTCCTTAAATTTTAGAAAGTAAGTATAATATTATTTGATTGAATGTGCAAATTGAATTTTGCAGAAAAAGTGTTAAGGGGCTTTAATCACGACGATTGAGATATCGTCGTCAGGGTCAGGGTATCCACGAAAGGCATTGAGGTTAACAAGGATAGCGTTTTTGATTTCGGAGGCATTTTTATGGCTATTAGCGAGGATAATTTTTTCAAGTTTTGTATCTCCGAATTCCTGATTGAGGGTATTCATAGTTTCCGTGACACCATCGGAGAAGAAGATGAGGATATCGCCGGATTTAAGAGTAAGAGATTCAGTTTGAAGAGTTGATTGAAAGAGGTCCGAATCTGTAAGCCCCAAGCCAATACCGGGAGGGGTGAGGCGAGAACAGGAATTATTTTCCTTTGAAAAGCAGAGAGCCGGAAGATGACCTGCACGACAGAAAGTTATATTGTTATTTTCGAGGATTGCGGCATTAACAGTGAAGAAATAGTTTTTAGAGAAAATCTCACAGAGGACATTATTCAGTTTTGTAAGAATATGAATCAAATCAGACTCGGACTGAATAATATGGTGGATAAGAGCCCTGACCTGGATCATGTAAAGAGCTGCGGCCATGCCTTTGCCGGAAATGTCTCCAATGAACATAAAGTATTTGTCCGAGTTGCGGTTAGGAATAAAATCGAGGTAATCCCCACCAACATCCTTAGCAGTTTCAGCGTAGAAGGAGATATCGAGGGAAGGGATATCGGGAGGATTTTTAGGAATCAAACCTTCCTGAATATTTTTAGCCAGTTCAAGTTCTCCTTTAGCTGTGAGTTTTTCGGCAACTTCGAAAGCGAGGAGAAGATTAATGCCCACGAATGAAAAGGAGACCCAATACCAGAGAGAGTTAAGGAAACCCCAAATAAAAATAAAGAGAAGAATGGAGTATATCAGCCGGCGAAGGGGATTTAGTTTAAATAGGAAAGCGAGGAAGAGATTTTTTCCAAAGACAAAGTAACGGACAAGCGGGTTAGTATGCTTGTCCGGTTGTTTGGTTTCGGAGAGATAGAATTTCAGGACAGAGGGAGCCTCTTTATTGATAAGTTTGCGCAACTCATCGTAGGAGAGGTCATCGGTGTAGAAATTATAAATGTTCCGTAAGCGATTATTACGCACTTAAAATCAGGTTAGACAGAGTGTTTAATTATCGTTAAAGTTTCATGAATTGCCTTCATGTTTGCTTCGAAAGTCAATTTTTTATAATTAACAAGGTCAACAATAGTTCCGATGAAGCAAAGACCTGCAGTGAAGAAATAGAGAATTCCCATACCGATCTGACCGAGAATGAAGCGGTGAATTCCGGAAATTCCCAGGAAACCAATAAGTGCAGTTATTAAGATCATCTGAGGGTCTTTTCTGCGAGGACCATAGATGGATGCAAATTGACGAAGTTGCTCTTCGGTAAAATCTTTGGTAAGATTCTGGATATAAGTCATTTCCTCGAAATCGAGGTAGGGCATATAGTTGTAAATATTTAACATAACTGACCTCCGGGATTTTTATGTGAATAGAAAATTATTTTTTTAATAAGATTGCGAGACAGGATTATAATCCGATAAATGATAATCAAGAGACCAAAAAAGCCAAGGACATGAGAATGCCAAGCAGAAGAGAAGTCGAGTTGAAAGATATGGTGGATGGACATTCCGAGTCCACAGCCAGGGCAAAAGTCAAAGCCCATATTGTTAAGTGGGCAAAAAGTGAAGTGACTGCCGGAAAAATCGGCTAAAGCAAGGTAGAAGAGACCAGAAACCCAGAAAAGGAGTTCAAGGTCGAGGTACTTAACAATATTCAGAAATCTGTTTTTCATAAATTTTCATAAATGCGTGAGTAACTTAAAATAAATAGGGGGAAATTTCAAATAAAAACTGATAAAAGAGCTAAAAGCAGGATAAACGGGAATATATCAGAATTAACATTTTTAATAAGCCATAATTAAATTACTTTATTAAAATCATTTTCCTGGTTTGAGCTGAATTTCCGACTGTGAGAGAGTAAAAATAGACACCACTTGGAAGTGCATCAGCGTGAAAAATAACTGAGTGGTTTCCGGAATTCATAGTTGAGTTAATCAATTCGGCGATAATTGTTCCAGTGATATTAAGGACTTTCAGCGATACAAAACTTTTCTTTGGTATAAAGAAGTTGATAATTGTTGAAGGATTGAAAGGATTGGGGAAATTCTGAGCAAGAGAGAACTCAGATGGGGAATGAAGATTTTCCTCAATAGCAACCGGGAATGGGGGGAAGAAGAATTCGAGCATATCATCAACAGAGGCGCGCCACAGACCCCAGCTGTGCCCTTCGGGGAGTTCTTTCCATTTCAAATCATATCCTTTGGAGAGCAATGCATCTCTGAAATTACGCATATTTGAGTAGAGAGATTCATATGTTCCCCAAACGGAAGCAAAGCGAATATTTTTTTTGGGTCCGCTAACAATAAGGGAATAAGCCTCATAATTATTAGGCTGGAATGCAGCAGAGTGGAGTCCGCAATTACCAAAAACTTCCGGATGGTTATAGCTAATGAGAGCGGAAATATTTCCGCCATAGGAATCGCCAAGAACAAGGCGGGCAGCGGGTTGGGGGATAGTTTTATACAGGGAGTCGATAAACGGTACCAGTTCATTTACAAAGAAGAGACGGTATGGAGTACGTTTGGTGAAAGCATATTCTTCATTTCTATTATTCGGGCGAACGAAAACGCCAATTATTTTGCGAATTTTCAGGCTATCTATAAGATTATCAATTACATTTGTTGCGGAAGCGAGGTCAATATATTCGAAGCCATCCTGGAAATATGCTGCGGGGTAAAGAGTTGGCTGACCGGGATTATAGCCCGGTGGCAAGTATATTCTAATATTATAAGTTGATAAAGTGTTCGTGCTATAGAGGGTTCGAGTTTCGACAGTACCATGAGGAATTGTGGGATTGAGATTGATTTCCCAAGGTTGGATGTAGGCGGGCATAGAGAGTTCAGAATTGGGACCGAAGCCACCGTTACAAGTATGAGGATTTTCGGGATCAAGAATCCACGAGGTGGCGTTTCTAACGAATTTATAATCAAGACGGGCATTTAGTTCAAAAGATTTAGTTTTGTACCAAAAGTTAGTGCCAGAGATTTTAGAAAAAGATTCAGAGTTAGAGCTCCAGGAATTAAAATCGCCAGCGAGGGTAAGAGAAGTAGCCAAGCCATTATATATAAAGGTTGCGTAATTCTGTTCAATTAAGGGGATTCCCTGAGAGCGAGCCACGATCATAAAACTATCTATTGAAGCTTGTTTGGCTGCGGGATCTGAAAGGGAGTTGATATGATTAAGAAAGCCGGTAAAAAGGGGCTGGGCTGAGGATACAGAAGAGAGACAAATAATAAGGAAAACAAATTTTATGTAGTTAAGCATCAGATAATAGTTATAATGAATAATAATTCCAATTGTTAAAATAAGGAGTTCCAGGGTTTAAGACAAAGAAGAAATTAGGAACTTGGAAAAAGTAGTTGTATGTTTAGTATATAAAAACAGAAATTTTGATAAAGATGGAAACAAAAGAATTTTTAATAAAATTGCAGAAGCTCGTGGGACTCTCGCTGGCGGGTTTAACATATTGTGAGGACAAATTTGATCTGGAGCGATATGCAGAGATGAAAGAAATTTCGGAAGAACTGATTTCTCTGCTGACGGGGGAAAAAATAGAGAGGGTAAAGGAATTTTATCCGGACAGTGACGGGTATCTGACACCGAAGGTTGATGTGAGAGCAGTTGTGATGAGAGAGGGTAAAATACTGCTGGTAAAGGAAAATATTGACGGGAGATGGTCGCTACCGGGGGGATGGGCAGATGTTGGGATAACTCCAGCGGAAAATGCGATTAAGGAAGTGAGGGAGGAATCGGGATTTGAGGTAAAAGTTATAAGGCTGTTGGCGGTGCATGACAAAGCAAAGCATTCTCCTCAAACTTCTTATATGTATGTTTACAAGATATTTTTCCTTTGTGAAATTACTGGGGGTAATGCAGTCAGCGGAACAGAGACAACGGGAGTGGGCTTTTTTGGAGAGAATGAACTGCCCCCATTATCTGAGGGAAGAAATACGGAAGAGCAGATTATAAAGATGATAAATTTAGCGGATAAGGGGAAAGAAGCGGATTTCGATTAGGGGAAGAATCAAAAAAATCAGTAATGAGAAGAGTTTATGCCCGGAGGGGTATTGAGAAGGAATGGGAGTCAGATCGAGTGGAGTACGTATTCAGTACGTATTCACCACGGCTTTAGTACGTATTCAGTACGTATTCAGTACGTATTCATATCGAAGGGAGAGGGGGATCAGGGGGAGTTTTGGGGCTGGCACCATTGGGAGAGGAAGGGCTGGTGTTTAACCGGATTAAACTCGATAAACCGGTAATTTACTGCATTTTGGAGGTTATAGGGGTCATTTGAGAAGAAATCCTTCAAATTATTCAAAGATTCAGATCGAGCAATTACAATTCCACCACTTCTTGGGTTTTGAGGTCCACTCATGAGCAGGATGCCAGAATTATATCCCTTTTGAAGAAATTCGCGGTGGGAGGGGAGGATTTCGTCGATTTCAGTCATGGGAGAGGTATAAGTGATAATAACAATAAAGTGTTTCATTTTATTTCTTCGTTTTAGTGTATTTAATAATATCAGCTTTTTCTATAGTAACCAAGCCGCCATTGTTTGCCTGAGTGAAGATATTGTCCAACGCAGGGAGGAAGGATTCGATTTTGTGATGCTCGTCGACAATTTCGATAATAACGGGGAGATCTTCGGAGAGGCGGAGAATCTTGGCAGTGTGGATTCTACTATTTCTGCCAAATCCCATAATTCCGCGATAGACAGTGGCACCAGCCAAGCCTTGTTTTTTTGCTTCGATTACGATTTTCTCGAAGAGGGGGACAGAATCGAGTTTATCCGACTCTCCAATGAAAATTCTAATCAGTTTTGCTTCACCAATAAGTTCCATAATCAGACTCCGTAGATAAGTTTAACGATATAATAAGCTGCAATAAGGGCAATTATTGAAAGAAGAACATTTGCGAGTATATTAAGTGAGGCAAAAAGGTATTCGGAATTGCGGAGGAGGTTAACGGTTTCGAGGGAGAAGGTTGAAAAGGTAGTTAAACCGCCACAAAATCCAACAGTAAGAAAAATTCTAATTCCGGTATTACTAAGAGGTCCCAATTCGAAAAGGAAGATTGTGAAACCGAGGAGTAAGCTGCCGATGATATTCACAGCGAGAGTTCCAAACGGAAAGGATGGTGGGAGGAAGAGGAAAACGAGGTTTGAGATAAAGTAGCGTGATACTCCACCAAGTGCTGAGCCAAGAAATACGAGCAAATAGTTTTTCATAGTTACCAAATAAATTAAAGAGTACAAATATAACAAAAAGAATTCAAAATGTCAGACAGAGGGGGGTGATCCGGATTAAATCTTCAAATGATTTTTATAATGGAAGAAAAATTTAAGATTGAATAAAAAAGGGAACGGGGTATTTATTTATACACAAAGTTTTTGGAACCATTCTAAAACGACATACGTTAAGAACGTAATCAAGTTAGAGAGTCTTTGTTATACATAAAACGTAATATTTTTAATCTTTAACTTGAGTAAAAGAGAAATAAATTTAGTAATTAGTCTTGAACGAATAAATTCAAGTCTAAAATAAAATCCGGAAGTGGCTAAAATTCCGAAAAATTCACAATGTGATCAATTCACAAACAAAGCCCATTTCCATAATAAGAAAAAAATAGACATAAAAGTGTGTGTGTTTATTTTCAGAGTCAAATCGTTAGAAGAGCAAAGGAGTAAAAATGAAGAATCTTTTCTTAACAATGTGGGTATTGGTAAGTTTGGTAGTTTGGGATGGATTAAATGCCCAAACAGTAAATTTAATTTCACCTGCAACTAACGCAACGGGAGCTTCATTGACTGAGACCCTGACGTGGAGTACCGGGGGTTTTGGTTTGAGTGAAGCAAGCACAGTGAGGGTATACGAGGATGCGGGATTATCGATGTTAGTATTCGATTCCGGCAACCTTGGACTTGTAAACAGTTTTGCACTTCCACCAGCGACTTTAGAATATAATAAGAAGTATTTCTGGGTTGTTGAGACCGATGACGGAGTAAACAATGTGGTTTCGTTGCCTTTTGCATTCACAACTGAGTTAGCTACACCAGTTTTACTGACCCCAGCGAATGAGTTCAATGCTTCAGGTGTAAGTCCATCCTTTACTTTTTCTTTAGATGAAAACAAGAGCAATGTAAAGTATGAATTATTAGTAGGAACAAATCCGGGATTAGGAAGTCCAGCGGATGTGAATGTAACTTCAACAATTAATCCGGGGACACTGGAGTTGACAGCAACGGGTTTAACCGGAGCGACGAAGTATTACTGGACTATTAATGCCAAGGTTGATGATGGGGGGGCAGACAACAACGGAGAAGAAAAAACAGCGACTGAAGAGAGGGTGTTTTACACTCCGATCAACAATTTAACTGCACCAATAAACGGGGTAACCGGACATACTTTAGAGCCGACATTCAGCTGGAGTGATCTGGCATGGGAGACGGGGTATGAATTGAGGATATCCACAGCAGGAAATAACCAAGCAGCATTTGATGCCGGGGTGATATTTACCGATCTTGCGATTGCTTCGGGAACGACTTCGGTTTCCTACGATGAGAACAGTGAAAATGAAGGACCCGGAGGGATGTATCCATTTCCGCTAACAGCGAATACAAAATATTACTGGCAGTTAACAGCAAAGGACGGAGGAGCCGGTGTGAGTTCGCCGATATGGCATTTCACAACATATCCATTAGTTACAGTAAGTTTATACAATCCGGATAATGCAGCAGAGGTTTATTTAACAGATGTATATTTCAGTTACGGGATAAGTGGCGGAACTACCGGTTTGAAATTCAAGCTTCAGGTAAAATCTGCATTGACAGAGCCGGTTAAAACAGACTGGCTGACATCTGATTTTTCGGGAGTGAGCACGGCATTGTTCCAGAATGTAAGTCTGGCAGGGGGTACGAAGTACTATTGGAGAGTAGTATTATTAAACAACAGTGATAAAGTGCTGGCTTATTCCGAAACAAGGCACTTTACAACGGTAGGCGGAGCAGCAACGCCAATTCCATCGTGGCCAGTGGAGAGCGGGATGGTATATACTTACACACCGACATTATACTGGTACATGAACGGATTTTCATACAATTTAACATATGATATAGAAGTAGCTGAAGATACAACGGGAGTGGCAGATTATTCATATACGAATCTCTCAAGTACTTATCACACATTACTGAGTGCATTAAATCCGGGGACGACCTATTTCTGGAGAGTAAGAAGCGTTTACAAGAGAGGATTACCAGAAGAAGAGACATCAGCGTTCAATTTCTGGTCACAGGGCAAATTTGAGACTTATCCAGCGGCAACGTCAGTAGTACCTAATCCTTCATATCCAACGGATAATCTGGAGGTATATACAACCACACCGACATTTTACTGGTGGCTGGGAGTTTCGGGTACGGGATTAACATACAGTTTAATTTACAGTACCGATAACACGTTCGCGACACATACGAGGATAGAGAATATCAGTTCGACAAATGTGCTTGTATCGGGGTTAGTACCCGGAGCAACATATTACTGGAAAGTAAAGACACACAGCGCTACGGATAGTTCGGATTATTCAGCAGTTGCAACATTCAGTGTAGCAGGGGGAACGACAAATTCATATCCAGTTGCGACGTGGCCAATAGCATCCGGATTAGATATACCGGTTGTATATACAACGACTCCACAATTATTATGGTATCTTGAGGGGGCGAGTTTAGGGATAAGTGGTTACGAGGTAAGGTGGAAAGCCGGAAGCAATTCGAGCAACTGGAATTCGGATTATGACGGATCGACCACGGTAAGCGGTGCAAGCAATACATCGTATACCTTTGTATCGGCATTAGACAACGGAACAACTTATTACTGGGGAGTAGCTGCGACAGGAGGAAACACCTGGAGCGAGGGAGCCTTCACGATATACAGCAACGGAGCCTCAGGTCAGCCAATACTGAACTATCCGATAAGTGGTGATGTAATTTACACGAAAACGCCGACGATGAGCTGGTACTTTAATGGATCCACTTCAGGCATAGTCGGATATGAAGTAGTTTACAGTTATTCAGATGTATTTGCCAGCGGTGCGACAACCACGGTTTATGTAACGGGAACGAGTTATACAGTTGCGGTAGATTTGGTACAAGGAGCAACATACTGGTGGAAAGTGAGAGCGCATTTAGGGGGGGCAGTATATTCAGGTTACTCAACGACTGAGGAGTTCAGTGTATTCCCCGGATCGAGTGCGCCTATACAGCCAATTGCGGGAGGGCCGCATAATGTTTCAATAGGAACGAGCGCTCCGATGATTTCGTGGGTAAATCCGGTTGGAAGCACCAGTGGTCTGATCTACGAGCTGGAATACAGTACAAATCCATCGTTCACAAATGCGACGGTAGTAGGGAATATTACGGGGAACTTTATACAGGTAAATAATTTATCAAGCAACAGTGCATATTTCTGGAGAGTAAGATCGAAGAATCCGGAAGGAAATTATTCGTTCTACTCCAACATGGGAATGTTCAGAGTAATTGAAGGAACGACGGGAGTTGAGGGGAATGAACAGATACCGGAGAATTATCAGCTGAGTCAGAATTTCCCGAATCCATTCAATCCGGTGACGGTAATTAAGTATCAGTTACCGATGAGCGGGAATGTCAATCTGAAGATCTATGATGTACTAGGAAAGGAAGTGGCAACGCTTGTTAATGAGACACAGCAAGCGGGAAGTTACACGATTAATTTTAACGGTGCCAATCTGGCAAGCGGAGTGTACTATTATAAGATAAGTGCCGGAGAGTTTGTATCTGTAAAGAAGATGGTATTAATGAAATAGCACAAACACATAACACATAACACGCTCCATACGAATCCCTGCCTTCTCCCCGGAGGCGGGGATTTTTTTTGATATGAACAGCAAAGGAGTTTATTCAAGGCAAATGTAAGTTCATAAACGAAAAGTAATCCGTAAGTTAACGGAAGGTTAAATTCTTAATGAAATAAGTAAAATTAATGCGGAATGAAACGAAATTGAGAGAGGGATTGTTTTTAAACACTGAAGATTTAATATAAAACTTTGTAATATAGAAAAAAAATTGTATAATAGTTATTTCAATTAAAGATATTGAGAGTTAAAAGATGCAGAATGTAAATGAAAATAATTACTGGGCTTTGATATTAGGGGCATCCTCGGGATTTGGGGAAGCTGCGACACTGCAACTCGCCAAGGACGGATATAATATAATAGGAGTACACCTGGACAGACAGTCGACAATGCCAAATGTAATCAGGATAATTGAGGAAGTGCAGGCGGCGGGGAGAGAAGCGCTATTCTTCAACATAAATGCAGCGGATGATGAGAAGCGGGACGAGATTCTGACCAAGCTGGAGAATCGACGAGAAGGGAAGCCGAAGGTAAAAGTTTTAATGCATTCACTTGCATTCGGGACACTAAGAGCTTTCGTTCCAAGGGAGGGGGAGGTTGGACTGACGAAAGCGCAAATGGAAATGACGCTGGATGTGATGGCGAATTCGTTAGTATACTGGACGCAGGATCTGGTAAGGAGGGGAATGTTTACGGAAGGGGGGAGGATATTTGCAATGACGAGCAGCGGGGGGCATACAGCGATACCATATTATGGAGCGGTATCAGCAGCGAAAGCAGCTTTGGAGTCGCATGTAAGGCAGTTGTCGGTAGAATTAGGGCATTTAGGGATAGGAGTAAATGCAATAATGGCAGGGGTAACCGATACGCCGGCATTGAGGAAGATACCCGGGAATATAGAGATGATGAATGTAGCAGTAAGGAAGAATCCGAGGGGGAGGCTAACCACTCCACAGGATATAGCAAAAATAATATCAATACTATCCAGAGAGGGGGGGGGATGGATTTCGGGGAGTGTAATACATGCAGACGGAGGGGAGGATGTAGTAAGCTATATCGGACAAAACAGAGACAGAAGCGTATAGTTAAGAATATAAGGAAATAATAATTAAATATCACAACGATCAGATAAATTTTTTTTCGTATAATGATTATGGAATTATTCACTTTACCGAAAAACAATAAAGAAAAATTGAAAGGATAATGATGAAACCAGCAGAATTTACAGACGGGAATTTCAAGTCAGAAGTAATTGATTCGGATATACCAGTGTTAGTGGACTTCTGGGCGGTATGGTGCGGACCCTGCAGGATGATAGCTCCGATAGTAGAAGAGCTTGCGGGTGAGTTTGAGGGGAGAGTGAAAGTGGGTAAACTGGATGTGGACAATAATCAACAGAGTGCGATGACCTATGGAGTAAGGAGCATACCGACATTATTAATATTCAAGGGGGGAAAAGTAGTGAACACAATAATCGGTGCAGTTCCAAAAGCAAAGATAGTGCAAGCGATAAGCGCGGCATTGTAAAGAAAAGCTAATCAGTCCAAAAAAGGGAAATAGGCGGGGAAGTAAAAAGACCGGGGCAAAGAAAAAAGGTAATAGTCAACTTAAAAAGTTGCACAATATTATACAATTTTTTTATGAAGGACGGTAAAATAAGATGATTTAAGGTCAAAAATAAGTGTTTCATTAAAAAAACACTTGATTTTTAACAAAAAAATCATTAAATCAGCATGAAGATTTTGTAAAAATTTAGAAACTTAAGAATCTAAAAAGCAGGTTATAAATTTCTACATTTTTCATAAACTAAATAACACTAATTAAACTATAATCACTAATTGAGGAGAGCAGATATGCTTAAATTAATGCGTTACTTTTTCGTGGTTTTATTTATTACTGCAGGGCTAGTATTAGCACAGTCATCAGTAGTAAAGAAAGACCTACACAAACAAATCATAGATTCGAAGACCGAGACTTCAGTAGGAGTTTTAGAAAGTTCGAATCAAAGAGTATTTCAAGTTAATAATCCTGTGACCGGAGATCCTATAGGAATTTCGTCATATGATTATTTTACAAACAGTGTAATGCGTAAACAAATCCTGTACAACAACGGAATTCATATGTCCCCAATGTTAAGAGGCCATATACCGAATCCAAACAGAAGAGTTGTAACGTATATATACAACGATGGTACAAACTATGTACAAGTACCAGCATTTGATACATCAGCAAACTCAGGCTGGGGGCACATTGACATGTCGTTAACAGGAGATTATCTTGGAACGATTGGTATTGTTGGACACACGCCGAACAGATTAGCTTTGTGGGATCCTTCTTCGAGCACATTCACCACATCACAGTTTGAAGCATACACAGATCCCAGTTTGTCATTTGTAGGAAACAACATTTTCTTAGCAACATCAGGAAACAGAATTGAATTCCAATTCTTCAAAACTGAAGATGCAGGAGTTACCTTTAATAATTGGGGTAAGATAAGTGACTATCATCCAGGACAGATTTACTGGGCAACAAACGGTGGAGTTGAAGTTGGTATGGCAAAATCAGCCAATGAGCAACATTTAATCATGTTCGGAACGAATGCAAATATGGGACACGTATATGACGGAATAGGACGTGATTCAGCTGACAATGTTTGGATAATAAAGAGTTCAGATGCCGGCGCGACATTTACCACACAAATTATAGGCTGGGACGGTGATATGGACTTATTACCTGAATATACTGTTACTGAAAGAGTAGACACGCTTACATACACAGTAGGTGGAACTCAATATGTAGCACCGGTAAACAAAGATGTAGCATTCACATTCACTCCGTTATTTGAGAATTTCGGACATATTGACATGGTTGTTACAAACAGCGGTGTTATTCATGCAATAGCAAACGGATACGGACTTGCAGTTACTAATTTAGTGGTTGACAGACCAGGAGCACCGGGAGTTCAGGACACAGTTTTGATTTCAGCTACCAATGCAATATTCCCAGTTATTTACTGGAATTCAAGTTCAAAGAAATGGGTTGCAATATCAGACAAAGCAATTGATACAATAGCTGACACTATTTTAGCAGACAAACGTCCAGGAAACGGAATTGGTCAGAGTTATCCATCACTTTCAATTGACGCAGACGGAAACACAGTATATGCAATCTGGACAGGTCCTGAAATGGCAGGCGGAAACGTAACGATTGATCCAGTAACAGGCAAGATGATGACAGATCTTTATCATGCATATTCATTAGACGGCGGAACGACATGGGCATATGGTGGAACAGTTGTTAACACAGTTAACAAAGGTGACATTTATGGACATGGCGGACAGTTCCTACAGGTAGAAGGCAAGAGCACATATACAGCACACATCATTTATCTTGAAGATCTTCAGGCAGGAGCATCAGTATTTGGCGGAGCAGACGGTACACCAACATTAAACAATGTTGTTTACAAGACATTCTCCTTCCAGGCTACTGACGTAAAAGATAATGATGCAGTTGTAACCAGCTATCAGTTAAGCCAGAACTATCCAAATCCGTTCAACCCGACTACACAGATCCAGTACACAATTCCTGAAAGAGGAAACGTAAGCATAAAAGTTTACGACGTACTAGGAAACGAAGTAGCAACATTATTCAACGGAATGCAGGAAAGCGGAAGCCATTCAGTTAACTTTGATGCAAGCAAATTAAGCTCCGGAATGTATCTCTATACAATCAACGCCGGCAGCTTTACAGCTTCAAAGAAAATGATGTTAATGAAGTAAAATATCATTAAAATCTTTGACAAAGGAGTGCCCTTTGAAAAAGGGGCACTTCTTTCAATTTAAAAATTTTAAATAAAATAGTTGCAATTTTCTCTTCAATTGAGCATTGCTCATTAGCGTAGAGCTAATTTATAATCTAATCCATATATTTTTTAAGCGGAGAAGAGATGAAAAATTTGATTACTAAGTCATTATTTATTTTCACAATCATTCTATTATACGTACCGGAAATTTTTGCGCAAGCGGGCGTTGGTAAATTATCCGGAAAAGTAGTAGATGCCGAGACGAGGGAGCCCCTGGTAGGTGCGAACGTAATACTGATTGACACTTATTTAGGAGCTGCTACCGACATAAACGGAGAGTACTTTGTACTCAATATAACCCCCGGAACATACAACGTTAAGATAAGTTACGTAGGATATGCAGCAAAGACAATCCAAGAGGTTAGAATTGTTGCCGGCATAACGCAAGAACTTAATGTTGAACTCTCCACTGATTTTACCTTACCTACAATAGAGGTGCAAGGTAAAAAACTTTTTGAGGAAAAATCAACAAACACGGTAAAAGTAATTGATGCAAGTCAGATAGACAGGTTACCGGTGAAGGGTGTTCAGAACATAGCATCGTTGCAAGCCGGCGTAGTTACGCTTGAAGGAAGCGGCGGAGTAGCAGGTAATGCATCCATCAACATACGCGGAGGACGAGGATCAGAAGTTTTATATATAGTTGACGGAGTTCCTCAGAACACACTTTATGGCAGAACGAGTTCGACACAAGTAAGCAACATAGCAATTGACCAGATTTCATTTCAGGTTGGAGGTTATGAAGCAAAGTACGGACAAGCCCAATCAGGAATTGTAAACGTAACGACAAAATCGGGAAGTTCAACATACAATTTCCTAGCTGATGCAGTAACATCAACATACTTAGACAATTACGGATACAACGAATACTCAGCAAGTTTAGGGGGACCGATAATACCAGGAAATGCAAAGCATACGTTTTTCTTTTCAGGAGAAAGAGGATGGTTTAAGGATGCAAATCCTTCAGCAATTACATTAGAATTCCCAAGTGTAGATAAGAGCTGGGATTACAGACCAAACGTGCCAGCATCCGTATGGAGATGGAACGCAAGAACAAACCATGTATTCGGAGATTTCTCGGTAAGATTCGGTTTTCTTGGGAACTCAAGAGTATCCAATGTATACAGCCACTACGGAGCGAAGAATGCATACGATTTCTATGATAAATTCAACACATCGAATTACAGTTTAAGCGGAAGGATCTCGCAGACAGTAAGTTCAAGTTCATTCTGGAATCTGAATGTTGGTTATAAGCTTTATAAATACAAGAGATATAATCCAGCATTTGAAGATAACTTAATGGCATACGGCGACAGTACAATATGGGCAAATCAATTAGGTGTTACGCTGCTTGGTGACGGACGCAGAGTAGCTGCGACTGATGAGGTAGGTATATTCAGGCCTTACGGATACTCTTTTGGATTCTATCAGAAGAGACAGGAAGAAGCATTCAATGCTGATTTCGATTTCACGGCACAGATCCAGAATCACTTATTTGAATTTGGAGGCGGATTATCGTACAGTCTGGTCAGAGAATTCCAAGGTTACCCATACCTACTAAAAGGAATTGATGATGATCCATCATTAACGGCGGAACAAAATTATATTAAGAAATTTGAAGATATAACACCGCTTGTATTCGGATATGATGTGACAGGGAATACAGAAACAACGACAAGTGAAGCAAATGAACTTTTGAGACCAAGGACACCATTGTTAGCCTATGCATACATACAAGACAGATATGAGTTAAGTGACTTAGTCATTAACATAGGAATAAGAATGGATTATTTTGATGTAAAATCATACAAATTCAAAGATCCGATGTTACCATTTACGGGTGGTAATAATCCTAATGATTTTGACATAAATGATTTTGACATAAAGAAACCGGAACTCAAATTTTCGCCGCGTATAGGAATAGGATTCCCTGTAACAGAGAACACAGTATTCCACGCACAATTTGGAAAGTTTATCCAATTACCAGAATTGTTCGATCTATATTTTGGACCATTTGATCATGCAAGCTGGTTAACCTATGCGCCACAGAGTGGTTTCAACGGTGATCTAATGACTGAAGAGACAGTACAGTATGAAATTGGCTTCAGACAGATGTTCGGAAACAATGCCGCATTAAACATGACAGCATTTTACAAGAATATCAAAGGGTTAGTAAACGTACAAAACAATTTCTTCCAGAGATCATCGGGTGGAGAACTTATAACCGCAATATATCCACAGAATGCTGATTTCGGAACCACAAAAGGATTTGCATTCTCATTAGACGTAATGAATATGAGCTATTTCAGTGTTTCGGCTCAATATACATATTCAGTAGCAGAGGGAACAGGATCATCAACCAGTTCCAGTCAGACGGCTATATTCAGAAACAATGACAACGAAGCACCGAAAGTAATTGCGCCGCTTGATTTTGATCAAAGGCACACAGCAACAGTAAATGTGGACTTTTATGTACCGGAAGGTCAGCTAGGATTATTAGAGAGATTCAACGTAAACATGTTGTTCTCAATAAACAGCGGAAGACCATATACGCCACTAGATTACTGGGATATAGTAACCGGAAACGATGGTGGACCGAGCACAACAGGATATGTAAACTCGAGATACGGACCAGGAAGTTTCAGGATGGATTTAAGAGTTGAAAAGACCTTCAATATAGGACCAGTGTTACTTTCCCCATACCTTTGGGTACAGAATGTATTTGACGCAGACAACGTATTAGCAGTATACAGAAGTACGGGCGATCCATACACAACCGGATTTTTAAACACAGAGAAAGGTAAAGCCAGAATAGCAACAGGCGGTGAAGCCTATGCACAGGATTACAAATCACTTGAAAGAAATCCGGGCAACTTTGGAATTCCAAGACAAATACGACTTGGAGTGAAGGTTAACTTTTCGAACATTACTTTCTAAAGAGGTAAAATTAATCTTAAATCAAATAGGAAATTTACAAGATGAAAAAACTAAAAATCATTGAGAGAGTAAGTGCCCTGCTTCTATTTTTCATTATGCTATCTCTTCCATTTGCGAATGCGGGAGATGACGTTAACGGAAAAAAGACTAACAAGCCTCTTGCCAAAGTAAATGAAGTCAATGCAACAGGCAAGAACGGGGATGCTTACCGATTGTTTATAAACAATATCAACCTGCCGTTAAACAGGAAGGGAATAATTGCAGCGGTAAATATAGCACATCCTGATCCGAACGTTTCGGGAGCGGGAGGGAAATTTGCCAACCAAGTATTTCTTTTCTCGTCAGGTTTCTTTTTAAGCGGATACAAAGGAACTGAGTTATGGGCAAGTGCCTGTGCATCAGCATCACTAGTAGAAGACTATATACAAGGGACAGTAAAAGACGGACAGAATGATCCGCGAGCCGTGATGTATGTACTGCGAGCAGACGAACCAGCATTCGGAAAAGGATGGCAGGACTGGACAGATGCAGTAGCCTTAGGAGCAGACTTCTGGGATGCAGACGGAAACGGAATATATGAGCCGGTAGATAAAAACGGAAACGGTATATGGGACAAAGAACTTGAAGATGCACCGGACATTCTTGGTGACGAGACAGTATGGTGTGTTTATCATGACGGAGTGCCAGCACCGAACAGAAGATGGTTAGTAGATCCACTAGGAATAGAAGTAAGGCAGACGGTGTTTGCATTTGCTTCAGCGGGTCCACTTGGAAACATCATATTTGTAAGGTACAGATTCAAATATGTTGGATTGCAAACAACAGATCCAGATAAACTTACTGATGTATATTTCAGTGTCTGGTCAGATCCGGATTTAGGTGATCACACAGATGACTTTATCGGTAGTGACACATTGCGTGATGCGGGATATGTTTACAACAAACTTCCGGATGCTTTATACGGAACGCAGTGTCCATCATTCTTAACTGACTTCTTTTCGGGTCCAGTTGCATACATCAAGAATGTAACATACACGGATGTAAACAATAATGACAAATGGGATGAAGGAACGGATATAGCATTAGATACCGCACAGAGTTCAAGAGGTCCAATAATGGGTATCAAGAGATTCCCTGGAGCAATGAACCTTAAACTTTCGTCGTTTATGATATATATAAACGGAGATGCGCAGCTAAGTGATCCGAATACAAAGTTCGAAGCCAGAAACTACATGCTTGCAAAGACCAAAACAGGAGCAGATGTTGATCCTTGTGCATTTGCATATGGCGAAGTTGTGGGCGGCGTAGCATGTGCATCAGTAAACAACAAATATTTATTCTCAGGCGATCCGGTCAGAAGGATAGGATGGTTAAACAACACACCAGCAGATGCAAGACAAATGCAGAATATCGGACCATTCGAATTAGAGAAAGATATTGAAAAAGAAGTAGTAGTTGCATACGTAGTAGGACAAGGTGCAAATGCATTAGCAAGTGTGGATGTAGCAAAAGCATTCAGTGACGGTGCACAATTTATATTTGACCAAAACTTTGCAGCGCCTACACCTCCACCAATAATAAATCCGACGGTATTAACCGGTGAGGACTTTATTGATATAATGTGGAACACCAAAGAGACATTTGCATACAAAAACAAGACAACCGCATATGATCTCAGATTCAAGGGTTACAAGATGCACGCATATATGACTTCGACAACTGAAGTTACGGTTAACAATGTGCAGAATAAATTTGATTTTATGCATCTAGCAAAGGACGATTTCATTTACGATGTATATAAGGAAGATCCATCAACAGGAAAACCATATTTGCTATATCCAAGGCCGGATTCGTTAAACCGACTTGACTCAGCAGCATACGCAAATGAAACGACAGGCAAGATAAGAATCAGAGTTACCAAAGACCCGATAAACAACACTGATTTAATAAAAGGCAAGCCATATTACTTCTCGTTAGTATCATACGGTTTAAACTATGATGCATTGTACAAAGACCCAGAGTCAAGCAATAACAAGTATATTTTGAGCGCTGCGGCATTTGTAGGAGAAGTTGAAAACATACCAAAGATCTTCGCGGTAATAATGGGTGAGAACCTATATAATCCTCCAAAAGATACGATGGATGTGCCGAAGATTGCAGGATTCAGCAAAGGAAAGATCTTATATGATGTGGTTGACAAGAACGCACTTACCGGAGAGAAATACAAAGTAACATTCTTCAAGGACAGTTCATCAACAACAACATATTCAACCTTCTGGAAACTGACAAATGAGACCAAAGGGGTAACCCTGCTTGACTCAATGAAGAATTATTATACTCAAGATAATCTTTTCACAAATCCGAATATCGGAGTAAATGCGACAGACGGATTTATTGTTAAGGTATTAAATGTGACTCCAAAAGTCGGAGAGATGAATATCACAACGGCAAACAACGTGATTGATAAGACGCTAGCCAAGTTCCATTACTTATCAAGAGACGCAGAAGGAGCCACGTTGATAGATAATATCGGTGGAGTACTAAACACATTATTTGGTGTGTATACAACAGCCGATAAGATGAGAAGAGTAGAGTTAAGATTTGATCCAAACAATCCCGGGAAGGCATACAGATATATCCAGGGAATAGTAGGAACAGTAATCACAAGAAGAAACTCAGTAAGATATGCTGAAAACGTAACACCAGCATCCGTAAGGAGCATGCCCGTGCCACGACCAGTTGTTGGAAACTGGATAGTAACGGGTACGGATACAGTTGCAAACGGATTTGTAGATGTTCCATTCACAGCATGGATAAAGGATTATGTAACAGGAGAAGAGAAGCAGCTTGCTGTAGGGTTTATTGAGAAAGCTGACGGAAATCCAGACGGAGTATGGGATCCAGATACAAACGCAATAACAGTATCAGGAGAATACATAATAGTATTTGATCAAGCCTATGATCCGAATGGAAATATAAATGTGTACAAAGGAAGTAAATATCTTGTAGCAACCGATAAGACGAACTATGCAGATTTACGAGGGACGAAAGCAGGATACACACTACCGACAGGACACACATTAACTCCTATGGAATTAAAGATAGCAGAAAGTCCGTTCTTCAATGCATTATATGCCGTAGCATTACCGAAGAAAGCGGGAGCGACCGGAGGATTTGTAGCAGGTGATAAAGTAGAGATAACAGTTGACGCTTATCCATACACATCAGCTGATGAATTCACTTTCAGTACGACGGCAGGTGGAGTACTAAGTCAAGATGAAGAAAAGAATCTGTTTGAGAAGGTAAATGTTTATCCGAATCCATTATACGGATTCAATCCGATGAGCAGCTACTCGGGAACAGATCCTGACGAGACATTCATAACATTCTCGAATTTACCTGAAGTTGTTACGGTAAAGATATACACACTTGCAGGAACATTAGTCCGAACACTTGATCAAAGTCAGAAATCAAGTCCGACATCACCATTCTTAAGATGGGATTTACAGAATGAGGACGGACTGAGGGTGGCTTCGGGATTGTATCTAGCAATAGTTTCATCTCCAACTTTAGGTGATAAAGTATTGAAGTTCAGCATAATTATGCCACAGAAACAGTTACAGAAATACTAAAATACAGGGGGCGGATGGGAACATCCGTCCCCCAGTAAATAAATCTAATTATCAGGAGTTTACACAAATGAAAAAATTGATTACTTTAATGATTCTACTCTGCATGGTTACATACAATTATGCAGGAGACCCGGCAAGGAAGGGTACAACAGGAGCTGATCAGTTGTTAATTCCGGTAGGAGCACAAGGAATAGCAACTGGAGGAGCAATGTTAGCGAACCTTAAAGGGCTTGAATCGATCTACTATAATCCAGCCGGGCTAGATCATGGATCGGGCACAGAAGCTATGTTTAGTTACATGAGTTATTTAGCGGATATAAACATATCTTACTTTGCGGCAGCGACAAGGATAGAAGGGATTGGTTCAATCGGATTGAGTCTAAAATCCTTTGAAGTTGGAGACATACCTGTAACAACTGTGGAGTTTCCTGACGGTACAGGAGCAATGTATTCACCAGCATTATTAACCTTAGGGTTAACATATTCGAAGATCATCACGGACCGTATTTCGGTTGGTGCGAACTTCAAATTTATCTCAGAGACGATTGAGAACTCAGTTGCAAACGGATTTGCCTTAGATTTCGGAGTACAATACAGATTCAATGAGCAAATCGGGATAAGCGCATCGGTAAAGAACATTGGTTCGAACATGCGATATTCGGGCGGCGGACTGCAGCAACAGACAAGTATTCCAGGGACGCTCCCCGGATACAAAAATGGTGTATTTGAAATTGTATCGGAAGAATTCCAAATCCCGAGTTATTTTGAATTAGGTGCAAGCTACAATTATATTTTCAACCAGCAAAACAATTTATTAGTTGGCGGGACATATACAGCAAACAATGCACTTGAGGATATAATAAATCTTGGAATGGAATACAGTTTTATGAAAACCTTCTTTGTAAGAGGGGGATACAGGATGTTTACCGAGAATAACAAGAACACACCATTCGGCTTCACTGCAGGAGCAGGCGTTAATTATGAAGTGATGCAGGGAGTAGGGTTAGTGTTTGATTATGCATATCAAGACGTAAAAGACTTCCCCACATCGAACCATATTTTCACACTGAAATTCCAGTTGAAATAATTAAAAAGAGTAATGATCAAGTGGCGTCTATGAGAATAGACGCCATTTTTTTTAATATAGAAATTAGATATATGAAAAAGTTCATAGTTGCAATAGTATTATTATCAGGATTAACAATTTTTGCACAAAAAGAGCCGTTCAAAATCGAGTATGATTATGCAAGATTTGCATTAGATGATTCTTCGGGTTATCTGGAACTTTATTATTCATTTTACGAACCGGATTTTGAAGTTACGGGTAAGAACAGTGACAAAGAAATAAAGGGTTCATTATCAGTATTGATAAAGAATGCAAGCACGGAAGAAATACTAGTGAACAAAGAATATCAATTCACTTCAGGGCTTCATGACAGTAACGGGGTAGAAGGAAAAAGTTTAATCGGAAATTTAGGATTTCAATTACCATTTGGCAAATACAATTTCACATTAATAGGGAGAGACGTGACAGTATCAGGAAGGGCTGACACTATTTATTTCCCTTTAGATATGAACATAACTACAAAAGAACGTTTCACATTAAGTGATATACAGTTAGCGAGCTCGATATATTCAAGTGAAAAGACAAATTCCGTATTTTATAAAAACAGTTATGAAGTTGTGCCGAATCCATCAATGATTTTCGGAGGGAGCTATCCACTTATTTATTTTTATACGGAGATCTATAATCTAACGAAGAGTGTACAAAGTGAATTATTAATGGTTGAGCACAATCTTTACAATTCCAAGAACAATCTTGTTTATAAGAAGAGAAAATTCGTATCAAGGAAGAACAATAATATTGTAGAGGCGGGAGGAATAAATATAAGCAAAATGCCAACGGATGCATATACGTTAAATATTCAAGTAACTGATACATTAATGAAATACAGTGCGATAACATCTAAAAAAGTGTATGTAATAAACCCAAATATTATTGATACGACTGCGACGCTTACGTCAGAAGGAGAAATGCTTTCATCGGAATTTCTTTCGATGGGAGAAGAGGAGTTAAATGAAGCATTTGAAATGGCGAGGTATGTTGCGACCGGGAAAGAAACGGACCAGTGGGGAAAATTTAAAGATGCGGATGGAAAGAGACAATTCTTATATAATTTTTGGAAAGGAAGGAATTTGATTCCGGGGGTATCTCAAGTAAGTGCAAGCAAGGAATATTATGAAAAAGCAAGATATGCGAACGAAAAATTCGGTAATATTCACAGGAAGGGATGGAAAACAGACAGAGGGAGGGTATACATGTTATATGGAGAGCCAAGTGAAATTGACAGATTTCCTAATCAGGTGGATGTAAAGCCTTATGAAATCTGGTACTATAATTCCATTGAAGGAGGAGTGCAATTTATATTTGCAGATCTTACAGGTTTTTCGGATTATATGTTAATCCACTCGACAATGAGAGGGGAATTAAGAGATGATAACTGGCAAAGAAGGATAAGGACAAATTAAGAAACGAAGCAATAAAAGTGCAAAACCAGTTAGAATTTTTCTTCTTTAGAGCGTTCAGCAAGATATTTTGTTTCTTAGGATTGAAGAGAGCAAGAAGGGCAACCACTCTTCTTGCTTTTTTATTTTATTACATAATTCCCCTAAGAAAGAAGGTAGTAATTGAAAACTTAAGAAAAGCATTCCCCGAATTGAGTGAAAAGGAAATTAAGGAAACAGCTTATAAGAGTTACAAGAGTTTTGCAATTACACTGATTGAGATACTTTTACTTCCTAAACTAACAAAGGAAGAGTTGCTAAACAGTGTTGAATGTCCAAATGTCGGTTTAATCAAGGAGGAGATGGACAAAGGAAGAGGGATGATATTGTTAACAGCACATTTCGGGAACTGGGAATACGGTGCTATTGCGGGAGGCTTGCTTTCGGGTTTTGTTTTCAATGCTTTGGTCAAGCAACAGAGAAATGAACTGGTGGATAACTGGCTAAACCAAAAAAGAGAAAAGTGGGGGAATAGAATCATACCGTTAGGTATTTCGGTAAGAAACGTTTACCAAGAACTAAAGAATAAAAAATTAATTGCAATTGTTGCGGACCAGAGAGGTCCGGCTGACGGAGTCAGGGTGAAGATGTTCGGAATTCCGACCGCAGTATATACAGGTTTTGCATCCTTACATATAAAGATGAATGTGCCGATACTGGTGGGAATAGTTGTGAGGCAGCCGGACAGGACATACCGAGTAGAGCTGGAGCGACTGGAAACGGATAATTTAACCGGCAGTGAAGAAGAAAGAGTTGAGATTATCACGCAAAGATATTATGATATACTCGAAAGAAAGATTAAGAAAAATCCTGAGCAATGGCTCTGGATGCACAAGAGATGGAAGTATTAACAGTAATGATTCAGAGAATATTAATAATACAAACATCTTTTATAGGGGATTCAATACTGACTCTTCCCTTAATTCAGCAATTAAAAGAAGTGAATACGGAAGCCGAAATAGATGTTATAACAATACCGAAGTGCAAAGAGATATTTGAGGCATCACCATATGTCAGTTCAGTTATAATATATGACAAGAGAGGGAAAGAGAGATCTATTGGGAAGACATTTAAGTTAGCCAGGGAAGTATCGAAGAAGAGATACGAAAAAGTAATTTGTCTGCACAGATCACTCAGATCCGCGATACTAAGTTCGGCAATCAAAGCGAGGGAAAAAAGCGGATATGATACAAGTGCATTGCCATATGTTTTTGATAAGCTGGTTGAGTACAATTTCAGTTTGCACGAAGTAAGAAGAAACCTTAGTTTCACTGGAAAGAAATACAACGATGAAGAGTGGAGAATAAACCCGGTAGTTAAGAGTGTATCGATAGATGATAAGCTTAAAAATTTACCTGCGACCGAACTAAAAATAGCTATTGCTCCGGGAAGTGCATGGGGGACAAAAGAATATCCCATTCAGCATTTCATCAAAGTAATGGAATTACTAAACAGAAAAGAGACTGGATTTGTAATAATCGGGGATGCGAAAGGATTTGCTAAAGGAGAAAAAATAATTTCCAATTTAGCGGAGAAGGGTGTGAATTTCTGCGGTAAACTGAGTATAACCGAAACAATTGAATTATTGAGGAGATGCGACCTATTAATAACAAATGACAGTGCACCAACGCACTTTGGAATAGCTGCCGGAATAAAGGTGCTGACAATATACACATCCACTGTTCCAGAATTTGGATTTTATCCTTATAATTGCGGTAGTGAATTTATTGGATTAGGGGGTTTAGAATGCAGACCATGCGGGATACATGGATTCAAGGAATGTCCGAAGGGGCATTTCAAATGCGGAGAAGAATTAGCGCCTGAGGTTATTTATAACAGAATAATGGGAATGATACTTGAGAAAAAGAAATAATAGCTGCGAAATAATTTCGATAGAAAAGGATCACAAAAAAGCTTTAGTACGAGCTTACGAACTGTTTTTTAGCGGGGGGATATTTATTTATCCAACAGATACAATATACGGTATTGGCGGAAACAGGTTTAACACAAGGGCCACTAAACGGATAAAAGAGATAAAGTGGCGGGAAGAACAAAAAGAATTTATCTTATTAGCTTCATCGGTTGAGAATATAAGGAAATATGTTAAGTTAAAGGATAAAAGGATTTTTAACTTTTTACGCAGAATATTTCCTAATCCAATTTCGGTTATTCTGCAACTGAATAAAATTACAGTCAAGGAATTAAAGAGTAAAACAGCTGCTTTCAGGATTCCGGACAATGAATTTTGCAGAGATTTATGTGAAATTACGAGTCTTCCACTAATTTCAACTAGTGTGAACAAGAGAAGTTCGGAACCGATGAATAGTATAGATAAAATAGTGGCAGAGTTTGCGAAAGAAGTAGATGCGATATTTTACTGGGATAAGGAGCCGCAAAAAAAAGTTTCAACTCTTATTGACTTAACAGAGGGAAAGCCGAAATTGATAAGAGAAGGAGCTATTAAGTTCCAGAAGATAGAAGGAATTTACAATTCAAATGAATATTAAGCAGGCAATAAATAAACTTTTTGATTTTTCAATCGTATTTGTTCCGGGATCAGCATATACAAAAATCCATTCAAGAACATTTAACGGAAAGAAGAGCGTAACATATTTATTATTACTGATAATTTTAGTAGCAAGTGTGGTAACAGTATTATGGGTATATACACCGTTAAGAGAGAAGATTCCTTATGCAGATTCATATTTTAATGAAAGCGATCTAAAAATTGTGGATGAACTTAACAGGAAAGTAAATTACCTAATAAAAGAACTGGAACAATTAAAGAGTACAAACAGGAAACTAAACGAAATAATCTCGAATGCTGATACTATAAATATTCCGAATAAAGAAGTTAAGAAAGAAAAATCGCCTAAAATACAAGGGAGTATTTATTTTGCGTTTACAGGGTTGTTAAGAAAATTACAACAAGAAGACCAAGGTATTATTTTTGTAAAACCTGCTGAAGGGTACATAAGCAGAGGATTTGACCCGGATAACGGACATTACGGAATCGATTTCTCGATAAAAAGCGGCAGCCCAATATATGCAGCTGCGAACGGATATGTTATTTTTTCGGATTTTTCAGTAGATGACGGTTTTACAGTTATAATAATGCATAAAGGAGAATATTTAACGATATACAAGCACTGTTCCGTGGTTATAAAAAAGCCAAGAGAAAGAGTATTCCAGGGGGAGATAATAGCGTTAAGCGGAAATACAGGAAGACTATCATACGGTCCGCATTTACATTTTGAGGTATGGCATAGGGGAAGTGTGATAGATCCCAAAAAATTAATAATGAATAACTGAGGTAGTAAATGAAGATTACAGGAAGCAAGCATCCAGAAGAAATCAGCATAATCAGCACAGGAGTTGAGATCAAGGGAAATCTTAACAGTGCGGGGAGTATCCGGATTGATGGAAAAGTCAGCGGAAACATAACCAGCCAACAGGATATAATTTTTGGAAAAAAAGCTGAAATTAAGGGAGAAATTAATGGAGTGAATATAACAATAGGGGGTAATATTGACGGGAAGATCACATCGGGAGGAAAGATAATACTTGAGGAAAGCGCAATAGTCAGAGGGGATTTACAAGCTAAAATTCTAGTGGTGAATGAAGGAGCTTATTTTGAGGGGAAAAGCCAGATGTATCAGCCAGAGAGAGAAAATACAGATAGTGACCCAGAAAAATGACATACAAAAGACAATCAGAGATGCTGCACCATATTTAGGATTAGGAGTACAACTTGCAGCAACAGTAGTTATTTTTGTACTGATAGGTGACTGGATTGATACTAAGAGCGAAACCAAACCGTTATTTTTAACGGTTTTTTCATTATTCGGTATAAGTATAGGGATTTACACATTAATAAAAACCGTATTAGAACTGGAGAAAAGGAAAAAAAATGAGAAATAGAATTATCCCGATTTTCCTGAATTTATTAATTTCGGTTTTAATTTTGGGTATTTTCAAGATTCAAGGAAGACTTGAAAATGAGGTGATTTATCCGGTTTTAACAGCTTATATTCTGTCTACTATGAACTATATGGGGGCAATAGTGCTATTAAATTATGGTATAAAGCAAGAAAGCAAGAAATTCCTTGTTTTAGTGCTCGGGGGGATGACTTTAAGGATGTTTTTGATGCTAATTTTGATAATTCTTACCATTCTATTCTTGAAAATTAACCAATATTATTTTATCTTTACAGTCTTTATTTTATATTTTTTGTACCTTGCGGCAGAAATATACATTACAATAAAAACAGATAAACGGATATACAAATACTAAGATGAGTTTAGACTCAACAAACGTAATAAAGGACACATTAGCTCAGACGAAGGGCGGAGAATCCGGCAGTGACTGGATAATGCACCATATACTAGATGGGAATTATCTGGATTTTAGTCCATTAGGCAAGATATATCTCCCCCATCTGGAACTTTTTGGGATTGACATATCAATAACGAGGCATGTGGTGTTTTTATGGATAGTTGCTATCCTGACGTTTATAGTATTCAGAAAAGTAGCGAAAGCCTACCAGAAGGAGAGTGTTCCCAGGGGGATGACCAACTTTTTTGAGGTTTTTATTGTTTTTGTCAGAGATGAAATTGCGGAACCAAATATTGGGAAAGGATACGAAAAATTTCTGCCTTATTTACTGACGACGTTCTTTTTTATTTTATTCGGAAATTTTTTAGGACTAATACCATTTAGTGCTACAATAACAAGCAACATTTCAATTACGGCAGTTTTAGCAATTTTTTCATTTTTTGCGGTACAAATTGGGGGTATCAGGAAAAACGGTTTTTGGGGATATTTCAAGGGATTAATACCCCATGGAGTGCCGGGATTTATTTTGCCCATTATGGGTATAGTGGAGATACTAGGATTATTTACAAAGCCTTTTGCACTGGCTATACGTCTTTTTGCGAACATGACAGCGGGACATATTGTAATTTATGCATTAATCAGCCTGATATTCGTAATGCAGAGTATTTTCATTTCACCGGTATCAGTTGGCATGGCGTTGTTTATTTACTTTCTAGAAATTTTAGTAGCATTATTGCAGGCATATATTTTTACAATGTTATCCTCATTATTCATAGGGATGGCAGTACATCAAGATCATTAAAACTTAATTAATTAAAGGAGATAGAATAAATGGAAATGGCACATTTAGCAGCAGGATTCGGAGCAGCATTAACAATAATCGGCGGTGCTTTTGGAATTGGAAAGTTAGCAAGTTCAGCAATGGAAGCAAGTGGAAGGCAACCAGAGGCAGCCGGAGCAATCAGAACGTCGATGATTATTGCTGCAGCGCTAATAGAAGGAATTTCCTTATTTGCGTTAGTTATCTGCTTTATACTTGCAGGTAAATAGAAAAAAGATTTAGAGGATTGAGTAAATTAATCCTGAAAACGGAAGTCGAGTATTAACGGGACTACTGTTTATGAATCTGAATGAGCAGAAAGAAAATAATCCGAATTTAAGGAAAAAGAAATGATAGGAAATACCATACTTGGTTTTGCGAATTATGCTGCGTCTGAAGGTGGAGGCGGCGGGTTATTATCCGTTAATGGCGGACTGGCATTCTGGACAGTAATTACATTCCTTTTGTTGATGTTTTTGCTCAGGAAGTTTGCCTGGAAACCAATATTGGCATCGCTTTCAGAACGAGAGCAGAAGATTGAGGAGTCGCTTAAAGCGGCAGAAACAGCAGCTGAAGAATCCAAGAGACTCAATGAAGAGAACAAACTGATAATACAAAAAGCTGAAGAAGAAGCAAAGAGAATAAGGGAACAGATAAGAGCTGATGCACAAAGTGCGCGAGAGAAGCTATTACAAGAAAGCAGAGAACAAGCTCAGAAGATTATTGACGATGCGATTAAAGAGAGTGAAAGAAAAAGTGCAGAAGTTTTCAGTGAGATGAAGAACCAAATTTCTTCAATATCGATTGACATAGCTGAAAAATTAATAAGGAAAAAATTGGATCCAGATACAGATAAAGTCATAATTAATGAATATCTTAAGGATATCTCAAAGAATTAAGGTATGAGTCTTCTAAAATTAAAAAGAAATTATGCCAATTCATTTCTTGATACTTGCTACGAGACAGCCAGTACAGAAAAAGTAGCGGAGGAAGTTTCATTTTTTATTGAAATATTAGATGAAAATCTTCAACTTAAAAGAATGCTTAAGAATCCAGTGATTAAGCCTAATAAGAAGTTGTTAATACTTAATGAGATTTTTGAAAAGCGGATATCAAAAGGTTTTGAAGATTTTCTCAAGCTTATTATAATGAACAACAGGGCTGATTTACTTGAGGATGTTTTAAAATTGTATATTAAGCTTAAGGATGAAAGAGAGGGGATAGCAGAGGTGAGGTTAACAGTTAACCACCTGCCGGACAAAATTGAAGAGGAGAAGATCAGAGTGAAAATAGCTGATTATCTCGGGAAAAAGGTTGTACTGAATATAGAGCAAAACAGCGAGATACTGGGGGGATTTGTAGCAATGATTGATGATAAGGTGATAGATGGTTCCTTACGTCATCAATTAGATAAAATTAAGAAAACAATGTTAAAAGCGTCTATATAAAAATTATAGTTAGATTTCAAGGAAAAAATATGAACCAAGTTAAACCAGACGAAATAACATCTATATTAAGGAAGCAGTTAAGCGGATTTGAAAATGAAGTTGAGATATATGATGTAGGGACAGTACTTCAGGTCGGAGACGGAATAGCGATAGTTTATGGACTAAGCAAGGTAATGGTGAGTGAATTAGTCGAGTTTCCGAATGATGTATATGGGATGGTGTTAAATCTTGAAGAAGACAGCGTTGGTTGTGTGTTGTTCGGAGATTCCAGGCTGGTAAAGGAAGGGGATACAGTAAAAAGGACAAAGAGAGTAGCCTCAATACCGGTTGGGGAAGAAATGCTGGGAAGAGTTGTAAATCCATTAGGGATACCAATTGATGGAAAGGGAACAATAGAATTAAAGACATATCTTCCAATAGAAAGAAAAGCATTAGGAGTATTATCCAGACAACCAGTTAAGGAATCGCTTCAGACGGGAGTAACTGCAATTGATGCCATGATTCCGATAGGCCGAGGACAGAGGGAGTTAATAATTGGCGACAGGCAAACAGGTAAAACAGCTGTAGCAATAGACGCTATAATAAATCAGAAGTTTACTCATACAAAAGAAGCTGAGGCTTTAGGGATTAAGCCGGTTTACTGCATTTATGTAGCAATTGGTCAAAAGAGTTCAACTGTAGCTCAAGTAGTTGCGAAGTTAAAAGAATTCGGGGCTATGGATTATACCATTGTGGTGGCTGCTTCGGCCTCGGAACCAGCGCCATTACAGTTTATTGCTCCATATTCAGGCGCTACATTAGGTGAGTTTTTCAGGGATTCCGGAAGGCACTCATTAGTAGTTTATGATGATTTGTCAAAGCAAGCAGCGGCATACAGAGAATTATCCCTGTTATTGCGAAGACCGCCAGGAAGGGAAGCATATCCCGGAGACGTATTTTATCTTCATTCAAGATTGCTTGAGAGGGCATCTAAACTAAGTGAAGAACTAGGAGGAGGAAGTTTAACGGCGCTACCAATAATTGAGACACAGCAGGGAGACGTTTCCGCATATATTCCTACTAATGTTATTTCAATTACTGACGGGCAAATTTACCTAGAGTCAAATTTATTCAATGCGGGGGTAAGACCGGCTATTAATGTGGGAATTTCAGTATCGAGAGTAGGGGGAAATGCACAGGTTAAGGCAATGAGGAAAGTTGCAGGGACACTGAAGTTAGATTTAGCACAATATCGCGAGCTTGAATCATTCGCAAAGTTTGGCAGTGATCTTGATGCTTCCACACAAAGGACGTTATCAAAGGGGGCGAGGTTAGTTGAATTACTTAAGCAGGGACAGTATTCACCTTTGCCGGTAGAAAAGCAAGTGGTGAGCATATTTTTAGGTACAAACGGATATCTTGGACCTATACCTGTGAGCGAAGTAAAAAGATTTGAAAAAGAAATTCATGAATATATGGAATTAAAGTACAATCAGATCTTCAAGGATATCAGAGAGACCAAACAATTATCTGATGAGACGATCAAGTTAATAAAGCAAGCCGCAGAGGAATTCACTAAAGTATTTAGCAAGTAGATTAATGGGCACTTTAAGAGATACTAAAAGAAGAATTAGCGGTATTCAGAGCACGCAAAAAATCACGCGAGCAATGAAGATGGTAGCGAGTGCCAAACTGAGGAGAGCTCAAGAAGCTATCATTAATGCAAGACCATATGCCAAAGAAATATCAAATTTATTAGAAAGCTTAATCTGGGAGAAAGATATAATTAATAACATCTTTCTTGAAAAAAAGGAAGTCAATAAAGTATTACTGGTGGTTGTAACCTCTGATAAAGGTCTTTGCGGTTCTTTTAATACTAATCTAATTAAGGAGGCTGTCCGAATTATCGATGAGTATAAAGGAAACAGGAAAGAATGTATTTTATACTGTATTGGCAGGAAGGGATATGATTATTTCAGCAAGAGAGGTTATAGTATCCTAAATTACCGAATAGGGATTTTCAGCGGATTAAAGAACGAAGCAGCTGTCAGGATAGTATCAGAGATTAAGAATGGATTTAAGGAAGAGAAATACGAAAAAGTAGAAATTATTTACAACGAGTTTAAGTCAGTTATCCAGCAGAAGATAATTAAAGAGCAGTATCTTCCGATAAATTTAGAAAAACGAGCAAACTCAAAAGAGGAATCAGAAAGTTTTATCTTTGAATTAAGCAGAGAGGAAATACTGAATGAAATTCTTCCCAAACACTTAAATTCGCAGATATGGAGAGTTCTTTTAGAATCAAATGCAGCAGAACTTGGTGCAAAAATGACTGCAATGGAGAATGCTACGAGTAACGCGCAGGAGTTAATAAGAGCGCTAAAAATAAAGTATAATAAAGAGAGACAAGCCGCAATCACGAAAGAATTAATAGAGGTGGTAAGCGGTGCAAATGCACTAAAAGGGTAATTCTTCATTTTAAGCTAAAAATTTCGTATATTGCACAATGTTAGAAGATTTATCGTTAAAAATTGACAAAGCATTAAAGAAAATCACCGGGCAGGGGAAATTAACCGAAAAAAATATTTCCGATACATTAAGGGAAATAAGGATAATATTACTTGATGCCGATGTTAATTTCAGAGTAGCGAAAGAGTTCATTGACAAAGTAACACAAAAAGCATTAGGTCAGGAAGTATTAGCTTCCATAACCCCGGGACAACTAATAACCAAGATAATCTACGATGAGTTGACGGAGTTATTAGGCGGGAGTAATTCAGAATTAACTTTAAATCCCACTGGAATAACTAAGATAATTGTGGTAGGTTTGCAGGGTTCAGGTAAGACTACTTTCTGTTCAAAACTTGCAAAGACAATAAAGGGTTACGGAAGAAAACCTTTATTAGTGGCAGCTGACATTTACAGACCGGCGGCCATTGAGCAATTGAAGACACTTGGTGAGAGTATAGGAGTGCCGGTTTATTCTCAAGGGATAATAGATCCGAGGGACATTGCAAAGAGTTCACTTGATTATGCTAAAGCTAACGGTTTTAATACTGTTATAATTGATACAGCCGGGAGACTTCACGTAGATGAGCAGTTAATGAGTGAAGTTGCGGATATTAAAAAACTTACTGAAGCAAACGAAACACTCTTTGTTGTTGATTCGATGACCGGACAAGATGCGGTAAATTCCGCAAAAGCCTTCAATGAGAAAGTTGATTTTGACGGAATAGTACTGACGAAGCTTGATGGAGATTCACGAGGTGGATGTGCCTTATCCATAAGAGCTGTGGTAGGGAAACCTATTAAGTTTATTAGCAACGGGGAGAAGCTAGAGATGATGGATGTGTTTTATCCGGACAGACTAGCTTCAAGAATATTAGGCAAAGGGGATGTAATATCGCTTGTAGAAAAAGCTCAGCAAAGTTTTGACGATAAAGAGGCGGAAAAACTTGAAGAAAAATTCAGGAAGAATAAATTTGATTTGGAAGACTTCCTGAAACAAATAAGGATGATCAAAAAGATGGGGTCGTTGTCATCGATAATTGGGATGATCCCGGGGATGAACAAAGCTATAAAGAATGAGCAAATTGATGAGTCGGCGCTTGTAAAAGTGGAAGCGATTATACATTCGATGACAAAGGAAGAGCGCAGGAACCCAAAAATATTGAATGGGAACCGAAGAAAAAGGATATCAAGGGGAAGCGGAACATCAATACAAGATGTAAACAGGCTTTTAAAGCAATTTGCAGAGATGCAGAAAATGATGAGCAAATTAAACCAAAAAGGGTTTATGAACTCGGTATTAAGTAAAAAAAATATTAAATTCAGTTGATAGATTTAAAAAATCTGGAGGTATAATAATTTGGCAGTTAAATTAAGATTAAGGAGAATGGGCAAAAAGAAACAGCCTATATATAAAATTGTAGCGGTTGATTCCCGTTCACCTCGTGACGGAAAGTTTTTGGAAGCGATAGGGACATATCATCCAAAAGCAACGCCTCACAAAGTAGATATTTTAGAAGACAGGGCTATGTACTGGTTAGGAGTGGGCGCACAGCCCACAGATACAGTAAAGAGTTTACTGCGACAGAAGGGTGTAATTTATAAGAGGGAATTGATAAAGCGAGGGCTAACAGAAGAACAAATTGAAGCTGAGTTAGCAAGTTGGAAAAGCAAAAAAGAAGCTGAGTCAGAAAAAAAGAATAAAGTAAAAAAGACTAATAAAGAAGCTGAGAAATTAGAAGGTACAACAGAAGTAAAGGGTGCTTCTTCTGAAGTAAGCGCATAACAGGAAACTGTTAAGTGTTTTTGTACACATAATTCCGATAGTACCCATTTCTCGTTTAAGGAGGTTCATCAATGAAAGAATTCATTGAATTTGTTGCGCAGCATTTAGTTGATCATCCAGAGAATGTTCTGGTTGAAGAAAAAAGCAAAGAAGATAACAAGATTGTCTTTGCTTTGAAAGTTGGTCAGGAAGACATTGGTAAGGTAATCGGGAAGCAGGGTAAAACTGCTCAAGCGATGAGGACTTTACTTACGGCGATAGCTGCAAAAGAAGGAAAGAAAGCTATTTTAGAAATAGTTGACTAATCCATTTAGTGGATGAGTTCTATTTAATTGCTAAGATAGTATCTTTACACAGCACCGACGGAAGTGTAAGAATTACTTCCATATCAGATTTTCCGGATAGATTCTTCCGACTAGAGAGGGTCAAGGTTGACTTTTTTGGAAAGTACAAGGATCTTTACATAGAAAAAGTACTTTCAGAGGGAAAAGAATTTGTAATAAAGTTTAAAAACTTTTCTTCGAGAGAAGATAGTGAAGTTCTTGTTGGAAAGGAACTATTTATTACTAAGGAAGAGCTTGTTGAATTACCTGAAGGAAGTTATTATTTACATGATTTGGTTGGAAGCAAAGTATACTGGAAAGGACTGTTTTTAGGCGAAATAACCGAGGTTCTTCAACTTCCTGCAAATGATGTATATGTTATCAGAGGGGGGAAGGAAAAAGAAATACTAATTCCGGCATTGCAAAAGTTAATAAAATCGTTTTCTGCAGAGAGAAAGGAAATGATTCTGAATCCGGAAGAAGAAATATTTGATGAGGAGTATGAGGATTGATATTATTACTGCAGTCCCTGATTTGGTGGTAAGTCCACTAAATTGCAGTATTATAAAAAGAGCACAAACAAAAGGCTTAGTTGAAATTGTAATCCATAATTTGCGAGACTATGCTTACGACAAGCACAGGCAAATTGATGACAAACCATTTGGAGGCGGAGCAGGGATGTTATTAAAACCAGAGCCTTTTTTTGAGTGCATTGAAAAATTAAAAGCCGAACGTGAGTATGACCATATTGTTTTTACCACTCCATTCGGAAAAGTATTCGATCAGAAGGGGGCAAATTACTTGTCACTTTCAAAGAACATTATGTTCATAACCGGACATTATAAGGGGATAGATGATAGAGTCAGGCAAAAATTTGCAACAGATCTTATATCTATTGGGAATTTTGTTGTAAGTGGAGGAGAATTACCTTCATTACTGGTAATAGATTCGATTATACGTTTAATTCCAGGGGTATTAAACGATTCGGAGTCAGCATTAAATGATTCCTTTATGGTTGGGCACGAAATATCAGCGCCAGATTATACAAGGCCTGCAGAGTATAGAGGAATGAAGGTTCCAGAGGAACTATTGAGCGGAAATCACAAATTGATAAAAGAATGGCAGGAGAGAGAATCTCATGCATTAACAGAGTATTGGAAAAAGAATAACTATATAGCGGAGTAAAACAATGAGAAGCATTAATGATTATATAACAGAGGAAAAAAAGATTGAATTTCCCAATTTCAAGTCGGGCGATCATATCCGAGTACACGTAAGAGTAATCGAAGGTGATAAAGAAAGAATTCAACCGTTTGAAGGAGATGTTATAAGTATCAGAGGAAGTAAGGAAAACCGTTCATTCACGGTTAGGAAGATATCGAGCGGAGTTGGAGTGGAGAGAATATTTCCATACAATTCGCCGAAAATAGCAAAGATCGAACTGTTAAAAGAAGGAGATGTAAGAAGAGCCAAGCTCTATTATCTGCGAAATCTTTCAGGTAAAGCAGCAAAGATTAAAGGAAAGAAAAATCAATAAGCTTATGAAGCCGCTGACACAGCGGCTTTTTTTCTTATTTTTATGAAGATATATTTCCCAAATAATCTATTCGGTCATATTGTGGGGGAGAGTTATCAATTGGCTCTAAAAGAAAATATTCAATTCATTAACTCCAATGAAATATCAAAGAGAATAAATGAGGAAGATAATTCGGCAGGAATGATCCCAACATTGGATTTAATTAATAACAGAAATTTTTTTGTATCTGCAAAGACCGGTATCAGCTTTGACGGGGCGCTAAACCCAGGATATTATTATTATGGGGAGAATCAAAAATCATTGACGGACATTTATCTGACCGGAGATGTTACCTCGGTGGAGGTAATTCTTACCAAGGTGCTTTTAAGTGAGCTATATAATATATCGCCCCAGATACATATTACCGTGAATAAAAGACCAGAAAAGGATAAAACGTTTTTGGTTGTTGGGGACTTGAATTTTTCAGAAGGTATTGCAATGAGTGGGGTAAGTTTGAGCGAGGAGATTGAAGATCATCTTGAGGTGCCATTTGTGAACTTTATTATGGCATCGAGAGAGGAATCCACGATGAAGGAAATTAATAAAAACCTGAGCGAAATCAACGAATCTCTTAATTGGCAAGATTTGACAAGGAGTTATAATTTTTCGGAAGATACAAATGAGTATATAGAAAATAATATTTCATCACTTATTTCACAATTTGATGAGAGGGATCTTGAGGGGATTAGACAACTTTTATTGTTGCCTTACTACTACCAAATGATTGATGATATGATTGAGGTTAAATTTGTTGATTAAAGGGGAGACTGCCCGAAAAACGGGCAGCCTGAAAAATTACTATATCTGAACGTAAGAGACACTAAGGACGTCGGGATTTTCTTTTATTTTTATTAGTCGGTCAGCCGACAGACCAGATTTAAGTTTTAAAGTACAACATGCAATAACCCCACCCTCAAAAATGATATTCTCAAGTTCTTCGATATTAATATCCTCTTCCTTAATAATGTTAAGGATTCCAGAGAGGACTCCGGGTTTATCATAATGCTTGGCTATAAGTTGGTACTCGGTTTCGACGATTTTTGCACGGTTAACCCAATGGGCTATGACTCCACTAGTAACGAATTGTTTAATAATATTAACAGTTTCTTGTGCAACGGCATTTTGAGCTTGCTCGGTTGAAGCGCCGATGTGATGAGTGACATAGATATTTTTATTTCCTTGTAGTTTAGAAGAAACGGCACCATCCTTTTGCTCCGGTTCGCCTTTGAAGACGTCAAGAGCAACACGAATATTTTTTGAAGCGATTGCTTCAAGCATGGCTTCCTCGTCAATAATATCTGCACGTGAAGTATTAATAAGGAAAGCACCGGGTTTCAAATGAGAGAACATTTCCTTATTAAATAGTCCCTTGGTCTGAGGGGTAGCCGGGAGGTGGATTGTAACGATATCCATTATAGGAAGAAGTTGATCCATTTCAGAGAAATCCTTAATTGCTACACCTTCAATACGGGAAATATCTTTACCATAAACATTCATACCAAAAGCGAGTGCACGCTTAGCCACTTCTTTACCAATAGCTCCAACGCCTATAATAGCCAGGTTTTTACCAAGCAAACCCTGAGCTTTTGAATATTCACCTTTATTCCAAATGCCGTTATGGAAGTCTGCAACGTTATCGGGGATTTTTCTATCGAGTGAAACCATTAAACCAATAGCAAGTTCAGCCACTGCAACGGAGTTCATTCCGGGACAATTAGCGACGTAGATTCCCTTTTGATTCGCTGCTGGTATGTTGATATTGTTAACGCCTGCTCCTGCGCGAATGATTAAATTGAGTTTGTTGCTTTGATTAATTGCATCAGCACTAACTTTTGTGGATCGCACGACGAGAATATCTACATCCTTTGCAGCTGCGGGGATATCAGTTTCACCCAATTTTGGTGAGTATATAACCTCGAGATCCATTTTTTTCATTTCGTCAATATAGAAATCGGGAAATTTATCTGCAATTAGAATTTTAAGACTCATAACTATCTCCTTTATTGTTATAAAATATATTATTTTTTTAGCATAGGTATCTTAATCTGAAATTTGCCGGCATTAGATATCGCTCTTTCATATCCGGCATCAACGTGTCGAACTATACCCATTCCGGGATCATAAGTAAGCACACGATGAAGTCTTTTTTCTGCTTCGGGTGTTCCATCAGCGACAACGACCATTCCCGCATGTATACTATTTCCAATTCCGACTCCACCTCCATGATGAACTGAGACCCAACTAGCTCCTCCGATAGCATTTAACAGGGCATTCAGGATAGGCCAATCAGCGATTGCATCACTTCCGTCCTTCATTGCTTCAGTTTCCCGATATGGGGAGGCAACTGAACCGCAATCGAGATGATCGCGACCGATTACGATTGGAGCGGAAACCTTACCAGAAGCAACCAGGTCATTAAATATCTTTCCCATTAGAGCGCGTTCTCCGTAACCAAGCCAGCATATTCTAGATGGAAGTCCCTGGAAGTGAACTTTTTCTTTTGCTTTGTTAATCCAATTGATTAGGGAATGATTTTCGGGAAAAGTCTGAATGACAGCTTCATCGGTTGTATAGATATCTTCCGGTTTACCAGAGAGAGCAGCCCATCTGAATGGACCTTTCCCATCACAGAAGAGAGGGCGAATATACTCAGGTACGAAACCCGGTATATCGAAGGCATTTTTTAGGCCATTTGCATGGGCTTCACCGCGAATATTATTACCATAGTCAAAAGTTATAGTCCCACGTTTTTGGAATTCAAGCATTGCCTTGAGATGAGTAACTATAGTTGCTTTTGCCCGGGCGATGTATTTTTCAGGATTTGATTTACGAAGTTCAAGAGCTTCGGGCAAAGACATACCTGAGGGGACGTATCCATTGAGAGTATCGTGTGCAGAAGTCTGATCAGTTAAAATATCAGGAATGACATTTCGTTCGAGCATTTCAGGGAGCACTTCAGCAGCATTCCCCACCAACCCAACTGAAAGTGGTATTCTTTGGTTTTTAGCGTCCAGGACAAGAGAAATTGCTTCATCGAGACTATGAGTCAAGCGATCAATATAGCCTGTGCTAATTCTTTTTTGAATTCGAGATTCATCGACGTCTATTCCGAGGAAAGCTGCTCCGTTCATGGTTGCCGCGAGGGGTTGAGCACCACCCATACCCCCAAGTCCTGCAGTCAGAAGGAATTTTCCAGATAGGTCACTATTAAAGTGCTTTC
>Ga0116156_10000397_pt1 | contig 47109 bp, 39 predicted proteins | sample AD_UKC045_MetaG_FD_89891 | JGI IMG/M metagenome (GOLD analysis project Ga0116156, IMG submission 89891) | Active sludge microbial communities of municipal wastewater-treating anaerobic digesters from USA - AD_UKC045_MetaG | ecosystem: Engineered > Bioreactor > Anaerobic > Digestate | place: USA...
AGATATATCCGCATCCCGCGCAGGTGGTGCACGTGGCAGCACAACTGGCTGGCTGGATCGGCGTCCATGTGACCCGACCGCTGATCATCGGACCGGATTCTGAAAGTGCGCAATGGGTGAGCGTCGTGGCCAAGCTGTTGGGCGCACCGAGCGTGGTGGCGCGCAAGGAACGCCATGGCGATCGCGACGTCTCGGTCTTCCTCCCCGAAATGGACCAGTGGCGCGACCACACTCCAGTCGTACTCGACGATATCGTCGCCAGCGGCGGGACCTTGTTGCAGACGCTGCGCTGCCTGCGCGGACGGACATCCCAGCCACCTGTCTGCGTGGCAGTGCACGGCCTGTTTACGGAAGGAGTACTCGAAAAACTGCTGGTTGAAGGAGCCGCACTGATCGTCACCAGCAACAGCGTCATCACCGATACGTCGCAGATCGACATCAGCAAGCCGGTCGCCGAGGCGATGGTCAGTCTGTGCGCGGCGCAGCCGACCGAAACGGAAGGAGTGGTGCGGCAGAACATGCAGGGGTAAACGCGGCGCCCACGGAACGACCTTGTCCATCTCGGCGAGGAACACCTCGCGTCGCGTGGTCTTCTTCGCGGCGTACTCCGCGTCGCCAAAGCTCATCGGGTCCATCGATTCGGGGCCATGCCGGGATGCCGCGATTTCGCCACGCTCGCGACGACGTGTTCAGACCCACCCTAGCTGGCGACCGGCTCGTAGTGGGCGAGATGCAGGCTTTCCGGGAGATGGATCCTCGCTGCGACCGGCAGATGATCGGAGACCAGGTGCGGCAGCGTGCGCAGGGCGTCGACCTGCAGGGTCGCCGACGCGAGGATATGATCGATCGCGCGGTTCGGCGCCCAGCTCGGGAACGTCGGCGGTGGCGCGGACGGCGGCTGCAGCGACGTGCGCGCGAACAGCGCACGCAATTCGGGGCTCTCGATCGGCGTGTTGAGGTCACCGATCAGCAAGGCGTTCGGGAAACCCTCGAGGAGTTCGGTGATGTATCCGAGCTGGTGCGCGCGCGCCTGTGTGCCGAGCGAGAGATGGGCGATCAGCACGACCAGCGAGTGCTTGCCGCTGCCGTAGCGCACCCAGAGCACGCCACGACCGCGAATTCGGCCGGGCAGGGGATAGTCGAGCACTTCGCTGGGTTTGAGACGCGACAGCAGGCCGTTGCTCGATGCCGCGACCTTGGCGACCTTGCGGTTCGGCTGATGCGTCCAGTATGGGAAGCCCGCGTTCTCGGCCAGGTATTCGGTCTGGTTGAGGAAGCCCGATCGCAGCGACCCGGAATCCGCTTCCTGCAGCGCGACGAGGTCGAAATCCGAAAGGATGCCGGCGAGCCCATCGAGGTTCGCGCGCTTGCCGGTCGGCAGTACGTGTTTCCAGCTATGCGTCACGTACTCGCGATAGCGCTTGACGCTGCCGCCCGCAAGGATGTTGCAGCTCAATACATCCAGATGGGCCGGAGATGCGCGGTCGGGATGCGGCTTGGTCATCGGCAAAGGGATCGGGTCCAGCTGAGCGGATCAGGATGTCATACGTCGTGCAGAAACGCGAAGGCCGCCTGCAGGCGGCCTTCGCTGAGCGAACGGTTGTTCGCGTTACTTGGCGGCTTTCTCGGCGTGGGCCTTCTTGACCAGCAGGTCGACGAGGGCAACCAGTTGCGGATAGCCGCCGGCCGACGCGCCGGTCAATCGATACTTGCCATCGATGATCAGGGTCGGTGTGCCATCCACGCCGTACTTCGGTACCAGGTCGCGTGAGCGTGCGAGCTTGCTTTCGACCTCGAACGAGGTCGCGGTCTGCTTGAACTTCGCGACATCGGCTCCCTGCTCGCCGTAGTACGCGGCGATGTCATCGAACGAGCGGAACTGGCGATGGTCGCGATGCACGGCATCGAAGATCGCCTGGTGGGTCTTGTCGAGCATGCCCAGCGACTGTGCCGTATAGAAGGCGCGCGCGTAGGCTTCCCAGGCTTCGTTGAAGATGGCAGGCATGTACTCGAACTTGGCATAGGCCGGCAACTTCGACTTGATCTCGTCGGCGTAGGGCTGGAAATGCGCGCAATGGATGCAGGCGTAACTGAACACCTCAAGCACTTCGATCTTGTCTCCGCTCGCTGTGGGCTGTCGCGGCTCGACAAGGAAATAGTTCTTGCCGACTTCGGCAGCCACGGGCGCCGCGGCTTCGGCGGCAACATCCTTCTTTTCCTGCGCGCAGGCGTTGAAGGTCAAGGCAAGCAGCGCGCCGACGAAGAACAGGGGCAGGCGTTTGAACATCAGGGGGTACTCCTCGGCAACGGGTTCGTCGTTCAGACAGCGGATCGGGCGATGAGTTGCCTCAGCCGCCGGATGATTCCTTGGCGATCAGGTAGTGCAGGAGCGGCTCGATCTTTTCATAACCGCCCGCAGTGGCGCCGGACAGCCGGTACTTGCCGTTGACGACGAACACGGGAGTGCTGTCGACGCCATAGGCCTTGATCAAGGCGTCATTGCGCTTGAGCCGGGCTTCGACCGCGAACGAACTCGAAGTCGCGGTGAAGTCCGCTGCCGATACGCCGTACTTCGAATAGAAGTCGGCCAGCGAGGCGAGCGTCGGCGAACGGCCGTCGAGCTTGTGATCGATGTAGATCGCGCGGAATACATCGGCGTGCGACTTGTCGAGGATGCCGAGTGCCTGCGCGGTATAGAAGCCACGCGCGTAGGTCTTCCAGGCTTCGAAACCGAACTGGGCCGGGATCTTCACGAATTCGGCGTTCGCCGGCAGGCGCTTGATGATGTCCTCGACCATCGGCGCGACTTCGTTGCAATGCGGGCAGGCATACGAGAACACCTCGACGACCTCGATCTTGTCGCCGGTCGTGGTTGCCTGCGCAGGCTCGATGACGAAATAGTTCTTGCCGGCTTCCCAGTTGTCCTCGGCGCGGGCCGGGCTGACCGAGAGCAAGCCAAGCCCGACAGTCAGTGCGATGAGCGACTTGATCATTCTTGAAACCTCGGCTGCGATGGGAATGGAAGATCGCGCAGTCTCGACGAGAGGCGCTGAACGCAGGCAGAAGTCATTGGGCCGCGCCGGTGCCTTCGTGCAGGCCCTGCGCGTAGGAGGCCAGCGCCGAGACGTCGGCGTCGCTGAGGCGTCGCGCGATATCGGGCATGATCCTGGCGTGGTCGTCGTCGCCCCATGTGGTGCCGCTGCGCCATTCGCCGAACTTCGCCGAGACATAGTCCGCCCATTGCCCCGAAATCTGCGGATACGCGGCGCCAGCCATGCCGCGGCCAGCCGGACCATGGCAGGCCATGCAGGCGGGCACGCCGAGCTTGGCGTCGCCGGCCCGGAACAGCAGTTCGGCACGCGCCACATAGGCTTCGTCGGTTTGCCCCGGCGAGGCCCGCTTGGTGGCGAAATAGGCGCCGATATCATGCATGTCCTGCTCGCTCAGGGTTGCGGCGAACGGCATCATGATCGGGTTGTTGCGCTTGCCGGCCTTGAACTGGCCGAGCTGGCGGGCGATGTAGGACTCGTTCTGACCGGCTAGTTTCGGATAGGTCGCGTCGGCGGAATTGCCGTCGGCGCCGTGGCAGGCGCCACAGGCAGCAACCTTGCTTTCCCCGGCCTTGGCGTCGCCGAGCAGGCTTGATCCGGATGTCTCGGCATGGGCCATTGCGGTGGCAAACAACAGGCCAAGGGCAAAAACGCGCGGAAAACTCATACACTGACTCCGGATAGACGGGGAAACCAGGCGCCGCCGGGGATATCGAGGCCGGGCCGAGGTGAAAACTCCTGAATTATCCGTGTCAGCCGAAGGCCGGTCAAACGCGCCGGACCCCGAATCGCACAACCACGGACTCCCATGCACATCCTGCATACGGCAAAATTCCTCAAGAGCGCCGGCAGCCTGCGCGACATGCCGCCCGACAGCGGCTGGGAAGTCGCCTTCGCCGGGCGTTCCAACGCAGGCAAATCGAGCGCGCTCAATGCATTGGCCGCACACAAGGGTCTCGCCCGGGTCAGCAAGACGCCGGGCCGCACGCAACTGCTCAATGTGTTCCAGATCGATGACGAACGGCGTCTGGTGGACCTTCCAGGGTACGGTTATGCGAAGGTCCCGATCGGCGTGCGCGATCAGTGGCGCGGCATGGTCGACGGATTCCTGCGTTCGCGCGAGGCGCTCAAGGGCCTGGTCCTGATCATGGACAGCCGTCATCCGCTCAAGGATTACGATCGCCAGATGCTCGATTATTCGGCGGCGATCGCCAAGCCCTGCCATGTCCTGCTGACCAAGGCGGACAAATTGTCGCGCAACGAGGCAACTCGAACTCTCAACGCGGTGCGCAAGGAACTCGGCGCCGATGGTTCGGCCGAAGTCGGCATCAGCGTGCAGCTGTTTTCGGCAACCGCGAAGACCGGCCTCGACGAGGCGCGCGTCGTCGTCGCGCGCTGGCTCGGCTTGCCGGTCGATCCCGCGCGCTGATCTCTTGCGCCGGACTGTAGCGGCCCCATATCGCCGTCCTGATAGCGAAGGATTCCTGCCATGTCCGGTCCCAGTGCGGTAACCAGTGATCCGATCACGCGCCGCGAACAACTGGTCGACTATATCGCCAGGGGCGAAAAGCCCGCAGCCGACTGGCGCATCGGCACCGAACACGAGAAGTTCGGCTTTCGCCTCGACGATCTGCGCCCGCTGAGCTGGGAAGGGCCGCAAGGCATCGGTGTCCTGCTCGAAGGCCTGACCCGTTTCGGCTGGGAGCGCGTGATCGAGAAGGACAAGCTGATCGCGCTGCTGCGCAACGGCGCGTCGGTCACCCTCGAGCCCGCCGGACAGCTTGAACTCTCGGGTGCTCCGCTCGAGACGATCCACCAGACCTGTGCCGAAGTCAGCAATCATCTGACCGAGGTGAAAGCCATCGCCGACGAGCTCGGGGTCGGATTCCTCGGCATGGGCTTCCAGCCGAAATGGCGACGCGAGGACATGCCGTGGATGCCGAAAGGCCGTTACGCGATCATGCGCCGCTACATGCCGACGGTCGGCGATCTCGGTCTCGACATGATGACGCGCACCTGCACCGTGCAGGTCAACCTCGATTTCAGCAGTGAAGCCGACATGGTGCGCAAGTTCCGCACCTCGCTGGCCCTGCAGCCGATCGCGACCGCGCTGTTCGCCGATTCGCCGTTCACCGACGGCAAGCCGAACGGTTACCTCAGCTACCGTTCGCATATCTGGACCGATACCGATCCCGGCCGCACCGGCATGCTCGACTTCGTCTTCGAGGACGGTTTCGGCTACGAGCGCTATGTCGACTACCTGCTCGATGTGCCGATGTATTTCAGTTATCGCGACGGGATCTACCACGATCTCGCCGGCCAGTCGTTCCGCAAGTTCATGCGTGGCGAACTCGCCGCACTGCCCGGTGCGACACCGACGATGACCGATTGGGCCGATCACATGACCACGGCCTTTCCGGAAGTGCGCATGAAGAAATTCCTCGAGATGCGCGGTGCCGATGGAGGTCCCTGGAATCGATTGTGCGCCCTGCCGGCGTTCTGGGTCGGGCTGCTCTACGACGATGCGGCACTCGACGCGGCCTGGGACCTGGTCAAGGATTTCACGCGCGAGGAACGCAATGCCTTGCGTGACGGCGTGCCGAAGCATGCTCTCAAACTGCCGTTCCGCAACGGGACCCTGCGCGACATCGCCGTCGAGGCGCTGAAGATTTCCGCGCAGGGCCTGCGCCGGCGTGCGCGGAAGAACTGGGAGGACGCCGACGAGAGCATCTTCCTGACCCCGCTGATCGAGATCGTCGAAGCCAACGAAACTCCGGCCGAACGCAAGCTGGCGCTTTTCAACGGCGCATGGAACGGCAGCGTCGATCCGGTGTTCCGCGAGTTCTTGTACTAGGGCGGTGTCCACCGGATAGCGCGAAGAAATCCATCCGGAATTGCCTGGTGTTGCCCGGGCGACGTCGCGCCAGGGCAAAACTGATCAAGTGGCGCGCATCATCCGCGCAATGCCTCGACGAGCGATTCGCGCAAGCCGGGCTTCGCGGCGAGCGGGTCGGTCGGGTTGCGCAAGGCGACGATGTCGTCGGCGCGCTGGCGCACACCCTCGAGCGCCTGCGGATGCGAGGCGATGTAGAAGGCGCCTTCCCTGATCGCCTTGAAGGTCATGTGGGCGACATCGACCGCGCTGAGCTTGCCGGAACTGACCGCCTTGTCGGTGATCGCCTGGGCCACGCGCTGCGAACGCGTCGAAGGCCCCGCATTGCTGACTCCGACAGGCCGGTTGCGCTGCGACTGGCTGATCCCGGTCGGCACGTAGAACGGGCACAGCACCGAGCAGTGGACCTGATCGGTGACCAGGCCGAGATCGTGGTACAGGGTTTCGCTCAACGAGACGACCGCGTGTTTCGAGACGTTGTAGACCCCGCTGACCGGTGGATTGACGAGCCCGGCCATCGAGGCGGTGTTGACGATGTGGGCCCGGTAGCCGGACGAGGCCCTGGCCGATTCGAGCATGCGCGGCACGAACGCGCGCATGCCGTGAATGACGCCCCAGAGGTTGACCCCGAGAGTCCATTGCCAGTCGGCCAGGCTGTTTTCCCAGATCAGTCCGGCCGTGCCGACGCCGGCGTTGTTGAAGAGCAGGTGGACCTCGCCGAATTCTGCGAAGGTCGCTGCGGCCCATGCATCGACCTCGGTGGCATCGGCAACATCGACTACGCGCGCAAGTACGCGTGTACCCCTTGCATTGAGTTCGTCCGAAACGGCCTGCAAGGCATCGGCCTGGACATCGGCGAGCACGAGCGACATGCCGAGCTCGGCGCCGAGCCGCGCAAACTCGCGGCCGAAACCCGAACCCGCGCCCGTGATGACGGCGACCTTTCCCTCGAAGTCGATCCTGCTCATACCGCCGATACGCCGCCATCGACCGCAAGGACCTGGCCAGTGATGTGCTTGCCTGCGTCGGAAGCGAACAGCAGGGTGGCGCCCTTGAGATCCTCGTCGTCGCCGAAGCGTTGCAGTGGCGCATGTGCCTTCAGCGTATCCGCGCCGATGCTTTCGATCAGCCCCTTCGACATCCGCGTCGGGAAGAATCCGGGTGCCAGCGCATTGACCGTGATGCCATAGGGTCCCCACTCGCCGGCCAGGGTGCGCGTGAAATTGATCAGGGCTGCCTTGCTCGTGTTGTAGGCGATCGTCTTCATCGCGCCGGGCGGGTTGCCGCGCAGGCCCGCGATCGAGGCGATATTGATGATGCGGCCGCGGCCACGCGGGATCATCGAGCGTTTGGCGATCTGTCGGGTCAGCAGGAACACGCCGCGGATATTGAGATTGAACACCTTGTCCCAGGCTTCGAGTGGATAGTCCTCGGCAGCCGCCCCCCAGCTGGCCCCGGCATTGTTGATCAGGATGTCGACGTGGCCGAGCTTGTCGAGTGCAGCGTCGACCAGGCTCGCGATCGAATCGTCCTTGCCCGTGTCGGCGGCCACCCAGTCCGCATCGATGCCGCGTGCCTTGAGATGTGCCTGGGCCTTTTCAAGCTCATCGGATTTGCGAGCCGAAATGACCACGCGTGCACCGTAGTCGCCCAGTGCTTCGGCCATCTGCAGGCCGAGTCCGCGCGAGCCGCCGGTGATCAGCGCAGTGCGCCCGTCGAGATCGAACAACCTTCTTGTTGCACTCATCGTCTGTTTCCCTGGTTCGAATGGGATCGCTGCCGCTATTCCGCCTGCAGCCCGCGTCGGTAGATCTCGAGATGCTCATCGGTCGTGCCCATGCGCAGCTCGAAGGCCAGCAGTCGCTTGAAGCAATGACTGACATCAAGCTCGTCGGTCATGCCCATGCCGCCGTGCAATTGCACAGCCTGCTGCCCGATGAAACGTGCCGCCTGGCCAATCAGCGCCTTGGCCCCCGAAATCGACGCGCGTCGTGCGCCCGCATCGGTGTCGCTGCATCGCTCGGTGGCCAGATACATCATCGAACGCGCTTGCTCGAACTGGATCAGCATGTCCGCCATGCGATGCTGCAGCGCCTGGAAACTGCCGATCGGCGTGCCGAATTGCTTGCGCGCGCGGCTGTATTCGATGGTTGCCTTGAGGATGCGATCGAGCACGCCAAAGGTTTCTGCGCAGAGTGCCGCGATGGCGCAGTCGATCACGCTGGCGAGCGCGTCGCCGACATCGGCACCAAGGCGCGCATCCGCATCGAGCCTGACCTTGTCGAAGTCGAGATCCGCGGCGCGCTGGCCATCGACCGTGCGCAACGCGTGCCGCGTGATGCCCGCGGCATCCGCGGCGACTGCGAACAGGCCGAGACTGCCATCATCGACGCGCGCCGAGACCAGATACAGATCGGCCATCGGTGCGTGGTAGACCACGCTCTTGCTTCCGCTCAGCGAGAAGCCTTGTGCATCGCGCGTTGCACGCGTGCCGATGCGCGTGAAATCGATGCCGGCTCCGGCTTCGTCATGGGCAAGCACCGCGATGCGTTCGCCGCTGGCCAGCGCAGGCAGCCAGCGCGCGCACTGTGCGTCCGAGGCGATCTGCACGATGGCCCGTGTCGCCACGATCGCGCTCGACAGGAACGGTTCGAGCAGCAATCCGTGCCCGACCGCCTGCGCAACCAGCATCACCCCGACCGGACCGGCGGCGATGCCGCCGTCGGCCTCCGGGATATCGATCGCAAGCAGGCCGAGTTCACCCAGCTGTTTCCAGACTCCGCGCGACCAGCCTTCGTCGGATTCGAGCAGCTTGCGGCGCTGATCGAATCCGTATTCGCTGGCGAGGAAACGCTGCGTCGTGTCGAGCAGCATCTGTTGTTCGTCGTTGAATGAAAAATCCATGGCGGCTTTCCGTCAGAGCTGGAGGATCATCTGCGCGATGATGTTGCGCTGGATCTCGTTGGAACCGCCGAAGATCGTCAGCTTGCGTTGATTGAGATAGGTCTCGGTCGCCCGCGGGATCTCCTCGCCGGGATCATGGCCGGGCGACTCCGCGATCAGGCCACGCGCGCCGAGCGCCTCGACCTGCAGCTCGGTGATGCGCTGCATGATCTCGGTGCCGCGGATCTTGAGTATCGATGCCTCGGGGCCCGGCGCATGGTTCTGCGCTTCCGCGAAGATCACGCGCAAGGTGGTGATCTCCAGTGCCTTCAGTTCGAGCTCGACCTGGGCGATCCGGGTCGCGAAGACGGCATCCTCGATCAGCGGGCGCTCATTGCGTTCGAGGGTTCTCGCCATCTGCTTGAGGCGGCGCAGTTCGCGCTGGCTCGCACCGATGCCGGCGATATTGGTGCGTTCATGGCCAAGCAGGTATTTCGCGTAGGTCCAGCCGGCATTTTCGTCGCCGACGCGGTTGCCGACCGGCACGCGCACGTTGTCGAACCAGATCTCGTTGACTTCATGGGTGCCGTCGAGCAGTCGCGTCGGGCGCACGCTGATGCCGGGCGTCTTCATGTCGATCAGCAGGAACGAGATGCCACGCTGCGGCTTGCCGCTCGAATCGGTGCGCACGAGGCAGAAGATCCAGTCGGCAAACTGGCCCAGCGTGTTCCACACCTTCTGTCCGTTGACGACATAGTGATCGCCGTCGAGCTCAGCCCGCGTCTTCAGCGAAGCCAGGTCGGAGCCCGATCCGGGTTCGGAATAACCCTGGCACCACCAGTCGTCGGCGGCGAGGATGCGTGGCAGGAAGTGCTGTTGCTGCGCGGGACTGCCGAAGCGCATCAATACCGGCGCCACCATCTTGACGCCGAATGCGAGCTGCGGCGGTGCATCGGCCAGCGCGCACTCGGTATCGAAGATGAACTGCTGCGTCTTGCTCCAGCCCGTGCCCCCGAACTCGACCGGCCAGGCCGGCGCGCCCCAGCCGTGCGCGTTGAGGATTTTCTGCCAGCGCGGAATGTCCGTGTCGATCGTGCTGCCGTCACCGAGGTGAACGCGACGACGGATATCGTCTGGCAATTTGTCGCGCAGGAACGCGCGAACCTCGTCGCGGAACGCCTGCTCTTCTGCATCGAATGCGAGGTCCATTTGAACGCCCTGTTTCAGACTGGAGTGGATAAAGGGGTGTAGCGCGCGAGCACCTGCGCCACGCAGGCGGGTTTGTCGCCAGCTTCGACTTCGACGGTGACCATCCAGTGCGCCTGCTTGCCACCCTTGACGTCGTCGAGTTTCTCGAGCGCCACGTGGCCGCGGATGCGCTGCCCGGCGATCACCGGCGAAGGCAGGCGCACGCGATCGAGACCGTAGTTGACCGTCATCGCGAGTCCATCGATGCGCAGGCTGCTTTCGAACAGCATCGGAATCAGCGAGAGGATCAGGTAGCCGTGCGCGATCGGCGCCTTGTACGGTGATTCGCGCCGGCAGCGTTCGGCATCGAGGTGGATCCACTGGTGATCGTTGGTGACTTCGGCGAAGGCCTGGATGCGTGACTGGTCGATCCTCAGCCACTCGCTCACGGCGACCGGCATGCCGACCAGGCCCTTCAGTTCGTCGAGACCATCGATGACGCGGGTCACGCCCATGTCCCGGTTCCTCTTGTTTCGCCCACGTCGCCGCGGGGTATCCCGGCGCCCGGATCCGCAGCGAGCGCAATCAATCGGGCTGCAGGCATTTGCCGCAACGACGCTCGGGCAGGTCGAATCGACGGCCGATCGGGCAGGTGTGCCATCAGAACCATTCCTCGTGCATGTCGAGTGTCGTGCGATCGAGACTCGCGAGCAGATCGAGCTGCGCATCGACCTTCGGTAGTTCCCAGCGAAAGAAGTAACGCGCTGCGCTGCGCTTGCCGTCGTAGAAGTCTCCGTTCCTGCCGTGCGCCGCAATCGCCTGCTCGAGCCAGATCCACGCAATCGCGACATGGCCGAAAGCCTCGAGATAGACGCTCGCGTTGGCCAGCGTGTGCTCGGGGCTTTCCGCGCTCCAGAGGATCGCGGTGACTTGGGCAATCCGCCGCACGCGCTGCTCCAGCGCATCGGCGTATCCGTGCATCGACGCGTGCTCGCGCGACTTCGCGATCGTCGCACGCACGCGTTCGACATACAGCTTGAAAGCGCTGCCATCCTGCATGACCACCTTGCGACCGAGCAGGTCGAGCGCCTGGATACCATGGGTGCCTTCGTGGATCGGATTGAGCCGGTTGTCGCGATAGAACTGCTCGACCTTGTACTCGCGCGTGTAACCGTAACCGCCGTGCACCTGGATCGCGAGGTCATTGGCGGCGAGGCACCATTGCGAGGACCAGCTCTTGGCAATCGGCGTGAGCAGGTCGAGAAGCAGGGTCAGACCCGCGCGCTCGGCTGCATCGATAGCCACTTCAACCTCGTCGACGAGGCGCGCGCAATACAGATTGAAGGCGAGCCCGCCCTCGACATAGGCCTTCTGTGCGAGCAGCATGCGCCTGACGTCGGCGTGACCAATGATCCGGATCTGCGCCGTGTCCGGTTTCTTCCCCGCTGGCCCGGGCGGCCGCCCCTGCGGACGGTTGCGCGCATAGTCGAGCGCATGCAGGTAGCCGGTGTAGCCAAGCGCGACGGCGCCCATGCCAACGCCGATGCGCGCGGCATTCATCATGTGGAACATGCAGGCCAGGCCCTGGTGCAGATCGCCGACCCGATAACCGATCGCGCCGGCCTTGCCTTCCGGCGTGAAACGCGTGCCCTCGCCAAAATTGAGCAGGCAGTTGACCGTGCCGCGATAGCCCATCTTGTGGTTGATGCCGGCGAGTTGGACGTCGTTGCGTTCGCCGAGGCTTCCGTCCGCGTTGACCAGGAATTTCGGCACGAGCATCAGCGAAATGCCCTTGACGCCCGGAATCAGCTTGCCATCCTGATCGGGCACCTTGGCCAGCACGAGGTGGACGATGTTTTCCGCGAGCTCGTGATCGCCGCCCGAGATCCACATCTTGTTGCCGGCAATCCGGTAACGCGGTCCGAACGGCGAATCGCCATCGGGCTCCGCGCGTGTCGTCATGTCCGACAGCGATGAACCGGCCTGCGCTTCGGACAGGCACATCGTGCCGAAGTAGCGGCCTTCCAGTTCGGGCCTGGCGAAGGTTTCGATCTGCGCGTCGGTGCCGTGCGCGAGCAACAGCTTGGCGTTGCCCGCGGTCAGCAGGGGATAGGCGCTGGTGCCGATGTTCGCGGCTTGCAGCCAGGCCAGTGCGGCGAACTCGACGACCTGGGGCACCTGCATGCCGCCGAGTTCGTAGGCCAGCGAGGCGCCGATCAAACCGGTCGAGGCAAAGGCTTCGAGCGCCGATCCGACTTCGTCGATGATCGTGACCCGTTCGCCATCGAACTGTGGTTCGTTGCGATCGGATTTCTGGTAGTGCGGCGCGAACTTCCCGATGGCCAGACGCGCGGCCGTGTCGAGTACCGCATCGAAGGTTTCGCGGCTGTGGTCGGCAAAGCGCGTCGCTGCCGTCAACGCGGGCACATCGAGCCACTCGTAGAGCAGGAAGTCGACATCGCGGCGCGAGATCAGCAGGTCGGTCATGGGCTCAGACGACCTCGAACAAGCCGGCGGCACCCTGCCCGCCGCCGATACACATCGTCACCACGACATGCTTCGCGCCGCGACGCTTGCCTTCGATCAAGGCGTGACCGACCAGGCGCGCGCCACTGACGCCATACGGATGGCCGACCGCGATCGCGCCGCCATTGACGTTGATGCGATCGTGCAGAATGCCGAGCGTGTCCATGCAATGGAGCACCTGCACCGCGAAGGCCTCGTTGAGCTCCCACAGATCGATGTCGCCGATACCGAGACCGGCGCGCTTGAGCAGCTTCGGCACCGCGTAGACCGGGCCTACGCCCATCTCGTCGGGCTCGCAGCCGGCCACCGCGAATCCCTTGAAGATGCCGAGCGGCTTGATCCCGCGCTTCTGCGCGAGCTCGCCATCCATGACCACGGCGGCCGAGGCGCCATCGGAAAACTGGCTCGCGTTGCCGGCCGTGATGACACCACCCGGCAGCGCGCTGCGGATCTTCGAGACGCCTTCGTAGGTCGTGTCGGCGCGGATGCCTTCATCGGCTGCGATCGTCACTTCGCGCGTGCCGAGTCGCTTGCTCGTCGGATCGACGAATCCGGCGGTCACCGTCATCGGCACGATCTCGTCCGTGAATTTTCCTGCCGCAGCTGCGGCCGCCGCGCGGATCTGGCTTTCGGCGCCGTAGTGATCCTGGCGCTCGCGGTCGATCCGGTAGCGGCTGGCCACGGTCTCCGCGGTCTGCAGCATCGACCAGTAGATCCCGGGCGTGTGCTGCTTCAGCCAGCCTTCGGTGATCATGTGCAGGTTGGCGTGATTCTGCACACACGAGATGCTTTCGACGCCGCCGGCGACGAAGACCTCGGCTTCGCCGGCGATGATGCGTTGCGCGGCCATCGCGATCGTCTGCAGGCCCGAGGAACAGAAGCGATTGACCGTTGCCCCCGGCACGCTGACCGGAAGTCCGGCGCGCAGCGCGATCTGTCGCGCGATGTTGCTGCCAGTCGCGCCTTCCGGCCAGGCGCAGCCGATCAGGACATCCTCGATTTCGTCAACGGCGATGCCGGCGCGTTCGACGGCATGCCTGACCACATGAGCGCCGAGCGTCGCGCCATGGGTCATGTTGAAGGCACCCTTCCAGCTCTTGGCCAGCGCAGTGCGCGCGGTGGAGACGATGACGGCCTGTTTCACTATGGACCTCGATCCGGTTCGCTACTCATTTTCCCCGTCATCCCCGTGCAGGGACGAAGCGTGGCTCCTGGTCAGCCAGTGAACGACTTGCCTTGCCCGGCCAGCTCGACCAGCAGCGGTGCCGGTTCCCAGCTCGCGCCCTGATAGCCGCGCGCGAACCGGCGCATTGCTGCGAGCACGTTGTAGAGGCCGACCTGATCGACGTGGAACATCGGGCCGCCGCGCCAGAGCGGGAAGCCGTAACCGGTCAGGTAGACGATATCGATATCGGATGCCTTGGCTGCGATGCCCTCTTCGAGAATGCGCGCACCTTCATTGGCCAGCGCGAAGATCAGGCGCTGGACGATTTCCTCGTCGCTGATCCGGCGCCTGGCCAGGCCGAGATCGCGCGTGTTCGCTTCGAGGATCGCGGCCACTTCGTCGGAGGCGTAGGCAGTGCGGTCGCCGGGTCGGTAGTCGTACCAGCCCTTGCCGACCTTCTGGCCGAAGCGACCGGCTTCGCAGATCAGGTCGGCGCTTTTCGAATAGATCATCTCGGGCTTCTCGACATGGCGACGCTTGCGGATCGCCCAGCCGATATCGTTGCCGGCGAGGTCGCCCATGCGGAACGGACCCATCGCGAAGCCGAAATTCTCCATTGCCTTGTCGACTTGCTGCGGCGTCGCGCCTTCGTCGAGCAGGAATCCAGCCTGGCGGCCGTATTGCTCGATCATGCGGTTGCCGATGAAGCCGTCGCAGACGCCCGAGACGACCGCGGTCTTGCGGATCGTCCTGGCGATCGCCAGGACCGTGGCGAGCACATCCTTCGCGGTCTTCGCGCCACGCACGACCTCGAGCAGCTTCATGACATTGGCTGGACTGAAGAAGTGCATGCCGACCACGTCTTCGGCACGCCGGGTGAACGCGGCGATCCGGTCGAGATCGAGCGTCGAGGTATTGCTCGCGAGGATCGCGCCGGGTCGGGCAATCGCATCGAGTTGCCTGAACACCGATTCCTTGACGCCGAGTTCCTCGAACACCGCCTCGATGACGAGATCGGCCTCCTTGAGATCATCGAACGACAGCGACGGGGTCAACAGGCCCATGCGCTGCTCGACCTGTCCGGGCTTGAGCTTGCCTTTTCTCGCGCTGTTCTCGTAGTTGCCGCGGATCGTCGCGAGGCCGCGCTCGAGTGCATCCTGGCGGGTCTCGACGATCGTCACCGGAATGCCGGCATTGAGGAAGTTCATCGCGATGCCGCCGCCCATCGTGCCGGCGCCGACGATGCCGACCGTCTTGATTGCGCGGGGTTGCACGTCCTTGCCGACATCGGCGATCTTGCTCGCGGCGCGTTCTCCGAAGAACGCGTGACGCAGCGCTTTCGATTCGGTCGAGCTGACCAGGCTGATGAAGCCTGCGCGCTCGACCGCCATGCCTTCGTCGAACGGCTTCCGGAACGAAGCCTCGATCGCATCGAGGCACTTCATCGGTGCCGGGAATGCACCGGCGACCGCGGCAACGCCATTGCGTGCGAAGTCGAGGAAGGCTTCGGCGTTCGCATGCTCGACCTCGAGCTGGCGCAGCAGTGGCAATTTGTCCTTGTCGAGTGTTCCTGCGAAATCGACCGCGGCGGCGACGACATCGCCGTCGATGACCTGGTCGAGCAGGCGCGTGCCGGCTAGTTGTGCCGCCGGCACCGGTTCGCCCGAAACGATCATGTTGACCGCGGCTTCGAGCCCCACCGCGCGTGGCAACCGTTGCGTTCCGCCAGCGCCCGGCAGGATCCCGATCTTGACCTCGGGAAGGCCGAGCAAGGCGTCCCTGGCGGCAACGCGATAGTGTGCGGCCATCGCCACTTCGAGGCCGCCGCCAAGTGCCGTGCCATTGATCGCCATGACTACGGGCTTGCTGCTCGCCTCGATCGCGGCGATCACGTCATGCAGGTTCGGCGCCTGCTCGGCACGCGGCGTATTGAACTCGGTAATGTCAGCGCCACCCGAAAACATCGCACCGCCGCCGCTGATCACGATCGCCTTGACCGTCGTGTCTTCGATCGACGCGTTGATCGCATCGACCAGGCCACGGCGTACGGCGAGACCGAAGCCGTTGACCGGCGGGTGATCGAAGGTCACGACGGCGACGCCATCCTCGAAATTCGTGTGTACGGGCATGATTCGGCTTCCGTGTTTTTTCAGGCCGGCTCGGCGTCACGCGCCGGGAAATTCGATGACGGCAGCGCGCCGCGGCATCCTGATCGCGCACGATCGATTGTCGCCTCGCATGGATTGCTGGCGCGGACGGCGATGCTCATGCCCGTGCTCCCGCCTTTCGCGCGAACTGCCAGCCGAGTTCGGCCAATGGCGCGGCCATCGCGCCGGTTTCGGCCGCTTGCGCATTGCTTGCGGTGCCCTCGTCGACGCGTTTGGCAATGCCCTGGCAAATCGCGGCGAGGCGGAACAGGTTGTAGGCGAGGTAGTAGTTCCAGTCGCCGGACACCCGGCGTCCGCTGCGGCGCTCGTAGTCGGCGATGTAGGACGCCTCGCTTGGTATGCCGAGTGCTTCGACATCGACGTCGCCGAGTCCGCGCATTGCGCCACGCGGGATGTGTCGACTCATCATGTGGTAGGCGAAGTCTGCCTGCGGGTTGCCGAGTGTCGACAGTTCCCAGTCGATCACGGCGAGGATGCGCGGCTCGGTCGGATGGAAGATCAGGTTGTCGAGACGACAGTCGCCATGCACGATCGCGACCGCAGTATCGTCAGCAGGGAGGTGCGCCGGCAGCCATTCGAGCAGGCGATCCATGGCTGCGATCGGAATCGTGCGGCTCGCCTCGAACTGCTTGGACCAGCGCCGGATCTGTCGCGCCATGTAGTCGCCATGCTTGCCGAAATCGCCGAGTCCGATCGCCTCGGGATCAACCCTGTGCAGCGCGCTGATCACGCGATTGAATTCGTCATAGAGCGCGCCGCGTTCGCTTCGGCTCGAATCAGGCAGGGCCTGATCCCAGAACACACGGCCTTCGACATGCTGCATGACGTAGAACGCGCGGCCGATCACCGACTCGTCCTCGCACAGGCAGTGCATGTGCGCGACCGGCACCTCGCTGCCGGCCAGGGCCGCCTGCACGCGGTATTCGCGCTCGATCGCATGTGCCGACGGCAGCAGTTCGGCAACCGGTGCCGGCTTGGCGCGCAGCACGTAGCGATGCGTCGATGATTCGAGCAGGAAGGTCGGGTTCGACTGACCGCCCTTGAAGCGGACGAGCTGCAGATTTCCCTGCACGCCGTCGATGCGCTCGCGCAGGTAGGCCTGCAATGGCTCGATCGCAAATGGCAGGTCGCGACGGATTTCGCTTTCGCTCATGCGAGCGTCCGTACCGGTGAGTCGCCGATCAGCGTCGGTGGAATGCCCGCCGTGCCGGCGTGGCCTGCGCGGTCGACTTCGCCAGCGCGATCGTGGCTGTCCATCGCGCCCCCGATACGCGAGACGTGCGGGGCGGCAAGCACGTCACAGCAGCGATGCGCATGCGTTGTCTCGATCGCAGCGTTGGTCCTGGCCGGATCGCGCTGTTCGGGATTTCTCGGGTCGTGGTGATTCGGCATGGTTTCGGGGCGCCGGGAGTGACAATCAAGTTTCGTATAGAGAAACTAAGTTTCTTGCAGGTTCCAAACTCTAGCTTGGCGATCAGGGCGGCACAAGCGCTGCCACGCGTATAAACTCTGCTGCAGAGCAGCATGACTGGCGGCACGCGGCCGGCTTGCGCCAACGCTGGCGCACGCCTAGTATCGCGATTACTTCGAAACTCAGTTCCGTGATACGGAACTCATGATCATTCTTTCCAGGAAGCGGAATGGATTTTTCCTATTCACCCACGGTCGAGCGGATGCGCGAGCAACTGCAGGTTTTTTTCGATCGGTACATCACGCCGAACGAAAGCCGCGTCGAGGACGAGATCGCGCGAAACCGGCGGGAGGGAAATCCGTGGGTACCGATCCGCCTGTTCGAGGACCTGAAGAAGGAAGCGCGCGCGCAGGGATTGTGGAACCTGTTCCTGCCGCGCTCGGAGCGTGCTCCCGAGGGGCTGTCGAATCTCGAATATGCGCCGCTCTGCGAAATCATGGGCCGCACCCTGTGGGCGCCCGAGATCTTCAACTGCTCGGCCCCCGATACCGGCAACATGGAAGTGCTCGAACGCTACGGCAGCGAGGCGCAGAAGGAGCAGTGGCTGGAACCGCTGCTCGCCGGCACGATCCGCTCGGCTTTCCTGATGACCGAGCCGGCGGTGGCCTCGTCCGACGCGACGAACATCGAATGCTCGATCCGCCGAGAAGGCGACGAGTATGTGATCAATGGACTCAAATGGTTTTCATCGGGCGCCGGCGACCCGCGCTGCAGGGTCTACATCGTCATGGGCAAGACCGACCCGGGCGAGTCGCGGCATCGCCAGCAATCGATGGTGCTGGTTCCGGCAGATGCGCCCGGGATCGAGATGGTCCGGCCCATCACCGTGTTCGGCTACGACGAGGCGCCGCACGGACACATGGAGATTCGCCTGCGCGATGTGCGCGTACCGGCATCGAACATCCTGCTCGGCGAAGGTCGTGGCTTTGAAATCGCGCAGGGGCGTCTGGGTCCCGGACGCATCCATCATTGCATGCGCACGATCGGTGTCGCCGAACGCGCGCTGGAAGCCTTGTGCAAGCGGGTCGACTCACGCGTCGCGTTCGGGCGCAGGATCAGCGAGTTCTCGATCTGGCACGAACGTATCGCGGATGCGCGGTGCATGATCGAGCAGGCACGCCTGCTCACGCTCAAGGCCGCCGACATGATGGACAAGGTCGGCAACAAGGCTGCTCGCAGCGAGATCGCGATGATCAAGGTCGTTGCACCGAACATGGCCCTGCAGATCATCGACTGGGCGATCCAGGCGCATGGGGGCGCCGGCGTCAGCGGCGACTTCTTCCTTGCCCACGCCTATGCGGCGGTACGTACGCTGCGCCTCGCGGATGGGCCCGACGAAGTTCATCGCGACACGATTGCGCGCCTCGAACTGGCCAGGCATGCCACGTTGTCCGATCGGCCCGGCTAGGCGGAGAGACCGATCATGGGCAGTCCAAGACGCGCCGCCGGAAGTTACGGCCACTCGATCAACGAAGATCATCCGCAGTATGTGACGTCGGTGGCGCGTGCATTCTCGATCCTGCGCTGCTTCGAGCACGGCGAACAGTTTCTCGGCAACCAGGACATCGTGCGACGTACCGGTTTGCCGAAGCCGACCGTGTCGCGCATGACCTTCACGCTGTCGGCGCTCGGCTATCTCGAGTATTCGCCGCAACTGGAAAAGTATTCGCTGGGGCCGGCGATCCTCTCGCTCAGCCACGCGTTCATGAAGACCCACGACGTGGTCACGATCGCGCGCCCGTTGATGCGCGAACTGGCCGAGTACACCGAGGCGGCCGTCATGCTCGGCGCGGCTGATGGCATGCGCATGGTGGTCCTCGAAGTCTGCCAGGGCGATTCGACGTTCCATCTCAAGCTCGATCCCGGCGCGCGCGTGCCGCATGGCTCGACCGCGCTCGGCCGTGCCGACCTTGCAGCGCGGCCACCCGATGTATTCGAACACCACCTCGCCATACTCGAACAGGAGTGCGCGCCCGAGCTGTGGCCGAAGATCCGCGCCGGCATCGTGCGTGCGCGCCAGGACTACGAGAACTATGGCTTCTGCTTCTCGCTCGGCGACTGGAATCCCGATGTGTTCGCAGTCGGCGTGCCGATGGTGTCGGCCGACCGCAGCCGCATCCTCGCGTTCAACTGCAGCGGCCGCCTGTCGGTGATGACGCGCGAGAAGCTCGTCCACGAGTTCGCTCCCAAGCTGGTCGCCTTGCGCAATACCGTATTCGAACGGACCGAGGGTCGGTTCTGATGCGCGTGCCCTCATCCATCGCGCGTCGATCCGGCATCCGTCCGCCTCCCGGACACGTGCATTGCGTCGCAGGTAATCCATGAGAGCCATCATCTGCAACAACTGGGGATCGCCCGCCACGCTGGAGTTGCGCGAAGTGCCGTCGCCGCAACCGGGCCCAAAGCAGGTGCTGCTGCGCGTACGCGCCGCTGCGGTGAATTTCCCCGATGCGCTGATCGTGGCCGGCAAATACCAGTTCCGCCCCGAGTTCCCGTTCTCGCCGGGCGGTGAAATGTCCGGTGACATCATTGCGATCGGCAGCGAGGTCAATCATCTTGCGGTAGGTCAAAGCGTGGTCGGACTGGCCAGCCACGGCGCCTATGCACAGGAGTCCCTGGTCGACGCCAGTCATGTCGTGCCATTGCCGGCCGGCATCAGCGACGCCGAGCTCGAACGGGCAGGGAGTTTCCTGCTGACCTACGGCACCTCGCTGCACGCCCTCAAGGATCGCGCCGAAGCCCGCGCGGGCGAGACCTTGCTCGTGCTCGGTGCCGGCGGTGGTGTCGGCCTGGCCGCGGTCGAGATCGGCAAGCGCATCGGGCTGCGTGTGATTGCCGCCGCATCGAGCGCGGAAAAGCGCGATGCCGCGATCGCACACGGTGCCGATGAAGTCATCGACTACACGCGCGAGGACCTGCGTGAACGGATCAAGACACTGACCGCCGGCAAGGGCGTCGATATCGTCTACGACCCGGTTGGCGGTGATTTCGCCGAGCCGGCACTGCGCAGCCTCGGCTGGCGCGGACGCTACCTTGTCGTCGGCTTCGCCGCCGGTGATATTCCGAAGATCCCGATCAACCTGTTGCTGCTCAAGGGCAGCGCGCTGGTCGGCGTGTTCTGGGGCGAATTCGTGCGTCGCGAACCGAAGCTCAACGCCGGCAACATCGCGCAACTGTTTGCATGGCTCGGCGAAGGCAAGATCAACCCTTTGATCTCGAAGCGCTATCCCCTGTCGCAGGCGCCTGCCGCACTCGACGCGCTGCTTGCCCGCGAAGTGGTCGGCAAGCTCGTGATCCTGCCGCAACAGATCGACTGAACCTTCGCGCACGCTGCGCCATCCTCCAACGCACCGGCAGGGCATCACCAGGAATGAAGTTTCGATCACGTCGCACGCGTGCGGGCAATCCGCTCCGTGGTCGTGTTCGGTGGCCGGGTTCTATCGCCGAGTTGAGCCGCCGCCAGCGGCAGCGTTGGATGGATGCGACGACCTTTCTGCGTCCGGCTTGGACACGTGGTTAGACCTGGCGAGGACGCGTCGCTATGGCAACGCCAGCGCAGACAGCCCACGCAAGCATTGGAACGCCAAGGGTGACCGGAATGAGCCAGTCCTTGTTGACCACGTACGGTACCCGAGAAGCAAGTAACTGAAACGCAACTACGGGCACGAAGAAGCCGAGGGCTGCCAATGTGCGGACTCGCCAGGACCGCCACAACGGCAAGCAACAAAGGAACGCCAGGCAGACAGTAATCTCCGCTCCAACGAGGAACAGTGCGCTCATGTCGCCACTCGCCAACGCGGTACCACTCCACGGAACGAGGACCAAGAGACGAAGTGCGTGTCTGCCCGAATGTGGCGGCATGGCGTGCCAGATCTATCGTGCGGTGATCGCGCGATTGCGACCGCCGTGTTTCGCGCGATAGAGGGCACGGTCGGCGAGCTCGAGCCAGCCGCGCAGATCCTGATCCGGGCCCGACGGCTCGGCGAGGCCGATGCTGATCGTGCATCGCAGGTCGGCCGCGCTCGGAAACTCGAGGTCGGCGACCGCGGCGCGGATTCGTTCCGCCAGTGTCTCCGCTGCGGTCAGCGCCAGCGGCAGGACGACGGCAAATTCGTCGCCACCCCAGCGTCCCGCCTGACTGCCGGTTGGCAGGCAGCGTCGCACACGGTCGGCAAGCGCACGCAGCACGTCATCGCCGACGGCATGACCGAAACGGTCGTTGATCTCCTTGAACTCGTCGATGTCGAGAATCATCAGGACCGGGCCACCTGCCGGATCGCTGCGCCGAAGCAGGGTTTCGGCCTGCGCCTCCCAGTGGCGGCGACCGAGCAGCCCGGTCATCGCGTCGATCCGGTTCAGTGCTTCGAGTTCACCGTTCTGCGCCTGCACGCGACGAACGAGGCGGTAGCTTGTCGCGCTTACCGCGAGCGTATGGATGATCATGATCGGGAGGCAGGCCGCGATCACGAACATGCTGGTTTCCGGATGGAATGCGAATCCGTTCAGCCACGCCGCAGCGAACAGGGCCAGCGCCATTCCCGGCAGCGAATACAACCAGAGATTGCGCACGCCGGTATTGATCTTGTCCGCAGTCACGACGCTCAGCAGGACGGCGGAGGGCAACAAATTGAAATGCAGTATCGGCACCCAGGCGCCGGCGATTGCCGAGTCGATGACGAAGTTGCGCAGCTCCGCGGCGAATGGATCGCGACTGTTGCGCGCGAGCACATGGGCGAGATGTGGCCACAGCAGGCAGCTCAGCACCATCCACGACCAGGCGATCCACGACGATTGCAACTCATGCATGACGGCAATGAGCGGCAGGGCGGCGAGACCCATGCCGAGGACGCGAAGTCCGTACGCACGACGCGGGAGCGACTGCTGTGCGCTCGTGCGCTTCGCGACCGGTGGACCGTGTTTCATCACGTGATTGGGCGGAACGGGCATGCCTGTATTTCATCGAGGGTCGGCCGCAGCATAGCCGATCCGAAATCCAGCGGAAAAACGGTCGTGTTTGCCTCACCCGCGCTGCCGACCGAGCACGCGACTGCCCGAACGGGTATCGTTATCCCCAATCGAGCGAGGCCTGCGAGATGATCGACGATCAATCTTCCGCGAACGGTGGAAAACAACGCGGCTTCCTGGACAGACTGTTGCTGGCGACGCTTGCCGGCGGCACGCTCGACATCACCTATGCCTGTGTTGTCAGCTATTTCCGCGGGCGCACACCGACGGCCGTACTGCAGAGCGTCGCCAGCGGATGGCAAGGTGCCGATGCCTACCAGGGCGGAGCAGGTTCGGCCTTGCTCGGACTGGTGACCCATTACGGCATCATGACCGCGATGGTCGCGACGTTCGGCGTTGTCGCGATGCGCGTTCCGGCGTTGATCCGCAAGCCCTGGCTGAGCGGGCCTGTCTACGGGCTCGCGCTTTACGCCGTCATGTACGGCATCGTCCTGCCGTTGCGCTTTCCCGACGTCTTCCCCCGGCTCAATGGCTGGATCACGGTCAGTGACATCATCGTGCACATGGGCGTCGGCCTGATCATCGCCCTCGTCTTTTCGCGAACGAGGCGTCCTGCGCCGCGATGACCCGCGCTCGGCACGCGGCCGGGTGACCTTGCCAAGGTATCCAGGAAATACCACACAGGACAGGACGACCATGTTGGAGAATCCCGCGGGCAGGACCATCGGCGGCATCAGGAAAGCACTCGAGCGACATTCCCGGCGCGCCACGGCGAGCGGTCTTCAGGCGGTACTTGCCGATCGCATCGATTTCCTCAATCCCGTGCATTGGGATGCGCTGGCCGCGAATGCCTCGTTCTTCATGTCGCGGGCCTATCGCGCCTTGCTGGAAACCTATTCGCCGGACGGCATGCATCCGCGCTATGCACTGGTCTACCGTGACGGCGAACCCATCGTCGCGCTCGCCGCACAAGTACTCGAGGTGTCGGGCAACCAGTTGCAGAGCCTGCCGGACTCGCGCGTGCGCAAGAAGGCGCTGCAATCCTTCAAGGCGCGCTTGCTCGTTTGCGGAAATCTCGTTTCGAGCGGCTTCCACGGGCTTGCATTCGCCGCCGACGTTGATGCCGACATGCTCTGGCACGCGGTTGCCGAAGCGCTGTTCCGCATTCGCCGTGCGGATCGTCTTTGCGGCAAGATCGACTACGTGCTGATCAAGGATCTCGATCAGGTGCGTTCGGAGCAAGCTCGACCGCTGCGCCAGTTCAGCTATCGGCCACTGCAGACCGAACCCGAAATGGCGATGCCGATCCGACCGGGATGGAAGTGTTTCGACGACTATCTGGCTGATCTCAACACGAGCTATCGCGGCAAGGCCCGCAAGATCATCAAGCAGGTCGCCGAGGCCGGTTATCGCGTCGAACGCAACGCCGACGCCACCCGGCACGATGCCGAGTTGAACGCGCTCTACCGCGAGGTCGAGCAGCGCGCGTCGACGCGACTGTCGGCCTTGCCGCCCGGCTACTTCGGCGCCCTCGCAAGCCTGGCCGGTTCGGCGCGTTTCCGCTGCACCTTGATTCGCGATGACAACGCGATCGTGGCCTTCATGACCACGATCAAGGACGGTGATCGTGCGCTTGGCTACTATGTCGGCATCGACTATGAGGTGAACGCCAGGGTGCCGTTGTACCTGCGCCTGTTGCAGTGCCTGATCGACGATGCGATCGAACTGGAATGCGTCGAACTGAGTTTCGGGCGCACCGCGATGGAACCCAAGGCGTCGCTTGGTGCCATCGCGCAATCCAGCCATGTGTGGTTGCGTCACCGGATTCCGGTGGTCAATGCGCTCGTGCGCGAGGTGTTCACGCGCGTGCAACCCGGCGAAGCACCCCAGCGACGACCGTTCAAGGAAACCTGATCTGTTCGCGCGCACGCTATCGGGATCGACTACGGACCGCTACGATGTACGCCGCCGAATCTGGAGCGTTTGCCGATGTTGGATCTCGCACATGTGAAGCCTGCGTCGTTCGATGGCCTGGTCGGCGAGGAATTCGCCGTGGTCGACTCCCCGATTTCCCTGGTTCTCAGGAGCGTGGCGCGCATCAATTCACCATCGCCGCGTGGCGAACCGTTTTCGCTGGTCTTCACCGCGCCGAAAAGCGCGAGCGGCGCGCAAGGCACCTATCGCCTGCGCCATGCGGATCTCGGCATGCTCGAGATCTTCCTCGTGCCGATCGCACCGGAAGGTGGGTACCCTCAGTTCGAGGCGGTGTTCAACTGATCAGCGGCCTGCGCTGACCAGCCGAGGAAATCGTAGACGCCACGATTCTCGATGAGGCGGAAGCCGAGTCGCTGGTACAGGTGCTGGGCCGGATTGGTCGGCTCGACGTGCAGGGTCAGATCCACGCCGCGTCTGGCGGCTTCATCGCGGAGCGCATGCACGAGTCGGCTGCCAAGGCCGCGATTGCGCTCGGTGCTGCACAGGGCGATATCCATCAGGCGGATTTCCTTGCCCGTCGCATGCACATACAGGCGGCCGATCGACCGGGCGTCGCGTTCGATGATCAGAAACTCGGCACCGACGTAGTGTTTCGCATAATGGTCGCGCTGCAGTCGGCATTGCGCATCGAGGAAATCGCGCTTGGCCTGGTCCGGCCATGGCACGGGAGCGAGCTCGTCGTGGCGGACCTCGGCGTAGAGCGCGCAGACGAAGGCGAAATCAGCGCCGGTTTCGGCGCGCAAGGCATGACCACCGGCGCCATCCTGCAGCGCTTGCGCGAGCAATCGCACAATGGACGATGGTGTCATCCGCGGATCAGCGGATGCACCGAGAAGGTCAGCCAGCCGAAACGGGTATTGCCACCGTCCGCGTCGATGAGCGGATAGCCGACGTGTTGCGGGACGGCGAGCGCCTCGAAATCCGGTGCGCGCAGGTCGCTCGCGACCACGAGCAGATAGCGCCCGGCATCGAGCAGCGGGCGTGACGGACCGAGCAGAGGCACTCCGGAAGCGGTCATCGGTCCCCCTTCCAGTCCCGCGTGCTCGACACGAAAGCCGGCCAATCCAGCGGAGTCCGCCTCGAACGAAAACGGCTTGCTCGTCGGCGAAAGCGAAGCGGGTTGATGGCTGGCGATGCGAAACGCACGCAGACCCGCGTGCGTGTCGAACATGGCATCGATGGCGAGCCCGCCGAATTCCGTCGGAAACGCCAACGCGTCGACGGCAATCCTCATTGGCTGGGCTGCCCCACAGGCGCCACTGCTGCAATGTTCCAGAGCGCGCCAGCGCGACACGCCATCCCGCGTTTCGAGTCGGGCCAACGCGATACGCAGCGTGCTGCGCGAGTCGTTCTGGAGCGCTGCGTAGGCGCTCGGCAGGGCCAGCGAACACACCGCGCCGGTACCGAACAGGGCGGTTCTGACAAAGTCGCGACGTTGCATCGAGGTCACCATTGGGCTCAGGTACGCGGGGGGTACACGCCCTGAAGGGCGATATTGAAATAGAAGGTCAGGTAGGGCTGCATGTTGTTGTGCGGCTGATCACCGCCGGCCGGCGCGAGGCTGGACGCATTCATCGCAACCAGGTTGAGGGCGCTCGTGAACGCGGTGGCATTTGCCGAGTTGGCAATTGACCGGTTGGGTGATGGTGCGTTGAGTTCGCCGAGATCGAGATCATGTGCGCGCAAGGTGTGCGTGTGGTTCGGGATTTCCGATTCGAGCAAGGTCACCGTCTCCACTCCCGATTGCTCGCCGAGATCGTGCAGCGAAAGCCCGGGACCCTGTCCCGGATGCATCACGGCGCGCCCTTGCAGGTCAGGCAGCGAGAAGTTCGATTTGCCATTGCCGCCGTAGGTCGTGCCGAGCAGCGAAAACAGCGCCGTGTTCTGCGACAAGGGCAGCAATTGTCCGTCGCACCATGCCCAGCCCCTCGGCGCGAAGTTGAACGGAAAGACTCGGATTTCCGCGACAAACGGATCAGCCATGACGATGCTCCTGGAAGGCTCGTGCCGCAGCGCGACGAAACACTGTCTGCGCGGCGCGATCGATGGATGGTTTGGACACGCTTGGCATCATGTGGGCGAAGGAAAGATGCCGAACAGGGAAATGATGAAATCGACGCACAGGTAGGGCTGCATGTTCGTGTGCGGCTGGCTGCCACCGATATTGGAAACCGACAGGAAGTTGAGATTGGTGTCGGGTGCGTCCTGGATATACAGCAGGGCACTGCCGGATTGGCCAAGCACCTTGTTCTGCGGACTGGTGTCCTGCGAAACGTTGATCGAGGCCAGCAGCGGGTGGCTGTGCGTCGGTATCTGCGCGGTCGTCAGCGTGATCTCTTCAGCGCCACCGGTTTCGGCCAGTGTGAATCCGTTGCCTTGGTGGATCGGCACGCGGCCGCGCAGATCCGGCAAGGCAAAGGTCGATTGCCCGTCGCCGCCATACGTGGTGCCGATCAGGTTGAACAGGGTTTCGTTTTCGGAGATAGGCAGGAGCTGCCCCTCACAAAACATCCATCCCGCGGGAGCGAAGTTGCCCGCGAACATGCGTATTTCCCCGACGTAAGGCTGTGCCATTGGAGGTTCCTCAAGTTGGGCTGGGGAAAATGCCCTGCAGGGCGATCGAGAAATTCAGCGTGAGGAACGGCTGCATGTTGAGATGAGCCTGGGTTCCGCCGACATTCGGTACCGATTGGGGGTGCAGGGTGGTCACATTGGTCGGATCGGCATAGGCCCGACCCGGTATGGCGCCGAGTACATTGCCTGCCGCGGACTGCGAATTTCCCGGATCTGTGCTGGCCATGACCTGGTGCGTATGGGTCGGCATCTCGCCAAGCGTCACGGTGTGGCCCTGCTCACCGCCACGCTCGCCGAGCGTGTGGCCGGCGCCGACATGGATCGGAGTCCTGCCACGCAGGTCCGGCAGTCCGAAATTCACGCGTCCGTCGCCGCCAAAGGTTGTCCCGAGAAGCGAGAACAGTCCCTGGTTCTGGTTGATCGGCAGCAACTGGCCGTCGCAAAGGGCCCAGCCGCGAGGCGGGAATCCGAAGCTCATCAAGCGGATTTCACTGAGGAAGGGTTCGGCCACGTGGCTGCTCCTGCGTCGGATTCTGATTAGGGAATGATCGGTGCGGCGCAGGCGGCGCCGCCGGCGAAACCCATGGAATCGAAGGTCGCCGTCGGCGTGCTGACCAGTGTGTTTCGACTGCTCAGGTAGGCGATCACCGCGCCGGTGTTGGTCGCTCCGCCCGCATAGCCCGGCAGGCGCACGGTGCCATCGTTGCGTTGCCGTACGCGGACGTCGCCACCTGCCATCACCCCACCGAGTGAATGGGTGAACGTGTTGGACAAGGCTCCGCCACCGCCAAGATCGAAGCACAGGGCCGACGTGTTGCCGGGCCCGGTGATCGCGGACTGGGCGAGGATGCCGGCGATCGCATTGTTGAAGCTGTCAAGCTGTACGTCGATCGTGTTGCCGGTGATCGTCGTGTCGATCGTGCCGTTTCCGTCCTGGCCGGCCTGCACGAGGATCGCGCGCTGGGTTCCCGCGTAGACGATGTTGTTGTCGGTGATCGCGGCGCGCAGTGCACCGGCACCGGCCTGGAACACGGAAATCGCGTCCGTGGTTCGTCCGTTCGCGATGTTGATCGGCGAGTTGTTGCGCACGGCACCTTCCAATGTTCCGGTAGTCGAGAACGCTGCCTTGAGCAGGGTCACGGCGAGGAAATCATTGCCGACGAAGCTGTTGCCGTTGATGTCGAAGGTCGACACGCCGTTGTTGGCACTGACCTGCACGCCGTCATTGTTGTTCGAGAGCGTCGAACTCAGCAGGCGCAGGACCAGGGTCGCGTTGTCAAAGCCATCCGCCACCACGCCGCCGCTGAAATTGTTGTCGACCGTGACACCGGTGATGTTGACCGTCATGTTTGCCGCTCCGCGGCTGCCGAACAGTAGTCCGCTGCCCAGCGTGCCGGCATTGAAACTGCCGCCGGTGAACGTGATCGTCGAGGCTGGCCCGCTCAAGTTCTGGATGTTCACGTTGTCGTCGCCGCTGCCCGTGATCGAGGTGGCGGTGATCGCATTCGTTCCGAACAGGTTGGTGAAATGCAGGCCGTCCTCGTCCGGCCCGTTGCCGAGGCCTGACAGCACGCTGTTGCTCAGGGTGAAGCCGGTGACGTTGATGCCGTTGATGCCTTGCTGGCCGCTGCTGGTCAGGTTCAGGCCGTTCAGGCTCACCGTCGAAACCGTGTCGAGATGGATCGCGGCGCTGCAGCCGGTATTTGCCCCGGCCACGGCGGCGCTTCCGCAAGGCGCACCGGCGGATGTTGCCGTATTGGTGAAGTTCATCTGCGCGAGACTGATGTTGGAGGCATTGACGAAGGACGCGCCACGGTTGCTGGTGCGCTGGATCGTTCCACCGCTGCCGGCCGAGCCCGTGCCGCTGACCGTCAATCCTCCACTACCGCCCGTGCCGCTGAGCACGATGCCGTTGGCCGGACCGGTCGCTGGCGTGCCGGCGCTGATGCTGCGGAAGTTGAGGCCGCCCGCACCGATCGTGGTACCTGTGACATTGATCGCCGTGGCAGTAGTCGTTGTCGCGGTGCTTGTCGTATTGGTCGCCGTGATCGTGCCGCCGCCGGTGGCGGAAAAGGCCGAATTGGCTCCGGTACTGAGGGTCAACGCGCCACTGAAGTTGATCGTGGCGCCGGTGTTGGTGGTCAACAGGATGCCACTGCCGGTTTCTGCGATCGCTCCGCTGAGCGTCACCGTATCGCTGCCGCGGTTGGCGACGTTGACGGCATTGCCGCTGGTCGAATTGATCGCGCCAGGGAAGCTGACGTTGCCGTTGCCGCCATCGACGCGGAAGGCGGTTCCGGATGCGCCCGCGGGATCGATGATCTGCCCGCTCGTCGCCGAGAATGCGGTGTTGCCCGCGCCGCCGAACGCGTTGACCAGCGAGATTCCCGTTGTCGTGGAATTGACGCTCTGCACGTTGTTGAACGGTAGCGTGATCGATGCATTGCCGATGTCGACCGCCGGTCCGCCACTCGAAGAAATGGAGCCGACGCCAGCGCCGACAGCGATGCGGAATCCGGTCCCGGCAGCAGCGTTGAGCGCGCCGGTCGAACTGGCGCCAAGCCCGGTACCGCCATCGTTGAAGATGTCGAGATCGGTGAATGCGAGATCGCCGGTCACGTTTGACAGGATCACGCCGCCAGCCCCGGTTCCGTTGCCGGATACGCCAACCGCGGTGGTGCCGCCATTGACCTGATTGATCGGATTGCCCGGCGTGGCATCGAAGGTCGCGCCATTGACGAGAATGCCCGTGCCGACGGTATTGCCCGCGATCGTGTTGTTGTCGAACGCGGTGATCGTTGCGGTTCCGACCGTGCGTGTGACGTCGATGCCCGTGCCTCCCGCCGTGATCGCGTTGTTCTGGATCGCGACCTGCTGCGTCCCGCTCGAGCCGAAATTGACATCGAAGCCCTCGGCGGTCGAACCGCGCACGGTGTTGCCTGCGATCGTCACGCCGACATTGTTGGCCCCGGTCGCGGTCACATCGACGGCATTGTTGCCCTGCAGATCGAGGCCGCGGATTTCGACGCCGGTCCGGTTGCCCGCTGTGGCCGGCACCGAGACTGCGTCGGTGCCGCCGGCATTGATGCGCGGCTGGGTGCCGGCAGCGACCAGGGCGCCAAACGGAGCGACGTTCAGGCCGAAGCCCTCGCCCCAGAGACGCTGACCGTCCTTGAGCACGATGCCGCCGCTGAGCGGCGTGGTCGCGCTCAGGCCATTGAAGACGAACAGGATGTCGCCATTGCCCGATGCGGCCTGCGCTGCAGCCAGCGTCTCGAATGCGTTGTTCGAGCGCCCGTCACTGCCGGCCGCGGGATTGTTCACGCTGGTCTCGTTGTCGATGTACCAGACCCGCGGGCCGACCGCGATGTTGATCGTGCCGACGACGGTTCCGGGTGTCGGCGTGTTGCCGTCGGTGACCGTGTACGTGAAGCTGTCGGTGCCGACAAAATTCGGCGCCGGCACGTAGGTGAACGCGCCACCCGCGTCGATCGAGAAATCACCGCCGTTGGCGCTGGTGCCGGATGCCGGCACCACACTGGGTGCGGACGGTCCATCCGTATCGGTCGGGATCGATTTGGCCAGCGCGCTCTGTGCATCGCTGATCGAGACGAGACCGGGGATCGTTGCTCCGGCGACCTGCAACTGCGTGTTGCCGGCGGTCGAGTAGCTGATCGGATTGTTGGTCAGGACGGGCGGCACGTTGGCATGCGTGATCGCGATCACGAACGACTGCGTGGCCGAGACGTTGACGCCGCCATTGGCGGTGCCGCCATCGTCCAGTGCATGCAGCACGATCGTTGCCGTCGTCGTCCCGGCAGGAACGATCGCCGGCGTATAGGTCAGCACGCCGGTCGCCGACACGCTCGGGCCCGCCGCGAACGCGGTCGGTGCCGAATTGCTGTCGATCACGAAGCTGATGCTCTGCCCGCTTTCATTCGCGGGGCCGGTCGAGATCGCAGTGGCCCAGGGGTTGACCGTGACCGCGCCGGCATTGTCGAGCACGGCCTGATCGGCACCCTTGACGAAGCCCGGAATGTCGTTGATCGCGGTGACGTTGATGACGAAGGTCTGCACCGGCGATGTGTCGATGCCGCCGTTCGCCGTGCCGCCATTGTCAGACAGGGTCAGCGAGATCGTCGCCGTGCCGTCCGCGTTCGCCGCGAGGGTATAGGACAGGGTGCCTGTTGCCGATACGGTCGGCGTGGCGGCGAACAACGCCGGGTTGGTATTCCCGGTGATGTTGAAAGTCAGTGATTGTCCCGACTCATCGGCCGGCCCGGACGAGATCGCGGTGGCCCAGCCGATGACCGATTGCGCCGCGGCGTCTTCGAACACGGTCTGGTCGGCACCCTTGACGAAGCTCGGCGCATCGTTGACCGAATTCGCGGTGATCGTTAGTGTCTGCGCGGCGCTCGTGTTGTTGTTGCTGCCGTTGTCGGTCAGAACGACATTGAAGGTCGCGCTGCCGGAGGCGTTTGCCGCCGTCGTGAAGGTCAGCGTGCCGGTCGGCGAAATCGCCGGAGCGGCGCTGAAGCCGAGGCTGCCACCAGTTGGCGTCACCGTGAAATTGAGTGTCTGCGCACCACCGTCGTTGTCGTTGATCGCGGTCGCCCAGGCGGCGATGGTCTGCGCACCGGCATCCTCGTCCACGCTGACCGCCGGGCCGGCGGTGAAGCTTGGAATCGTGTTGACGCCGACCACGCTGACGGTGGAAATCGCGATGTTGCTGTTGACCGCTCCGTCATTGGCGACGAAGTTGATTACGCGCGCGGTCTCGTTCGGTGCAGTCGAGGTATTGAGGTAGGTGACGCTGCGCAGCACGGCCTGGTAATTGGCGAGCGTGTCGCTGCCAGTCAGGCTGAGTATTCCGCCGGCATACGCAGCGGTGATCGCGGTGCCACCGGTGGTCGCGGCCAGGGTCTCGAGCGCGCCATCGAGCGGGTTGCTGATCGTCACCGTCGCACTGGCCAGGTTGGCGTTGTCGACATCGCTGATCGTGAGGCCCGTCGGGTTGACGATCGCGAGGGCCGGATCGCCTTCCGTGTAGGTCGCGGCGAAGTCGGTGCCGGCTGCCGGGCCATTGAGGTCGAGCGCCGGCGCGTCGTTGACTGCGCTGACCGTGATCACGAACGTCTGCGCGGGCGAGGTGTCGATGCCGCCACCCGCGGTGCCGCCGTTGTCGCTCAGGGTCAGGCTGATGGTCGCCGTGCCGCTTGCGTTGGCAGCTGGCGTATAGGTCAGCACGCCACTTGACGAGATTGCCGGAGCGGCGCTGAACAAGGCGGCGTTGGTGTTGCCGGTGACGTTGAACGTCAGGGTCTGTGCCGACTCGTTGGCAGGGCCCGCCGAAATCGCAGTCGCCCACGGATTGACGGTCTGCGCGCCGGCATCCTCGGGCACGGTCTGGTCGGCGCCCTTGATGAAGCTCGGCGCGTCATTGACGGCGGCGACATTGATGACGAAAGTCTGCGCCGCGCTCGTATCGACGCCACTGTTCGCGGTGCCACCGTTGTCCGACAGGGTCAGCGTGATCGTGGCACTGCCGTTGGCGTTCGCCGCGGGCGTGTAACTCAGCGCACCGCTTGACGAGATCGCCGGGGCGACACTGAACAAGGCGGCATTCGTGTTGCCGGTGACGTTGAACGTCAGGGTCTGCGCCGATTCGTCGGCAGGTCCCGCCGAGATCGCGGTTGCCCAGACCGCGACGTTCTGCGCGCCGGCATCCTCGGCCACGTTCTGGTCCGGGCCTTTGGTGAAGCCTGGTGCGTCGTTGACCGAGGTCACCGTGATATCGAAGGATTGCGCAGGCGAGGTGTCGACGCCGCCGTTCGCGGTGCCGCCATCGTCGACCGCAACCAGCGTGATCGTCGCCGTGCCGTTCGCATTTGCGGCAGGCGTGTAGGTCAGGACGCCACTCGAGGACACCGCCGGCGGAGCACTGAACAAGGCCGCATTGGTATTGCCGGTGATGTTGAAACTGACGACCTGGCTCGATTCGTTCGGAGGACCGGCCGAGATCGCGGTCGCCCACGGATTGACCGTCTGTGCACCAGCGTCTTCGAGCACGGTCTGGTTCGGGCCCGCCGTGAAGCTCGGCGCATCGTTGATGCCGGTGACCGTGATCGTGAACGTCTGCGCCGCCGAGGTATCGATGCCACCGTTGGCCGTACCACCATTGTCGCTGAGGCTCAGCGTGACGATGGCGCTGCCATTCGCTGTCGCAGCCGCCGTGTAGGTCAGCACGCCAGTCGGCGATACCGCCGGCTGCGCGCTGAACAAGGCGTTGTTGTTGTTGCTGACCGTGAAGCTGAGAGTCTGTGTCGCCTCGTCGGGCGGGCCGGCGGAAATGCCGGTGGCCCATGGATCGATGGTCTGCGCGGAGGCGCCTTCAGTGACAGACTGATCCGGCCCCTTCGTGAAGGCGGGGACGTCATTGACGCTGCCCACCGTGATCGTGAAGACCTGCGAGGCCGACGTGTCGACGCCGCCGTCGGCGGTACCGCCATTGTCATGCAGGCTGACCGTCACGTTCGCCGTGCCGTTCGCATTCGCAGCCGGCGTGTAGGTCAACACGCCGGTGGGCGAAACCGCCGGTTGCGCACTGAACAACGCGTTGTTGTCGTTGCTGACAATGAAATCGAGTGCCTGGCCGGATTCGTTGGCTGGGCCGGGTGAAAGATTGCTGGCCCATGCCGCAACGGATTGCGTGCCTGCATCCTCGAGCACGGACTGGTTTGCACCGGCGGTGAAGACCGGCACGTCGTTGACCGGCGTGATCGTCAGCGAGATCGTTGCCGGCGCCGACGTGGCCTGGCCGTCGTCGACCGTGAAAGTGAAGCTGTCGCTGCCATTGGCATCGGCATTCGGCGTGTACTGCACGGTTGCCGATTGCGGTCCGCCCGGCACGATCGCGCCGAGGCTGCCATTGGCCGGCGGGTTGACGATCGCGAACGTGAGCGTGTCGTTCTCGTTGTCGGTGCCGGTCAGGTTCAGCGCGATGGCCTCGTCTTCGAGCAGGGTCGCGCTGCCAGCCACCGCGATCGGCGCGTTGTTCTGCAGGTTGCTCACGTCGATGCGCATGAACACGCGGTTGTTCTCGATCGCGGCAAAGAATGCACGCAGGTCGATCGCGCTCTCGCCACTGGTCGAGTCGCCGGCCGGATCGGTCGCGAGCGGCGAGACCCCGTTCCAGTCACCGACCTGGCCATCGACGACGAAGTTGGCGGCAAGCGCGATACCGCTGGTCAGGAAGACCAGCGCCACCACGCGCCACAGGCCGCGGCGACGCGCCACGCGCGCGCCGACTATCGCGATCAGGATGGCCATCAGGATCAGGGCCGGAATGCCGAGCACGGGAATCGGTATGGCGGGCAAGCCAAGGGTAATCGGCGGGCCACCGACCGAACCATCGGTGCTCAGCAGGCTGTCCTCACCGGTCGCGCTGTTCGCCACCACCGAAAAATGCAGGGACGGCGAACCGCCGCCGATCAGGAATTGGCCAAGGCTGTCGGAAAGTTCGATGACATCGCCACCCGCGGTGCCGTTGTCCGTGCCGACGGGATAGTTGCCGCCGATGACGCCGTCGGCGACAAACGCGCCGCCCGCGCAACGTGCACGCGTGACCTGCAGCACCTGCGGTGCGAGCCCGCTGCTGGCGGTGACCTGGAGTCGGACCTCGGAACCGGCAACCGGGCCTTCGTTGCAGCCCGTGCTCGGCCGCGCATCCGAATCGACGTAGACGGAATAGTTGTAGGTCTGCGCCGAGGCCACGGTCGGCATGGCCGACAGGCACAGCGCAGCCAGGAAAAGCGCAAAAGAGCCTTTCGACTTCGATTCCATCATTGTCCCCTGGGTGAATCCAATACGAGCACGACAGCAGGATCCCCGAAAGTCGGGCTATGCGGCATGAACGTGAACGCCGGATATTACGCCGTTTGACGGATATTGCGAACTGGCACGCGAGGTAAAAATGGACGACGCTGCAAAAAACGTCCATTCCGGGCCGGACCTTGTCGTCTCACCGGTCCAGGTGCGCAGCAGTGTCGGGCGGATCCGGCTAGTCCGCGTCGGTTTCCGGCGCAATCGTCCTGGCGGCGCCGGACGAATTGCGCACGGTGCCGATCGCGATCACGCGGCCGTCGTCGAGGGTCAGGCTGCCCTCGCGCAGCTCTTCGGTATCGGCATCCACCGTTACAAAGCGGCCGACGAGCAGGCCCTGGGCCCGCTCGCCCGTGATGCGATAGGCGAATTCCTCGCTGCCCGGTGCTTCGCCGGTCGCGCTGAAATCGAGGTGGATTTCGCTTATCGCACCGACCGCATCAACGACGCCCGGATCGGCGCGGATCGCAGCGCCTGCCTGATCGTTGAACAGGCCGATGCCATACCAGACGAAGCCGCCGGCAGCGCCGACAACCAGCAACACGAACAGGGCGACGACGCCACCGATGATCCATGACGTCGCGGACCGGCGGCGCGGAACATCACGATGCTGCAGGGATTCGCTCATCACAGGCACCGTCACGGAAGAAATCGCCGCAGGATAGTCGAGAACGCAGGTCAGGCGCCAAACCGCGGATCGGGCCAGCCATCGATACTCCTGCGCCCGCGCGGCGCAAGATGCCCATCGGCGTCAGCAAGACTGGTTCGCCGGTCGAGGGCAGTTCACCGCCGGCTGGCGATACGCCCGGGCCGCTGTGCCGTGCCACGGAGGTCCAGCGCTGCCCTAGCCTGTGCGCTGCGAGAGCGCGGGCCGGTGTTGCAGCTGATCGATCAGGTCGACCAGGGCGACCGGGCGACTGAACAGGAAGCCCTGATAGTTGAAGCAACCGAGGGCCTGCAAGCACGCGCGTTCCGCCTCGGTTTCGACACCTTCCGCAATCAGGTCGATCCCCAGGGCGTGGCCCAGCGCGACGATGGTTTCGACGATGGCGCGGTTGCCGGCATCCGAATCGATGTTGCGGACGAAGGTCTGGTCGATCTTGATCGACTCGACCGGCAGCCGGCTCAGGTACGAGAGAGACGAGTAGCCCGTGCCGAAATCGTCCACGGCCACTTCGATGCCCCTGGTCTGCAGTAGCGCAATGCGCGCTGCGGCGGCCTCGTTGTTGCGGACCAGCGTGGTTTCGGTCAGCTCGATCGCAAGCAGGCGCGCATCGATGCCCGCGTCATCGATTTCGCCCAGCAGGGAGTCGATGAAAGAGGCATGGTTGAACTGTATCGCGCTGACATTGATCGACACCCGTCGAAACGTCGGTGGAAGCGCGATCGCCTGCAGGCGCTTGATGTCCGCGCAGGCGCGGCGGATCACCCATCCTCCGAGTTCGAGCATCAGCCCGGTCTCCTCGGCTATCGGCACGAAGGTGGCAGGCGAGAGTCGATCGCGGCACGGATTGTCCCAGCGGATGAGCGCCTCGGCGCCGATGCATTCGCCGGCGAGATTGTGCTGGGTCTGATAGTGGAGGTCGAACTGGCGCGGGTCCTTGAGGGCGAGCTGGAGTTCCTTCTCGATCTCGCGTCGTCGCTCCAGTCCGGCGGAAAGCTGTCGATCGTAGTAGACCGAACTGTTGAGGCCGTTGAGCTTGGCCTGATACATCGCGGTGTCGGCGCGACGCAGGATCTGGTCCGCGCTGCAGTCGCCATCGGGGAACACCTCGATTCCGGTCGAAGGCGTCACGTGCAGCAAGTGGTCGCCGGCGGCAAGCGCATTCGAGAACCCGGCACGAATCTTCGTCATCAGCTCATCGACGCGGACCCGCGTCTGCTCGGCGGACCGGTCGCCGCTGGCGAGCAGAATCACGAATTCGTCACCGCTGAGCCGGCAGACGATTCCTGCGTCAGCGACGATCCGGCCGAGGTTCGCAGCGACCGCCACGAGCAACTGATCGCCGACCGCGTGCCCGAGCGTATCGTTGACGACCTTGAACCGGTCGAGATCGAGAAACAGGAGGGCGCCGTGGGTGCCCCCACTGATCGCCCTGGCGAGCTCCGCGTCGAGGCGCTGCATCAGGTAGCGCCTGTTTGGCAGGCGGGTCAGGTCGTCGTGCAGCAACTGGAACAGGATGGTCTGCTCGGCGTGTTCGCGCGCTGCAACAGCTTGCAGCAGGTTTTCATGCTCGATCGACGCCTGGCAACTCAGGCCGAGACGGATGATCAGGGGTTTCAGCAGCTCGATGATCGGCGCATCGAGGCCGGTGCCGAGGCGCTGCAGGGTTACTGTGCCGAAGCCGCCGAGGTCGAACGCATAGAACAGCAGGTCGATCCCCGCTTCCTGCGATTGCCAATGAACGCACTCGACCGCGCTCGCGGCGATGCGTTCGAAACGCGGCGGCGGCGGTGCCGGCGAGTTGCGTGGAACACTGAGGAAATGCCCCAGGCTGCCCGTATCTGGCCCGCCGTGCAGGACCGGTTCGCCTTCGGCACCTTGCAGGAAATGGAAATGCACGGCGGCGAGCCCGAGCCTGCGCAGGCATACGCGCGAGAATGCCGCCAACATCGGTTGCAGGCGCAGGGCCATGCCGATCGACATGCCCAACTCATGCTGGATGGAGACGTACTTGAGCGTGTTGGCCATCGCCGTGGAACTCAGTACAGCGAAACGAGGGTGGACTTGTTCATGAGCTCGATGAGTCCGCGTCTGGAACTCGCGATTTCGCCGAGCGTCAGTGCGCCGATCATGCATTGCGCATCGGGCAGGGCGCTTCCGATCGCGTTGAGTTCATCGGCAAACGCGTCGTCGAGGAACAGCACGCGACTGATGCAATCGAAGACGAGCGCAAGCGGGGCGTCGGCGGGCTCGCCGGCGAGACGGAGCGCCCGCTGCGAACAGGCACTGGTTGCCGCTTCGGCAGCCGCAGCGATCAAGCCTGCCGCTTCGCCCTTGAGCAGGTAGACCGCGGCATTTTCCGGGACCTCGCCGACACAGACCAACGCATCGCCGACCGCCTTGATCGGATCGCGGACGAGGAACTCCCCGTCGACGCTCTCGATTCCGAGCGGGAATGTCTTGGCGATCGAAAAGAAATCCGTGTTCGAGAAGCTCGCCTCGGTGTGCGCTTCGACCTCGCTGCGGTAGGTGTCGTATGCCGAACAATAGTTGAGTTCGCGAAGGACGTTGCCTTGTGATTTCGTGACGAGGAAGGGACCAGCCAGCACCTGCCAGCCATGCGATATGCCGCGATCGACGAACCACGGCATGGCCACGAGAACCGCGCTGTCGTCGAGCACGCCGGCATTCGTGATCAGGCAGGGACGTTGCACGAGATCCAGGTGGCCGGCGCCGCCGCCGGTGACCGGGACGCGCACGCCGGTGACGCCGTACAGGCATTCGACCAGGGCTTCGAGGTTCGCCGACAGCCCATCGACCAGGGCAATCAGCGAGCGGGCGTTTTCGAGCAGTGGCGCGAGCCGCTGCAGTTGCGGTTCAATCCCGCTGCGTTCGCCGAGCCGCGAGACCACCGCAATCTCCAGCTTCACGGCGAAGCCGACGATCACGGTGCCGTGCCGATGGAGCCTCCCCGCATGGATGATGCGCGGAAAGATGCCGCCGAAAACCGGCAGGTCGAGCGATTGCAAAAAGACCGAGAGCGCATCCTGCGGCCAATCATCTTCACCACAGGCGAGGATCATCGCGCTTTGCATGCCGTTGGCACGCAGCGTATCGAAGGCCGCGCGCAGGTCGTCCACCCGGTTCCCTTCGAGAAACAGCGCGAGCTGGCAACGCTTCATTCCCCACCTCTCTTGCAACGATCCCGGCGTTGCCAACGCTGTCGAGGCATTCGGGTCATCGACGACAGCCGCCCCATCCGGCACTCCCGCGCAACCGGGATGATCCGCTTTTTTAGGCAACAGGAACGCTAACAGATTCCTCGCTCGCAGGGTGGCGCGGATTTCGCTTCCGCAAGGCGTTGCGGAAGGTGCCGGTGCCAGACGCCCTGATCGACAGGTCCGCGCCGCGTGCCCGCAATCGATGCACGCGGTTGGTCAGCCTCCCTGCATCATCGGGACGCGCTCCAGGAGCGAGGTCACCCTTGCCCGTTCTTCTGCAGGCCGAGCTTGACGATCCGATACACCGGCAGGCTGCAGACCAGCAGTCCGAGCGCGATCAGGCCCTTCCCGGGATCACTCCACAACGACGCGCCGAGGAAGACCAGTGAGCCGACCAGCGCCAGGCCAGGCACGAGCGGGTAGGCTGGAACCCGGAACGGTCGTGGCGCATCGGGCGATCGCCAGCGTTGCACGAACAGCGCAATGAAGACGAGCGCATAGTTGGCGACGAAGAAGAACGCGAGCAGGGCCATGACCGTTTCGAAGGTCCCGGCAACGATCACCAGGGTCATCGCGGTCAGTGCGACCAGGCCCGGCATCGGTGTGCCGCCGGCATTGACCTTGCCCATGAGCGCAGGCATCAGCCGGTCGCGGCTCATCGCGTACGGAATTCGCGAGCCTGCCAGCAACAGCGCATTCACCGAGGCGAACAGCGACACGATCATCAGCACGCGCAGGACCGTGTCGCCGACCGGGCCGAACAATCGACTCGCCGCAGTCGCCGCGACGAACGGATCACCGGCCATGGCTTCGATCCCGACCACATGCAGGAACGCCAGGTTGAGCGTGAGATAGATCAGCAGGACGAGGATCACGCCGCCGATCATCGAGCGCGGGATCTCGCGGCCGGCATTCTCGATCTCCTCGCCGAAGTAGATCGGAGCGGTCCAGCCATCGTAGGTATAGATCGCCGACTGCAGCGCAACCACGATCGCGGCAACCAGCAACAGGCCACCGGGCAGCTCGCGCGCGGTTGCCGCGGCGCCTTGTGGCGGCTCGGGAACGATCACGACGAAGGCCGCGATCGCCAGGCCAAGCAGGGCGACGCCCTTGATCGAACTGGTGACGAGTTGCACGACATTGCCGATGCGGATTCCGCGCCACTGGATCAGCGCGAACATCATCACCACAGTCCAGGCGATCGACGTTTCATGACCTTTCAGGACCGGGACCAGCGGCCCGATGTATTCACCGATCACGATCGAGACGGCCGCGATGCTGCCGGCATAGCCGAGCAAGTCGGTCCATCCCGAAACGAAACCGGCGAACGGTCCGAGTGCGTCGTGCACCATTGGATAGAGGCCGCCCGAGCGGGGTCGTATCGTGGCCAGCTCCGAGACGCTCAGCGCGCCGAGCAGGGCGTAGCAGGCTCCAAGGACCCATACCAGCAGGAACCACGGCACCGAAGGAACGCTTGCGGCCACCTCACCGGGCGTGCGCAGGATACCCATTCCTATCGTCGTGCCGACCATCACGGCCAGGCCGAAGGCGAGTCCCAGCACACGCAACAACTTGCCGGCTGTCGACGCCGGTACCTCTGCTGCCGCAGATGACATGGTTGGATCTCCCCTGTTGGCGTGACCGGTGACTCAGGTCTTGCTGCGTTTCCGCCTGTTGATCCCGATCCGCGGAGCAGACTATCGCGTATCGGGAGCCGCTAGCCATGCCGACCAGCCATGGCTAGCGGCATTCGCCGGGTGCGGCGGCGCGTTCGCGACCGCAAATCGCCCCTGCCCGGCCCGGCCGAGCGGGTACTGATCGGCCGGTCGCAGCAAATATGTCCCGCGTTTGTCACAATGCGCGCCGTGACTGCCTGTCAACAGGCGTACCCAATCCTGCTCCGGTGTTGAAATCGCCTTGAACGATCCTCGCAGAAATCTTTCCCCGACCAGTGCCGGCAACCTGTGGGGCGCGGCACGCGCCATGGCCTCGGCAACGCTCGACGGCATCATCCGCATGTCGGCGACGCGGACGAACTACTGGCTGGAATTCCTGTTCACCGGTTGCCTGGCAACGACCCTGCTGGCGACCGGAGTGGGTCGGCACAACGGGTCCTGGCTTGCCGCGTTCCTGACAGTGCTGGCCGGACTGTTCGTCTTCAGCTTCATCGAATACCTGTTCCATCGCTGGATCTTCCACGGACCGGAGTCGATGTACCGGCGCGGCCACGACGCTCATCATCGAGATCCCCGCGGCTACGATGCGCTGCCGTTCTTCCTGCCTTCGGCCATCCTGCTCGGCTTGACCCTGTTGTTCGCGCTGGTGATGCCGGGCAGCCACGCCTGCCTGCTGGGCGGCGCCATCGCGTTTGGCTACGTCGGCTACGGCCTCAGCCACTTCGTGATCCACGCGACGCGCTTCCGCCAGCCGTGGTTGCGGCATTGGGCAGCGCGCCACCACATCCATCATCACCATCCCGATGGAAACTTCGGCGTCACCACGCCGCTGTGGGATCACCTGCTCGGCACGCGCTACGAAGGCCGCAAGACGCCTCGCGAATAGGGTTGTCCAGCCCTACAGGAGCCTGGGGGCTTGTGCGGAACCCGACGCGCCGCGCGCGGCTCGTATAGCATGTCGATGTCATGCCTAGTCCTGCGAATCTGTTTGCCCTGATCGTGTTCAGCGTGACCGGCTTCGCCGTGTTCAACTGGGCGCGCAAGCAGGCTGCGTGGCGGGCCGCCGGAATCGGCGTCGCGCTGATGGTCTACCCGTATTTCGTCGATCGCACCTGGTTGCTGTATGCGATCGGATTGGCCCTGTGCGCCGCGCTCTACTGGTTCCGCGACTAGTCGCCCGCGTCGCAGGGCCGGTTCGAGCGAGCGGGATGCGGAATCCGTCGCGATCCGATCGAACCTCGCCTGCAACATGAACACCCGCCATGCACGCGCAGCGCAATTCAGCGCAGATTGCGTCTCGGCCTCTCACTGTCTCGCCGTACATCCAGTCCAACGGGAGACATGCATCATGCGTCATGCACGCTTCGCCATCGCACTCGGCATCCTGATCGCGGTTCCAGCATTTGCCGATACCGCACCGACCACGCCACCAAGCAATACCACGATTGCGCCCTCTACTGCGTTGACCCAGCAAGCGGTCGAAAGCCGCATCGCGAACGCTGGCTTCCAGGAAGTTCGTAGCCTGACCTTCAAGCACGGCATCTGGCAGGCCGACGCACGTGGCGGCGAGAAGGAATGGGTGGGGATATACGTCCATCCCCTGAGCGGAAAGATCTTCCAGGAAGGAGCGCCGTCTCCGCTCAACAAGCAGGAGATCGAAGCCAAGATCACCGCCGCCGGCTACCAGAACGTCGAAAATGTCGATTTCAAGGACGGCCTGTGGATGGCCGAAGCGGAGAACGGATCCGGCAAAGCGGTCAAGCTGATGGTCGACCCGGATGATGGTTCAGTCATCGGTGAAGCACTCGACTGATCAGGGCGGTCTCTGCACCACGACTCCGTCGACGGACGACCATCGATCCGGCGCTACCAGGCCGGATCAATCGGCGGTCAGCGCAACTCGCGGCGGAGGACCTTGCCGACCGCGGATTTCGGAAGGCTGGCGCGGAACTCGATGACCCGCGGTTGCTTGTAGCCTGTCAGGTGCTGGCGACAATGCGCGCGTAACGCCTCTTCGGTGAGGGTCGCGTCCGTGCGCACGACGACCAGGCGGACTGCTTCGCCGCACTTTTCGTCCGGGATGCCGATCGCCGCGGCTTCGAGCACGCCCGGATGCATCGCGACGACATCCTCGATCTCGTTCGGATACACGTTGAAGCCCGAGACGAGGATCATGTCCTTGCGGCGATCGAGGATGTAGTAGTAGCCCTGTTCGTCGACTCGTGCGATGTCGCCGGTGCGGAACCAGCCGCCGGCGAAGAACGCGCCGGCCGTTTCCTCGGGCTGGTTCCAGTAACCCGTCGTGATCTGCGGACCACGTGCGCAGAGCTCGCCGGCTTCGCCGACTGCCACGAGGCTGCCGGCTTCGTCGCGCAGGCTGATCTCGACTTCGGCGAGGGCAAGGCCGATCGAGCCGACGGGATTGGATCCCGCGGGACGGTTGTAGGTGATCGCGGCGCTGGTTTCCGACAAGCCATAACCTTCGATCACGGCCACGCCGGTCAGCGCCTTCCAGCGCTCGGCTGTGGACCGTCTCAGCGCCGTGCCGCCCTGCAGGCACAGCCTGAGACCGGAAAAATCCACCTTGGCAAAATCCGGATGGTTGAGCAGGGCGTCATAGAGCGTGTTCACGCCCGAGAAGAAGGCCGGCCGGGTCCTCGCAAACGTGGCGATCAGCAGCGGAATATCGCGTGGATTGGTGATCAGTACAGTATGGAAACCATGCGCCATGTTGAACAGGAGATTGCTGTACGCCGCGATGTGATAGACCGGCAGGCAGATCATCACGGTGTCGGTTTGCGGATCGAGCAGTCGGCCGAAACACAGTTCGGCCGATGCGACGTTTGCGATCGGCGCGCGATGCGGCAGTACGGCGCCCTTGGAGAGCCCCGTGGTGCCGCCGGTGTATTGCAACTGCGCCGTGTCGTCCGGACCCGCCACGGATTCGACGCGTGGCAAACGCGCGCCATCGGCGAGCGCATCCTTCCAGCGGACTGCGCCATCGATCCGGAATGGCGGAATCATTTTCCGAATGTACTTGAGCGTCATGTCGACGAGCAGCGATTTCGGCCACGACAGCATGTCGCCGACACGAGTCGTGACGACCTGCGAAACCGACGTGCCCGGCAGGGCTTCGGCAGCGACCGCGCCGAAGTTCTCGAGCACGATGAGCAGCTTCGCTCCCGAGTCGACCAGTTGGTGGTGCAGTTCGCGCGCCGTGTACATCGGATTGACGAGGACGGCGACCAGATCGGCGCGAAGCACACCGAGCAGGGCCACCGGGTACTGCAGAAGATTGGGCAGCATGATCGCGACGCGGTCGCCCGGCTGGAGGCCCGCCGCATGCCGAAGAAACGCGGCGAAATCCGCACTCAGGCGATTGATGTCGGCATAGCGGATGCTGCAATCGAGATTCGTGAAAGCGCGCCGGTCGGCATGGCGTTCGCAGGCCGCAATCAACATCTGCGGCACGGTCTGCCCCTCATCGAATGCACGGCAGGCGACGTTCTCGAAGGCGGCCTGGTTGAGCACCGAACTCACATTGCTTCCGAAAGGCTGGTTCAAACCGGACTCCTCGCCACGCAGGGATGCGTCTTCGTGATGCGGTTGCTCGCAATCGGATACGGATCATCGATGTCGCGCCCGCGGTAGTCCGTGCCGGCGAAGTGTAGCGACGCCTGGGCGCGGGTGCTTGCCGGGCTGCGCGCGCCTGCCTGGACGCGTCGTAGCTGATCCATCGTGCCGGGCAGGCGCCGAACCTCTTGCGCAAAAAAAAGAAGCCGCCAGATCCTGGCGGCTTCCTTGCCAATCCGGCGATCGCGACGCATTGCCGCGATGCCTGTGTGCGATGCGGCGTCGGTCAGTTCGGCAGCTCGAACCCATCGACGAATATGACGTCCGGCAGCGGCACTGCATTGCACGACTGCACGACCAGGTCGTCGATGTACCAGCCGTGCGGGACACGTCCTGCAGAACTGTCGGTGCCGAGGCGGAAGCGGAAACGGACGGTCTGGCCCGCCAGCGTGGTCAGGTCGACCACCGAACGCAGGTAGGCTTGCGGATCGCCACACCACGCATTCAGCCCGGACAACGGATTCTGGAACGTCGTCGCGATCGGGCCGTTGTACGGATCGGTCAGCATCGCTGCGGCGCCGACCTGGGTGAAGGTCGTGCCGCCATCGGTCGACACCTCGAGGATGCCACCGTCGTAGCAGCTCGCGCCGTTCGATTCGATCGTCTGGTCACTCCAGAAGATCAGCGACAATGGACTCTGGCCAACCGGCAACGCGACTGCAGGCGATACCAGGCGCTGATCCGAAAGCGAGAGGACGTCCTGGGCCAGGTACGACTTCGTGCCGCCGTGCGGACGTGCCGCCGAGATCGCCCAGTTGCTGGGGCCCGAGCTGCCGGAGCCGAGCGTCCAGGCCGAGTTGTCGCCCTCGAAATCCGTCGAGTAGAGCGCGGTGCTGGTCGATCCGATCGGGCAGTCGCCGGGCAGCGGCACGGTCGTGAACGAGAAGGCGCTGGCGTCGGGACCGGTTCCGCAGATGTTGCTCGAACGCACGCGCCAGTAGAGCGTGGCGTTGGACGGCAAGTCGGAAGTCGGCACGTGGCTGGTGCCGGTCACCGTGGCGGTATAGGTCAGCGGTGGTGCGAAGCCCGGCTCGTTGTCCACTTCGAGGATGTACTGGGCGCCCTGGCTCGATGCCGACCATGTGAAGGTCGGACGCACCGGCACGATGGTCGCATTGTTCGCCGGGCTCGAAAGTGCCGGGGCCGGCGGTGCGGCTGTCGCGATGCTGAGTCCGAGCGCCGTGCTCTGCACGATCGCGCCCGGGGTCGAGGTGCCCGTGATGTCGATGACCGAACTTCCGGCGGCGACGCCGGCGGTCGTGACCGTCACCGTGCTCGATCCCGCGGGGGCTACCGGATTGGTGCCGAAGCTCACGCTCGATCCGACCGGGTTTCCGCTCGCGGCGAGCGTGACCAGTTCCGAGAAGCCCTGGAACTGGCCCACATTGATCAGGTAGTTCGCGTTGTCCGGTGCACACACCGATACATTGCCCGCGACCGGAACCAGCAGGTAGTTGGTGCCGACCAGGGTGCGATCGGTAAAGACGTCCGGCGTGCCGCCGCGGTCATCGGACCAGAGGTAGTGCGCACGACCGTCCTCGTCCTGCAGTTGCTGGTCATAGTCGCCGTGGTAGCACGTCGCGAGCGAGGTATCGAGCACGACGGGGCTCGATGTATCGGTCAGGCGCACGCTGGGTTGTGTCCAGGTCGCGCCATTGTCGAACGACGTACGCGAGTAGTAGTCGTAGCTCAGGTTGTTCGGGTCGAGCTGACGACTGTAGTAGCCCACGGTGACCTGGCCGGCCGCTCCCACCGAAACAGTCGGTTGGTACTGGTCGCGCGTCGTGCCGTCGTCGTTGATGCGGACTTCGGCGCTCCAGGTGCTCGTGCCGGGGTTGTAGCGCCGGTAAAAGACGTCGATGACATCGCCCGTGCCGAAGCCATCCGGATCGTAGGCATATACCGTGTGCAGGTAGCCGTTGCGAAACACGATCTGCGGCGAGGGCAGCAGGCGGATGTTGCCCTTGATGGCCGGGCGCGAGCACGAGGTTGTCGCCGCGGCGTCGCGCGGGTTGATCTGGTTCGTCATCGCCGGAGTGAGCGTCGTGTAGCTGACGCCGCCATCGGTCGAACGAAGGATTGGCACCTCGATGTTTCCGTTCGGGTAGCCGGTCGGTGGCATCCACTTGAGCCAGGTGACGTAGACGTCGCCGTTCGGCGCGATCGTCGGCCATGCGCCCTGGTTGCTTTCGCCGGCCGGGCTGATCGCCAACTGGGTGGACCAGGTCGCCCCGGCGTTGGTCGAATAGATGCTGTGGATGCGGCTGCCGGTGCCGAAGTCGGTCCAGACGATGTAGATGCGGCCGTAGAACGGGCTGGTCGGCTCGTTGTCGATCGCCATGATTTCCTTGTCGTCGTTGCCGCTCGCGAGTTGGCTGACGAAGACAAAGGTCTGGCAGTCATCGTCGGACCGGAAAAGGCCGAGGCCGCCGCTGCGCAAGGCAGCGTAGTAGAACTTGCCATCCTGACGACGCCAGACCAGGCTCGGATCGCCCGAATCGCTCGAACTCAGCGCCCCACGATCAACCCAGGTGAGGCCGCCGTCGGTCGATCGCGAGAAGCCCGAGAATCCCTGCGCCTGGGTCACGCCGTGGAACGAGTCGTTGTATGCCGCGCACAACGTGCCCGTGACCGGATTGCGCTCGATCGAAGTTTCACTCTGCGTGCGCGTGGCGCCGGTATCACCGGTCGGATTGCTGACATTGACGTCGGTACCTGGCTCCAGATAGGGCAGCGCCAATCCGTAGGGCTGCTCAGACTCGACCTGGCCGATGAAATCGGCTTGCCGACCGCAGGCCTTGGCCAGGAAGAAAAGCAGGCCGTCCATCATGCGCGCCTTGCCTGGATCATCCAGCAACGCGCAGGATTCCGCGGTCACATACGGTGCGGCGTTCGCTGCCGCTTTTGCAGCGGCCGCATCGACATCCGCCGCCGCGGCGGCTGCGCCTCCGCTCAGCGCAAACCCAAGCAACGCGCCAAGCACTCCTCCCACATGCACCCGTCCGAACGGATATCGGCTCACGATTCGTACTCCCCTGATGGCCCCAAAGCGACAAGCAACGCTGCCAACAGTAGCCCAGCATGGGCCCTGTTGCCTAGTTCCACAGATGGAGTGGATCCACCCTGCGACGTATCAGCGGGGGAGTGGCATCGGGA
>Ga0116156_10000405_pt1 | contig 46623 bp, 18 predicted proteins | sample AD_UKC045_MetaG_FD_89891 | JGI IMG/M metagenome (GOLD analysis project Ga0116156, IMG submission 89891) | Active sludge microbial communities of municipal wastewater-treating anaerobic digesters from USA - AD_UKC045_MetaG | ecosystem: Engineered > Bioreactor > Anaerobic > Digestate | place: USA...
CTCCTTTCCCGGGTTCTTGACCCACAAAAAATAATCCAATCTGCTGCCTTCTACTCCGCGTTGTTTTATTTTACTTCGCGAAGTTAACCCGCGCTATATTTTATTTATCATACCATCTCCTAAATAAAAAAATATTAAATCATTAAATCATATTTTAATTTTTTATTATAATCAATCTTTTTTTTTATTTAATTATCTCGGCTTCTCTTGCCGCTTCATTTGAGGCGGTCTGCCAATTTTGGTCAAATTCAAGCGACAGGGTTTTGTTAACGCATAATTTGACCGGCGCTATGTTTGAAATTTTAAAATTAGACATATCCTTGCCCTTGATAATATCGCTTGTTAATTTTCCTATCAATTTTCCGGTTTGATAATAATCCGCGCCGTATGAAATCAATGACCCCATATCAATATGTTCCGAATTGCTTGTAATTACCGGAATTTTATTTTTTTTTACAAACGCCGCAAAAGCTATAAAACCGGAATCGATTAAATTATCGCCGGCAGTCCAAAACGCGTCTATTCCTCTATGAATAAGAGCGGATGCGGCTTCAAGAATTTGATTTGAATTTTCAATTGAAATACTCTCTATTTTAATTCCCAAAGCGGTCGCGGTTTCAACGGCTTTATTTACGCATAATACCGAATTCGGTTCCGCCGAATTATATATAATTCCGATTTTTTTTAGAACCGGATTGATTCTTTTTAATAATTTGAACGTCTCTTCAACGGGTTCAAACGTTCCGTATCCGAATAAGTGAGAAGGTCTTGAACCCGGATTATTCGTGTCGAGATTCATTCCTGAATTAAAAGGGTCGGTAACCAATCCGAAAATATGAATCAATTTCCCTGATTTGTTTGCTGTCGCCAATGACAGCATCGCGGGCGTGCTTATTGTTATTCCTATTTTAAATTTTCCGGAAACTATTTCAGACGACATTGAATTTAAAAGACTTAAATCTCCAAGCGCGTTAAATCTTTTTATTTTTATGTTCTGACCGTTAAAATAGCCGGATTCTTTAAGCCCGTCGACGATACCCGCGGCTCCATTTTCCAAAACGTGAATAGGTGAAAACTGAAGCAAAGCTATTTGGTAGAGATTTTCGGATTCATTATTGGAACATCCGGAAAACATAATGACCGAAAAAATTAAAAACAGTTTTAATGTTTTTCCCGAACCGGTTAAAAATAATTTCATAATTTAAAAAGTTGAAGAAATCGTGAAACGATTATGAAATCGTGAAACGATTATGAAATCGTGAAACGATTAAGAAATCGTGAAACGATTATGAAATCGTGAAACGATTATGAAATCGTGAAACGATTTTCGAATATTATATTAAGCCGAATTTCCGGAAAAGGATTATGAGCAAATTTTACGGTTATCCTCTTCCGATGAAATTCGGCTTAGGTTTATAATTCGCGCATATCGACGACTCTTTTGGTTTTGCCGGAAGTTCGCTCTAATGAATTCGCTTCAACAAGCGAGATTTTACAGGAAATTCCGGTTTCGCTGTGAAGTTTGCGTTCAAGATTTTTTCTGAGTATGTCTAAAGACCCTATGTCGTCGTTAAACATTTGTTCGCTTACCTCGACCTTAATTTCCATTTCGTCAAGCGCCATTTTCTCGCGTTTTAAAAATATTTGATAATGCGCTAGCATATCGTTTTCTTGAATTAAAATCTTTTCGATTTGAGAAGGGAATATTTTTATGCCTTTAATGATAATCATATCGTCGGTTCTTCCGAGAACCCGGCTCATTCGTTTAAATGTTCTTCCGCATTCGCATTTTTCTTCTATTAAAAAAGCGATGTCTCCGGTTCTATATCGTATCAAGGGGAATCCCTCTTTGGCGATAGTAGTAAAAACAAGTTCTCCAGCTTCGCCTTTTGACGCCGACTCTAATGTATTGGGATTAATTAATTCAACTATGAAATGATCTTCATTAATATGCAGCCCGTTTTTGCAGCCGCATTCGAATGAAACTCCGGGACCCATTATCTCAGTCAATCCGTAAATGTCAAAAGCTTCTATGTTCAATCCCGATTCTATTGATTCGCGGATACGTTCAGACCACGGTTCCGAACCGAAAAGACCTATTCTCAGATGTAAGTTATTCTTGTTTATTTTTAATCTTTCAAGATTTTCCGCAATATATAAAGCGTATGATGGAGAGCAAGAAAACACAGTGGTTTTGTAGTCTATCATTATGTCAATCTGTTTTTGAGTCTGACCGGTTGAAGCGGGAACAATCGACGCGCCTATTTTTTCGGCGCCGAGATGAAGTCCGAATCCTCCGGTCGTCAATCCGTAGTGAAACGATATTTGAATAAGATCGTCTTCGTTAACGCCGGCGGCGGCTAACGAACGGGCGTTGAGTTCAGCCCAATGTTTTATATCGTTTTTAGTGTATCCGACTATGATTGGTTTTCCGGTTGTTCCGGTAGACGAATGAATTTGAACTATATCTCTTAAAGGAACCGCGAACATTTTATAAGGGTAAGCGTTTTTTAAATCGTTTTTACAGGTAAAAGGAATTTTTTTTAAATCGTCGAGCGACTTTAATTTTTCAGGCAGAAAATTGAGTTTGTCAAATATGTTTTTATAATATTCGACATTATAATAAACCCGGTTCAGCGTTGATTGAAGCCGTTCAAACTGGAGAATTTGAAGTTCTTTCATATTCATAGTTTCAAATCTGGCGTTAAATATTGAATCTGCCATAATTTAATTCTCCATAAATTATTATAATGAAATAAACCTTTACGATTCGGCAAAAATGCCAAATCTTTGCAACTATTCAGATGTTTTTTTAAACCGTTAAAACGGTTAAAAAACAAAAGATTTTCTATCATTGATCCAGTTAATTGCACGGTCAATGAGAAAACATATATAATTAACCGTTTTAACGTTTTTTTATAGAATAGCAACAAATCTTTTAGACCCTTCAAAACGTTATTTATTAAAAATATATTAAATTACATTGAAATAAAAAACAAGCAAAATATAACTGCATACAATTTCTGACTGCGCCCAAACTAAAAGATTAAAATAATTTTTTCTTGACATTGTTTAAAATCTATTATTAAATATTATCGTAAACAGAAAAAATTTTCATTTTATAAGAAATAATATTTATGAAACACGCTGAAAGATTAACCGCCAATAAACTAAAAATTACTCCGCGCAGAAATGAAATCATAGAGATATTTGAAAAACAAAAAAAATATTTATCTTCCGAGGAAGTTTGGAATTTTTTAAAAAAAAAATTTAAAAAATGCGGCTTGCCCGGAGTCTACAGAAATCTTGAAAGTCTTGTGGAATGCGGTATTTTATTTAAAATAATCTGTTTTAACGACGACAAAAAGCAATACGGATTATGTTCGGTTGGAAATGAAAAACACCATCATCATCTCATTTGCATAAAATGCAAAAAAATATCGGCGTTTGAAAACTGTTCTCTAAACGATAAAAAAAAAGTGAACGGCTATTTGATTGTGAATCATTATTCTCAACTGAACGGGATATGTCCGGAATGTCAAAAAAATTTTTAATCTGATCAAACAGAAATAAATTCTATTTAATAAAGGAGATAGTTATGCGTTATTTTTTAGCGTTTATATTTTTCGCGATAAGCTTTCTTGATTCGGGTTATACAGTCGAGCCTTTAAAAAAAACTCCGGATAAGAAAATCAAAATCTACTCTACCATACAGCCGCTCGTTTTTTTTATCGAATCGGTGGCTGGAGATAAAGCCGAGGTTAAATCTATGCTGCGGCCAGGCGATAATCCTCATACTTACGAGCCGCTTCCGTCGCAATTAATGGACTTGAGTAAAACTGATTTGTATATTAAGCTTGGCAGCGGGATAGAGTTTGAGAATATCTGGATGGGAAAAATCATAAAAATAAATCGCAAAATGAAAATCATAAACGCCTGCGATAGCGTCAAATTATTAAAATCCGGCGAACTGCATAGCCATCACGATCACGGCTCTCATAACAAAGATCATCATTCCAATGAAGAGCATAATCATAAAGACGAAACAGGGGACGGCGGCGAGACTTTTTTTGATCCTCATACGTGGCTCTCGGTTTCCAATGCTATCCGGATTGTTGAAAACGTCAAAAATGCTCTATGCGAATATGATTCAACTAACAAAAAATTTTATAGAACTAACGCCCAAAAACTTATCGGCAGATTAAAACTTCTAAAATCAGAAATTGAAAATAATTTAAAAAATCTTCAAAATAGAAATTTTTTAATTTTTCATCCTTCCTTCGGATATTTTGCCGACGAATTTAATTTGATTCAAATTCCTGTAGAACTGGAGGGTAAAGAACCTGGGTCTGAACAATTAAAAAAAATTATTGATACGGCTCGAAAAGAAAAAATCAAAATTATTTTCGCTTCCCCTGCTTTTAATACTGAAAGCGCAGAATTAATTTCTAAAGAAATTGACGGAAAAGTTATTCTTATTGATCCGCTTGCAAAGGATTATATCAAAAATTTGAAATCAATTTCCGAAACGCTAAAAAGTATCGGCAGGTAACAAATGAATAACGAAAAAGTCATAGAAATTTTAGGGCTATATGTCAAATATGACGATAAAACCGTTTTGGAGAATATAAATCTCGAAGTTTATAAAAATGATTTTATCGGTATCATTGGACCCAACGGCGGCGGAAAAAGTTCGTTGCTAAAAACGATTTTAGGACTGTTGCCTATAGCGGGGGGAAAAATTAGTGTTTTCGGAAATACGCCGGAAACCGGCAGAAAATATATCGGATACGTTCCGCAGGAAAATAAATTTGATTGGAAATATCCTATAAAAGTTTTAGACGTAGTCTTATCCGGCAGATTGAAATTCAAAAAAAATTTTTATTTTTATAATAAATCAGATAAAAAAAAAGCCGAAGAAACCCTCGATAAACTCGGAATGTTAAAATTAAAAAATTGTCATATATCCGAATTATCCGGAGGACAAAAAAAAAGAGCGTTTATATGCAGAGCGTTGGTAACCGATTCTGAAATACTGATGCTGGACGAGCCCGCATCAGATCTTGACGTTCATATTGAAACAAGCGTCTACGGCATTTTGAAAGAATTAAATATGACAAAAACTATAATACTTGTTACTCACGACGTCGGCATTATTTCCGGATACGTAAAAAAAGTGTGTTGTTTGAACGGCAAACTTTTTTATCACGGCGCCGGAAAAATATCAAGCGAAATGATAAATGAAGCTTATCAATGTCCGGTTGATTTAATCGCTCACGGAATTCCGCATCGAGTATTTGGAGAGCATTAATGGAAATTTTTCAATACGAATTCATTCAAAATTCAATTATGGCGATTTTATTATTAAGCATAACCTGCGGAATAATCGGAACTTATATAGTAATACGCAGAATGGTTTTTATAAGCGACGGAATAGCTCATTCTGTTTTCGGCGGGATTGGCGCGGCTCATTATTTTGGATTCAACATATATGCCGGAGCTTTTTTATCGGGAATCATATCGTCATTTTTATTTGAATTCATTGTAAAACGTTTTAAAGAAAGAAGCGACGCGGTAATAGGAATAATACTTGCCGCGGGTATGGCGGCGGGAATTATTTTCATTTATCTTACGCCCGGTTATACAACTGATTTATTCGGTTATCTATTCGGAAACATTTTAATGGTTTCCCGAGCCGAGTTAATATTTATAGCTTTATTCAATATTCTAATAATTATTTTTGTCGTGTTATATTTTCAGATTATTAAAACTGTAGCGTTTGATTATGATTTTTCTATTATATGCGGACTTCCGGTAAAAAAAATAAATTATTGTATGATAATATTAATTACATCTTCCATAATTTTGCTTATTAAAGCGGCCGGCATAATTCTTGTTATAGCTATGTTGACGATACCTCCCAGCATAGCAAATAAAATTTTTAAAGATTTAAAAAAGATAATGATAAGCTCGATTATTCTCGGATTGATATTTGGAATTGCCGGTTTATATTTTTCGTTTAATTTTAATTTGCCCGCGGGAGCGGTTATAGTGGTTATTTCCGCGCTCACATATTTTTTTCAATTGTTGATTTGTTTCTTTTTACGCATCTGAATCCGATTCCGGTTTGAGCGGCTCCGTTTGAATTGTAGATATAATTTACCGAACATTTTTCCGCATTGTCAAAATACGAGCCGCCTTTGCATATAAAATCATTTTTAATTTTTTCGTCCGAATCGGGAAATATTTCTTTAATTCTGGTTTTAGTCCATTCTGAAACATTTCCCGCCATAAATACGGCTCCGTAAAAACTTATATCGTTATATTTTTCGCCGTTCACAGGGGATAAAACAAAACCGCTGTTTTCCAGATAAATTGTAGAATTTTTTTTGAAGTCGTTTCCCCAAGGGTAAAGATATTTTTTATTCGATTTCGGATTCCAGCCGGCGGCTTTTTCCCATTCATAGACCGTCGGCAAATCTTTATTTTTGCGTTTTGCATATGTAAGAGCTTCGCTGAAAGTAATTTGAGCGACCGGTTTATGGTCGTCTCCGGTTTTGTAATTGAATTCAGGAAATACGGATTTGAATTCGGCGTTTGTTACTTCGAACTTATCAATATAATAATCTTCAAGAAAAATTATTTTTTTTTTTTCATTTTCTCCAAATTCAAAATTTCCGGCTGGAATTAGAATCATCCCGGAGGTGTCCGAACCATTATTTTGGACTTTTTGGGTTTCTTCGGGATTTGTCTGAGTCTTTAATGTAAAATCAGATATGTCGAGTTTTTCAGAGCTAATGGTTTTAACCGGCGTAGTCTGATCGCCGTTTTTTTTTCTGCCGCTATTAATCGGAGAAATATTTTCGTAATCGGTAATTTTATTCTTTGCGTCAAAAGAATCCGCATTTGAAAGATTATTTTTAATTTCGTAATCCTGAGTTATAGTATCGGCATTTCCGGCAGTATCATTTTGAATAATTGGTTTATTTATATTTGAACCTAAAACCGAATTTTCGTTTTTAACTAAACCCGCGACTGATTGTTCTGATATTTCTTCAATTCTGCTTCCGTAATAAATCAAATATGAAGCTATAACAACGCCCGCGATAATCAGCGCTTTTTTCATTAACGAAGAATATCTCATATTTTTTTCAAGAAAGGCAGTTTGACTATTTTTATTTTCAGAAGTTTGCCTCTGACGTCTGCAAACAAATCTAAGTCTTTAGAAAGATACTCTGATTTTACATACCCTATTCCAATAGATTTGCCGAGCGTCGGCGAAAATGTTCCGCTTGTAATTTGTCCGATTACCCGCTTATCATATAATATATTGCAGTGAGCTCGCAATATTCCTTTATCCTCGGCGGCAAATCCCGATAATTTTTTCTTAACGCCGTTTTTAATCTGGTCTTTTATAATATCTTCAGATTTATAACCGCGTCCTTTAACAGACCATTCTAATCCCGCCTCTACCGGAGTGGTCGTTTCATCAATATCGTTTCCGTGAAGCATATAACCAGCTTCAAGACGTAATGTATCTCTACATCCAAGCCCGCACATAGAACCGTTTAAAACTTTTATTTCGCCTGCTAATAGATCAAAAATTTCAGGCGCGGCTATGTTTTCAGGAACTATTTCAAAACCGTCTTCGCCGGTATAACCGGTTCTGCATATAAAACATCTTGAATTTTTATAATTGAACTCTATGAAATTAAAACGTTTTATTTCCCGCGAATTTAAATTGAAAATTTCATCAATAACCGGAAAAGAATTTTTTCCTTGAATGGCGAATATGCAGTAGTTTTCCGACATATTTAAAATTGAAACTTCAAAATTAATTTTTAATTCGTTTAACTTTTTAAAATCTTTTTCAATATTTGCGGCGTTCACTATAATTAAATATTCGGTCTCTGAAATTTTATAAATTATCAAATCGTCTATAATTCCGGCGGTTTCATTTAACAATTGAGTATAAACTCCTTTGCCGATTTTCATATTATCAATGTCCGCCGGAAACGAAGCGGATAAAAATTTTTGAGATTCATTGCCGGCAACAAAGAATTTGCCCATATGAGATACGTCGAACATTCCTACGTTATTTCTGACGGCGTTATGTTCTGTTATTATGCCGCCGTAATGAACCGGCATATTCCATCCGCCGAATTCAATAAATTTTGCGCCGAGATTTTTATGTTTTTCTTCTAGTAAAATTCGTTTCATTTTAAAAACTTCCTTTTTTAATTTTTTCAATAATTTTTTTTATACAATCCAGAATTTCATCCCTGCACTCGATATAATCTTCAAGGTTTCCGGAAAAAGGGTCGTTGATATTTGGATTGCCTTCCTGATTAGATTTGTCAATATTTTTTAATGTGAATAATTTATTATAAAATTCGGGATGGTTTATTTGAAGACTATTTTTTATATATTCTGTCATACAAATAATATAGTCGGATTTTGTCAGCGAATCAGGCGATAAATACCTTGACCTATGATTTTTTATTTCTGATATTTCCAATTCGGCCAACGCCAATATCGCGTTTTGAGAAGCCGGCATATTCGGAAAAGCCGAAAGTCCCGAGCTTGAAACGGAATAACCGGTTATTCCGTTTTTTTTTAATTCGCTTTTTAAAAGATATTCCGCCATTGGACTGCGGCATGTGTTTCCCGAGCAAACAAATAATATTTCTTTCATATCAAATTAGCCGTCTTATAAAAAATATTCTTGATTTTTCAGCAAAAAAAATTTTTATAAGGTTAATAGTTTTCCCTTTTATCTGGCTTATGTTTATTAAAATAATCGTATAATCGATTTTTGGTTATTTCAAAAGATTTTGAAATAATTCTTAAAATATCGTTTTTATTCAATCCGTATTCTAACAAACTATTATATAACTCAATAATTTTTTGGTCAATAACAATTTCATCTTCAAATTCGGAGTCGGACAGTTCGGCTCCCGCAATCCCGTTTTTAATTTTTCTGTTATCGACAATGATAACTATTTCTCCTTTGTATTCGATTGATTCTGAAATTAAAGTTTTTAAATTTTTTCGTTTAAATTCCTCGAATAATTTTGTCAATTCGCGGCAAACCGCAGCGGGTTTATCGCCGATACATTCATATAATAATTCGAGGGTTTTGTTGACTCTTTTAGGCGATTCGTAAAATATAAAAGTAGTTTGAAGGTTTTTTAGACATTCCAATTTTTTCTTGATTTTTTCCGGGTTATTTGGAAGAAACCCGATAAACATAAAAGTATCGCTTGGAATTCCGGAAGCTGACAAAGCGGTTATTGCGGCGTTTGCTCCGGGAACGGGAATAACCTTTATATTATGGCTTATAAGTTCTTTAATTAAATGATAACCCGGATCTGAAATAGCCGGAGTTCCGGCGTCAGAAACCAAAGAAATATTTTTACCGTTTTTTAACCGAATCAGAATATCTGGAATAACTTTGAATTTATTATAATCGTTATAAGTAAATAATTTTTTTGTAATATTGAATTTATTAAGAAGTATAATGGTTTTTCTCGTATCTTCGCAAAGAATTAAATCCGATTCGTTTAATGATTTTATTGCGCGTAAAGTCATATCGTCAAGATTTCCGATAGGAGTCGACACTATATAAAAAACGCCGGATTTTTCAAACGAATCATTTATACTCTGATTTTGAATATCTCGCATTTTTCTTTAATTCCTTTTAATTCCACGGGGTCCGATTTTTCAAGCAGCGCCGAAAGTTCCGGAGATAAAGCCGAGGCGGTTTTTTCGCAAAGAAATATTTCGTCGGCCGGAGTAATCGAACAAATACGGGCGGCAAGATTTACCGCATGACCCATAATCGTGTAATCCATTCTTTCAGTCGAACCTACATTTCCCGCGATTACCTCGCCTGAACTTATTCCAATTCCTATATGAAATTTTTTTCCGAATTTTTTAATCCAGTTTTCTCTAAGTTCCGTTATTTTTTTTTGAATCTTGACCGCCGCGTTCACGGCGCGGAGTTCGTTGTCTCTATAATTTACCGGAGCTCCGAATACCGCCATAATCGCGTCGCCGAGAAATTTGTCAATTGTTCCGTTAAACTCGAAAATGAATTTCACGATTTCAGAAAAAAAGTCGTTAATCATATTAACCAGCAGGTCAACCTCTGTTTCTTGAGACAATACTGTGAAATTTCTAATATCCGCGAATAATACCGAGACTGATTTGCGCTCGCCTCCAAGTTCCGTCATTTTCGGATTTGAAATAATTTCGTCGATTACTTCTGCGGACAAATATCTCTGAAGTCTGCTTTTTACCGTGAGTTCTTTTTTCAGATTGTTAATTAATTCGATTTTTTCAAGACATAATGAAATTTGATTCGCAAACGCGGTCAGGAATTTTAAATCCTCGTTTGTAAATTGTTTTGAACTTATCGAGTTGTCGATATAGATTATTCCTTTAGATTTTTTTTCAATCCAGATTGGAGCGCACATAGCTGAAGTGATTTTAAAATTCGCTATGCTTGCGCTTGAATTGAATCTCGAATCGGAACCGGCGTCCGCGGTTATTATTCCAATCTGATTGTCCATAGTTTTTTTGGCGATTGTTTTGCTGATAATTATTTCGCATCCGTCCGATATCGAAGATTTGCATTCGAGAATTCCGGAGTCGTTTAACATTAAAATATAGCCCCTGTCAAAACCAAGCCCTTGTTTTATGTATTTTAACGAAATATCGAGCAATTGAGTTTCGTCCGTTATAACGGAATTCAGTTTTGAACTTAAATCGTATAGTATAGAAAGTTTGTCGTAGGAATTTGCGCGAGCGGATTCGGTTGAAGCTAAAAGTTTATCGACGTCAAGATTATTCAATGTCAAATGTTTTTTAATGTCAAAACTTGAAACAATCATATCGTCTTCGGAAAATTCCGGACTTGAATTATTAGCGTTGGATTTTCTGTTTGCGAGTGTGTTTTCTTTCGAAACCTGAGAGTTTGAAATAACATAATGTCCTGGAGATACTAAACGAGCTGATAATAATTCGGTTTCCTCGATTTCAATTAAACGAACCAGCCGCATTCCAATAAAAAATTCATGAGGCGGTTTTATTGCGGACGGAACTTCAATTTTTTTATCTGAAATATATGTTCCGTTTTTACTGCCAAGGTCTTCTATGATAATTTCCGAATCTGATAAAGTTAAATGCAAATGATGGGAGGATACGGTTGAATCGGGTATTTCAATGTCGTTATCCGGTTTCCTGCCTACCGTATAAATTCCGTTTTTTAAAATATAAAAATGTTCGGCTCCGGAAAATATTATGTGAAGACAAATTTTTTTCATTTTATACTCTTTACCTTTTTTTAATAATAATACTATATTGTTTTTTTATAAAATCAACAGATTAATGCCTAAGCCGAATTTCATCGGAAAAGGATAGCCGTATAATTTCGCTTAATCCTTTTCCGGAAATTCGGCTTTATGAAATATTCGAAAATCGATTCACCATTTCTTCCACTTTTTAAACATTGAAGATTAAAAAAACGCTAAGATACTGTAATTTATAGAGGTTTCAAAGAGCTTCAAAAAATATTCTTGCCGCATATGCAAGAGATTTATTGATAAGATACTAAACCGAATTTCATACAAAATCGGCGAGTAAAATATAAGCCCGATAAAAATGCTTGACAATGCGGAAAAAGCTGATAAAATAATGATAAGGTTTTAGGTTGTTGCTTTTCAAATTTATTTTTTTAAACGTTTTATTTTTAAGTGTTTTTTATAAACTCAGAAACAAATTTGCGCCCGTAGTTCAACTGGATAGAATATCAGATTCCGATTCTGAGGGTTACAGGTTCAAGTCCTGTCGGGCGTACCAACCATTTACAAACTCTTCAAAACAGCATAAAATACAGTATTTCAGCGATTTTCAGAAAATTTAAACTCAATTATAACTCCATTATTGAGTTTTCTTAAAATAATGATAAATAATTTAACTTTCAATTTAGTATCAATTAAGAAGCTTGGGAAAAGTTTCGTTGAAAATATAAATGCTTTGGAAAGAAACGAATTGGAAAAAACAATTTAATTCTGCGGTATTTATCGGAATCCTTGACAAATAAGAAAAAACGAGTATATTTATTCAAATATAAAAAAATCACATAGATGATTAAAAGCGTGAAAATAAAATATATTAAAAATTAAAAGCATATTATGAAAATTAAGATTTGCGGAATAACAAATATAGAAGACGCCGAATTATCCGTTAAATACGGAGCGGATTATTTAGGATTTATTTTCGCCGAAAGTCCAAGACAAATCCCTGCGGATAAATGCGCAGAAATAATAAAAACAATAAAAAAAACCAATGTTAAATCAGTAGGCGTTTTTATGAATCAGCCGATAAACTTTGTAATGAAGACCGACAAAATATGCGATTTTGATTTGATTCAACTTCATGGAAACGAAAACGTAAGAGAATATAAATCAATTTTTAACAAACCGGTTATTAAACGCGTTATGAATTTTGAAAACATTCAAGAATGCGAATACGCCGATTATTTGCTTTTTGATAAAACAAAATTTAAAGATTCTATTTTAGATTTAAAAATATTGAAAACGGCGAATTTTCAAATCCCTTATTTTTTAGCCGGAGGTTTGAACTGCGAGAATGTTTCAGAATTATTAGATGATTGCAAAGCGTTTGGACTCGACGTTTCAAGCGGAATAGAAAAATCTCCAGGCAAAAAAGACGATATTAAATTATTGAAATTCATAAATATTGCGAAGAATTCAACGGATTAATAATATATTAGTTTTTGTTTATATTTTATGAATAAAAAAAAACGAATAAAAGGTTTTACGCTTCTTGAACTGCTGATCGTCGTAGCTATAATCGGCATACTTGCAGTAGCCGCTATTCCTAAATATTTTAGTTCGATAGAGAAAGCCAAAATTGCCGTTGCAGTAACTAACATTGCATCCTTAAACAAATCTATTTTACTTTTCAGAATGGATAACAATAGAATTCCAGACGAATCTTTGGAAGAACTCGTTCCGTTATATATGCCTAAAATACCGTTAGACCCATGGAATAATCCGTATAAATATTACAATCATTCGACTAATAAAGGTTCGGGAAAAAAAAGAATGGACGGTCCCATTGTTCCCATAAATAAGGAATTTGATTTATACAGCGAAGGAGCGAATATGAAATCAACTCCTACGGTAAGAAGCGAACCGGGAAAAGACGACATAATATTGGCGAACGACGGACAATTTATTGGAATAGCCGAGAATTATTGATTTTATAGAGTTAAAAAAATGAACATACACAGGGCTTTTAAAAGTCGGCTTGGACGCAAGCTGATTTTATATTTTTTAATAACGGGATTTGCTCCGCTTTTAATTTTTATTTATTTCATAACCGGAGAATATAAATCAGGAATTCTTGAAAATATATCCAAAGATTTAAAAAAAAACACTATAATAATTAGCTCGAAAATTTTTGAAGACATTCTTGAAAGAAAGAATGAATTAAAATTTATCGCTTCTACTTTTCAATTGAAATCATTGTCCGGCGCTTCGGAAACGGCGTTAATAAAAAAAACGATTGACGAATCCTTAGTCGAATTTTTTAAATTTTCAAATTTGACCGTTTTCGATTTTAAAACGAAAAAAATCTTATGTTCGACTAAAAAAGATACTCAACAGTTAAATATCAAAGAAAATCTTTTTAAAGAAAATTCATTATTGTTCATAAATCATAAAAACGGCGATATAAAATCAAGCGGTCAAAATACAAGCGGAACAGAATTTCCCGATATCTATCTAAGTTTTCCAATAACAAAAAAAAATGAAGTCTCAATAATTCTCATCGGAGAACTAAATAAGAATTATTTATGGGAAGTCACGCAAAGTTTGTATCATATCGGCAATTCCAATATGGCTATATTCGATGAAAACAACAAAGTATTAATTCATACTTTTGAAAACCATTCGTTTATTGACGCGCTTAATTCCGCCAGATTTTTTAAAGAGGAAAAAAATTCCGAAGTTTTCATCGAGCATAACGAAGCTCTGGGAGAAATATTTTTTTGTTATTACAAAATCTATATGAAAGGACAATTCGGATGCGGAAACTGGACGGTAATATCGACAAAAAAATCCGAAGAAGCTCTTGATTCAATAAACAATCTTATACATACCGTTTATATTTCCGCTTCGGTATCGATACTTTTGCTTTTGCTTATTTCATTAATTCTTACGCGTCAAATATCCGACCCCGTATCGTTGCTTGTTGAAGGCAGCAAAGAAATTTCCGAAGGCAATATGAATTTTAGAATAACATTAAAAAAAACAAACGACGAAATCGGAGAACTCCTTGGAGCGTTCGATATAATGACCAATAACCTCAGGGAAACAACGGTTTCAAAAAATTACTTATCCAACATTTTAAATTCAATTAATGATTTCATAATCGTCATTAATGAAAACTATCAAATAGAAAGCGTCAACGACGGAATACTGGCTCTCGGTTATATTCCATCGAGTCTTGAAAGAAAAAACATTGAAATTCTTTTTGAAAAATCCGATTTTGTTGTAGTAAAAAACAAACTGTATAATTTTCTCGCTCATAAAAAAATCGAGGAAATCAATTCAAATCTAATCGGCGCCGACGGACAAAAAATTCCGGTCGAAATTCAATTTACTTTTTTTGCTCCCAAAAAAGAAAGCATTGAAAAAATTATCATTATATGCAGAGATTTACGAGAGAAAATTAAACTTGCCGACGAGAAAAACTTTCTGCTTAAGAATCTTCAAGAGTCATATAAAAATCTTAACAATACTCAAAACCAGCTTATTCAATCTGAAAAAATGGCGGCTATCGGAACTTTAACCGCAGGAATAACCCACGAAATCAATACTCCCGTTACGTATATCAACTGGAATTTAAAAACGTTGAAAAGATATTTCTCAGCTTTATCGGAATATATTTTTAAAACAAACAATCTGAAATCAGCCGAAAAAACATCAACCGGAAGCCGCGATATTATCGAAATTCCTAACGTCGAATTAATCATATCTGAAATAAAAAAAATCATTGATGAAATTCAAGACGGCGCGGAAAAAATTTCTTTGATAGTTAAAAATTTAAAAGACTATTCTCATCCGGGTCTTGAAAAAATAAAGGAAACCGATATAAACGAGTTGTTTGATAAAGTTATAAACATAATTGAAAAAAATATTAAAAACAATATTTCTATTGAAAAAAACTTAATTGATATTCCTAAAATAAATTCTAATCCCCAGTTGTTAAGTCAGGTATTTATGAATATACTGTTAAACGGAATTCAATCAATAGAAAAAAACGACGGAATAATAAGAATTGACGGAGAATACGATAAAACCGCCAAATTAATTAGCGTATCAATTTCTGACAATGGTTCTGGAATATCCGAAGAAAACCTTTCAAAAATATTCGACCCCTTCTTCACCACTAAAGACGTCGGAAGCGGACTCGGATTAGGTTTAAGTATAGCTTACAAAATAATGCAAAACCTCAAAGGCGATATAAAAGTTGAAAGCGAATTAAATCGAGGCAGTAAATTCACCTTAATAATACCAAAGAATTAAACCAAAAAATACAATTTGATTTTGAAAAATTGCTGAAAGTAAGGGAAAATAATATTGTTAGAAGCTCTTTGAAATCCATATAAACCCGAAAACCGCATAAGGATTTATAGACGTTTTAACATAAATTGCGATTTTAATTCGCAATAATGCATCTATGTTTTGAAAAACTTCACTTTTTTTTATTGCATTTCGGGTTTAATAATCTTCAACCGCGAATGCGGTTGAATTTCAAGTAACCGCAGGTAGCCTGCCCTGCTCGGAGCGCTGGTTACCTGCGGTATAAAAGCTCTTGAATATCCAACTCTGAAAGGGTTGAATTTAATGCTGTCTTGAATTTCGCCCCTTAACAGGGTCGTTTTCAAATTTTTTTTATTAACTGTTGATTTCATCAACGGCTAAGTTAAATTCGACGCTCTTTGCTACTTGTTGCAATTTTCAGCGTCGTTAATTTAAAAATAACTTTTCACATAAATAACTGAAATGACATACGAAAAGTTTATTAAAATTATTGGAACAATTTCTGACCGCGCTCCGAAAGAGAATTTCATTTATTTTTAATTGACATATAAATAAAAAAAAAATATAATAATTAACTTGAAAGCGTTTAGTCGCAAATTTTATGGGATAAATTCTTAGACGGGAGAAAAATCCGATGTTAAAATTTATAATCAATAATAAAATTGTTGAAACTGAAAAATCCGCGGGAATGATACTTCTTGACTTCATAAGAAACGAGGAAAAACTTACCGGCACAAAGGAAGCCTGCCGCGAAGGCGAGTGCGGAGCCTGTTCAGTTCTAATCGGCAAATTAAACGAATCGGGAAAAATGGAGTATAAAACCTGCGCTTCATGTCTACTGCCGATAGGCGATGTTAAAGATTGTCATATAGTTACAGTCGAAGGTCTCGATATGCCGGATTTAACTTTAGTCCAAAGATTGATTATTGAAAATTCCGCATCACAGTGCGGATTTTGCACTCCGGGAATCGTATTGTCTTTAACCGGATATTGTTTTTCAAGCGATAATTTCGATTATGAAGACGCAATTACCGCGCTGGACGGCAACATTTGCAGATGCACGGGATACGCGGCTATTAGAAACGCGGCGAAAGCTTTGTCCGATAGCCTGCTGAATAATAAAAACTCCGATAAAAATAAAAGACTGGAATTGCTTGCAGATATGGAAATTGTTCCGAAATATTTTTTTGACATTCCGGAAAAGATTAAATCTTTAAAATCCCGCTGTAATCAGGATTTAAACGACGATACTGCCGTTGTAGCGGGCGGAACCGATTTATTTGTTCAAAAACCCGATAAATTGGAAGATTCAAAACTTTATTTTATGTCCGGACGTTCCGATTTGGATTATATAAAATCCGACGATTCCAATCTTTTAATAGGAGGCGCGGTTAATCTTGAAGAATTCCGAAAATCTGAAACCGTTAATAAATATTTTCCGCAAATGAAAAATATTATTCTTTTGCATTCTTCTACTATTTTGAGAAATAAAGCCACAATAGCCGGAAATATAGTCAACGCTTCTCCTATCGGCGATATGTCTATTATATTGCTGGTTTTAAACGCCGCATTGGTTATAGAATGTAAAAGCCGCGGGCTCCGCGAGGTCAAACTTTCTGAATTTTATAAAGGATATAAAAAATACGATTTAATCGGTTGCGAAATTATCAGGGAAATAAAAATTCCCAAACCTTCTCAAAATTTTTATTTTAATTTCGAAAAAGTTTCAAACAGAAAAATTCTGGATATAGCTTCGGTAAATTCCGCGGTATCAATTAAATTCGACGGTAATAATAATATGGAAGATTTAAAAATATCCGCCGGAGGCGTAGCTCCTATTCCGCTTCTTCTTAAAGGATTCGACGAATTTACCGGAAAAAAAATTAATTCTGAAAACATAAAAAAAATCGCAGAATTCTCGGTTAATCAGGTTGCCCCAATAGACGATATACGCGGTTCGGCAAAATATAAGAAATTACTGTTGAAACAGCTTATTCTTTCGCATTTTGAAAAATTTTAACTGTTGTCGATAAAATATTAGCATTTTTAATATTATTTCGGAGGATTATTTTTATGAAAAATACGGATATGAGGATGCATGTTCAGGGAAAATCTGTTTTTATAGACGATATAACAGCGCCGGACGGATTGCTTCACGCCGTATTATTTACTTCGCCGGTTTCAAAAGGCAGACTAAAAAATATAGATATTTCCAAAGCTAAAACCGCTAAAGGCGTAGCCGCAGTTTTCACGCATAAAGACATTCCCGGCAAAAATCAGATAGGGCATATGATTCTTGACCAGCCGATGTTTGCATTCGACGAAGTGGAATATATTGGACAGCCTATAGGAATGGTCGTAGCAGACACAAGGAAAAACGCTTCCAAAGCGTGTCAACTAATTAATATTGACATAGAAAAAATCGAACCCGTTTTAGATCCGCGCGAAGCATATAAAAAGGGATTAATACACGCGCAGAAACGCGTCCTGACAAACGGAGACGTAGAAGCCGCGTTTAAGAATTGCAAATATATAGCCGAAGGAACGATAGACAGCGGACCTCAAGAACATTTTTATTTTGAAACCCAGCGCGGACTCGCTTATCCGGTCGAAGACGACAAAATAAAAGTTTGCGCAAGCGCGCAATCTCCGGGAGCTTATCAGCATCACGTTGCCGAAATTCTCGGCATACCGATGCACAAAGTAGAGCTTGAAATCAGACGGCTCGGCGGCGGATTCGGAGGAAAAGAATCTACGGCGGTGTGGGTTGCGGCTCCCGCGCTGGCGGCAAAATTATTGAACAGACCAGTAAAATTAGCGTTGACAAGAAACGAAGACATAGCCACAAGCGGAAAACGGCACGCATATTCATACGATTACAAGCTCGGACTCGACGCGGAAGGCAAAATACTCGCTTTTGAAATTTTTCTTTATCAACACGCTGGAGCTTGCGCGGATATTTCTCCGGCCGTGCTCGGAAGATCATTTTTACATACTTCAGGCTCGTATTATATTCCTAACATAAAAGTAACCGCGGTCAGTTGTAAAACCAACATTCCTCCAAATAACGCATTTCGCGGATTCGGAGTGCCTCAAGGGACTTTTTCAATCGAGACAGCAATTCAGCATGCCTCAGAAATAATGGGAATCAATCCTATTGAAATAAAAAAGAAAAATTTGCTGAGCGACGGAGATTTTTTGCCATACGGTATGCGGCTCGAAAAAACTAACGCCCGCCGATGCTGGGAAACGCTTGATAAACAAACTGATATTGCCAAAAGAATCAAATCAGTCGAAGAATACAACAAAAACAATAAAAACTTTAAACGCGGGATTGCCGTAATACCCGTTTGTTTCGGCATTTCATTTGCGCAATCAACCTTGAATCAGGCAAGCGCGCTTGTCAATATATATATTGACGGCAGCGTTTCGGTCAGCGCCGGCGCCGTCGAAATGGGACAGGGCGTAAATTCAAAAATTCAAAGCATCGCGGCTAAAACGCTCGGGATTCCAGTTAATTTCGTTCATATTGACACTACTAACACTTCGAGAATTCCAAACGCGTCTCCTACTTCCGCGAGCACAGGCGCGGATTTAAACGGAATGGCCGCAAAAACAGCTTGCGAAGAATTACTGCTTAGATTAAAAAAATATATTGCAAAAAAAACAAATTACTATATTCTTGATGAAATTTTAATAAATGACGGCGTTGTTTTTTTAAAGGGCGCGAAACTTGATTTCACTTGGAAAGAACTGATTGCCGAAGCTTACGCCGACAGAACCGATTTATCCTGTCATTCGTTTTACGCGACTCCTGCAATTTATTACGACAGAATCAAAGAGCGAGGCAGACCTTTCGCGTATTACAGCTATGGAACTTCCATAACCGAAGTTTTAGTCGATTGCGTAAGAGGAACTTACGATATTGAATCTGTCGACGTCGTTCACGACGTCGGTCAATCTTTAAGCAAAGAAATCGATAAAGGACAAATTGAAGGCGGGGTTATTCAATCTATTGGATGGGCGACTATTGAACAGATTAAATACGGAAAAGACGGTAAAGTTTTAACCTCCGCGAATTCCTATAAAATACCGGATATTAAATTTGTTCCGAAAAAATTTAACGTAACTTTGCTTGAAAACTCAAACAACCCGTATGCGGTATGCAATTCTAAAGCGGTCGGAGAACCGCCGTTTATTCACGGGCTTGGCGCATATTACGCGATATTAAGCGTATTGCGCGGCATACGCAAGGATAAACCCTTCCCGTCGCTTCCGTTAACGCCTGAAAAAGTCTTTATGTATATCCGCGAGTAAGTAAATAAAAAAAACAGCTTCCTTGACGGGAATTCTTTTTCCAGTCAAGGAAGCTTGATTCATTGGTTGGAGATTAGCGTAATGTAATAAAAATAAATTGACGATTTGCGCAGAAATTAACATACGCAGATATAATCGCCTCAAAATAACGAGCAATCTGCGTTGCCAAAAAATGTCAATTTTAATATGTTACAGAACGCTCGTTTCCGCCGCGCGATTTATTTTCACGAATTATTTTAAAAAAATATAAAATCGAATTTATTATTTATTTCAGTTTATGTTTCAATTCGTTTAATTTAAGCGCCGCATCCGCCGCAAAATCCGACGTAGGATCAACTTTAAGCAAATTTAAATATAAGTTATAAGCTTCGTTCAAATTACTATTTTTATAATATAATCCGGCGAGTTTTGACATGGTTTTAATATCGCGTTTATCAGCATCGTAAAGTTTCTCGTAATAATTTATCGCGTCTTTAAGTTTATTGTTTTTTTCATAAACCGCCGCAAGTTCTTTCATAAAAATAAAATTGCCCGATTCAAGTTCTACAGCTCTTAAAATTTGTTTTTCAGCCTCGGCGAAACGTCCAAGTCTTGCGGACAATTCGCCATAATAATAATAATACAAAGCCGGTTTGAAATCAAATTTTTCGCAAGCCGCGAATAGTTTCGAGGCGTATTCCAATTTTTGAACCGCAACAGCCGACAAAGCGAGATTATAATTTAATTTAAAATCGGATATTCCCGATTCAAATAATTTGTTAAGTATATCGAATGATTTTTTATAAATTCCTTTATCAAAATATATAGAGGCGAATTTTATAAAACTTGAAACCGTTTTTGAATCGGGTTTTCCAGTAAAACCATCAAATAATTTCCCGTAATATTGCGCGGCTGCCGAGAGATTTCCGAATTCAAAATGCAAATCCCCCGCCATTAAAAATAATTGGTTTTGATTTCCGTCTAATTCCAGAGACTTCTGAATAATATCCGCAGCTTCTTTTTTTTTATCAAATTTCAGATAAGTCTCGGCAAGCAAATTATATGATTCCGGCTCTTTTAATTTTACGGCGGCAAATTCAAGATACGGTTCCGCCTTTTTATAATCATTGTTAAAAACAAGCATTTTACCGATTATTTTACTGATTTGAGCATCTTCCGGTTTTGAAACAAATGCCGACGATTTTTCGAGTTCGCTAACGGATTGTTCGAAATTATTAAGATAATACGAACACAATCCCGAATAAAAATAATATTTTTTCTTTAACGAATCTCCGTTCTTCGAATTCATTATCAACCCGTTAAATAGTCTCGATGCGTCTTTGTAGTTTTTGATATAAAACGCGGACAAAGCGAAATTTTCTATCTGTTCGCTTTTTTTATCCGTTAAACTTCCGAGTAAAGAAAAGTATTTATAAGATTTTTGATAATCTTTCAAATTAAAATAAAAATCGGCGGTTTTAATCAAAACGTCTCCGAGATAATCTGAAAATTCTTTTTCTAAAATCTTGTTTTCAAAAACTGTTTTTATCAAATTGTCATAGTATTGAATTAATTTCGAATCGATTTTATTCGCAATCTGAAAATATGATTCCGCTGCGTATTTCAATACTCCGGCTTTTAATTCAACGGGAATTTTATTATCGAGAAGCATTTCGTCAAAATATTTCAAAGCTTCCCGATACTTTTCAGTTTTCATTAATGAAAAAGCGAATTCATAATTCTGCGTTTGAGATTTATCGGATATTGCCGAATATTCAGCCGCGCATTTTCTGAAATCTCCGATTTCAAAATATGATTTCGCGAGTTTTTCTCCAATGCCTTTATAATTATGTTTTAACGCGGATAAGGAGCTAAAAAAACCCGAGGCGTTTTGATAATTTTTCAGATTAAAATATAGCGTTCCTAAAAAGTATAATGATTCGGCATTGGAAGGATTAAACTTTGAAGCGTATTTATAAAATTCCGCGGCTTTATTTGAATTTCCGGTTGAATTATAAAATCCGGCTGTTATTACGGCGTTTGCTTCCGAAGGTTGCAGCGAATATAATTTTAAATAAAATTTCTCGGCTGAATCCTTATTGCCGAGTTTTAAATAAATATCGGCGAGCGTTTTAAAAACTTTCGGGTCGTCCGTCGATTGAGAAACCTTTGAAAAATAATTCAACGCTTTTTCGAAATTTGATTTATCGTAATAATAAAAACCCATAGCCGAGTAAGGAACCGCGAGATTAAAATTAGTTCCCGAAAGCTTATCGAAATATTTCTCGGCTTTTTCAATTTTTTTTGATTGATAATACGCGACGCCTGCCATGTAATAAAAATCTTTTTTCATATTCTCGTTAAACGAATTAATTCCCGTTTCAAGTTTTTCTATTGATTTTTCGCAGTCTTCGTATTTTTGAAGTTCGTAACTCATCTTTATAATCTTGAAAAGAGAAGGATAATAACGGATGTCGTTCGACGAAACAGAACCGGTAAAAATGTTGTAATACTTTAACGACTGAACATATTCGGATTTTTCATAATATATTTCGCCAAGATAATACGAGTAATCATTGCGCGATTTATCTTCGGATTTTTCATATTCGGCAAAATATTCGAAAGCGTTTTTATTTTCCTTATTATTCCAAAAAACAAGACCGATATTATAGTTTAAACGTTTCAAATTTGATTTCGCAGCCGCGTTTAATTTATTTACAAATCCGATTAAATCCGAATATTTGCGCGAATCAAAATAAAACAGAATAAGGTATTCGAGCTTTTCCGGCGAATAATCCGAAGTCAACTCGAAATATTCAAGAATATGTTTTGCGGCTAAAGCCGGATTATTAATTTTCTTATACGATTCAATTTTTTTTTCAATCAAATCGGGATTATTAAGTTTTCCGGCTTTTTCAAAGTATTGCGCCGCTTTAGCATAATTTTTTTCCGAATAATACAAGTCCGCAAGTTTCAAACGAATTTCCTGAACGCCGTAACCGGCAAACTTTTCGTATTGTTCATAATAATAAGCCGAAACCGGAGGTTCGATTTTTTCGTATAATTCGGCAAGGCGGAAACTTGTTTCTTTTATTTTGAAATTAAGTTTATACGATAAAAAATAATAATAACGCGCGGCGCCGCTCTCGTTCAATTTATCGAATGATTCCGCTAAAACCGCGAAAATTTCAGGGTTTTCCTTGTTTATTTCCAGATATTTTTTAGCCAAACCTATCGTTTGCCTGAAATCTCCGGATTCAAAATGCTTTTTAATAAGTTTTGAATAAAGGTTTATAATTATCCCGGCGGAAGACGAAACAATATAATGTTTTTTGGCAAGTTCTTCCGCTTTAGAATATTCCGCTTTATCATAAAAATATTCCGAACCTGATTTAGCGGATTGAATTAGAAAAAATCTTGTTTTATCGTTTAATCCAATCCGGTTGAATTTTTCAAACGCCTCGGCGTATAATCTTCCGTCTCCGGATTTTTCCGCAAGACGAAAATATGAAGAACCCGCTTTAAACAAATCGTCGGCGTTAACTTTTGCGTTATCAAATTTCAAATAGATTTCATAGTATTCCGAAGATTTTGAATATTCGCCGGTTTCATAAAAAATGCGGCTTAATTTTAAAATCAAAGCCGAATCGCTTCCGTTAAAAACCGCATACTTTTCGTAATATTCTTTGGCTTTTTTTAAATCATTAATTTCGGAAAATAAATCGCCGAGAGTTTTGAATTTTGAAAAATCAGACGAATCGAGTTTAATCGATTCTTCAAGGCATTTTACAAGTTCCGGTTTATTGCCGAGTTTAAAATAAATGTCCGATAATTTGCCGAGCAGTTCGGCGGTTTTAGTATTTTGAGATAAATAAATATTATACTGACGCGCGGCGTTAAGCAAATCGTTTATTCTATAAAACAAATCGCCGAGTTTTCTGTTTAAATCGTAATTTTTAAACAAATTTCTCGCCGCTACGTAAAGCTCTATGGATTTTTCCGGAGGCAGATATTTTTCAGAGATTTCCGCGATTTTAAGCAATTCGTTATAATCGCCTGTACTCGCGATTCCAGCCGCAAGAAACGGAGCCGCGTCTTCTTCTTTGCCTATATAATATAAAGACCAGCCGAATTGCAGATTCAATTCCGGAGTTTTAAAATTTTTTTTATCCAGTTTTTTATAAATATCCGCCGCAGCAGAGAAAGACTTCAAATTATAATAAGCGTCTGCAAGTTTGATTAAAACGGCTGAATCGGAATCTCCGTATTGCATTGCATTTTTGAAATTTTCAACGGCTTTGCCGTATTCAGAAGCCGCCATATTCAAATTCCCAAGTTGTATGTATATATCTTTTTTTAGCGTTTTGATTGCGCCGGCATATTCTCCGTCGGTTTCCATCATAGTGAACAATTTCCATGATTCTTGCAGTTTGCCTATTTTATAAGCCGAATAAGCGAGTATATAAAAAGATTTTTTATCGAGAGATTTTTGTATCTTAGCGTCGCCGAGATATTTGTAAGAATCAAAATAATTTTCAAGATAATATAACGACATACCCGCGTATATCTGGGATTTTTCAGACAGCGAAATCGATTTAACGTCGAATCTCGAGTTTTTAAAAAGCTCGATTGTTTTTTTATAATCGTTATTTTGATAATAATATTCGATCTGTTTGAAAACGTAATATTTTTCCGTATCCGGATATTTTAATAATTCAAACAGACAATTATTGGCGGTCGCCGTATCTCCCCCAATTCTTGATATGTCAAATTTGATTTTCAGCGCCTCGTATCTTGCGGCGCCAGAATTTGATTTATCCGGCTCGCTTATTAATTTATCGGCGTATCCGTCCGCTTCAGATAATTTTCCGGCGCCGAAGGATACGTTTAATTTTTCTCCGTCAGCCGCGCCGATAGAATCTCCGTATTTTTCTAAAATCAAATAAGCGTTATCAAAATTCGATAAGTTGTAATAAGCGGAAAATTCGATATTCGCAATCTCGGCGTCTTTATTTTCCAGCAAATTAATCTGCGCGAGAGATTCTTTATATTTTTTTCCCTCGAATAATTCTTTTATGCGTCTGCGTCTGCTTTTTTCGATTATCATACGCAATTCTTCCGGTAATTTTACGGCGCCTTTTATTTCTGAAGCCGCCGCCAAACTTAAAACTTTTTCATCGTTCCCCGAAGAAAAATATGATTTAAATAAAAGCCCTATCGAAGAGTCTGAAAAATCGTTTTCAAATTTTTCAAGAAGTTTCAAAGATTCTCCGTAATTTTTTTCCGAATATAAACGCTCGGCTTTTAAAAGAGCGAATCTCCTCATTTCGGTTTCGCTCATATATTTCAAATTAACAAGTTTCCCGTAATATTTTTCGAAATCCGCAAAATTGTTTTTTATAGAGTCGTCAAGAATTGACTGAGCGATTTTATTCTCAAAACAAAAAGTTTCTATGCGTTTAGACTCGAACGACTTTTCGATAAGTCTGCGATTTATTTGTTTTATTTTATCAGAGCCGCCGATTTTTACCGCGCACTCAAACAGCATTGACAGAATATAGTCGTCGTCCCCTTTAATTTCGCTTAATCGTTTATATGCCGTTTCGTAATCGCCAGATTTAATATTTATTTCAGCTGCGCGTTTCAAAACGGTTCCGTCAAGCTGAATTCCGTTTTTTTCTTTTTCAGACGCCCAATACGATGTTTTTTCGTCGTTTCCCTTTTGCATATAGTATTTTAACAAATCGTCCGCAAATTTCAAAGAACCGGTTTTAGAATAAAACATTTCGGCGTATTCCAAAGACTTTTCAATTTCTTTTGATTTTATAAAATGACTTGCTATAAAATCGGAAACTTCAATAAGCGTTTTATTCAACTCCGGTTTCGAAAAAATTTTCAACAGTTCAAACGATTTCATAAAATATCGAAGTTTGTCTGTTTCATTTGAAGATTTGATTTTATAATAAGCGATTCCCAATTTTTCAATTTCAGGTTCGGATAATTTATATGAAAATTTATTTTTGAGTTTGTCGAACGATTCTATTATTTTATCGGAATAATCGAGTTTTACGGATAATTCCGCCATTTTTAAAAGAGTTTCTCTATTTTGCGGTTCGATTTTTTCCAATTCGGAATATTTTTCTAAAGATTTTTCAAATTTCTCGAGCGAGTAATAGGATGCGGCAAGATTTCTTAAATTTTTAACGCTGCGCGAAGCCGTTTCATAATACAACGAAGCGTTTTTAAAATCATTATTGTTAAAATAATAATCCGCGATAATTTCCGAATGCGTCTGATTCTTTTCAAGTTTAAATAATTGAATTAGATATTTGATATACTCGCCTGTATTATTCTTTTTTTTTGCGGATTCCGCGGCGATTTTTAAAACTTTGCCGTTATCAGAATATTTGCCTGATTCAACAGTTTTAAGTAATTTTTCATATTCTCCGGTATTTTCATAAATCAATATTTTTGCGTCGGAAATATATTTCGAATCTTTTTCAGGATTAAGTTCAATCAATTTTCCGGCTTCATTCCACATTTTTTTTCCAATACAATAATCAGCCGCGTTTTTCAAAGCCAATCTTCTTTCTTCATTGTTAAAACTATTGATTTTAAATATTGCCGGAATGATTTTACCGGTATTTCCGGTTTTAATTCCGGACGCGGCGTATTTAAAATATTCTTCTTCCGACAGTCCGCAAGATTCCGGCAATTGCGAAAAAAGTTTATAAGATTTCGCGTAATCCCGTTTTGAAAAACTTATAACCGCAAGATTTTTAAGCGCATTATTCTTTTCGTCCGCTGTCCCGTATTCAAGATATTTCTCGGCGTCCTCGTATTTTTTTTGAATCGAATAATGTTTGAATTTAATGGAATTTAGTTTATCCCTGCCTATAAGGTCTGAAAAAGTTTCCGCGAATTGTATGGCTTCTTCAAAATTACCGGATTCAATATTCGAATCGATAAGCTTCTCCATATAAATTTTTACCGAAGGATGATTTTTATCAATTATTTCAGAAACCAGATATTTGCCGGAAATTTTCATAAATTCATTTTTGTCGTCAGAAACCATTTCTATCAATTTTAACGCGATATTATTCTGTTTTGCGAATTTTTTAAAAGAATCGTCTTCGTTTGATTTTAAAAGAATCTTTTCATAAACTCTTTTTCTATTTTCTGCAAAAGTTATGTCTTCTGTCTTAACGCCTTGCTTGGCGTTAGCCAAGACTTGCTTGGCGTTAGCCAAGACTTGCTTGGCGCCGCCCTCTAATTTTTCAATGCATTCATAAATGACTAATAAATTATCATTGTCGTTTAAACGAGGGAATAAAAGCGTTAACGCCGATTTATAATCGTTCAGAAAATAATATGATAATCCGGCGATTTGAACCGTTTCATCGTCGAAATTTTTATTTTTTTCGCCGTCGTTAAACCGCGAAAATTCTTGTATGACGCTTTTATAATTCTTAATATTGAAATTTGAAATCATCTCTTCTTTTAAAAATTTATCCGACCCGCTCAGTTCCTTAAAATAAGCGAAAAGGTTTGATGACTCGGAATATTTTTTATTTTTATAATTATAATCCGCCAGAAACGAGGATATTTGTATAAGATAATCTTTAATTTCAGGAGTCGGTTTGCCTGATTCTTTCAAAACTTTTAAAGCCTGCGGATAATACTTTGTCTTCAAATCATAATTATCGCCGGACCTGAAATAAGCGGTTCCGCATTTAGTTAAATCCGATTCGCTCAGTTTGCCGGTTCCGGTTTCGTTATAGTATTCCGCTGATTTTTTATAATTGCCAAGTTCGAAATTCAATCTTCCAAGCTCTAACAGAATTTGCGGATCGTTTTTATTCTGCAATGCGTATTTCTCGAAATATTCTACTGATTTTTTTAAATCATTTGAAGCTTTATACGCCTCCGCAAGCTTTTTCAAGCCGGTTTGCGTAATTTCGCCCGACCTCGCTAATTCTTCAAGATACTTTATCGTTTCTGAATTATTGCCGTTTTTCTCGTTTATCTCTACAAGCCTTGTCATAACCAGCTTGTCTTTAGGAAATTTGGTTAAATATAAATTATATTGACGGTTGGCGTTTATATAATCGTTTATTGAATAAAACAAATCTCCGAGTTTTTTATTAAGCTCGAAATCTTTGGTTAAATTTCGAGCGGCAACATATAATTCTATTGTTTTTTGGGGGGAGAGATATTTCCCGCTTAACTCCGCGGCTTTTAAAATAAAATTATAATCGCCCGATTTTACTGCGGAGGCGGCGATGTATTTTGCCGCTTCCTTTTCTTTTCCGAGATTGTATAACGCTTGTCCGTATTGATTTTCAAAAAGTTCCGGATTCATTTTATTTTTTTCTAACGATGCGAAAAGTTCCACGGCTTTTGAATATATTTTCGCCGAATAATACGAATCCGCGAGTTTCAAGGAAACCTCCGTATCGGATTTATCATAATCAAGCGCCGATTGATAATTCTCGATTGCTTTTGAAAAATTTGACGCGGCAAAATTTAAATCTCCGAGTTTTTCATAAATATCTTTCTTTATTTGTTTAATGTTGTTTGCGTATTTTCCGGCGGTTTCTATCGCGGTGAACAATTGCCATGCTTCTTGAATTTTATCTAATTTATAAGCGGAATACGCCAGACAATATAAAGCTTCTTTATTCAATTTTTGTCTTATTCTGACGTCTCCGAGCGTTTTATACGCGTCTAAAAATTTTCCAAGTTTGAAAGCGGATAGTCCGGCTAATATTTGAGATTTTTCGGCCAATAAAATCGAATGAACGTCGAAACTTGAGTTCTCAAAGGTTTCTACGGCTTTATCGCTCCTGCCGGTTTCATAAAACAATTCTATAAGTTTATAAGTATAATATTTTTCCGCGTTCTTACTTTTTAAAATAGCGCGGATATTTTTTTCTTCGCCGGCATAATCTCCGCTAATCCTTGAAATCTCATATTTGATTTTTAAATTGTCAATCGATTCTTCGGCTCGATTTATCAAAGATTCCGTCAAACCTATTTGACCGGTTTTATAAAAAACTTTTACTGCCAGATTAATATCCGGAGTTTCTTTTTTTGTCTTAATCAGATTCGATAATATCTTTGATGCGCCTTCGTAATCGCCCGTATAATAATAGCATTTGATTTTAATATCAGTCCACTCCGGAGACGACGTTTCTACGGCGCTCAAACATTCCAATGTTTTTTTATAATCTTCAGACGCAAGTTTGGAAAGCTGTTCCGTTTTGTTTTGTTTATACAGCGAATATAAAAGTTTTGAAAAAGTTTGTGATTCGTCGTAATGATAAAGCCCGGCGTTTCTGAAATTTTCTTCCGCCGATTTGTAATCTCCCCGAAATTCTTCCGCGAGTCCGGCGTAAAAAAACGCTTCGCCTGATTTCGAATTTTTCTTCAATACGTATCCTGTCCATTTTAAAGCGTTTAAAAAATCCTTATTTTCCAAGTAGTATTTTATTAGATTTAACGCGTATTTTTCATTATACTCAAGCGTCAGATATTTTATCAGCAGTTCCGCGGCTTTCTGTTTTTCATTTTTAATAGAATATAACTCGTATAAAATCAGTCCGGTCTGTTTATCGTCCGCCGCAAGTCCCGCAAGTTTTTCATAAATAAAAATAGCAGAATCTATTCTGTCGTTTTTTCTGTATAATTCTCCAAGTTTATATAAATATGATTTGTCTTCGGAACCCAGAGCGGCATAATAATTCTCAAGCGTTTTATAATTGGATTTAGTTTCATATATCAGAGCCAATATTTTTTTGGACTGTAAAATTTCATATCCGGATTTTTCCGATTGTTTTAACAGATGTTCGGCTTTTTCAAAATCATCGAGATAAAAATAAGCGGAACCAGCTATAAAAATTATCTCGGGCGGCGCCGATATGCCGCTTTTTTCCAGAGATTCAAAAAGTTCGCGGCATTTTTGAAAATTTTTAGAATTAAAATACGACGCGATAATTTTTTTGGAATTGTCAATTTTTAATTCGTTCGCTAAATTGTTCATAGAAGCGTCTATTTTATCTTCGGCAAGCAAACCCATAGACTGAACGTAATCGCCGGTTTTATTTAATATATGAGCATAATACGTATATAATTTTTTATCGGGATAATTTACGCTCGTCAAATCAAACAAATATTTTTCCGCAGCTTCGTATAAACCGGATTTATAATATGATACCGCAAGATAATATTTCAATTTGTCGAGTTTTTCCTGACCGCCGTTTAATGAAGAAACAGTTCTGTTTGAAACCGCTATCGCGTTTTTGTAATCTCCGTTTTCAAAATAATAACCGGCAAGTTCAAGAATTATATCTATATCCCGCTTGGTGGTTTCAGAAAGCTTTATAAGCGTTTTCGCGTATTCCTTCTGAATATCGAGTTTTTTTGAAAACTCAAGATAAAGTTTCAATTCTCTTTCGCCGAGAATATTCTCGTTTTGAGATAAAACTTTAAATCCTTCGTTTAATTTTCCGGATGTTTTTTTTACGAACGCGTATTCATAAATGTTTTCAAGATTTTGGCTTCCGGTTAAAACGCTCTTGTCTAAAACCGAATAATATTTTTCGGCTTCCGCGAAATTATTTAATCTATAATATGATTTTGCCGCTTCAAATATCAGCTTTTTTCTTATTTCGTCAGTTTCTATCAATTTAAATTTTTCAATTGCGTCCGCGTACTTTTTCGACTCGAATAATTTTTTTATTATCTGAAATTTTGATTTGTCCGAATATTTTTTTAATTCGCCGTTTCCGTTCAATTTTGAAAAATAACTTTCCGCTTGAACATAATCGCCAAGTTCAAAATATGATTTTCCAGCGTATATCCTTAATTTTTCCGGTTTATCGGAATATAGTTCCAAACCCTTTTCGGCAAATTTCACCGATTGCGCGTAATTGCCGGACAAATATGAATTCTCGGCTCCCGATTCGAATAATTCGGCGTTAAAATAACCGTTTCTAACCGCTAAATTATAATACTCCGCGGCTTTATCGTATTTTTTAAGGTATGAATAAGCTTTCCCGCCGTAATAATAATACTCCGGTTTGAAATTGTTTTTATTTATCGATCCGAGAAATTTTTCGAGTTCATCGTATTTCTCAAATTTAAAAAGCAAATCCGCGATTTTCCCGCCGCGCGTTTTTTGATATTCTGGAATGTCTGCTAACTTCAACAGATATTGCAGCGCCAGCGGTTCGTTATTTTCTTTTAAATATAAATCGGCAAGTTTAACGGCAATATCCGGTTCCGGACTTTGAGAGTAATATTTGCCGTAAAAATCAAGCGCTTGTTTTATTTTTCCGCTTTGTTCGCAATACTCCGCAGCATCAATTAAATATTTTTTATTTTTTTCGGCGAATCCGGAAATGATTTTAATCCAGTTGCCGTAATCCCCGTTTTTCTTATATAACTCAGATTGTTTGAGTTTGATTTTTTCAATATCCGGATGACCAAGTTCAACAATTTTATCGCATAACTGAATTGCGTCTCCGTATTTTTTTAATTTTTCTAAGATCTCGATTTGAATTTCGATATTGGAAACGGCCGAAGGTTCTTTTTCGGCAATTTTCAAAGAATAATTAAGAGCCGAATTATAATCGCCGGAATCAATAAATTTTTTCATATTTATTTTGGCGATTTCAAGAATTCTATCTTCGGCTTTTTTGAAATTTTCGTTTACTGCTCCGATATTTTTATAGTATTGTTCGGCTTGATCAAAATATTTTTTTGAAAAATATATTTCCGCAATTTGAAAACTCGCAAGTTCCCTGAACTCGTTCAAATCCAATCCTTTTTCAAGAAATTTTATCGCGGATTCCCAATCTGATTTTCCGGATGCGGCCGAAATAGAGCCATAATAATAAAACGCTTTTTTATTTTGAGATTCATCGCCGAGTTTTTTGATTTTTTCCAAATTCTGCGGATTCAAATATTTTTCAGATTCCTTTATCTCGCCCGACTCGAATAACAAAATTCCTAATTCCGCTATATTCGCGTAATCGGCGTCCGGCTGCAGGACAAGTTTTTTTAACGTCGTTATCAAACCTTTCCGGTTTTTTTCAAGATAAAAAATATTCCGCAAATATTCGAGTTCTCTTATATCGCCGGAATTTTCGTTGAAATATTTTTTTGCCGAAACCATATCGTTAAGTTTATAATACGATTCGCCGAGTTTGAAATTATACTCTCCGGTTTTAACTCCAGCTTCATAATGCGCGACGGCGCTTTTATAATCTTTTTTATAATAAGCGCAATCGCCGAGTTTTGTCTGAATATCGCCGGCTTCTATATTTTTATTTTTTCTGAATTCGAAAACTCTATTGTAATAACCTGACGCGGTATCGTATTTTTTCTCTAAAAAGTATAAATCCGCAAGTCGTTCGATTGATTTTTCAAACATCTCGTTTTGAACCCGATTCAATTTCTTGTTTTCGGAAAATTTTAATAATTCCGCGTAGTTTTGATTTTTAAAAAGAATTTCAAAAATTCTATCCAGCGTCGATTCGTCAAATTTATAATCTTTGCTCTGCCCGTTATTTATCAGACTAAACAGCTCTGAAAAATATTTTTTTCTTTTTAAATCGTCGCTAAAATAATAATTAAACAGTTCTTTTAAAATATTGAAATCGTAAGGATTAAGCGAATGTAATTCCTCGAAAAATTTAATATATTCCTTTTGTCCGGTTTTTTTCCCGATAGCCGCCAAAGCAGATACAACGTCAAGGTCGCGGCTTCCCTTATCATAATACTTTTTATAATAATTATAAGATTTAAGCGAATCTCCGTTATTTTCATATAATGACGCGATAGTTTTAAATAAATTTAAATCCCCGTTTTTATCAAGTTCAAGATATCTCTCGTAATGGCGTATAGCGAGTTCAAAATTCGATTCCGCTAAATACGCGTCCCCGAGATTTTTATACGCGTCCGCAGATTCGTCCATCAGTTTGAGTTTGACAAGAAAATTAATCGCTTCTTTATATTTTTTTTGACGCAGAAATATTTCCGAACCGCGCCTTAACAATTCTCTGTCGTTTGTTATGTCTATTCCGGAAGCGAGCAGTTTGTTCGCCTTTTCAACGTCATTAATTTTAAAATATGATTTGACCAGATATTGTCCCGCTTCCTTATAATCCGGATATTTGCCGAAAATTTTTTCAAAACCTTTTATACTTTCCTTTATTTTGCCGGTTTCAAATTGCTTCAGGGAAAGTTCGTAAATTAAATCGTCCCTTTCCGGACTTAGCGAAAGTATTTTCTCGAGCGTTTCAAGTTCTAATTCGGGTTCGTTTTTTATTGAGTTTAGTTTAACCGAATAAATCTCTATCAGCTCTGTCTTAACGATTGTTCTATCGGATAATAATTCAAGGCTTTTTTCAGCTTTATCATAATTTTTTGTTCTGAAATTGCTTATTCCGCAAAAATAATCGCTTTCGAGTTTTCTTATATTTCCGGCAGAACTTATTTCAAATAATTTCGCGGCTTCGTCGTATTCATTAATATTGAAATACAATCTGCCCGCGTTAAAAGCGGAATATTCATAAAGTCCGTTTGCTGAAATTTTTCCGTCCGCTATTATTGTTTCGTAATTTTTCAGAGCTCCGGAATTATTATTTGTCCGCTCCAATAATTCGCCTCTATAAAATTTAATTTGTCGGTATTGCGGTTTTATTTTTTCTACCGCGTCTAATATTGAAATTCTTTCCGAGTCTTTTATTCCGCCTGTAGTGAAAATCAAATTATATAAGGATAAAACTATTTCCGAATCGGCTCTAAACTCTTTCAAAATATTGTAGGATTCGGAACTTCTGCCAAGCCGGTATAACGACAACCCTTCGTATCTTCTTGAATCAAGATATTTTGAGGAACCTGAAAAATAAGTTTCAGCTTTATCAAAATAATTCTTGACGTAATAAATTCTTCCTTTCCAGTATTTGATTTTTTCGGTTTCTTTTAGTTTGTCCAACTCTTCAAGCGCGGAATCGGTTTTATTTTCAGCATAGTATCGCATCGATTTATTGAATATAACTGAATCGGTTAAATTGTCTTTTCTTCCGGATTTGAAATTTTTTAAAGCAACTCCGTTCAATAATTTTTCAGCCATATCGAATTTATTCTGATTAACGCAAACATCGATAAAATCAAGAAGAAATTCCGGGTCTTTAATTGATTCGTCATAAACTTTCAAGTAATACTTGTAAGCAATATGATATAATTCTTTCTTATAATATAAATTGGCGAGGTATTTATAAAGTTTGTCGGAACTGTATCCTGTTTCAAGTCCCTGAACAAAATAATTCAGAGCTTTGTCCTGTCTGCCTTCGGTAAGATATATCTCTCCTAAATACAAATAGCCCTGTTGATACGTCCTGTCCGCGGATAAAATTTGGTTTATCGTATTTTTTGCTTTCGAATAATCGTTTATTGCAAAATAAATCTCGACTAATTTTTTTTTAATCTCTATGTCCGCGGGTTTTAAGTTCGAATATTTCTCGAAGAAAACAACCGAATTCTTATAATCTTTTTTTGAATAATAAATATTCCCGATTTTTAAAGCGGATTCAGCCGCCGGTTCTATTTCAAATGATTTCAAAAAATATTTCAACGCCGTATTTATATCTTTCGACGCTAAAGACGATTCCGCGAATTTATCGAATAATTCGGGATTTTTTTTCGATTCCAAAAAAAACGCCGCCCTTTTATAGTAATCAAATGATTTTTTGTAATCGCCTTTTATATAATTCAAATCCGCCAAAATCAAGATTTTATCGTTAAAATAAACGCTTTGCGGTTTTATTTTATTTAGCAATTCCTCTGAAACCGCAGGTTTTCCCGTCTTTATATTTATCTCGGCAAGATTGAATAAAGCGTAATCGTCGTCGGGCATAATCGTTATTATAGCGCTTAAAATTTCCGCCGCTTTATCAAGCTGATTATTTTTTATATATTCTCCCGATTTGAATTTTAATATGTCCGCGGTCATTGCGTTTATTTCCGATATATCGCCGTATCTTCCTTTTATCTTTGCGATATTTTTTTCGGCTTCCTGATAATTCTTTTTCAAAAAATTGAATTTCGAAAGATAATAATTATATTCGAGATTTTCCGAATATGCATTTGAAATATTGTTCAGAAAATATTGCGATTTTTCCGTATCGTTTTTCTGATAATAAATCTTTCCGAGCAGAAAACACAATTCGTATCCGTCTTTTTCGTCGAGCGCGTCTTTCGGCGCGTCTTTCGTTTTTTTCAAATCCTTTTCCCGACTCCGCTCTTTCGTTTCGAAAACGCCGGATAATATTTTCAAAGCCCTTTCATTATCTCCTGATTCAAGAATTTTTTTTCCGTATTCAAAAAGTTCGGTCGCTTTCAATTCCCCTTTTTTTATTAAAATATCGTAAATATTATAGAGTTTACCGTAATCTTTTAAAACCTTATATATCGAAACTAAACGGTTGTAATCTTCGGCGGATTTATCCGGTATTTCGTTTAATATCTTTTCTGATTCGGCAAACCGTTTTTCCTCATAATACGAATACGCGAGTATTCTCGATAATTTTTCGGTCAACTTATTTTTAAAATCCTGATTTTTTTCGGTTTCAACTTCGGTTATAACGTTTTTATACTGTTTCAACGCGTAATAAGTTTCAACGATTTTAAGTTTCGCGTTAAAATCGGGTTTTAACAAATATGACTGTTTCAAATAGTCTGCTAATTCTTGAAGTTTGCCCGATGATTCGACAGCTTCAGCGAGACCGGCCAATACGTTCAATCTGTTTGAAATTGAATCCTTGTAATCTCCGAGCAAATTTAAAACTTTAAGAGCTTGAGCGTATTTTTTTAATTTTATCAGACAAATGGAATATTTATACGAATATTCTTTATTCCCTTTTTCAATATCAACGGTTTTTTCAAGATACTTTTCCGCCGAAACAAAATCTCCCGATTTATAATAGACGTCTGAAATGGACGGATATAAATCCGTCGGGATTTTTCCGGATTGTTCGATAAGTTTTAAATAATCTGCGGCAATATCCGTTTTACCGAGTTCGATAGCCGTTTTTAAAATTTTATAATACGTATCGTATTTCCTGACGCCGGATTTTATGTAGCTATCGAGAGCGTTCTGTCTCGCGCCTGATTGCAAATACAAATCTCCGGATTTTTCATATAACTCTTTTTTCCCTGAAATCTCGGCGATTGACGCGTATTGTTTTGCGGCTTGCTCGATTTTTCCGGTTTTCGCAAGAATTTTTATTAAAGACTCCGCTGTTTTTATGTCGGGTTGTATTGAAAGAGATTTTATATATATTTCGGCGGCTTCTTCTTCCTTTCCGGTTCTTTCGCAGATTTCAGCCGCTATTGCCAAAATTTCCAAATCGTTGATTTCGTCCGCTGAAACATATTTAAAAGCGTCTTCGTATTTTTTGGTTTCATATAACGCTTTTAATAACTTTGGTTTGCGCGTTGTTATAGAATCTTTTCGTTGTTTTTCCGCTTCTATATAATTTTCGGCGGCTTGAGAGTAATCGGCTTTTAAATAATTGCAATCCGCAAGATTCAATAAATGTTCGATATTAGCCGGAAACTTTTTAACCGCCTGAGAAAATATTTTTATCGCTTCGTCGATTTTTTTCGATTCAATGAGTTTTGTTCCGTAAACCGAATATGTCTTGTCTGCGTAATCGTCGAGTTTTTTTCTAATTTCATTGGTTTTTATAGCGTTGTAATATTTTAAAAAGTTTTCGTATTCGGAATTTTTATAAGTCACAAGCGACGCAAGATATAAAATATCGTCGCCGGGTTTTGTCCTAATACTTTTTAAAACAGAATTTAAAATTTCCGAAGATTTATTTATTTGTCCATCGGCGTAATACAAATATCCGCGGTGAATAAGCGTTTTATTTTTAAGCTCCGGATTTACATTTGAAATTGATAATATTTTTTCCGTTAATTCCAAAGAGGTTTCTTTGTCTTTTGAAGCGTAATAAACCGCAATCTCATATAAAATCGGAGCCGATTCGATTTTCGATTCCAAAACTTTCTTATAAAAATTATCCTGATTCTCCGCGATATTGACGGCTCTGTTTATATTATATAAAATTTCCGTCAGCTGTTTATCAGTCTTTAGCGATTTCAGACGATTGTATGATTTCGATAATTCTCCGGAATAATAAAACGAAATCCCAAGCATTCGGTTGATTTGTTCTATATCTTTTGAACCGGATACGGGTATGCCGTTCAGAATTGAAATCGACTTTGCGTAATCGCGCATCTGAAAATATATTTCCGCTAAATTTATATTCAATGTTATATGATCGTAAATCTTTTTGGCTTTTTCAATATTTTCAGCGGCTTTATGATATTCTTTAGCTTCTGAATTTTTTATCGCCATTGTTCTGTATGTTTCAGATAATATGAATTTGCTGCCGGGATAATTTTCAGATTTTAAAAGCAAATCTATTGATTCGCCGAATTTCTCAAGAAGCAGCGCGCATTTTCCCGCGTTATGCGCGTATTTTAAATTTCCGGAGGATAAACCAAACGCAGATTTGTAATATTTATACACCAAATCCAGAAAGCCGTTTAAATAATACAATTCGCCTAATTTGCCGAATAATTCGGCGTTCTCGTATCCGTTCGCCGCCGCTGTTTTAAACGATTCCAGAGCCGAATCTTTTTTTTCGGAAATATATTCCGATAATCCTCGATAATAATTAACCGATTTTTCCGATGAAAACGATTGAAGCGTTTTTACGTATTTGTTCATTTTTTCGGAATCTTTGGATTCGTATAATCTGTCGAGCAAATCTTTTAGGGTTTTGACGTCTTTGGGATTTTTTTCAATATAGACTTCAAGCTGCGCTATGCTTTGTTTTAAATTCTTTTGTGTTAAATATAATTCTGAAAGTTTTGTTCGCGTCTTTCCGTCTTCCTTGTATTTCAACGCCGAATTATAATTTGCTGCCGCCTCGGCGAAATTCCCGTTTTTTTCGTTAAGGTTTCCGGCTGCGGAATAAAACTCGAACGAAGGTTTTAATTGAATCGCCTGTTTTAAATAATATAGCGCGTCGTTGTCTTTATTCAATGCCGTATTAATCAAATACAGGTATTCATAAATTTTATGATTTGATTTATTGAGATTTCTCGCGGATATAAAATATTGTTCCGCGTCGATTAAATCAGAAAGTCTATAATAACATTCCCCGATTTTAAATATTGACTCCCAATCGTTTTGATTGTAAGAATATGCGTAATCATAGTATTTGACAGCTTCTCTGTATTTCCGCGAATCGAGTAAGTTTTCGGCTATTTTTTTATTCGCATCCGATAAATATTTTCCCGATTCGATTTTGTATTCGCCGTATTGATATAATATTTCAAATAATTTTAAACTCTGTTCCCAGTCGCGGACAGCGTAATATGTTTTTGCAAGTCCGGACATTATTCTCTTATTTGTCATATCGCCGGAATACGCGGCTAAATAGCGTTTTAGCGCGGCTTCATAATCCGCTTTTTTATAATAAATTTCCGCAATATATAAATCGGTTAAAATACGCTGCGGACCCGTTAATTTTTCTTTTTTTAAACGTATCAAAGTTTCAAGCGCTTTATCCTCGGCTCCGGTTTTAATCTGAAGAGCGGAAATTTCAATATCGTATTTTTCCGGAGATTTTGATTTTTCTCTTAGTTTCATCAAAGTTTCTATTCTGTTTTTATTGTCCGTTAATTCCCCGTAAATCGCGGCTAAAGCGTTTAAAACAATCTCGCTTTTTTCTCCGGATTCCAGATGCGTTTTCGCGGAGTCATACTTTCTTTTTCCGTAATATATCATTCCTATTTCAGTATTCAACTTTTCTTTGTTATAGGCGCTTTTTGAAAGCAAAGTCTTATACCGCTCGAGCGCCAAATCCGTTTTGCCCGTATTTTTAAATATTTCCGCAGTCTTGAATTCCGCTTCAGGAGAATAGCCGCGTTTTAAAGACAACTGATAATATTCCAGCGCTTTATCGTATTTTCCTTTTCCATAATTGGCGTCTCCGAATTTTTCATAACATTGAGCGAGCAAACGTCCCGCGTCGGAATAATCCGGAATTTGTTTTAAATAATTTTCCGCCGCCTCGTAATCAGCCATTCGTATATGCGAATATCCTATTCTGTAAATATAAAGTTTTTCTTTATTGTTGGATTCGCATAATTTTTTATACGACTCCGCGCTTTTTCTGAAATCATTTTTTTTGAAAGCCAAGTCTGCTTCGTAAATCTCTATCGCTTCGCCTGTAAGTCCGTATTGTTTTGCAAGCGAAAGATGTTCCGCCGCTTCTTTATACTTTACAAGACCTGTTTTTATTTTTGCCGCTAAAAAATGATAATTCGAATTTTTCGGTTCTATTGAAAGAGCCGCATTAATATTTTTTTCTGATTCGCTGAAATTTTGCGCAAAAAAATAAATCTCCGCAAGTCTTCCGGATACCCTGTGATTGTCAGATTTCAAGGATAGGGATTTTCCATATGCTTTCAACGCCTCGTTCATATCGCCTGTTTCATAATGCATATCTCCGAGTTTTTCGGAAATAACTCCGGTTTTATCTCCCTGTTCGGCAAACTTGAAATAATATAACGCCGTTTTATAATCCTTTTGATTCTTGTGAAATTCCGCTATCTGATATGCCGTCGAACTGTTCTTTGTTATCTGAAAAGCTTTTTCGTAATATTTCACGGCGGTTTCAAACTGATTGGTTTCCTTGTTCATTAATGCTATTTTTTCAAAAGGTTCGGATGATTTCGGATTTGTTTCATACGCTTTCAAATAATATAATTCCGCAGTTTTATAATTTTTCTGTTTCCGGTAATTCTCTCCGAGTTTTAAATACAATTCGTTTGAACTTCTGAATTTTAATGATAATTCATAATAATTCGCGGCAGCAGCAACATTGTTTTTTTCAGTCTCGGCGTCTCCTAATTTAAAATAAATAATTCCGAGTTTTTCCGCCGCAGTTTTATAATATTCGGATTTGTCCGGTATCCTTGTCAAATACTGAAGCGCTTTTCCGTAGGAATTCAGATTATAATGAGATAATCCGAGAATAAAATCCGCTTCTACGCCTGCGCTTTTGTCCGCTCCTCCTGAAAGTTTTTTGTAATAAGGTTCTAAAAATTTTACCGTTTCGGAAAATTGAGAATAATCAAATTTAAGCTTTGCAAGATATAAAGCGGTAGTTTCACGTTTGTATGGTCTGGAAAAACCGGCGTTTTTTAAAAGATATTTTTCGGATTCGCCGAAATTCCCGATGTTGTATAACGATACTCCGAGTTCAAATATTATTTTTCCGTCTTCCGGATTTTTTGCCGCGAGTTTTGTCAATATTTCTATCTGCTGTTTGTTCGAATTTACATAACCGTAAATCTCGGCAAGCGCCGGCATGACTTCGGGTTCCGTTTTGAATTTTTCAAGATACGGCAACGCTTTCGCGAATTTTTTTGTCCTGTAATAAATAAAACCTATGAGTCTGATAAAATCTTTTTCTTTAGAATACTGAGAATTATCCGATAATATTTGCTCGGCTTCGTTGAATTTTCCGGTTTCATAATAGCTTTTTGCAAGAAGCGCGATATTATCCCTGTTATTCCAAAGATTTACCGATTCAATGGATTTTATAATTGATTTCGCGTAATCTTTCGAATTATAATAATTCAACGCCAGTTGATATTTTATTTGCGATATCTCTTTTTTTAATGAAACGTCTGTCTCCATTCCCGAATAAATTTTTTCCGCTGTTTCATACATTCTTTCCGATACCGCCGATTTGCCGAGTATTTTCAATTCTTCCGGCAAATAAATTTTTATGTTTTTAATCTCGGAAAAATACCGCATAGCTTCGCCATGCTTCATTGCCGACGCAAATATAACCGATAATAGTTTTAAGGATTCGTCTCTGTATTTTCCGCTTAATCCCGTTTTTAGTTTCGTTTCGGCGCTTTTATAGTCTCCGGTTTGAATTTCCAGTCTTGCGGTTTCTAAAAGTATTTCTTGGTTCGAGGTTTCATAACTTAAATATTTATTGTAATATTCTTTGGCTTTAACTATATTGTTATTTTTTTTATAAAGTTCCCCGATTTTTAAAGCGGTTTTAAAATCCGAAATATTATTTTTTAAATATTGTTCGTAATAATTTAAGGATTTAACCGGTTCCTTGAGTTCGCATATTTTGCCGAGTTCTAATAAAACCCTTGATTTTTCCTTATCTCCGGCAGTCAAGAATTCCAGAGATTTTACATAATATTCTGCGGTTTTGTTTTCGTTTTTTTTTGACTTTGCAATATCTCCAAGTTTTAAAAACGTTTCGCCGTATGCGTTTTTTGTCAGAGATTTCAGCAATTCGCGTTCGGAATCCTCGTATTGTTTTAACGCAAAATACGTTAATCCCAGATAATATGCGCAATCCAAACTCTCCGGTTTAAGCGAATCTGATTTTCTTAAATATTCTTCCGCCTTTTTATAATCGCCTTGATTATAAAGTATTATTCCCGCGTAATAATACGGACGGAAATACGATTGATTGCGTTGTATTGATTTTTCAAAATATTGAAACGCTTCTTTGAATTTTTTTTGATTGAATAATATCGTCCCTTTTTTTAAATATGAAAATGACAACGCTCCAGAAACCGCTCTTCCGTAAGTTTCGTTTGAGCGAGCCGACAACTCGTAATACTTTATCGCTTCCTCGTAATTTCCCGATAAATATTTTATATTTCCTATGCGCAAACCCGCGATATTTACAAACGCCGCCGCGTTTATTAATTCAAGATAATGCTTTTCCGCGGAAACATAATCTTTCTTTTTATTATGCGTTTCGGCGGTTAAATAAATCAAACCGGAATATTCTTTTCGCTTCAAATCGAATGTTTTAGCCGCTTTATCCAATACTTCAAGAGCTTCGCCTGTTTTGCCGGCGGAAATATAATGCTCCGCAATATCGTAATATATCGCAGGGTCTTTTACGTTTTTTTTTATGAGCTTTTCCAATACGGTTATCTTTTGAGGTATATTTTTTAACGCGTTAAATATCTTTAACCCGTCGTTTAAAACTTCCGCGTCTTGAAATTGAATCTCATTGAAAACCGTCTCAGCCGCTTGGTAATCCTTTAATCCGATATTTGATTTTAATACAAGCCGTTTTACAGAATCTCCTATTTTGACGGGTTCTTTTATTTCGTTATAATATTCGGCGATTTGCCGGTATTCTGATAATTTGAATAACGCGGATATATATAATTCCGCAGCTTCTTGGCTTAATCTGTCGAGCTTAATCATAACTTCAAGCGTTTTTTTTGTTTCTTGAAAATTTCCGGAAGCAAAACTTTTTTTGGCGGAATCAAAACGGTAAGACAATATTTTCTTTGCGAGTTCCGCGTCTTTGATTCCGTATTTTACGGCAAGCGATTCGGCTTCGTTTAGTTTACCCGCGTTCGCCAGACAAACCGCCTTTTGCTTTAGTAGTTTCGAATCTTCCGGAAATTTTGCCAATCCCTTTTCTACGGTTTTCAAAGCTCCGTCAAATTCCTGAAATCCCGTTAAAAGTTCAACGAGTTCAACGTAGGTTTCTTTTATGCCGGTCGACAATCGAACCGCATTTTCAAAATCTATAATCGCCGAACCGGCTGTTCCGGTTCTTTTTTTTATCATTCCAGAAAGATAATAAGCTCTATCGTTTTCTTTATCAATTTCGATAATTTTCAAAATAAATGATTTTGCCTTTTCAAAGTTTTCGAGTTCGTAATAATACTCCGCCAATTTCATCAATACGGAAAGATTGCCTTTTTCAGTTTCATAATAGTTTTCATATATTTCTATTGATTTTCCGCGTTGATTTGTTTTTTCATATAACTCGGCAAGTTTTAAATAATGCTCGGTTTTTTTCGTTAAACCGGCAAGTTTTTCAAATGTCTTTAAAGCTGAAACATAATCGGATTCTTCGTTATAAACAGTTCCTAAAAATAAAAGCATTTCAGGGTCGTTCGGGGAATAAACAATATTTTTTTTCAGGTATTCGACGCACTCTATATTCTGTTTTTTATAATACGCGGCCCTTGCGAAAAGCGAGTTTACATTTCTGTCTTTATCGTTTAATTTAACCGCAAGCCATAATCTCGCGTAAGCTTTATCAATATCGCCCGACGAAAAATATATTTTACCGGAATATGAAAGCGCAGCGTAATCGGATTTATCGACCCTGAGAGCTTTTAAAAAATATTCCAGCGCCGGCTCGAACTGAAAAACGTCAAAATATTTTATTCCGAGTTTTTTGTAAATATCAACCAGTATCGCGGTTAAATTCAAAGTTCGGTTTTCTTGTTTTAACAAATCCTTCCCGTAATAAGGTTCTATATGCGAAACAGCTTTTTCAAGTTTTCCGTTTTGATAATAAATATAGCCGAGCATTAGATTTATTTCAGTGTCCGCCTTTTGTCCGTTAGCAATCGACCGCTCGAAAAACTTTAAAGAATCGTCGAGTTTATTTGTAAAAAAATTAATTTTGCCGGACAGTAAATCCGATTTAACGGTTGCCGGAAATCTTTTCAGACAATCTTCAAGCAGTCTGCCGGCTTCTCTATATTGATTGTTTTTCACGTATAAATCCGCAAGCCGGTAATAAACGCTTTCCCAATCGCGTTTAAGTTCAAGAACCCTTTTATAATTTTTTATGGACTCGATTATGTTGCCTTGTTCTTCCTGAACGAACGCAAGATTATAATATGATTCGTATGATTTATCGGTTTTCGCCAATTTTTCAAATCCCTGCGCGGCGTCTTCTTTTTTGTCGAGTCTGTATTTCAGTTTAGCGAGCAAATCTTCCGCTTTCATATCCCTTGTCTTTCCAAGCTTGGCGGCGTATATCTGAAGATTTTCCTCCGCTTCTTCTCTTTTATTTATATAAAAATACGATTCTCCAAGATATTTATAAGTCTCCGGATAAGATTTGTCCATAGTCAACGCGGACGTTAATAATGTTATCGCATTGTCGTAATTCTTTTTGCGATGCGCGGTTATTCCGTTTGCGTAATTCGATATGAAACTGTTCGGAAAATTTTTATAATAAAATCTGCCGTAATTTTCCACTGCCGCAAAATTATTTTTTTGAACGTTTTCGCGGGTTCGTTCAACGCTTTTTTTTAATATCTTTTCTCTGATTTTAACGTCTTTATTTTTTTGAAGAACCTTGTCGAGCAACGGTATGGCTTCGGCGTCTTTGCCGGAATTTAAATATAGATTCGATAACTTTACCATAAAATCCATATCTTCGCCTATAATCTGCATATAGCTTTCAAGCAATTTTATATTAAGCTGTTTATCGGTTTTTTTATCGTAAAGTTTACTTAATTCTCTATATGCTTCCTTATAAAACGGATTCAAGGATATTGCGGATTCGAAATATTCTTCCGCCTGCCGCATATTGTTTTTTAAAACGTTCGCTAAACCGAAATGATATAAGACTTTTTCGTCTTCGATTGAAATATTCCTGAAATTACGGGTTAGATTATATATCGCGTCGTATTTTTTGGATTCTATATATAATGTTCCAAGCCGTTTAAGCCAAACGCCTTTTTCTTTGGAATTTCTTAACGCCGATTTTAAATAATAATCCGTTAAATTATAATCTTTGAATTTTAACGCGATTTCATTATATATTTTTTCAGCCGAATTTTTTTCCCGCGTGATTGAATCGCATTCTTTTATTAATACTTTTTTTAATCCTACGTAATCTCCCTGTTTATACATTTCGTATAAACGCGAATAATAATCTACTGCCGTTAAACTCGCAGACGAAAAAATCATTACTGAAATTATTAAAAGTATAACTTTTATTTTATTTGACTTTATCATATTGTTAAATACCAACATTAAATTAAAGATTAATCCGATTAATATTCGAAAATCGTTTCGCGTTTTCCTCGCCTTTTAAAAAGTTGAAGGTTTAAAAAAAACGCTAAGACACTGTAATTTATATAGGTTTCAAAGCGTTTCAAAAACTATTCTTGCCGCTAATGCAAGAAATTTATTTATAAGATATAAGTTTCATGGACTGTCCAACAGGTTGATTTTTATATCAAGACAAGCTTTTTATATTGTCTCCATCGGCAAATCTTCGCCGACTTCAACAATAAGCATTAGCAGCCTTAGGCAAAATCTTTTCCGCCAATAACTTATTTTTAAACAACCGGTTAATTTTGACGGCCAAAATATCCCGTCTTGCCTTTTTAACTTATTGGACAGCCCAGCCGACAATTTCAATTTTTACATTCGATTTTTAAAGTATTAGATTACAAGATATGAAGGATTTTGTCAAGAAATTTGTTGACAATTTCAGCGTTAACGTTATGGGCTACTACTTCAAGGAAATGATATTAAGATTGAATCGTTTTGAAAAACTCTTCTGCAGATTTTTTTTGTTCTTCGTCTTTCGATGTTTCTTTTATAACTGAAAAAATATTATTTAACGAATCCGCGTCTTTAGAAATAATTTGAGACAGAGATTCGTTTTTTTTTGATGCCTCTAATAAAATTTTATCAGTATTAACAAGCAGCAAACTCAATATTTTACTCAAATAACTATATAAAACCGGCTCGTTTTTAAGCATTTCGTTAAATTTTGATTTTTCTATCTTTTTAATTTTTGACTCTTCGTTGCAGACAAATTCAAAATAGTTTTCGTTTTGGGGAATTTTTAATAGTCGCGAAAAATTTGTTAATACCGTGTGCTTTTTATCGCTTGAATATACTGGAATCTTATTGCATAACACCGAAACTTTTCCTGAAAGCAGCAAATAAAAATTTTCGTCGGAAGGATTTTTCCCGAAGAAAAACGCTTTCTTGGGGAATACGTTATTTTCTTGGATTTCAGCTTGAGTATAATTATTGTATTCCTTATTTATCGATTGAATATTGTCTCTTATAATTTCGTATTTAGATTTCAGATTTTTTTTCAGATTTTGAATTTGCGCGTTTAACGCCGAACCCTCGATTTTCATTTGAAATAATTTTTGCGAAAAATTTGATATTATGGATAAATTTGAATCTATTTGTGTTTTTAAGGAGTATATTTGTTTCGACGCGTGAATAATTCTATCCACTACCGTGTTTAAAATATTTATCCCTATCTCTTTGTTTAGTTTTATTATTTCGCTTAAATTTACGCCTTCGCTGAATGAGATTACATCGAGTTCGGTTTGACCGTCAGCTACTAACGACGCGGACCTTTCCCTGTTTAAAAGCAATCCTATCTCTCCAATAGTTTGATTTGGAACAGAGATGGTATTGACTATTTTTCCCGTTTTAATAACTAAGTCTTCCGTTACTTTTTTTTCGCTGTTGACATAAACCTTGATTGAACCGCTTCTTAAAACAAAAAGCTTGTCGGTCTTTTCGTTTTGAATACAGATGATTTGATTGTTTTTATACTTTTTTATTTCAACGTTTATCATTTTTTTCTCCTATGATAAATATCAATATTTTTTATAAATAATCTATTCTTCGTATTTTTGACACAATAATTGCATTGACAAATGTCCTAAAATTTTATATTAATTATTTGCCTCTTGCTTTTTGCTTTTTTCAGCCGTTTTAACAGTTCGGCTGTTTTTATCTTTGAAG
>Ga0116156_10000413_pt1 | contig 46124 bp, 45 predicted proteins | sample AD_UKC045_MetaG_FD_89891 | JGI IMG/M metagenome (GOLD analysis project Ga0116156, IMG submission 89891) | Active sludge microbial communities of municipal wastewater-treating anaerobic digesters from USA - AD_UKC045_MetaG | ecosystem: Engineered > Bioreactor > Anaerobic > Digestate | place: USA...
AGGTTCATCGCGCCCTGATAGGGCGATAGGAGTTCGTACAGCATGCTACGCCCCTGACGCTTTCTGCGAGGAGGCGGCGCTTTCGCTCATCTGTCTGAGCGCCGTTCCTACCTTCGCCATGCCGGATGCATTCGAGCCTTTGATCAAGATGGCGTCGCCCGGTTCTAACCAGCTTTTCACCTGATCCGCCGCTTCGATCGGACCTGTGACATGAACGACTCGCATCGATTGGTCGCGGACCGTTAGGGCATCCGCCAGATGCTTCATCTCACCGCCCGAAAGAACCGCCGCCGAAACTTTCGCGGCGATGATCGCGGATGCAAGATTGGCGTGCATTGCTGCGCTTCCCTCGCCCAGTTCTTTCATCTCGCCGAGCGCGATGATCTTGCGGCCCGGGCGGCGCGCGAAACCTTCGATCGCGGCGCGCATGGATTCCGGATTGGCGTTGTAGGCGTCATCGACCAGCATTGCCTCCCCGCCCTTCGGCAGCTTCAGCGTCTCTGCAACACCGCGCCCCGCCGGCGGCGCATAGCCCGACAACGCCTCAGCTGCCTGATGCGGCGGCACGCCTGCGACGACCGCAGCAAGGATCGCCAGAGCAGCGTTGGCGGCCCAATGTTCGCCCACCGCGTCGAGCTTCACGACGACGAGATCACCCATGACATCGATCGCGATGCGCGATGTGACGCCATCGGTTTCATATGTGACAGGCGTTGCGCTCGCAGGTCCGCGGGCGCCGCCATAGGTCAGCACGTCGGCGGTCGGCTGCAGCGTTTCAGCGTGACGCTTCAGTCTGGCGAAGAAATAGTCCTTCTCCGGCAGGATCGCCGTACCGCCCGGCTCCAGGCCTGCGAAGATCTGGCCCTTCTCGTCGGCCACGGCATCGACAGAGCCCATGCCCTGCAGGTGTGCTGGCGCGACGCGGGTGATCATGGAAATATGCGGGCGCACCATCTTCGAGCGCGGCGCAATCTCGCCCGGCGTGTTCATGCCGATCTCGAAGATCGCGCGCTCCGTCTCGCGAGGCATGCGGGCGAGCGTCAGCGGCACGCCCCAGTGATTGTTGAACGATTTGTCAGACCAGTGCGCCTTGCCGACCGCGCGATAGATGCGCGCCAGCATTTCCTTCACGCTGGTCTTGCCGACCGACCCGGTGATGGCCGAGATCACGCCCGAATTTCGGGCGCGGGCTGCGAGGCCCATCTTCTCGAGACCTTCGAGCACGTCGCCGACCATCAGGCCGGGATGACCGCCCAGCACGTCGCGCGATACGAGCGCCGCTTCGGCGCCGGCAGCAAATGCATTGGCGACGAAGTCGTGACCATCGCGCACGTCTTTCAGCGCAACGAACAGGTCGCCGGGCTGCAATGAGCGCGTATCGATCGACACGCCGTTGATCGCCCAGGTTCCGAGCGCCTGACCGCCTGAAGCTTTCTCGGCTTCTTCAGATGTCCACAGCGGGGAGTTCGACGGATCAGCCATGCGAGCCACCCACTTCGTCCAGCGCCGCACGCGCGACATCAAAGTCCGAGAACGGGATCGTGACGCCTTTCACGATCTGGCCGGTTTCATGTCCCTTGCCCGCGATCAGCAGAGCGTCGCCAGCCTTGAGGCGGCGAATACCCTCGTTGATGGCGGTCGCGCGATCGCCGATCTCGCTCGCATCCGGCGCACCATTGCGGATCGCAGCACGGATCTTCGCAGGCTCTTCCGAGCGCGGATTGTCGTCAGTGATGATGACTTCGTCGGCGAGGCGGCGAGCAACGTCGCCCATGATCGGCCGCTTGGTCGCGTCGCGATCACCGCCGCAGCCGAACACGACGATCAGCTTGCCGCGCACATGCGGGCGCGCAGCGCGCAGCAAGACGTTGAGACCGTCCGGCGTGTGGGCGTAGTCGACAAACACGTGCGCTTTCAAGGCAGTCTGGCCAACCAGTTCCAGGCGACCGTGCACGCCGGTCAGCGCTTCCACGCCATCGAGAACCTTGTTCACATCATCGCCCAGCGCCATCGCGATACCGGCTGCGCACAGCGCGTTGAGCGCCTGGAACTCGCCGATCAGCGGCAAATGAACCTTGCGCTCATTACCCGCGCTCGGTCCCTCGCCCCACTGGATGACGAGATCCTGACCCGTGCCGCGCGGCAGGGCTTCCGCGATGCGCAGGTCACGCCCGCGCCAGCCGACAGTGAAGGACTTGAGGCCAGCCTTGCGCGCCGCCGCCTCGAACACGTCGAGCTCCGGGCTGTCGGCGTTGATCACAGCCGGCGCGCCTTGCGGCAGCAGGTCGGTGAACAGCTTCAGCTTGGCATTGCGATAGTCGTTGAAGTCGAGGTGGTAATCGAGGTGATCCTGCGTGAGGTTCGTGAATGCGCCGGCCGCGAGCTTCACGCCGTGCAGGCGATACTGCGCGAGGCCGTGGCTGGAGGCTTCCATAGCGGCGTGCGTCACGCCTTCTTTAGCGAGCTTGTCGAGTGTCGCATGGATCGCCACTGGGTCCGGCGTCGTGTGACCGAGATCAAGCACGCCGGACGGGCCGATTGCACCGAGCGTTCCCATCGACGCCGCCTTGCGGCCCATATGCGTCCAGATCTGGCGCAGGAAGTCGACGGTCGAGCTTTTGCCGTTCGTGCCGGTCACAGCAGCAACCACAGCAGGCTGCGAGGTGTAGAACGCAGCAGCCGTAGCGGCGAGCGTCAGACGCGGCTCAGCCGTCTTCACGGCAGGCACGCTCCACTCGCCGGGGCGATCATCGGTAAGCACCGCGACAGCGCCAGCTTTCACCGCGCTGTCGATGTAATCGCGACCGTCGCCCGCAACACCCTTCAGCGCCGCGAACAGGAAGCCGGGCTTCACCTTGCGGCTGTCCGCGGTGATGCCAGTGATCTCTATAGAGGGAGCGCCCGCAACGAGCTGGTCGAGTTTCATGGCGTCGTCGCCTCCGATCCGCGCAGGCTCGCTGCTTCCGCCTTGGAAGCCACAAGCACTGGCCGCACGTCCAGAAGCGGCGCCGCACGCGCGATCACACGTCCTGCGATCGAGGCCGCCGTATAGGAGGCCGTGCGTTGGTCACCCGTTCTGGGCTGGGCCTCATCCAGTACGACAAGGACGACATATTGAGGGCGGGATGCTGGGAAAACGGCGGCGAACGAGGTGATATTCTTGTTGGGATCGTACCCATCCGGTCCAGGCTTTTCAGCCGTGCCTGTCTTGCCCGCAACTTCGTAGCCTTGCGCGTCGGCATTCTTGCCCGTGCCACGCGTCACCGTTTCGCGCAGCATGCCGAGCACAGCTTGCGCCGTCTCGGGCTTCATCACCTGCGTCTTTTCTACCCTGGCCGGATCAATCGGCTCGACGAAGGCGGGCGAGACATAGTTCCCGCCATTGCCGAACGCCGTGTAGGTCATCGCGAACGCCAGCGGGCTCACCGAAATGCCGTGGCCGTAGCTCACCGTCGCCATCGCCGTCTGGTCCCACTTCTCCGGTGTCAGGGGGGACGCCGTCTGCGGCCCCTCATGCGACTGGCCGCCGAGCAGGTGCAGGCTACGCAGGAAATTCTTCTGGCGATCAACGCCCGCGCGCTGTGCGATCAATGCCGCGCCCACGTTGGACGAGAAGGCCAGCACATCGCCGGCAGTCACCGACTTTGCATTGGGCAGCGGGTGCGGATCTTTCACCGTCGCGCCACCGATCTTCACCGGCGTCGAGACGTCGAAGCGATCCGTCAACGTGAGCGTGCCAGCATCCAGCGCCTCGGCAACCGTCAGCGGCTTGTAGATAGAACCGAGTTCGAAGCGCGCGTTGAGTGCGCGATTGAGCTTCACGGACGCATCTTCCGCGCCGCGACGGTTCGGATCGAGTGCCGGCCAGGAGGCAACCGCCCTCACCGCGCCGGTGTTGGCATCGACAACGATGCCCGCGCCGCCCTTCATGTCGAAGTCGGCGAAGGCGCGCTCAAGCTCTTCTTCGACAACGAACTGCACGCTGGCATCCAGCGTCAGCTGCAGCGGCTCGCCGCCAGCCTTGAGACGCTTGTCAAATGCCAGCTCCGAGCCTTCCAGCCCATCGCCGTCGATATTGGTGTAGCCGAGGAAGTGGCCGGCCAGCTTGCCGCGCGGATAAACGCGTCGCGCCTCTTCCACGAATTGCAGCCCTTCGACGCCAAGGCCGAAGACCGCATCCTTCTCTTCCTGGGTCAGGCCGCGCTGAACCCAGACGAATTTGCGTTTGCGATCGGAGAGCTGCGTCGTCAGGCCGATCAGATCGAGACGCGGCAGAACCTTCTTGAGTTCGCTGGCGACCTCACCCGCATCCCAGATCGCGCTGGGGTTCGCCGCGAGCGACCAGCCCGGCACAGTCGTCGCCAGCAGTTCGCCCTTGCGATCGACAATGTCCGCCCGGCGAACGGACGCGATCGCAGCAGGCCGCGCGCTCGCAGACACCAGATCCGGCCCGTTCATCGCCACATAGGCCGAGCGCCCGACGATGACGGTGAAGATCAGCGCCATCACGCCCGCAACCATGCGAGCGCGGCGCCGTCCCCAGACATCAACCTCAGGGCGTTCGAACAGCATCATTGCGCCGGCTTCACCCCCGCATCCTGGGCAGGCGCAGCTGCATCGGGTGTGACGGCAGGCAATGTCAGACGCTCTTCACCGAGCGTGCGCGACAGGGCTTCCGGCGCGACATACTGCCGAGGGGTCGCCTGCTCGAGACCAAGCTGCTGGCGCGCGATCGGCCCGATGCGGTCCGGGCGCGTGAGATAGGCCTCCTCGGCCTTCATCACGGCGATGTCCTTGCCGATCGACGTAGCCTCGGCCTTGAGCGTGTCGATCTCGCCTTGCGTTTCCTCGGCGCCAAGCTTGGCGCGGTACACCGCGACAGCCATCACCACGACGACGAACACGCCGATGATCGCGAGCTTCTTCATCAGCCAACTCCTTCAAGCTGCTTCAGCCCGGGCAGGCGGAACCCCTCGTCCGGAGGAGCATCCCATGCCGGCGCCTCAGTCCGCAGCGCCCAGCGCAAACGCGCCGAACGTGCCCGCGGATTTGCCTCGAGTTCGGCCTCGCCCGGCTCGATGGCCTTGCGCTGGAGAACCTCGAAGGTCGGCGTCTTGCCCTTGGGCGTTCCCGGCAGGTGCCGCGACGCGCCCGGCTCGTTGCCGGACCGCGCCCTTAGGAACAGCTTCACGATGCGATCTTCGATTGAATGGAAGGTTACGACGACCAGTCGGCCGCCAGGTTTCAGCACCTTCTCGGCTGCGGCCAGCGCACGCACCAGTTCGCCGCTTTCGTCGTTCACCCACATGCGCAGCGCCTGGAAAGAACGTGTGGCCGGGTGAGTCGGTTTGCCGCGCCGTCCGCCGAGCGAACGCTCGATGCAATCAGCGAGTTCCAGCGTGGTGGTGAAAGGCTGCTGCCGGCGACGGAACACAATGCCGCGCGCCACACGGCGGGCGCCAGGCTCTTCACCCAGAATATGGAAGATGTCGGCCAGCTCGCCCTCGGTGAGGTGGTTCACCGCATCGGCTGCGCTCGGCCCCCTCTTCTCCATGCGCATGTCCAGCGGACCATCGCGCATGAAGGAAAAGCCGCGCCCGGCTTCGTCGATCTGGAAGGACGAAACGCCAAGGTCCAGCATCACGCCGTCGACCTTGTCACCGCGTCCCGCAGCGTGGACGATGGCTTCAAGTTCACCGAAACGGCCCGGCGCGGGAACCAGCCGCGGGTCCTTGCCCGCATGCGCCCAGGCGCGCTCCATCGCCTCCGGATCACGGTCGATCCCGATCAGCGTGATGTTCGCCACCGCAAGCGCTGCGCGGGAATAGCCACCGCCGCCATAGGTGCCGTCCACCATGATCGCGCCATCGGTCGGCGCGAGGGCGTGGATCACCTCCTCGATGAGGACGGGAACGTGGCCCGACGGCGCGGGGGAATTGAGTTCAAGTTCGCTCATTCAGCAGCCGCCTGACCCTGCTTCTGCTGACCGGCGACACGGCGCGGCTTGGCTTTGAGAAGACCGAGGCTTTCGCGGGCCAGCGCACGCATCTCTTCGCGCATCGCCTCGAACGCCGACGGCTCCCAGATCTGGAAACGGTCGCCGAGGCCAACGAACATGGCCCGGTCGGTGACGCCCGCCTTCGCAAGCAGTTCTGCATCGAGCACGATACGCCCACCGTCGTCGAACTTCGCCGCCCTCGCCTCGCCCATGATGTAGGTCGCGAGCGCATACCGGCGCGGGTCCATCAGATCGAGGTCGGCCATGGAATCTTCGAAACCTTCCATCAGGCGCATCCCCGCGCCCTCGATGCAGGCCTTGTCCAGCGACGGCCACAGGTAGACGCTCTCCTCGCCGCTGAGTGATTTGCGGAAAGGTGCGGGAATGGAGACCCGCTTCTTTGCATCAACGCTGCTCTCGAAAGAGGAGAGAAACATACCCCTGATTGCCCGCTTGGCGCTCGCCCGGATGGGTCGGCGCACCCTGAAATTGTCCCGCCACGGAGCCCCTTCCGTGGAGTTTCAGGGGATACCATGGGAGAGCATGGGCTACAACGGGACGTTAGGCCCTCGTTAACCATTGAATCGTCCGCCAACGGAACAAACCGGGTAGATCGGTGAGCTATATCCGCTTGGGTGTGGATAAGTGGTTAGCGAGGTGTGAATCCTCTCGCAATTTGCCTCGCAAATGCGGCCATCGCGAGGTCGAGAACCTCGCGGGAAGCTGTCCACAGCTATTGGATGACAACTCGATCAGGCGGCCTGTAAGCCGGGTTCTGTCCCCCGCCTTGCGACGGATGGGCGACCATTCCTCTGGGACGGCCCTTGCGGACCGCCTCACGCGACCAACCCGGATGGAGCACGAAGGCGTGCCTGTCCTTTCGGACGTCCATCCCTATTCGGTCTTGCTCCAGGCGGGGCTTGCCTTGCCATCCCTGTCACCAGGGACGCGGTGGGCTCTTACCCCACCCTTTCACCCTTACCCAGGACAAGTCCCGGGCGGTTTGCTTTCTGTGGCGCTATCCCTCGGGTTACGCTTCCTTTCGGTTGCTTCCCCGGGCGGACGTTATCCGCCGCCTTGCCTACGTGGAGCCCGGACTTTCCTCCAGTAGTTACCTACCAGCGATCGCCCAGCCGCCTGATCGAGCCGGGTGCATAGCAGAGACTGATGGAAAGGGCGATTCCACCCGTTTCTGAGGCCAGAAGGCCGCACTTCAGCAATAACTGCGCTTGGTTATGGCCTGTTCAGGTTCGCATCAGTACAAGCAAACCCAACGATACCTGGAGGGTTTCTATGCGTCTGACTGCACTTCTCGGCCTTGCCATTCTGGCTGCTCCGGCGGCGCTCGCCGGCCCGACTGAAGGCGGCGCGCTCTACGACGCCAAATGCAAGATGTGCCACGCCACGGGCATGGCGAACGCCCCGCTGATCGAAAAGCTGGCGACGCTCGACAACGACAAGATCGTTGATGCGCTCAACAACCCGGTCCCGATGATGGCCGGCGTGGTTCCCGGCCTCAGCGACCAGGACAAGCGCGACATCGCCGTCTTCCTGACGAAGAAGACGATGCCTGCCAAAGGCGACCTTCCGGAAGTGAAGGCCGAATAGGCCCTCTCTCTTTCGAGCAGATATCTGAAACGGCGGGTCGCACGATCCGCCGTTTTTCATTTCGGCATCGCACCGCTCAACACAGGATGTGTTTGACGCGACACACGCGTCGCGTTCGCACGTCTCGATCCATTCTGCCGCAGTGACTTGGTAACCCTTCGACCTGAGCCTCGTCATGTTGGGTCAGCACGGGGAACACGGATGCTTCACTCACAACGCACAGCGATGGCCGAAGCCAGCTGCATCGCGACGCTTGCCGCCATCGGCATCACGACCCGCGCAACAACGCCGCCACGAATCACGCAAGGCCATATCGATCGCGAACTGCGCCTCTGGGTCAGCGATGGCTTCGCGCGGCAGAGCTGGAAGGAAGACGGCCAGATCTGGCAGGAAACGCGCGACCGTCTGGTGATGCGCGAAGACGAGATCATTCGCGTTGGCATCTTCAACGATACCCCGTCAGTCCGCGTAATCTCCATGGGCGACAAACGCCCCATGCTGCGCATCCGTCCCGGCGAAACCGCCAGCATCGATCTGTTTGTGGACTCACTCGAGCCCTTCGAGATTTCTGTCGTTGGCCAGCCGCCGCTGTCGCGCCCCGTGCGGGTGCGCCCGAGCCGGACGACTGCGGGCTGATCAGACCGCGCGCAGCGGATTGAACGACGAGATGAGCTCCCAAAGCCCGGTGTCGGCCTCCGGCGACGGTGCACCGATCATGTGCGATCGTGCGCTGACGGCCTGACGCAGATCGCTGAACGCCTGCTTCTCCCCTGCACTGAGATTGCGTGCGGCGACGAACTGCATGGCTTCGGGGAACGCGCGCTCCTCGATAGACTGCGACTCAAGCGTGATCATGCCGGAATGCCGGCGATCCCTGCGAAGCCGCTCAGCCAGACTCATCACCCCCGCAGCAGGCCCCTCAAGCGCCTGCAGAAATGCGCCCTCGTAGAACAGCAGCAGACCCGTGATGCCCGCACGCGCATTCGTTGATTTTGCTCTGAGATATATGCGGTCGAGTTCGTCCGCACGCAGCACGCCGACGGCAGTGCTCATATAGACCAGTCGATGCAAGGCTCCGGAAGGCATGGCCGACTCCGTTCTACCTGACGCGAGCATGAGGGATCAGAAGTGAACGGGGAATTAGCATTCGTGTCACATGGCCATTCCGCGACACCGTGTGTTGCGCACGCCACCGCTGTCGCAGGCCCAGATTTTTTCGCGGCTGTGTAAGTTCAGCTCTTCGAAAGGCGAACAAGATCCGCGACGGCATGCGCCAAAGTGATCGTGTCCGTGTCGCCTTCGCCGTTCACACGCTCGGGCCGCCAGCGACGCTGGAACGCGCGCAGGCAGGCCGCAGTCTCGTCGTTGAACACGCCGGTCACGTTGATCTTGTAGCCGATGTCGGCAAGATCCTGCTGCACGCCCTCGACCGTCATTCCCGCGTCCCCCGGCGCTGCGCCGTGCATCATCCACGGTTCGGGACGAACAGGCTGCGGCCACAGGCCGATGCCTGCTTCGGCGAGTTGCTTCCACGGGAAGCGTTCACCCGGATCTTCCTTGCGATCAGGCGCGATGTCGGAGTGCGCAACCACCCGATGCGGCGCGATCGGCCAGCGACCAAGAATGTCCCGGCACAGCGCGATCACGGCCGCGATCTGCACCTCCGGATAAGGCGGCAATCCAAAGTCATGCCCGCCATTCACGATCTCGATGCCGATCGAACGCGAGTTGAGATCCTCATCCCCCTGCCACCAGCTGCGCCCGGCCTGCCACGCGCGCTTGTCCTCGGCGACGAGCTGAAAGATGCGGCCATCCTCCTCGACCATGTAGTGCGCTGACACCTGCGGCTCCTGCGCATCCTGCATGCGCGCGAGCGCCGTCGGGCCGTCCGGCATGCCTGTGTAGTGCAGCACCAGCATGTCGAGCGGATGCAGGCGGTCGTTGAAGTTGGGACTTGGGGCCTGAATGATCTCGTACTTCATGGGCCGATCTTGTCCCCAACCGGAGCCTCTGGAAAGCGCCGGTTCGGGCGGACCATGATGACGCCAACACCCGCCAGCGCCACCGCCGAGCCGATGATCAACTTGGCCGTCAGCGGCTCGCCCAGCAACAGAATACCCAGAACCACGCCCCAGATCGGCGTCATCAGGGTGAGCGGCGAGATCAGCGTCACATCGTACTTCTTGATCATCCGATAGAACGTGCCATGCCCGAAGATGGACACCGCCAGCACCGCGAATGCTGTCGACAGATAGATCAGCGGATCACCGGACAGCACAGCCTCTGCCTGCCCCGTTTCCATGCCGAACGACATGGTCATCAGCGGGATAACCGAGAACGTTCCCACCCACGCCTGCAGCTTCATCGCAGACATCGGCTCGATCCGCTTCATCAGCACGCTGGCTGCCGACGACGACACGGCGGCCAGCACGAGGAAGATCATCCCGAGTGTAAGGGTGAATTTCTCCGGGTCGATCGCGATGATCATCACGCCGGCAAAGCTCATGACGATGCCCGCTACACGTCGCCAGCCGATCTGCTCGCCGAGGAACATCACCGAGAAAATCGTCGTGATCGGCACGCCCAGCTGACCGATGACGGCCGCCGCGCTCGCCGATGCATTCGCGAGCCCCAGAAACAGCAAGCCGAACTGCACCGCGCCCATGCCCATGCCGATCAGGAACATCAGCCCGATCTGCCGCGGCGCCGGAAACAGGAAGGGCGCAAGCACCAATCCGACCAGCCCCAGGCGCACGCCCGCAAAGAAGATCGGCGGCACATCTGCCACCGTTACGGTCCAGCGCGTGATGACGAGGTTGAGAGCCCAGACCAGGCAGACAACAAACAGAAGGCCAAAGTCCGCGGGTTTCATCCCCGGTTCCTGATCAGGTGGAAGGCTGGTGCGAATCTGCCCCGGTCAAAGACCTTTCGCTCCGCAGAACGGCGCGCACAAGACCCCAAAAGGAGGGCAAGCGTCCCGTGAACAAAAAGCTAGATCTCGATGATCCAGCCATCAGCCGTGCGGCGAGCTTCCAGCGTCGCGGAAGCGTCAGTCCCGGCTTGCTTCGCCTGCTTGCGGCGCGGGCGCGCGAACGTGAGGAACACAGCCGCGATCGCCAGCATAAGGCCGATAAATGTCGTCGCGACCAGCGCGGCAAAGGCGGCTACCAGCAGGAACAGGCCAAACCCGGCCTTGGCAAGGAACCCGCCGAACGACTTCAGCGCCAGATGCAGGCGCGAGGAAAAATCGTTTTGGCCAAGGGTTTCGGTCATGGGCTGACTCCTAGCCCTTGAAGGTGCGCCCGCGGACCCGAAAGTCAATCGGCTCGCGTGAGAAATCCCCGTTCTGCACGGATACGCGCATACGCCGTCGTGATCGCTGCCGACTTCTCGTGCGCTACCGGTTCATATTCGCGCGGGGCCGATTTGACCCCCACCGCGGTATCCGGGTGATTTTCAAGCATAAGGCGGCGATAGGCGGCGCGAACATCTTCAAACGTGGCGGTGTGGACAAGACCCAACACCAGGTAGGGATCATCTGTGTCCGGTCCGAGATGGCTCGCCTTGATCCGGCGGAACTGGTCTTCGTTAAAGCCGAACAGGTCCGAGACGCTCTTCAGATAGTCGACTTCTTCGCCGGTAATCACGCCATCGGCGGCGGCGATCTGGAACAGCCCATCCAGCACGCCTTCCAGCAAGCACGGCCTGTTGCTGTAGCGGCGCGCGATCCGGCGCGCATAGTTCTCGTAGCCGATCACAGTCTGTCGCGCGATGTTGAACACGCGCCTTATTGCGGCCTCATCTCCCGGCGCGGATCGGAACACGCGCGAGAAAGCGGCGACCTCGTCGATGGTCACAAGCCCATCGGCCTTGGCGAGTTTTGCGCCAAGACCAACAATCGCTGCGGTGAACTCAAGATCGTTCGGGTCCGGACCGCATAGCGCCGGGCCGACTACATCCGTGTCCGACGCCGCGTCTTCCTCAAAGGCGCGCCGGGCGAGGGACGACAATTGCGACCAGATACTCATTAAGCCGCTGTATGTACCGATGCGGCCGTCATACGCAATCGGGGGCGCAATCGGGGTGCGTCGAAACCGATCGCAGTTGGAGGGTTGGATTCACCATCCAGCTCCCCAAATAACCGTCGTGATCGGAACCACGCGCGTTCTGAAGAGTATTTTCCCGGCAGTCGCGAAAGCGACACCGACACAGGTTCTGACCCGGCGATCTAGTCCCCCCACGTCCCCCCGCCGGGAAAGGAAGCGCCGCCGCCGCCCTCACGGGCTGGCGGCGGTTGCATTTTGGGAATCTGCCAGGTTGCGACCCCGAGTTTGGCGACCCGGGGTTCGATAACTAGGACTTCGACCAGGGGTTCGTCGAACCGATGTGACGCATAAGGGCGTCAGCACCCATCACCTTGCCGGTCGGCGCAGCAGCGTTGACCTTCATGACGTCACCACGCGCAGCGCCCTGCTCGCGCGGCTGGCCCTTGCGATGACCTTGCTTCTGCCCACGGTTCTGACCATTGGGCTTCTGACCATTGTTGGTGTTCTGACGCTCGCCATTGCGCTGACCGTCACGCTGCTGGCCTTCACGGGCCTGACCTTCGCGTGCCTGACCTTCGCGACCTTGGCCCTGACGGTTCTGACCGCCCTGACCGCCGCCATTGCCGCGACCGCCACGACGACGGCCCGAACGGCCCTCGCCTTGAGCGCCCTCGGCACGCGGCTCGTGCTGGCGATGCTCGCCCGAACGCTCACCCTGACGCTGATCGCGGCGTTGATCGTCACGGCGCGGTTGCTGCTGGCGACGCGGTTGCGGCGCGCCGCGCGACTCGGCGCGAGCGCCGCCACGGCTGCGTTTCTCGTCATCGTTGGCATTGGCCGAAAGCTGGGCCAGCGCCGCATCATTACGGCGATCGGTGCTCGGGATTTTCTGGCGCGTTGTGCGCTCGATATCCCGCAGCAGCTGACGTTCGTCCTCGGCGCAGAACGCCACGGCCGAACCATCCTTGCCCGCACGCGCCGTACGGCCGATGCGGTGGACATACTGCTCAGGCACATCCGGCAGCTCGTACTGCACAACGTGAGACACCGACGAAATGTCGATCCCGCGCGCCGCAATATCGGTGGCGACCAACGCCCGGACCTTGCCGGCCTTGAATTCGGCCAGCGCACGCTCGCGCTGGGCCTGGCTCTTGTTGCCGTGGATCGCGACAGCAGGAACACCACCGCCTTCCAGAATACGGGCAACCTTGTCAGCGCCGCGCTTCGTACGGGTGAACACCAGCACGCGCGAGAATTCCGGGTTGGCGAACAGTTCCGTCAGCAGGCCACGCTTGCGACCGGCCTCGACGAAGACAACCTGCTGGTTGATACGCTCGACAGTGGTCGACGGCGGGGCCACCGACACCTTCAGCGGGTCCGGGTTCAGCAGGTCATTCGCCAGCTTCTCGATGTCCGTCGGCATGGTGGCCGAGAAGAACAGGTTCTGACGCTTCTTCGGCAGATGCTTCACGATCTGGCGGATCGGCACGATGAAGCCCATGTCCAGCATCTGGTCGGCTTCATCCAGCACGAAGATTTCGAGCTGCGAGAGATCGGCATCGTCTTCGCCAAGGTGGTCGAGCAGGCGGCCGGGAGCAGCAACGATAATATCGACGCCGCGCGCCAGCGCCTGGCGCTGCGGACCATGGCCGACGCCGCCGAAGATCGTGGCGACGCTGAAGCCCATCTGCGAGCCGTAAGCCTTGAAGTTGTCTGCAATCTGCGTCGCCAGTTCGCGCGTCGGCGACAGCACGAGCGCGCGGCAGCCATAGCGCGGCGCGGCCTTCCGGTTGGCGGCGAGGCGGTGAAGGATCGGCAGCGCGAAGGCAGCCGTCTTGCCGGTGCCGGTCTGCGCGATGCCGAGCAGGTCGCGGCCTTCCATCACGCCCGGAATGGCGGCGAGCTGGATCGGGGTGGGTTGAGTGTAGCCCTTCTGGGTCAGCGCCGCGAGAATCGACGGGTTGAGCCCAAGGTCTTTGAATTGCGTCACGAGGGAGGTTTCTTTCGTGTGCGCGAACGTGCGGACGCTCGTTTGCTACGAGTCCGCCGGAGGCGCTGTCTTTATGGGACGGCCCGGCGTGCGCGGGCGATCATGCGATCGTTTCAGGGCGCTCAACGGGCCGGGTCCTGTTCTCAGGACCCTCACGCAGCCGGAGCGCCGATAGCGTTCTCCGATACATACGGGTGTGAACGCGAGGGCCATATCGCGGTCAAAACCCCTAAAGTCAAGCTAACGGCGCTGCAAAAAGCGGATTGGCCGCAGCAATCAGCCGCCCAGGATGAGCACGCCGACCAGCAGGGCGATCTCGATACGGACCCACGAAAGGTCCAACCGCCGAAGCGTATTTACCACGGCTTCTGCCATGTTCACTCCGCCTGCCGGCCCCGATAACCAGCATCACGGGCGACGGTAGGTGAGCGTCAGGAGGCCGCAACACAACGCATCCCCAACGCGAATGCTGGGGCGCGAAACAACCCTGCGGTGTTGTTTCGGAACGCGGACTGGTCCACAGCCCTCGCTCCATGAGCGCGATCAACGGCAAACGGATCATCATCATCGGCGCAGGCCCTGCCGGCCTCGCAGCCGCCGAAGTGCTGGCCGAAGCTGGCGCGTCCGTCACGATCCACGACCGCATGCCGAATCCGGCCCGCAAATTCCTGCTAGCCGGCCGTGGCGGCCTCAACCTCACCCACTCCGAACCCATCGAAGACTTCCTCGCGCGCTATGGCGAAGCCCGCGCCCACCTCGAACCCGCGATCAACGCGTTCACGCCAGCGCACCTCCGCGCCTGGTGCGAAGGCCTCGGCATCGAGACGTTCGTCGGCTCCAGCGGCCGCGTCTTCCCGAAGCAGATGAAAGCCTCGCCCCTCCTCCGCGCCTGGCTGACCCGACTGTCGGATCACGGCGTACAACTCGTGACGCGCTCGCGCTGGACGGGTTGGCTCAACGAAGCGCTGATGTTCGAAACACCCGACGGCTTGCGCAACGAGAAAGCCGATGCCGCTGTCTTCGCTCTCGGCGGCGCAAGCTGGCCGCGCCTCGGCTCGGACGGCTCATGGGCCGACATGTTCTCGCAGCGCGGCGCAACCGTGACAAAGCTGCGTCCCTCGAACAGCGGCTTCCGCACGAACTGGTCAGACATCCACCGCGAGAAATTCGCCGGTCAACCGGTGAAGCCCGCGCGCTTCTCGCACAACGGCATCGAAGCCGCGGGCGAAGCGATCATCACCGACACAGGCATCGAAGGCGGAGCAATCTACGCGCTTTCTTCCGCGTTACGCGAAAGCATCATGACGAATGGTTCCGCCGATCTTGCCATCGACCTCAGCCCGAACTTCACCGAGGGCGAACTCGCCAGAAAGCTCGCATCGGCCCCAGCAGGCGCCTCCACCGCCAATCGTCTGCGCCGCGCCAACATCACGCCTGTCGCCGCCAGCCTGCTGCGCGAACGCCAGGGTGGCCCCGGCCTGCCCGCGTCACCCGCAGAACTCGCCGCCATCATCAAGACCTGCACAATCCAGCTTACTGGCGTCGCCCCGATCGAGCGCGCCATCTCGACAGCCGGCGGCATCAGCTGGGACAGCCTCAACCCCGACTACTCGCTGAAGTCAGACCCACAGACCTTCGTCGCCGGCGAAATGCTCGACTGGGAAGCGCCAACAGGCGGCTACCTCCTACAGGCCTGTTTCGCGACAGGGCGAGCCGCAGCGCAGGGCGTTATTGCGCGCATGAAGTAGGGTGCATCTTGATGCACCGTGACTGAGCGCTGGCGCATCAAGGTGCGCCCTACTTCTCCACGTTGCGACTCTTAGAAAGCGCCCGCAACCGTCAGCGTAACCGTCGCGCCATTGGTCGAATCGCGGTCTTCGGTCGACGAGAACGCACCCGGCGGAATGCGGTTCGGCGTGAAGAAGCGGCGATCCACCTCGCGCTCCTGGTTGAAGATATTCTCCGCCGTCACACGCACCAGCGCACCGCCAAGAAATGCCGTCGTCTCGACAAACAGGTCGAGATCGCCCTCACCCGGATCGGCAATCTCGATCCGCTCATGACGATACTCCGGTATCGCGCCGGAGCTGGCGTAGTCGCCACCCCAGGCAAACTTCATCGAGGGCACATCCTGACGGAAATCGATCGACCAGTCGTATTCCTGCTGCTTCGAGATACGCCGCTTCTCGCCCGTGAGCGGATCAACCACTTCGCTGTCCTGCGCGCCGACATTCAGCTTCAGAATGCCGTTCGCAATCCCGACCGCATCGAGCGGCAGCGTCGCCTCAACACGACCGCCCCAGCGTGTGCCGTCACCCACATTGCCCACCGCCGTGCGATAGCAGGCGGCCGGCGTCGGCACAGTCGTCACACACGCAGCCGGCGTTGTGAGACGCGCTGCAATAAAGTCCTGCGTATCCTGAATGTCGTCATAGAAGCCCGTAATCGAAATCGAGCCACGCTCGCCGATCTGGCGCTTCCATTGCGCGCTGGCTTTCCACGCACGCTCCGGTTCGAGATCCGGGTTGCCAATGTTGGCGGTCGTGCTGATCGAATCGAGGCCCGTCGCAAAGTCTGCAAAATCGAGCTGAGAGACATCGCGCGCCAACGACAGGCGCACCTGATCCTCTTTGCCCGGCACCCACGTCGCCACCACACGCGGCTTGGCGTAAGTGAAATCGCGTTCCTGGTTGGCGTCACCCGTCTGCGAGATGGTCGATACTTCGTAGTTGATCGCGCCCTCAAGCGTCAGCTGCGGGCTCACACGCCACACATCCGTCACCGACGCCTCGACGCGCTCTTCCTCAACCTTGGTCGACGCGATCGGCACGGCAACCACCGTGAACGGCCCGCCGATCGGGCCAAGCTGACGCTGGCGATCCACTTCGCGATAGTTGTACGCGCCCTCAAGACCGAACTCGAGCGTATGTTCCTGCACCGGCTTGGTCGTCCACACGCCGCGCAGCACATGCTCGCCCGCATTGTTGTCGGACGTATCGCGTGCCTGCCCGAACGGCGATCCCAGCACAGCCTGCGTCAGCAACTGCTGCGGCCGCCAGTTCACCGTGCGATTCACCGCGATCAGCTTGACCGCATTCTCGGGCGAGAACTTGTGTTCCCAGTCACCGCCGGCATCGACATACCAGATGTCCTTTTCCTCGTAGTCGAGGGAAATGTCGCCCACCTTCGTTCCGCTCGGCAGGTGAACCGCCGCCGCCGCATTGTTCGAAAACAGGCGCGGCAGGATACGGAAGTTGGCGTTGATCGTGTCGCGCGCCGTCGGCGTCCAGTTGCCCGCACCAACAATCAGCAGCTCGCCGACCTGCTGCTGGTAGTGTTCCGACTGCGTTGACGTCGTAACACCCAGCGCATTGGCAGATACAACATCCACCTCCTCCCGCTCGCCCAGATTCGTGCCCTGCACTGCGAGACGGAAGCCAAAATTGTCTGTCTTCCACGCGCGCGTGCCACCGATCTGCACGCCGACACGACCCTGCTCGTACCAGCGCGTTGTCGCCGCCCACGTCGTCGAAACCTTCAGCTCGCTCGCCGTCTTCAGTACGACGTTCGCAAGCTCGGTATGTCCGCGCACATCGATATCGCCCGCAGCCGACGCGCGGATCAACTCAACACGCAGCACATCACGTGCAGAGATACGGCCAAGCTCGTCGCTCAGCGAATCCTTCGAACTCGTGCGCCGCCCATCGATCAGAACGTTGCCTGCCGTCGCACCGAAGCCGCGCAGGTCTTCACCTTCGTCGATCCGGAATCCGGGAAGCTGACGCACCATGTCGAGCGCGGTCACCGGCGCAAAGCGCGCGAAAAATGCCGGCTCAAATGCCTGAACGCCTTCGGGAGAACTTGCGGTTGTCGCGGGAACTTGCTGAGCCTGCTGCGCAAACGCCGCTTCGGACAGCGCGAGCACGCTGACGGCCGAAACGGCCATCTTCTTCCAGTTCCTCACGATGTCCCCTCCTAGTAACCCGTCGTAAGCCCATAGGGCTCCGCGGGCGTTTCTTATTTGTGAATCCCGGGTCTCATCATGCACCGATTCAACCGGAATTCGCTGCAATCAAGCGCAGCGCCGGCGACTTGTCGATTGAAAACCATGGGAAACCCTGAGGCGTAGCAACGCATCCCAAAATGGCTCTATCAGTAGTTGAGGATCGGCCTCAGCCAACGCTCGGCCGTCGCAAGGTCCCACCCCTTGCGGCGCGCATAGTCCTCGACCTGATCCTTCTCGATCCGGCCAACGGCAAAATACACAGCGTCAGGATGCGAGAAGTACATGCCCGAAACCGAAGCCGGTGGGTTCATCGCAAAGCTCGACGTCAGTTCAATGCCCGCCTTTGCCGTAGCGTCGAGCAAATCAAACAACGTCTTCTTCTCGGTGTGATCAGGTTGAGACGGATAACCCGGCGCCGGACGGATGCCGCGATACTTCTCCGCTATCAGATCTTCATTCGAAAGACCTTCGCTGGCCGCATAGCCCCACAACTCGCGCCGCACCTGCTCATGCAGATACTCGGCAAACGCCTCGGCGAAGCGATCTGCAAGCGCCTTCACGATGATCGATGAATAATCATCGCCCTTGTCGACGAACTCCTTGGCCTTCGCCAGCTCGCCATGCCCCGCCGTCACGGCAAAGCCGCCGACATAGTCCGGTGCTTTCGGCGCCACAAAGTCAGAGATTGCGAACTGACCCTTGTCGTTCGTCTTCTCCATCTGCTGGCGCAGCATGTGGAAGCGACCGATCTCGGTATCGCGCTTTTCGTCCTGCCAGAGGACAACGTCGTCACCCTCCTGGTTAGCCGGCCAGAAGCCCACCACACCCTTCGCCTGAATCCACTGTTCACCGATCATGCGCTGCAGGATCGATTGCGTATCCTTCCACAGCGACTGAGCCGCCTCGCCGACAACATCGTCCTCGAGGATCATCGGATAGCGCCCGATCAGATCCCAGCTCGCGAAATACGGCGTCCAGTCGATATAGCGCGCCAGCGTCGCCAGATCCGCCTCGATTAAGCGCGTCCCCAGGAAGGACGGCTTCGGCGGCACGTAACCGTTCCAATCAATCTTCGGCGCCATCGCGCGCGCGGTGGCTATATCGACGCGCGCCTTCGCCTGCCCGCCCGAACGCGACGAGCGGATCTGCGCGTACTTGGATTTCATCTCCGACCAGAAGCGGTCACGGCTATCATCGCCGATCAGCTGGCTCACCACGCCCACAGCGCGGCTGGCATCCAGCACGTGCACCACCGGCGCCTTGGTCAGCATCGGCTCGATCTTGATCGCCGTATGCGCCGGGCTGGTCGTCGCCCCGCCGATCAGCAGCGGCTTCTTGATGCCCAGCCGCTCCATCTCACTCGCGAAGTACACCATCTCGTCCAGCGACGGTGTGATCAGGCCCGACAGCCCGATCATGTCCGCGTTTTCCTTCTGCGCGACTTCCAGAATTTTCTCGGCCGGCACCATCACGCCAAGGTCGATCACCTTGTAGCCGTTGCACTGCAGGACCACGCCGACAATGTTCTTGCCGATGTCGTGCACATCGCCCTTCACCGTCGCCATCACGACGACGCCGTTGGACTTGTCAGCCATGCCCGTGCGCCGCTTTTCCTCTTCCATGAACGGCATAAGGTGCGCGACCGCAGCCTTCATCACGCGCGCCGACTTCACCACCTGCGGCAGGAACATTTTGCCCGACCCGAACAGGTCGCCAACGATGTTCATGCCATCCATCAGCGGACCTTCGATGACATGCAGAGGCCGCTCGACCGAAAGCCGCGCCTCTTCCGTATCCTCGACGATGAACTCGGTGATGCCATTGACCAGCGCATGCGCAAGGCGATCCTTCACCGGCTTCTGCCGCCAGCTAAGATCGATCTTCTTCTCGACGCCTTTCTGTCCGCGGAACTTTTCCGCAATCTCCAGCAGGCGATCCGTCGAATCCTCGCGGCGATTGAGGATCACATCCTCGACGCGCTCACGCAGCTCCGGATCAATGTTGTCGTAGATATCCAGCTGCCCCGCATTGACGATCGCCATGTCGAACCCAAGCGGGATCGCGTGATACAGGAACACCGAGTGCATCGCCCGCCGCACCGGCTCGTTGCCCCGGAACGAGAACGACACGTTCGACAATCCGCCCGAGGTCCGCGCATACGGCAGGTTCTGCTTGATCAGCTTCACACCCTCGAAGAAATCGAGCGCGTAATTGTTATGCTCCTCGATCCCCGTCGCCACAGCGAACACGTTGGGATCGAAGATGATGTCTTCCGGCGGAAAGCCATTCGCCACCAGCAGCTCATAGGCGCGCTTGCAGATCTCGTACTTGCGTGCAGCCGTATCCGCCTGCCCCGCCTCATCGAACGCCATGACGACCACAGCCGCGCCATAGCTCATCACGATGCGGGCCTGCTCAAGGAACTTCGCCTCGCCCTCCTTCATCGAGATCGAGTTGACGATCGCCTTGCCCTGAACGTTCTTCAGTCCTTCCTCGATCACGTCCCACTTGGAACTGTCGATCATGATCGGAACCTTGGCGATATCAGGCTCGGCCGCGATCAGGCGCAGGTAAGTCCGCATCGCCGCCTTCGCGTCGAGCAGGCCCTCGTCCATGTTGATATCGATGATCTGCGCGCCGTTCTGCACCTGCTGGCGCGCGACCTCGACCGCCTCGGCATACTTGCCGTCAACGATCAGCTTCTTGAACGCCGCCGATCCGGTGACGTTCGTACGCTCGCCGATGTTGATGAAATTCGCAGAAGCCTGGGTCATACGTACAACGCTGTCAGAAACTATCGCTTCGCCGGAACGGCGGCAGTCACTTCGATCTCGACCAGCATGCCGGGCCGCACAAGCCCCGCCACCGCCACAGTCGACCGCACCGGACGATTTGGCTGTGCATCGCTGCCATAGTGGCGGCTATACGCGCGCATCATGCCCTCGAAATCCATCGCGCCTCCCGCAGTCGGCGCAACCAGATAGACCGTCATCGCGACAACATCAGCCTCGCTCGCGCCCGCATCCTTCAACGCCGCCGCGATCTTCGCGAACACGCTCTCCGATTGCGCTTCCGTATCTCCATAAGCTCCCGAAGCGTTCGTATCAGGCACAACCCCCGGCAACCGGATCGTCGCATAACCGGGCGGAATGATAATGTGCTTGGAATAGAAAGCCGTCGGCGACGCATACGCCCGCTCGATCGCTACGGGTGGCCCGCCAACAACGCGCGTCTCGTTGGAAATCACGCAACCACCAAGCCCAAGCGCCAACAGCGCCACACTCGCTCGCATCATTCTGCCGCCCTCGGTCTGATCATCATGGAACTTGGCCATCGTGCCCCTTCTCGGAGCCCGGACAGTCCGCTCAACTCAACTCAAATGGCTCCAGCCCAGCAAGCCGCAGCGCCTTTTGGCGTTCCGCAGGCTGGCGCGGCTTGATGCCCTTCACGGACTCCGCAACATGGCGAATGTGATCCGGCGTCGTGCCACAGCAGCCGCCGAGAATGTTCACCAGCCCTTCCTTCGCCCACTGTTCGACAGCGTGCGCCGTCTCGTGCGGCTGCTCGTCATACTGGCCCATCTCGTTGGGCAGACCCGCATTCGGATAAGCCGCCACCAGCGTATCTGCCACTCGCGCCATCTCGGCGATGAACGGCCGCATCAGGTCCGCGCCCAGCGCACAATTGAAACCCACCGCAAACGGCTTGGCATGCTTCACCGAATTCCAGAACGCCTCGGCCGTCTGCCCCGACAGCGTGCGGCCCGAGCGATCCGTGATCGTGCCCGAAATCCAGATCGGCAGCTTCTCCTGCCCCTCAGCTTCCAGATCCATGATCGCCTTGATCGCCGCCTTGCAGTTCAGCGTGTCGGTGATCGTCTCGATCAGATAGAGATCGACCCCGCCCTCGTTCAGCGCTTTCACCTGGTCGCGATAGGCGCGGTACACTTCATCGAAGTCCACCAGCCGCGCGCCCGGATCGTTCACGTCCGAAGACATGGACAGCATCTTGTTCAACGGCCCGATCGACCCCGCCAGATAGCGCGGCTTGTTCGGCTCTTTCGCGTTGAACTCATCCGCCACCTTCCGGCCGATGCGGGCGCCCTCGTAATTGATGTCCCACACCGCCTTTGCGTCGAGCTTGTAGTCGTCCTGCGCAATCGTCGTCGCGGAGAACGTGTTCGTCTCCGAAATATCGGCGCCGGCTTCGAAATACGTTGTGTGCAGCTTCTCGACGAGATCCGGCCGCGTCAGACACAGGATGTCGTTGTTGCCCTTCATCTGGCCGACATGATCCTTGAACCGCTCGCCGCGATAATCGGCTTCCTGCAGGCCCATCTTCTGGAACATCACGCCCCACGATCCATCAAGGATCAGGATACGCTCTTTCGCCGTCGCCTTCAGCTTCGCGATGCGTTCTTGACGGTTCATGACTGAACCCCTTTCGCCTGAACTTCAGGTTTGATCCCCAGCAGACGGCATGTCGACAGCGACAGCCCCGCACGGTTCATCGTGTAGAAATGGAAATGGTCGACGCCCTGCTCGGCCAACCGGCTGCACAGCTCCGCCGCCACATGCGCCGTCACGAGGTCGCGCGTCTCCGCATCGTTATCCAGCCCTTCATACAGGCTCGCAATCCGCGCCGGGATCGCCGTGCCGCACAGATCGGCCATCCGCTTCAGCCCCTTGAAGTTGGACTGCAGCATGATGCCCGGCACGATCGGCTGCGTAATGCCCGCATCGCGCGCCGCGTCGAGGAATTTGAAGTACACGTCGGGATAGAAGAAGAACTGCGTGATCGCCCGCGTCGCGCCCGCATCGAACTTGCGCTTCAGGTTCTCCACTTCCGATTTCAGCGACGTCGCATCGGGATGCACTTCCGGATAGCACCCAACCGAAATGTCAAAGTCCGCAATCTTCCGCGCGCCCGTGATGAGGTCGTTCGCATACGCATAGCCGCCCGGATGCGGCGCATACTTCGTGCCGATGCCCGCCGTCGGATCGCCGCGCAGCGCTACAATGCGCTTCACGCCAGCATCCCAATAGTCCTGCAGAACCTGATCGATCTCCGGCTTCGTCGCCGCCACGCAGGTGATATGCCCCGCCGGCTTCAGCGACGTCTCCGCCGCCATTTTCCGCACAATGTCATGCGTACGCTCGCGCGTGGAGCCGCCCGCGCCATACGTCACCGAGACATAAGACGGATTCAGCGGCTCAAGACGGCGCACCGAATCCCAGAGCTTCTGCTCCATCTCCGGCGTCTTGGGCGGGAAGAACTCGAATGATACTTTTGGCGCACTCATGCGGCCGACCTTTTCGTAGAATTCTGGCACTCAGCCGACCAAACCGTGACAGCGATCCCCTTGTCGCCATCGGGTGACCGGAACGTCTTCGCCGACTTCACCGCGAGCCCCGCCTTCTCGCCCCAGCGCTCGAGATCCTCTTCGCTGACGCCGAGATGGCGATGCGCATGATCCATCCGCAAGTGCTCAAGCGTGTGCGGCGCAAAGTCGACCACCACCAGCTTGCCGCCCGGCTTCAGCACGCGCGCCGCTTCATTCAGCGCCCGCGCCGGATCATCAAGGAAGTGCAGCACCTGATGGATGATCACCAGGCTCGCGCAATCGTCTGGATACGGCGCCGCCGTCGCATCGCCATGGCGCACCGACGCATTGCCCACGCCGGCTTCCTGCAACTTGGAGCGGGCCACGGTCAACATCTGGTGCGAGAGGTCGATGCCCTCCACACGCCGCGCCTTCGCCGCGAACAGCGCGAGCATCCGCCCCGTGCCGGTCCCGAAATCGACCACCAGATCAAACGGACCAGCGCCCGCCGCCGCCAACACAGCTTTCTCGATGTCGGCTTCCGAATAATGCAGCGCCCGCAATTTATCCCAGTCGTCCGCCACGCGGGAGAAGTACTCGTCCGCCGCCCCCGCCCGCTCGGCTTTCACTTCGCCCAGCCGCACCCGGTCGCGGCGAATGTCTGCATCTTCCGGGTCTATCGCCGCATTCAGCGTATCCACCAGCGCCCGCGCCCGGCCTTCAACCGGCAGGCGATAGAAAACCCAAGCCCCTTCCGGCAGCCGCTCGACCAAACCTGCCCCGGTCAGGAACTTCAAATGTCTCGACAGGCGGGGCTGGCTCTGATTGAGCACTTGGGCAAGTTCGCCCACAGATAGTTCGCCATGGGCCAGAAGCGCGAGAATCCTGGCTCGCGTTACCTCACCGGCGGCGCGAAGCTGCTGGACCAGAACGGACAGCGCTGCAGATTCCATATAAACGTATAAGCATATCGTTATATGATTTTCAAGGTGCACGGGAGACACACCCTGGTCGCGGAAAATCCCCGGTTTACGTTTTCAGGGTTATCCAAAGTCAACAGCCGTTGACCTAGGCGTAAGCCATCCACATATCGAGCCCCGACACGCTGAGAGCGCTCCAACGATGACCATTAGATCAGTTTCACTGACGGGCGCTGCCTCAGTCCTGGCAGCCTTGTCACTCTCGGGTTGCCTCACCGCGGGGCCGAACCCGGAAGATCCGTACGAAGACTTCAACCGGCAGATGTTCGCCTTCAACGATGGCCTCGACCGCGCCGTGCTTGAGCCCGTCGCAAAGGGCTATCGCGCCGTCACCAACGAGCCGATCCGTGAAGGCGTCGGCAATTTCGGCGACAACCTCAACGAGCCGCTGACCTTTGTGAACCACGTCCTGCAGGGCCAGATCCCGGACGCCGGAGCCACGTTCGGCCGCTTCGTCATCAACACAACGGTCGGCATCGGCGGCATCTTCGACCCCGCCTCCGCCATGGGCATGCAGCGCACGAAGGAAGACTTCGGCCAGACGCTCGGCAAGTGGGGCGTGCAAGGCGGCCCCTACATCGTCCTGCCCTTCCTCGGCCCGACCAACCCGCGCGACATCTTCGGCATGGGCGGCGACGTGGCGCTCAACCCGCTGAACTATCCGGAATTCGAAAGCGACGACGAAATTCGGATGGGCATCGGGGTACTGGGCGGCATCAACGGACGCGCCGGCGCGATCGAGGCAATCAACGAAGTCCGCAACCAGATCGACCCCTATACGACAGTCAGGCGTTTCTATGACCGGACAAGGGCTCAGGACATTGCAAACGCGCCTATTCAACCGAATGAAACCGAAAAACTGCCCGAAAGCGAACTAGACTTCTGATCGGGATTAGAACGTGGAGGCTTCAATGAAAATATTCAGAAAGCTGGGCATGCGCTCCCTCGCTGCCGCCGTAGTCCTTGCCGCGACCGCCGCTCCGGCCTTCGCCGACAAGCAATCGGAAGCTTACGTGCAAGCGAACGCAAACACCGTGCTCAAGGTGCTTGCCGACAAGTCGCTGACCGACGCGCAACGCGAGTCGAAATTCTCCGACTACATGAACAAGTTCGCGCACATGCCGACGATCGCGCGCCGCGTGCTCGGCGTGAACGCCCGCTCGATCAGCCAGGCGGATTTCGACAAGTACTACAAGACCTTCGAAGTCTACGCGATGGAGACCTACGAGGTTCACTTCGACCAGTTCCGCGGCGAAGCGCTGCGCGTGACCGGCTCGAAGGACGAGGACGATCGCCGTTCCACCGTGGCGACGCTGATCAAGAGCTCGCAGACCGGCAAGGACACCAAGGTCTTCTGGGACGTCCTGAAAAGCCAGGACGGTCAGTCCTACCGCGTGCGTGATGTGGGTATCGACCTCGGCGGCTCCGTCCTCTGGCTCGCCCAGGAACAGCAGGCCCAGTTCGAGAGCTACCTCAACCGTAATGGCGGCAGCATCGACAAGCTGATCGGACGGATCAACGTCCTGCTGGCCGACATGGAAGCCCGCAAGAAGGATGGCCGTGGCTCGGCGTTCAAACAGAACGGCTGATCCATCCACACCTATCGGCGATAGATAACCAATTCCTCATCGCTCCAACTGCGTTGGATACTCGACGGTTTCCAATCGCTGGTGTAGCTAGACACTATCTGGCTGGAGGCGAACTCACGGCCGCAAGGGAGCTACCACTATGATCCGTAAACTTGTCGCGGCCGCAGCCTTCGCAATGGCCCTCTCGCCTGTCGCCCTCGCGCAGGACGCCCCCAAATTCTCGACCAAGACCTCGACCATCGGTCAGCTCCTGGACAACGCCGAAGCCAAAGCCGTCTTCGCGAAAGTGATGCCGGAAGTCGCTGCTTCGCCGCAACTCGAGCAAGCCCGCGAAATGACGATCGAAGACGTCAAAGGCATGGCTCCGGAATACTTCCCGGAAGAGAAAGTCAAAGAACTCGACGTCGAACTCGCGAAGATCAAGTAGTCGCGAAACGACGCCTGCAACCGCCAGTCCGGTTGCTGAAAGATGAAGGGCGGGTCCGCAAGGGCCCGCCCTTTTCCATTTGGAAATACGTCTTAGCCCCATGCGTTTCGGAGTTAACACAAACGCTGTTCTCGGCGCGGAACATCCAATTCGCTCATACGTCTAGTTCGCTGGAGAGCTAGACCGTGATGACTGCGACGCCAGATCCCTCGACGAGACGTGTGCTGTGGTGGGCTCGATCCTTCGGGCGCCCCCTGCAGAACGAGTTCGCGCAAAACGCGGGCGAGACGCCGGACGAACTCACCCAACTTCTCGAAATGGCGGACAGGCGCATCAGCGAGTCCACGCGCAAAGACGAGACCTGACTACTTCCCGTCAGATCCCAGGCCGTCAGATCCCAGCCCGTCAGGCCCGAGCCCGCCAGCCCCAAGCTTGGCCAGCCGCCTGCGCCTCGGCTCATCCACCTTCCACACCAACACGATCAGCGCCGCCACCATCGTGACGATCGTTGCATAGAAGCTGGCCTCATACCCCAGCCACACCACCAGCCCCGCCCCCAGCAACGGCGCCAGCGCCCCCATCGCGCCCTCCGCCGTATTCGACAGCGCCATGCGCATCGGCACGTCGTGACGATGCCCGTACTCCAGCACGATATTGCTGGTCGACATCATGTAGCCGGACTGCGCCGCGCCGATCATGAAGAACGCAATCGCAAACGTGGCGATCGAATGCGACATCATCAGCGCTGCCACCCCAACAATGTTGATCGCCAGCGAGATCACGAAGGTCGACCGGAACCCCTGCCGATCCGACAGATAGCCCCAGATCAGGTTGGTGACTGTGTCCGCACCCATATACGCCAGCGATATGATCGCCAGCGTCGTGCCGAACGCTTCCGGGTTCGCCTCCGCCGAAATGCCCAGCACATAAGCCGCGTACAGGAAGAAGAACGGCTGCCCGATGCGCGATCCCATCGCCAGCGAGCGCGCCACCATGAACCACGCAAAGCCCGCATCCTCGCGGATCAGCGACGGAAAATCCTTCATCCGCTCGCGCAGGGATTTCCGCTCCCGCACGCTCGCCGGCTCAGGCTCGCGCATCAGCATCTGCAACGCACTCAAGCCCAGACTCGTCAACACGAACGCCAGGAAGAACGTCGTCGCATAGCCATTGCCCCAGACATGGTTCGCCACCAGCCACGAGCCCGCGAAGTACGACAGCAACGCCGCAATCAATCCACCCGTCAGGTTGCGCCACGCCTGCAATCGCCCGCGCAACCGGATCGGAATCACCTTCGCCAGCAACAACTGGAACGCCACACGCTGCGGCCCCTGAAACACGCCGAGCAGGAACAGGAACACCAGCGCAAACGCCAGCGCCGGCCACCCGCCCAGGAACCAGCCCGAAATAGCCAGACCCAATATCTGCGCCCGCATCAACAGGCCCAGCATCACCGACACCGGCAGGATCTTCTTGCGATGCTCGATCTGCTGCGCGCCAATAATCGGCGACACGATCCCGCCCAGCTGCTGCAGGCTCGTCCCGATCCCCACCCAGAAATCCGAACCCGAGATCGAATGCAGATAGGCCGGCACGAAGGTCGGCGTGTTCACCAACCGGAACCCGGTCATGCCCAGCATGCCGTGCACATAGTGCCCGGCATAATTGCGCTTGAGATTATCCATGACAAACTTGTCGTAGGCGGCGTCCGCCTCGGCTTCGCTCAATACGGGTTTTTCAGTTTCGCCCGCGCTGTCGCTCACGCCCAACCTCTCCCGCAGCCCATGCCCCATCACGTTCAGGAACGCGGGATATGCACTTCGCCTTTGCTTGTAGTCCCGCATCGCGCCACATTGAAGTGTGCGCTGGGGAAGTGTGTGCCGGGTCGCAGGGAATTCTCGTGGGACGTGTATCAAAAGCACGCCAACCGGCCCGGTTGCTTACGCGCACAAGTGATGCGCATGTTTCGTGCACAACACTGTCGGGAAACGCCACGATGAAACCGCTCAAGACCCTGCTCGCTGTTGGATTGATCAGCGCGGCGATGCTGCCGGCAGCCGCCCAGATCGCGCCGCCCAAGCCGACGCCCGAACAACTTGCCAAGGTCTATGAGGAAGACCAGCTCAGCCTCGAGAAGTGCGGCGTCCCCCGCAACGCCGGCGACGACTACCGCCCCACGCCTCTGCTGCCCGACCAGACCCGCGCGCACCGCGTCACCACCGACCAGAAATTCAAGGTCGAGACAGTCACCAAAGGCCTCGTCAATCCGTGGGCGCTCGCCTTCCTGCCCTCGGGGAACTACCTGGTGACCATCCGCAAGGAAGGCCTACGCACCGTCACGCCAGACGGCAAGATCTCCGATCCCATCACGGGCACGCCGACCATCCATAACACCGTGCCGCTGTTCGGCATGCACGACGTCATCCTCGACCGTGACTTCGCATTGAACCGCACGATCTATTTTGCCTACGTCACCACGTCGCCCGGCGGCGTCGCGAACACCGGCTATGTCGCCAGCGCCAAACTCTCGGACGATGAGAAAAGCATCACCGACTACACTGTCCTGAAGCAGGGCCCGATCCCGCGCCGCATCGTGCAGGACAAGGACGGCTCGCTCTTCGTCATCACCGCTGACATCATGACCCCGTACGTGCTTGCCCAGTCGCTCTCGAGCGGCGCCGGCAAGGTGCTGCACATCAACACCAACGGCACGCCGCGCGGCGACAATCCGTTCGTGCCGAACCCCACGGCCGATCCATCGATCTATGCGCTCGGTGTGCGCGACCCGCAAAGCATGGCCATCCATCCGCAGACAGGCGATCTCTGGATCATCGAGAACGAACCGCGCGGAGGCGACGAACTCAACCTCATCAAGCCGGGCAAGAATTACGGCTTCCCGCTGATCTCCTATGGCCGCGACAATGACGGCACGCCGCTCAATGGCGGCCTCACGCAGAAAGCCGGCCTCGAACAACCCGTCTATTTCTGGACACCCTCGGTCGCGTTCTCGGGCATGACGTTCTACACGGGCGACACGCTGCCAAAGTGGAAGAACTCCATCTTCGCTGGCGGCCTCTCCGGCATGCAGCTCGTCCGCCTCGAACTCTCAGCGGACGGCCGCGTTGTGGGCGAAGAGAAACTGCTGCGCGACATGTGCCGCCGCATCCGCGACGTCCGCCAGGGCCCGGACGGCAACCTCTATGTCATCACCGACCACGCTGACGGCGAGATTCTGAGGATATCGCCAAATCCGTAGGGTGCATTGAAGCGAAGCGGAAATGCACCGCCGGCGTCCGCATCCGGCACGGTGCATCAAGATGCACCCTACGCATCGCTCCTGTAGACCTCATCCCGACGAGACGTGCCGAGTAGGCGTGCGCGCCATCTCGAACCACAGGGACACGCTTACAAACTGCGCGCACCCACTTGGCGCCCGCCTCCAACGCGCGCCTACTCCTCACATGCGCACGCTCCTCACCGCCACGCTGATCCTCGCCGCCTGCACCACCGCGCAGGCGCAAACACCCCAGCAAGCCAACCTCGCCTGGGACACGCCACTCGGACGCACCGAGTTCGTCCGCGAAGATGGTCGCTTCGGCGTCTTCCAGTACCCGCTCGAATACGGCGACAATATCGGCCGCCTCTATATCGACGGCCTCTCCGGCGAGTTCGGCGGCAATGGTCCGCTCGATGGCTACTGGTCCGAACCCGATATCAGCCACGACGATGATGCCGGCGACACGCTCATCTGCCCGTTCCCCATCACCGATGGCGAAGGCCGCATGACCCACAACTGGGGCCGCATCCGCATCATTTTCACCGACGTCGACTTCCCGAGCGACTTTGTCCTGCTACGGGGCCGCTGCTTCACAGAACCCGTCGACGTCATCCCGGGAAAACGCCTGAACTAATCGCCGTCCGGTCAGGAACGGCGCACCCGGTCAGGATCAGGTCGCCGGCGCAGCCGGCTCTATGCAGCTGGTGTGGGCCGCTTCCACACGACCTTGCCGTTCACCACCGTGATCGCCGGCTCGACCTTCAGGATCTCCTCGTCAGGCACCTGCATGATGTCGCCGGTGAAGCCGGTAAAGTCCGCCAGCTTGCCGCGCTCGATCGTGCCAAGGTCAGCTTCCCGGAACGAGGCATAGGCCGGCCAGATGGTGAACATCTTCAGCGCTTCCTCACGCGTCGCCGCCTGCTCGGGATGCCAGTTCGGGCCAGACTTGCCCTGCAGATCCTTGCGCACCACCGCCGCATAGAACTCGATCCGTGGATCGCCCTGTTCCACCGGCGCGTCCGATCCGCCAGCGATGATCGCCCCCGCATCAATCAGCGACCGCCACGCATACCCGCCCAGCAAGCGCCGCGGCCCGATGCGCGACTCCGCGAAGTACAGATCGCCGATCGCATGGCTTGGCTGCATCGACGGGATCACCTTCATCTGGTGGAAGCGCACAATGTCCTCCAGCCGCAGGATCTGCGCATGCTCGATGCGCCAACGCTTGTCCGCAGTCGCCTTGTCAGCCGCGCCATCAAGCGTCTTCTGCATCCAGTCGAGCACCAGCTCATTGCCCTTGTCGCCAATGGCGTGGAAGCAGACCTGGATGTTCTGGTCGTAGGCCTTCTTCATCAGAGCCAGCGTCGGCTCTTCCTGCGCCATCATCAGCCCCGACGTATCCGGACGATCCGAATACGGCTCGACCAGCAGCGCCCCGCGCGAACCCAGCGCGCCATCCATGTACAGCTTCACCGCCTTGGTGATCACCATCTTGTCGGCCGTCTCGCCGAACACGCCCTTGTCGAAATCCGCCCCATCGATCGCGTTGTAGATGCGCAGGTTCAGCTTGCCGCCATCCGACAGCGTATTGATCCGCGCGATGTGCGAAGCCGGCACAGACATCGAATGCACGCCCGTCCAGCCCAGGCTCAGCTCGCGCGCTGCACCCTTCTCGTACGTCGCATCGATCTGCGCCTCGCTCGGCGCCGTCGCCAGCACGGCCAACGCACCCATCGCGTTGTCGATCAGCATCCCCGTCGGCAGGCCCGCAGCATCCACCTCGATACGCCCACCCTGCGGCTGGCTCTTCGGCTTGCCATCGATCCCCGCCGCCTTCAGCGCAGCCGTGTTCGCCACCAGCGCGTGACCATCCGCACGCTGCAGCACCACCGGCCGATCGCTCACCACGGCATCCAGATCCTGCCGCGTCGGGAAGCGCCCTTCGGGATAATGCGTCTCGATCCATCCGCCCCCGATCAGCACCTGCCCCGCCGGCAACGCCTTCGCCGCCTCGCCGACCACGCTCACCAGCTCGGCAATCGACTTCACCTCGTCGAGGTCCAGCGACGTCTCACGCTCGCCAATGCCATAGAGGTGCGCGTGCGCATCCGTGAAACCCGGATAGAGGAACGTACCCGCCAGATCGACCTTCTCGGTCGCGGTCCCGGCTGTCTTGAGAAGATCCGCGGATGTCCCCGTCGCAACAATGCGCCCGGCTTTCACGCTCACCGCTTCAACCGGCGGCAGATTGTCGAGCCCTGTATAGATCGTGCCGCCATGCAGGATCAGATCAGGCGCATCAGCCACCTGCTGGTTGCAACCCGCCAGGACCAGTGCGGCCACAGCCGCCATCATCACGCGCATGAAAAACCCCTCGCCTTGCGGCGAGAGGTTACAATCATTCCAACGAAGGAAAAGCGCTAGTTAAGCGGCTGCTTCAGCAGCTTTCTTCGCGATGTTCTTTTTGATCTTCAGCATCTTGGCCGACAGCGTGTCGTCCTTCGCCTTGGCGAGGAAGCCGTCGAGGCCGCCGCGCTTGTCGATGGTGCGCAGGGCAGCAGCCGACACGCGGGCCGAGTACGACTCACCAAGAGCTTCCGAGTGAACGGTCACGTTCACCAGGTTCGGCAGATAACGCCGTTTGGTCTTGATGTTGGAGTGGCTGACCGTGTGGCCGACCATCGGCTTTTTGCCAGTAAGTTCACAAACGCGGGACATGGCCCACCCTTCCTGAGACGTCTGCACAACCCGAAAAACCCGCCAAACGGGGATTTGCCAGCCGTGCGCTGAAAGCGAGCGGGGTGGATAGTCAGGCAGCCCGCCCCTGTCAAGTTCCACAATGGGTCGCGGCCCGAACGCCAGCCTGCCGGGAAATTGCCCACTTTGCCGGGTCTAAGACCCTCTTAAAGTAAGGTTTGGGGAAGCCGGCGGGCAAAAGGTCCGCCGCGGAGCTGTTAGATGCCTATTTTGACTGTTGCCGCCATAGCCGGGGGCCTTTTGTTCGCACCCATGGCGGGACAGAACGCCCTCGCCACCATCGCCTCGGTCGGCTCGATCCGGGTCGAAGCCGAGTACGAAGCCATTACGCCCGTCCCCTGGATGGGCCGCCACCGCACGGCTTCCGCCTCCCTCACCGCCGACATTTCCGGTTCCCGCTACCGCATCGCCATGAACAGCCGGGCCGAAGGCTTCGTCGACTGGTTCGTCGATAGCTCGGCCGCCATGGTCTCGACCGGCATCGTCACCCCGCGCGGCCTCCAACCGCTGCGCTACGACAGCTCCGTGCAGGACGGCGCCAAGCACCGCCGTGTCCTCGTCGACTACACGCCCGGCGAAGTCCTCGTCAGCGTCTCGCCCAAATACGGCGACTGGGGCTTCCCCGCGACCACGCCGCCGCAGAAGCTCGAAGCCGTCGATCCGCTCACCGCACTCCTCAACCTCACCGTCCGCATGGGCGCCACGCCATCGAACCCGTGCGGCTCTGCACTGCGCGTCTTCGACGGCAAGTCGCGCTACGACCTCCGCCTCCGCTATGCCGGCCGCCTCAACTGGGACAGCGCCGCCTACAAGGGCCCCGCCATCAAGTGCGACGTCGACTATGTCGAGATCGCCGGCTTCGATCCGAAGTCCGCACAGGACAAGGTCAGCGACAAGGAAGACATCCGCTGGGCGAACATCATCGTCGCCGAACTCTTCAACGGCCAGCTCACGCCCCCGCTGCAGGCCGAGCTCCGCTCCAACCGCTCCGGCAAATACACGATCCAGGCGACGAAACTGAAATACGGACGGCCCAGCTGATCAAGCTGCCGGGCTACCCCTTCCGGCCAGCCCAGACCGCTTCGTAGACCCGCAGGAAATTCCCGCCCACGAAGCCCGCAGTATTTTTCTTGCCATAGCCCTTGCGCAACAGGCCAGCGACCAGCTCGGGCAATTGCCTGTAGCTCGTCATCACCGGCTGGAAGTTGGCGTCCATGTCCGTACCCAGACTGACATGTTCCGGCCCCAGCACATCGGCGAGGTCGATAATCCGGTCGACATACTCGTCCAGCGTCTTCATCCCGATGCCCGCCGGCCAGGCCCCAATCACGCCGCCCCGGCGGCCGATCTCCTTCGCCAGATCCATGCTGATAAAGCGCGGATGCTCCGCCCCGCGCCCGTTCACATGCGTGTGCGAGCACATCACCGGCACACGACTGACCGCCAGCGCCGCCGCCGCCGTGTTCTCCGACGCGTGCGCCAGATCAACAACCATGCCCAGCCGGTTCATCTCGCGGACAACATTCGCACCAAAGGGTGGTAGCCCCGCCCACAGCGGCGGCGCCGTCTGAATGTCGCCCACCTCGTTCGGCCGGTAATGCACCAACGTGATAGAACGCACGCCATCGTCGAACGCCTTACGCACATTCGCGAGATCGCCATCGAGGAAATCCGCCCCCTCCACCGTCAGCAGACCGGCAATCCCGCTCTTCGCCTGAATGCGCCGGAAATCGCCGGGCTCCTTCACGAACGTCACGCCCAGCTCCGGCAGCACGCGGTGCATGTTGGCGACCTGCCGCTCATAGCTCGCCCGCGCCTCGCCCGGCTTGAACTCGCGCGCCGCACCCAGCCCGCCACCGGCGACCACGTTCAGCACCTGCACATCGGCCACCACGGCAAAGCTGGCGCCCGCCAATTGTCCCTCGCGCATGTCTGCAATCGCGCGATCCTCCGAAGGCCCGCCAGCCGACATCATCTTCAACGCAGGCGACAGATCCGTCGCATCGCGCCCGAACGTGCGCCCCGGATGGGCATGGATATCGATCGCCGGACTTGTCTTCAGAAGCTCATGCGCCTGCTGCAGAAAATCAGCGGGCTCCGCTGCCTGCGGACTCACACACCCCGTCGCCGCCAGCCCCGCAACGCACACGCCTGACATCATCAGACGCCTGCGATTCACATCAATGCGCTTCACGGCTTACTCCTCGTGCGACCTGTCTTTGCTATACTGGCCGGGTTCCATCGCACGCAAGCATGGCCCGATCGTCCCGTCCCCGCGTAATCCACAGCCTGCCCTGTTGACCCAGCGACCCCGCGACCCCACCCTCAGTTTCAGGACCGGACGGGTCCACTGGGAAGACGGACATGCACTGGCGCCCGATCAGCCCCCTCGCGACGAAACGACAGCGTGCCTCGGCACGTCCTATCGTTATCGCCTGATCTTCCGACATTCCGGGAGCGCCAACTCTGGCCGCCAGCGATAATCCCAGAAACGGGCAACGCATTCGGGCCGTTCTCGGTCCCACCAACACCGGCAAGACACACCTGGCCGTTGAGCGGATGCTTGCGCACAACACAGGCATGATCGGCCTTCCGCTGCGCCTGCTCGCGCGCGAGATTTACGACAGGATGGTGAAACAGAAGGGCGAGAAATCCTGCGCCCTCATCACCGGCGAAGAACGCATCAAGCCGCCCGGCGCCCGCTGGTATGCCTGCACCGTCGAAGCCATGCCCGTGAGCGAAGGCGCGGACTTCATGGCCATCGACGAAATCCAGCTCGCACAGGACCCCGATCGCGGCCACGTCTTCACCGATCGCATCCTCCACGCCCGCGGCCGGCACGAAACCATGCTGCTCGGCGCCGACACCATGCGCCCGGCCCTGCAACGCCTCGATCTCGACATCGACGGCGAACGCCGCGAGCGTTTCTCGCAACTGAGCTATGCCGGTCCCACCAAGATCACCAAGCTGCCCAAGCGCTCGGCCATCGTCGCGTTCTCCTCCGAAGAGGTCTACGCCATCGCTGAGCTGCTGAAGCGCCAGCGCGGCGGCTGCGCCGTCATCATGGGCGCGCTCTCGCCCCGCACCCGCAACGCCCAGGTCGAACTCTATCAGTCGGGCGAAGTCGACTACATCGTCGCCACCGACGCCATCGGCATGGGTCTTAACCTCGATGTCGGCCACATCGCCTTCGCCTCGCGCCGCAAGTTCGATGGCCGCCAGCGCCGCTATCTCCGCGCCGACGAACTCGCCCAGATCGCCGGCCGCGCCGGCCGCTTCCGCGACGACGGCACTTTTGGCGAAACCGCTGATTGCACGCCCTTCGAGGAAGAAACCGTCGAGCGCATCGTCAATCACCATTTTGAGCCTGTCGACTATCTCAACTGGCGCAACTCCGATCTCGACTGGTCGAGCATCGCCAACCTCCTCGCCTCGCTCCGCCGCTCCTCGCCCGACGTGATCCTCCGCCGCGCTCCCGAAGCGCTCGACGAACTCACCCTCGCCACGCTGGCGCAGGACGAAGACATCGTCCGCAACGCCCGCACCCACGCCCATGTCCGCCGCCTGTGGGACCTCTGCACGCTGCCCGACTTCCGCAAGCACGGCGCCGATGCGCATTTCCGGCTCGTCCAGTCCTTCGTCGAAAAGCTCGCCGAACCCTCCGCCCGCATCAAGGACGAGTGGATGTTCACCCATGTCGAACCGCTCGACCGCACCGAGGGCGAGATCGACACGCTGCAACAACGCCTCGCCGCCATCCGCACCTGGACCTACGCCGCCAACCGCGCCGACTGGCTTGAGAACGCACAAACATGGCGCGGCCGCACCCGCGAGATCGAGGACAAGCTCTCCGACGCGCTCCATCAGGCGCTGATGCTGCGCTTCGTCGATCGCCGCACATCGGCCCTGCTCAAGACGCTGAACTCCGAAGAAGACGCCCCAGCGCAGATCGGCCCAGCCGGGGAAGTCATCATCGGCGGCCACACCGTCGGCCACCTGCACGGCCTCGTCTTCACCGCCGACGCCGTCAGCGAAAGCCTCGCCGGACGCGCTCTGCGCGGCGCCGCCCTGAAAGCGCTGCGCCCCGTGATGGAGCAACGCCTCGCCATCATCTCGCAGGCGCCCGACGCCGACATCACCTTCGACACCATCAGCGCAACCGTCGTTCACGAAGGCGCTCCCGTCGCCCGCCTCGTCGCCGCTACAGACTGGCACTCGCCCGCCGTCCACCTCCTCGGCGCCGGCGACGCCGCAGCCCCAAGCCGCGACGCCGCGCAGGAACGCCTCGCCCGCTGGTTCGTGGACCACGTCAAAGCCACCCTCCCGGCGCTGCACGAACTCCGCACCACGCTCGACGGCACGGCCATCCGTGGCGCCGCCCGCGGCACAGCTTTCCAGCTCCTCGAAACCGGCGCCGCCTTCGATCGCCGCGCGACCACCAACGCTCGCCAGCAACCCCAGCTCTCACCGGAAGACCGCGCCGCCCTCAATGCAGCCGGCGTCAAAGCCGGCCGCGTCGCTGCCTGGCTACCCGGCCTGCTCAAGCCTGCCGCCGCCCGCCTCGCCCTCGCCCTGCGCGCCGTCCACTCCAGCCAGCCACCGCGCGAGCCGCCGACGCAGTCCTCGTTCGCGCTCGCCAAACACCCATGGTCCGAGCCGATGCTGTGGACCGCAGGCTATCTCCGCGTCGGCCCCCGCGCCGTCCGCGCCGACCTCGCCGAGCGCCTGATGCACGCAATCTCGCAACTCCGCCGCGACTCGAAGACCTCGGCCTTCGCCGTCCCGCCCGAGCTTGCCGCGCAAGTCGGCTGCCCCGCCGCCGACTTCCCCGCCGTCCTGCGCGGCCTCGGCCTCAAGCCTGCCGAGAAGGATCGCGAGACCGGCGCCGTCAAACTCTGGCGCTTCCCCGCACAGCGCTCGCCAGAGGCCGCCTCATCACAGCGCGAGGGAGCCCCACGCCCTGGAGCCAAGCACAAGAGCCACGCGCCGCCACCACCGCCGCCAACCGGCCCCTTCGCAATCCTCGCCCAGCTCATCACCACCGAACAACCGCGCCAGCATCGCCGCAGACGCCGCCCCAAACGCCCCGCCCAGCCTGCGCCGCCCAACTCCACTCCGAAAGTCGCGTCATGAGCCGCGGCCGTTCATCCAGAGATTCCGGCGAAGACGATGACGACGACAAGGACCTCAGCCGCATGCGGCTGGACGTGTTCCTCTGGCGCGCCCGCTTCTTCAAGGCGCGCACCTCCGCCACCGAAGCCGTCGAGACCAAAGGCGCCCGCATCGAGCGCGACGGACAGGTCCGCCGCATTGACAAACCCGCCACCCCGGTCGAGCCCGGCGACATCCTCGCCTTCCGCGCGCCCTCTGGTCAGAAGCTCGTGAGGATTTTATCACTTCCCGCGCGAAGAGGGCCGCCATCCGAAGCGGCGCTATGTTATCAGACGGTGGGTGGGGAAAATGCTGGCGAGACTTGACGTGTGACATCACCACCACCGCAACCCGCCTCCAATGACAATCGGGGGCTAACAGGCCCCATCGCCGATACAATCGCTTCCCTGAAGCGCTTGCCGGATCTCCGCGCTGCGATCGAAGGCCTGATCCTGTTCCTGATGGTGCTCATCGCCTGCGCCGTGGCCGCCAGCAATGGCGTGCTCGATCTCAAGCCGCTGAAGCAGGACCAGCTGGCCGTCACCTGGCTCTCGGCCTTCCTCGTCCCCACCCTGTCGGAGGAGCTGATCTTCCGCGGCTGGGTGAAGCGTGGCGCGCGTCTCGCCGCCGTCGCCTCCCTGCTGGCCTACATCCTCTGGCACCCGCTCCAGACCCTGATCGGCCTGCCTTTCGGCCGTCCCGAATTCCTCGACCCGGCCTTCCTCTGCCTCGTCGCCTGGCTGGGGTTTGCCTGCACCCTCTCGCGCATCCGATCCGGCTCGATCTGGCCCGCCGTGGTCATCCACTGGGGCATCGTCGTGTTGTGGATCAGCCTCTACGGCGGCTAGATCGTAACCAGCCGCTCTTTTGAGCCTGCCTCAACGGCTCGTTCAATTGACATCGCCAGCCTCTGGCCCCATGTCGCGGCGCCAGTACGGACGGACGGCTTACCCTATGACCTACATCGTCACCGACGCCTGCATCCGATGCAAATACATGGATTGCGTCGAAGTATGTCCGGTGGACTGCTTCTATGAAGGCGAGAACTTCCTCGTCATTCACCCCGAAGAATGCATCGATTGCGGCGTTTGCCAGCCCGAATGCCCCGTCGAGGCCATCGTCCCCGACACCGAGGACGACGCCGATGGCAAATGGCTGAAGCTCAACACCGATTACGCGAAAGTCTGGCCGAACATTACCGTAAAAGGTACTCCGCCCGAGGATCGCGACGATTACGCGAAGGTAAAGGGCAAATTAGCCAACCTGTTCTCCCCAAAACCCGGCTCCGGGCAGTAAAATTTTAGGGCGAAATGCCGCTAGGGCATGCAGAATCAGGGTGTTAATCCAACATCCGCCTGCAGCAACGAGTTGAAAATTCTTACAATTGTGCTAAGCCTCTAATTCGCCGACGGGCGAAACAGACAACGCAAAAGGTCAGTCTCCGCAGCGCAAACCCACAGGGTAGGCGTTCCCGAAGGACTGTCACTTGTTGCGAGTAGCGAGGTGATTGAAATGACGAAAAAACTTCCGGCTAAAGTCGTCGAAGGCCTCTTCAATGTTGGTCAGCATGTGGTTTACCCCGCGCACGGTGTCGGCCGTGTGACTGCCGTAGAAACCCAGCAGGTCGCCGGCATGAAGCTCGAAGTTTTCGTCGTTGCGTTCGAACAGGACAAACTCATCCTCCGCGTTCCGACCGCCAAAGCCGCCTCGTCGGGCATGCGCGCCCTCGCCTCGACCCGCATCGTCGGCGACGCGCTGAAAACCCTCGGCGGCCGCGCGCGCATCAAGCGCACGATGTGGTCGCGCCGCGCCCAGGAATACGAAGCGAAGATCAATTCGGGCAACCTGATCTCCATCGCGGAAGTCGTTCGCGACCTCCACCGCGCTGGCGACCAGCCGGACCAGTCCTATTCGGAGCGTCAGCTCTATGAATCGGCGCTGGACCGTATGGCCCGCGAACTCGCCGCCGTCGAAAACATCAAGCACGCCGACGCCGTCGAAAAACTCTCGAAGTCGCTCGCCAAGCGCGCTGCCTGAAAGGGTGATCCCGACCCGGCCGATGATGCGCCGGATAAGGATGACGCGGCCGACGACTAATTAAACCACTGACGGGGCGCTCCTTTACCGGAGCGCCCCGTTTGCTTTAGGCCGCTGCCCGGCTTCACAGCGTATGATTTCCGCCACTGCAACGAAATTTGACAGTTTCGTTTGACCGGCCCCTTTCCAGAAGAAGTCGGGAATCTATCTCCGGACACATCGGGAAATTCGTCTTCCCGTGGGAACCGCCCTTGCTCCGGCGGGTTGTTATGTCGTGCGGGCCTTCGGCGCTCGCTCTGGCGCGCATGTTCCGCACGCCATCGAGACGACATTTCACGGAGCCCCCATGCCCGCGAACGAAAATACCGCGACAGGTGCAGACCGCCGCTTCGTCAAGAAAGCCATGTCGGCCCCGCTCCTCGAACGCGATCACGAGCTCGACCTTGCAACGCGCTGGCGCGTCGAAGGCGACGAAGACGCTCTCCACGAACTCTGCACCGCCTACATGCGCCTCGTTGTGGCGATCGCCGCGCGCTTCCGCACCTACGGCCTGCCGATGTCGGATCTCGTGCAGGAAGGCAATGTCGGCCTGATGCTCGCCGCCGCCCGTTTCGAGCCCGAGCGCGAACTACGCTTCTCCACCTACGCCACCTGGTGGATTCGCTCATGCGTGCAGGACTACATCCTCCGCAACTGGTCGATCGTCCGCACCGGCACCACCGCCGCCCAGAAATCCCTGTTCTTCAACCTCCGCCGTCTCCGCGCCCTGCTGCGCGATCCGAGCGATGGCGGCCTCTCGCCCGAAAGCCGCGCCTACGTCGCCACGAAGCTGCGTGTCGATGAAGGTGAAGTCGATCGCATGGCCTCGCGCCTCTCCGCCGCCGACCGCTCGCTCAACGCCCCGATCGGTGAAGCCGGCGACAGCGAATGGCAGGATCTGCTGCCCGACATGGGCATGCTGCCGGAAGAAGAAACGATGATCGAGCACGACCGCGAGACCCGCAAGATGTGGCTCGCCGAAGCGCTCACCGATCTCACCGAGCGCGAGATGACCATCATCCGCGAACGCCGCCTCGTCGAAGATGGCGTCACGCTGGAAACCCTCGGCCGCAAGCTCGGCGTCTCGAAAGAGCGCGTCCGCCAGATCGAACACCAGGCCCTGCGCAAACTCCGCAACGCCCTCACCCGCATCGTCGGCGACCCGGAACAAGCCGGCCTCATCCCGAGCACCTGATCGCGACCCGATCCACCGCTTCTCTCTGCGTATAACCTCCATCCCCGGGCCTCGGCTCGGGGATTTTGTTTTGCCCGGACGACCACCCAGCGAGACGATCACCCCGGATAAGGTCCGCTGGTCAGTCCCGCAGATAACGCGCTGAGCGTTGATCGCCTCTCAGGCAGATCCCGCAGCGCCCGCATCCCACCCGCGTGCATAGCGCCCCGGCGGCTGTCCCACATGCCGGCTGAATGCCGTCGAGAATGTGCTGGCTGATCCATAGCCGACGCGCTAGGCCACCTCATCCAGCGCCATGTCCCGCCGCCGCAGCAGGTCCTTCGCCACCGCCATGCGCCACGCCAGCAGATATTCCATCGGCGGCATCCCAACCGCACGCACGAAACGATCGAAAAAGGCCGAGCGCGATAACGACGCCTCCTTCGCGAGCCCCGCCATCGTCCACGGCCGCGCCGTATCGCCATGCATCTGACGCATCGCCGCCGCCACGCGCGCATCGGCCAACCCGCGCAACAACCCCGCCGGCGCATCATTGCCCGGCGCCGCGCGCAACGCCTCGATCAGCAAAACCTCCACGAGGCGCGTCAGCACAAGATCGCGTCCCGGCCGCTCCTCGCCAGCCTCCTCGCTCACCAGCTTCACCACCGTCGCCAACCGCCCCGCGCCACGCACATGCACCAGCCCCGGCAGCATCGAGGTCAGCAGCGCCGCATCCGGCGAGTCGAACACGAAGAACCCGCCAAGCAGCCGCACATCGGCCGGCCCCTGCTGATCGCCATGGCGCACCTCCCCGGTTGGCGCCGGCGTCACCTTCGGATCGATCAGCCGCGCCGTCGCCTTCTGAAAGCCCGACATCGTGAAACCAGGCGTCGATGGCAACAACACGAAGTCGCCCGCGCTCAGGGTCACGACCTCCTCGCCATCCACCGCCAGCTGGCACCCGCCTTCCAGCACCGTGCAGAAGCTCGGATGCCCATAATCGCTGTAGCGAACAGCCCACCGACCAGCCCCGCTAATGCCTTTGGCGAAGACCGTGCGCGGCTTCAGCAAGGCGATGATGTCTGACAACGGATCGAGCATATCCGGACGATAACAAACAAAACTAGGACTGTTAATTGCAGATCGTCCGGAAATCGTTGGCTAAGCACGTCTCCAGCAACATCAGGAGACAAACATGAAAACGGTACTGATCACGGGCTGCTCCAGCGGCTACGGCCTCGAAACAGCCCGCCACTTCCAGGCGATGGGCTGGAACGTCATCGCCACCATGCGTAACCCGCGCGACGGCATCCTGCCGAAGTCCGATCGCATCCGCATGCTCCCGCTCGACGTCACCCGGCCGGACAGCATCGCAGCAGCCATTGGCGCCGCCGGTCCCATCGACGTCCTCGTCAACAATGCCGGCATCGGCATGATCGGCGCGCTCGAAGCCACATCGATGGCAAAGACGCGCGAGGTCTTCGAAACCAACACGTTCGGCGTCATCGCCATGACGCAGGCAATCGTGCCCCATTTCCGCGCGCGCCGCTCGGGCGTGATCGTCAACGTCACCTCCAGCGCAACGCTCGCGCCCTTCCCGCTGGTGTCTGTCTACACGGCCAGCAAGGCGGCCATCGAAGGCTTCACCGGCTCTCTCGCGCTCGAACTTCGTCACTTCAACGTGCATGCAAAACTGGTCGAGCCCGGCTACGGCCCGACAACGCGCTTCACCCAGAACACCGATGTGAAGATCGAGGACGCGATCCCCGAAGCCTACCAGGCTTTCGCCAACCCCATCCTCGCCGCCTTCGCCCAACGCCCTGCCGTCTTCACCACCGAAGCCGACGTCGCCGACGGCGTCTGGCGCGCCGCCAACGACACCTCCGACCAACTCCGCTTCCCCGCCGGCCCCGACGCAGTGGCGCTGGCGCGTTGAAGCGACCTCGCAACCGCTCAAGGACGCCGCGAGAAGCGTCCAGAGCGGACCTGCCAGCACTCCGCGTCAATCCTCGGGCGCGATACCCGAGGATCTTGTTTCACACGGCCTCCACCTGCGCCCAGTGCGTCACGCGTATTTTCGGCTCGCCATCGCGCCGGTCGATCCGCCCGCGCACGCGCACACGCGCCCCCACCGCCAGCGCCACATCGCCCGCACCCAGTCGCTCACCCACCTCGAACCTGATCCCGTTCGGCGACAGCCACGCCTCGCCATCCCCAACCATCGCACCCACACGCGCAATCTCGCCCTCGACAATCACGAAGTTCGGCGCGTCCTCCAGATCGTCCAGCCCGCGCACCCGCCAGTGCGCCTCCGCCCACAGCCCGCGCTTGGCCGCCCGCGCCTCCGCCTCCAGCGCCAGCAGTCGCCGCGCCCGCCGCGCATTGTCGGTGTACGTCCGCACCCGCCCCGCGCCCTGCCGCACCAGCATGCCGTTAAGCCAGACTTCGCTGCCCACCTCGTCGCGCGCGATCACATGCGCCAGCGCCCGCGCATAGCCGTCCCGGCTCAGGCCGCCATACCAGAGCTGCGCCTGACGCCCGACCGCCGCCGCCGCCAGCACGCTCCGCGCCTCTTCCGCCCAAGGTTCGCCCACCCGGTCGCGATACCCCGTCGCCGGCGCCTCGACCTCCACCAGCCGCACCCGCAGCCCCGTCTCCAGCGCCAGCACGTCGCCATCCAGCACGCGCGACACCCGCCCCTGTTCACCCGCGTCGAGGTCCGCCTGCTCCGAACAGCCGGCCGCCGCCCCAAGCACTGGCAATGACGCCAGCCCTGCCAGCGCACCCCTCCGCGTCATCCGAATGTCTTGAAATCCCCGCCCCATCGCCCCCGGTCCCATGGCCAAAACCATAGGAACCACGGGCAGAATCGCAACGCGCCTCCCCGATGGCGCGACAGGCCGGTCCGGCCACCCAGCCAGACTGGCGGTCCCGAGCCTTCACAGGCATATAGACCCCGCCGACTCCGTAGCTCAGCAGGATAGAGCATCGGTTTCCTAAACCGGAGGTCGCAGGTTCGAATCCTGCCGGGGTCGCCATTCTCCTTGAAAATCCGCCCATCCGCGCCCCAACATGACGCGCAATTAAGTTCCACCCGCGTCATGGGGCGGCGCCAGCAGGCGTTGCGCCCTCATTCCGACCAACTTAGAAACACTGCTGCAGCGCCGCGAAAACCGGCCCTGACCAGGACTCATTGATGGACTTCCTTTCTGGCATTTCCAAAGCGTTGGGCGATGCGTGGGCTTCCGTTGAAGGAGGCCTCGTCGGCACGCCGCAGCTGGCCGGCATCGGCCTCGTCCTGCTCATCGGCGCCCTGTTCGCGCTGATCGTCCTCGGCCTCGCCGCTCTTGTCCGCCTGTTGCTCGGCCTGCGCCGCACCGCGCTCGCCTCCGCCGTCAAACGCGACAACGAACGCGGCGCCCGCATCCTCGTCCTGCGTGGCGGCGTCGGCCGTCGCGCGGCGATCTCGACCTTCCTGCGCAACGCCGTCGAAACGCACCTGAAGGACTACATGTTCGGCGGCCCGTTCCGCGTCATCACCTATCCCGGCACGCTCGACGGCGACCAGCGCGCTCAACAGCTGATGAAGCGCACCGACGCCGACCTCATCCTCTGGGCCGAAGCTCCGCGCGGCACAAAAGGCTTCGCCCGCATCCTCGCGCGCCCGTCCAACACGTTCGAGTCCGCCCGCACGCCCGTCACCTTCGCCATGCCGAAGGACAAGCCGGAATGGGACGCAGGCCTCACCCGCGCCCTGGCCTACGCCGCCGCGAAACAGTTCCGCCCCGCACTCGGCCGCCCGCAGGACTTCCGCGCCGAGCGTCTGCAGCCCGTCGTTGAATCGCTGCTCTCCATCCTCAGCGAGAAGCCGAAGGCCGATCCCGCCCTGCTCGCCGAGATGGTCGACGACGCCTCCGCCGGCGCCCTGCAGCTCGCCTTCGCCGGCGACGACACCTGGATCGACCGCGCCGTCGACATCGCGCGCTCCACACTGGCAGACATCAACCGCTCCGCCGCGCCCGACCGCTGGATCGCCGCCAACATCACGCTCGGCCGCGCCCTGCGTCTGAAAGCTGAAAAGCGCTTCGACCCCGTGATGCTGCGCGAAGGCATCGCGCACCTGACCGAAGCCCTCGAAGCCCTCCGCTCCGAACCGCGCCTCAAGCTCGCAGAGAGCGCCGCACAGGCCATCGGCGAAGCCCAGAAGCTCCTCGGCACCCGCCGCAAATTCTCGATCTCCGGCGGCGGCATCTAACGGCTTCAACCGTTAGCGCTTTTCCGTTCATTGTCCCGCTCACCCCGACGAACGTCGGGACCAAGGGGCGACTTGTTCCGGCGCGCATTGCTCTGGATCGCGGCTTGCGCCGGGACGAGCGATGGATGGCGCATCCTAAGCCGTGACAGCCTTCTTCGCTTCATACGCCCTGACTTCCGCGCACGATTTGCAGCGGCAGTTGTCGCCGATATACGCTTGGAAATAGGCCTCGCCGTAATCATAGCCCAGCTCTTCGCCCGGCTTGATGTTGCGCGTCGCATGGATGAACACCCGTCCGCGCCAGATGTTCGGCTCGCAGTTCGGCTTGCAGGTGTGGTTGATGTAGCGCGCCTTGTTATCGCGCCCGCGCCCGTCGATCGTCGTGCCATTGTCCAGGTCGAACAGGTATTTCGACCGGCTCTTGTACTTCTCTTCCTCGCTGATCGCGGGGCCGGTGTACTCGATGATGCATGATCCCTTGGGGATCGGCGTCTCGCCCACGAACAGGCCCAGCCCCGCCGACGCCCGCTTCACAGCAAGATCGAATTTCCCGGGCGTGTATTTCAGAGCCATCGCGAACGTCCTTTTGTCGAACCGCGTCTTTCACACCGCCACACCGATAAGCCAAGAGGCCACACGCGCGCAGTCACGCAAAAAGGTGGGAGGGAACCGCCCCTCCCACCTTCGCACGCATCACGTGACTACCGATTGTCCACCTGCGCACGCACCACCGCGAGCCCTTCGCGCGTCACCCGATAGGGGCCACCGCCAAGGCTGCGGATGAACCGCCGCTTGCGCAACCGCCGGAACACGCCGAGCGAACAATCCGCCAGCTTCCAGCCATCGCGCGTGATGCAATCAACGGCGATGATATCGCCGCGTTCGTCTTTCATGGGTTCAATACGCCCGCCTTGCGCGAGCGCGTGCAGCGTACGCTGCTCATACTTCGAGATATTCACTTGGATGATCGCCTGATCTGAACGGAACCAAGCCCGCGGCCAGTGTGGCGGCAGGTCGTCCAGCGCGAGCGGCAGCCTCAACCGGTCAAATCGACCGGACGGCGCGGCTCACGAAGCGAAGGCAATCTCGAACGACATCCATCTCTCCCGATTGGGATGAGCCGATATGCAAGCAGAAGCCCCAACCGTCAACTGAAGCACCCGTAACCCGTAGGGTGCATCAAAGATGCACCACGCCACGACCACCGCCCCCTCCGCCGTCATTCCCGCGAAAGCGGGAACCCAGAGGCCAAACATACCGCACAACCCGACCCCCACCTGTCCTCCCCCTTTTAGGGGGAGGGACCCTGCAGCGATTGCTGCCCTTCAATGCTGGGTAAGTTCACGCCACATGGCTCCTCCCCCTAAAAGGGGGAGGACAGGAGGGGGTCGGCCAACACCAACCACCCATGCACATTCATTGTCCCGCTCCTCCCGGCGAAAGCCGGGACCCAGGGCCACACCCATC
>Ga0116156_10000418_pt1 | contig 45910 bp, 32 predicted proteins | sample AD_UKC045_MetaG_FD_89891 | JGI IMG/M metagenome (GOLD analysis project Ga0116156, IMG submission 89891) | Active sludge microbial communities of municipal wastewater-treating anaerobic digesters from USA - AD_UKC045_MetaG | ecosystem: Engineered > Bioreactor > Anaerobic > Digestate | place: USA...
CGTGTGGGAGTTTTGTCAGGATTGGTATCATTCGAGCTACACGGACGCTCCAACGGACGGCAGCGCATGGGAGTCGCCTGAGGGTAGCAGCCGCATATTGCGAGGCGGCTGCTGGGGTAGCGACGTCCGTGCCCGATCAGCGAGCCGCTACTACAAAGATCCAAGCTTCGGAGGTGATTATTTTGGGTTCCGTCTCGCCCGGTAATACACTCGTTGCCGGACTATGTTAGTGTGTCTTGAAACGACGATGTGCTTTTAATGATTAATCGATGTGTCGGTTCCCACGCTCTGTCAAGCATTTATTATCTACAACCAGATAAAATTGAAAAGCGCCTGTCCCGCTTCTACTGATGACTCTATCGTGATACGGAAGAATCCTAACCTTCAGAAACACACAGATCACCATTGTTTTTATTAGGTGAAATAAAGATTAGGAATGGTCGGGGTGAGTGGATTTGAACCACCGGCCTCTTGGTCCCGAACCAAGCGCGCTAACCGGGCTGCGCTACACCCCGACATGAGAGGATGTATTGTAGAACATTTTTGGGGGATCTATCAACTTACTCTTCGTCGACATCGTTGTAGTCATCGGTGAAGCCACGGCCTTTGGCGAGTTTTCGGCGGATGCGTTCGAGGCGGGCAAGGGTGGCAGGCGCGGGATCGTATCGTTCCACGGCATCCGCGAGGAGCTTTTCCGCGGCGAGTAAATCCCTCGTGCGGTGTTCGTGGTGTTTGGCGAGTTCCAGGCGCGCGGTGATGTCGCTGGGGAATTCATCTATGACGAGTTCCCAGGCCTGTTGCATTTCCACGTACCGTTGAAGGCGCTTACAGGCCAATGCAAGCATTTCCAGGCATTCACGGCGCAGAGGAGACCGATCTTCCCGTTCCAGAAACGCATTCGCATGCTCAATAACCTCTGCGTACTGTTTTTGCTTGAAATGCAGCCGCACCAGCGACAGCCGGTCCTCGGTATGCTCGAAACTTTCACCCACAGGCTTTTCCAGGCATTGACACAGCCAGGCAGTGAGCGCCACGAGCGACAGGATATCATTGCGATGATGGTAAAACACCGGTTTCAAGGGTCCTGCATCGCGGGTATCCAAGTAATCGAGCCACATCTGTGGAATGAGGAAACTGGGGATGTCGCCGTGCCGCCGAACGCCCAATACTTCGCGTTCTATATTCCCCAGGCTGCAATCGGCCAGCCGCCGTTTCCAAAACCGCCGCGCCACATGCACGAGGTCATAATGAAGAATATCATCTCCTCGAAAGGGGAGACGATTTTGAATGAAACGCGTGCGCAGCAGGGGGAGGTCAAAACTCTTACCGTTATAGCTCACCACCGCCTCGGCATTTTCCAGTAATCCGGCGATATACCGGAGCATCGGTTCTTCATCGTCATAATCCCGCATAAAACACTGATCAAGCCGAAAACCATCCTCTGTAAAGTATCCCGCGCCTACCAAAAACGCCACCGTTCCCGATCCGCCCGCCAAGCCGATGGTCTCCGTGTCCATGAACAAGGTTTTCCGGACGTCGAAGTCCTTCAATCCCGGGTCACAGGCAGAAAATGCTATATGCTTGGACTTTCCTTGCAGCACCGTCCCCAATTCCACGTTTCCCTGGTGAAAATCGAGGGGAAAATCCTGCTGTACGAGATAAAACGCTTCGTCCTCTTCCCCAACCAGCCGTCCAGGAACTACCGTATCAATCTCGAATTCACCCGCTGCGCGGCGCTCTTCCAATTCTTCCTGCTGGCGAACCCAATCCGACCCCTGCATCAGGTTCAGCCGATCCGTCAGCCGCCGCAGCATGTCTTTTTGTTTGGAAAACGCCTCCGGATCACCCCCGGAACGTTCCAGAGGCTCTGGAACGCCTTCCGGCGGGTGAGACTCGGCCATTTCCCGTTCTTTTACCCATTGTGCGCCGGTTTTCAAGCCCAATCGCTTGCGCAGTTCCGCTAATTTGTCCAGTTCATCCGACATACTGCATTACCGCCGATTTGTTATTTAAAATTCGAGTAAAAGGCCTTCACATTGTCTTCATGACAGTCCATGATACGAACATCCGGGCTCCTCACATGTTGCCCTATTTTACACGGATGCCGGGTAGAAAAGGAAAGGCCGCCGCTCCGTGGAGGGTTTCACGTACTAACGCGGCGGCAAATCAAAATAGGCGCAGGGGGTGACTACGCCTCTTGATGGGGAGGCATATACTATGAGGTCCGGGCCACTGCCAGAATGACCGTGCGAACCTGCTCAAGCACATAATCCACACTGTTCTGGACCACATCGGCTATCTGGCAGTTCATGACGCGTATTCCCGGTTGTTTCCGGCAGCAGAAGGGGCTTCTTGCCGCCCCCAACGCTGCTTTCTTATACTACCGTCCAGTTCGGCCTCTGTTACATATAATCTCCGGATTCCACCAAAAGTTCCCCATGCCTTCTTCCAAGGCAATAAACCCCCGTAAACAGCGGATTAGGCGAATACGGAACTTTTTACGGCAGGAAGTAATAAATAAATGTATACTTGAAGACTTCCATAAATTTTGCTAGGATACCTAGCACGGAAGTCGAGTTAACCCAACAACCAAAGAATATGGGAAAGGTAAGGGATCTACACTATGAAAACGAAATCGTACTGGATGGCAATAATGTTGGCCGTGTGCATGGCGCTGGTTGTAACCGGAGCCACCGGCTGCAAACACAAGACTGCGGAACCCAAGGTTACCACGCCGACTGTCAAAGAACCAGAACAACCCGCCGTTAAGGAAAAGATCTTTGATCCGGCAACAGACTTGGCCTTGGTGTATTTCGATTTCGACAAATCGAACCTGCGTCCGGACGCCATAGAGACCCTGAATAAGAACGCAGAAATAATCAAAAAGAACTCTGGCGTGACGATTCAGATTGCCGGTCACTGCGATGAACGCGGCACCCAGGAATACAACCTGGCGCTGGGCGAACGCCGTGCATTAGCCGTCCGGGATTATCTGATTTCCCTGGGCATTCCCGCGGACAAGTTAGTGACCATCAGCTATGGTAAAGAACAGCCGGTGGATGCGGGCCATAATGAAGAAGCCTGGGCGAAGAATCGCCGCGCTGCTTTCAACAAGGCACAATAACTGTAAAAGAATAGGTTCATCACATGCATTCACGACCGCTGACTTGGGCCAGCGCGGCTTTGGCGCTAATGGTGCTGGCCGGCTGCAATACGCTCGGCGTATCAAAACAAGTGCGCAATACCGTCTACGACACCAACAAGCGGGTGCGGACACTGGACGAGAACCTTGGCGGTTCCGTTACCAAACTAACTGAAACCTCCGCGACGTTGATGCAGCGCGTCAATGAAAGTGACGAGCAGATGCGCCAACTGCGTTCCATGCTGGAAGAGAACCAAACCCGGGTCGAATCGTTGTCGAAAGACATCGCCGATCTAAAATCAACGCTATACCGGCGTATGGGGCTCAGCACAGCACCCGGCTCTAATCCCCTGGAACCCCAGGTGGGCGGTGTGATTATTGAACGTAGCGGTTCACAACCCATAGCCTCGGACTTGGGTTCACCTCCCATGGGGGGAACCCCGGCAACAACCCCGCCCGGCGCACCCGTAGCGGCCACGCCCGCAACGGCGCCCACCCCCGCCACGCCCGAAGAAACCAAGATGTTCCAGGATGCGTTGGCGCCATACCGCGCCTATAATTACGCGGAGGCACTGACAAAGCTCGACGCATTCCTGCAGAAATACCCGAACAGCGAATTGGCCGGCAGCGCCCAATTCTGGAAGGCGGCGTGCTATCTGTATTTGCAGAAGAATCAAGAAGCCATCCAAGAATCGGAAAAAGTGGTGAATAATTATCCCACCAATAGTAAAGTGCCTTTGGCCATGCGGAATAAAGCCGTGGCCTTGCACCGCCTCGGTCAAACAGACCAGGCCACCAAGCTGTTGCAGGAAATTATCGCCACCTATCCTGCCACTCCTGCCGCGAAACAAGCCCAGGACGACCTGGAAAAGATTAAAGGACTCTCCAGTCCCCAATAAGCTGAAGTATGCTATACTGGACTTGCCGCATTGCTTCTGCGTGATGCGGCAAGTTTTTTATGCTTTTCAAGACACCTTTTTACATGATGGAGATGCAGTGTGCGAAACTATTTAGGACTCGACGCAGGCGGCACCAAGACATTTTGCCTTGCGGGCGACGAAAATGGAAATATCCTGGGTTTTGGACGGGCCGGAGCAGGCAATTACGAAGCCTATGGCGTCGAACCCGCCTATACGGAAATTAATAAGGCCATAGAAGAAGCCCTCAGCGAAGCAGGCTTGTGCTTGGAGGACATTAACGGCATTGGCATGGGTATTGCCGGGGCCGACATTCCTGAGGACTACACCATGCTCGAACGCGAGATCTTCACTCCCATGTTCGGCGCAATCCCTAGGGCCTTCCGCAATGATTCCATGGCCGGGTTGCGCGGCGGCACCAAGGCGCCCTTCGGCATTGTGATTGCCTGTGGCACGGGGTGTGTGTGCGCGGGAAAAAACCGCACGGGCCAGGAGATGCGCGTTGGCGGGATCAATGAAGATTTCGGCGATATGGTCAGCGGTTCCAGCATCGGCACGGAAGGCCTCAAAGCCGTATGGCGCTATCGTGACGGAATCATTGGAAAAACCTTGCTTGCCGACTTGTTTTTGGAAAAAGCCGGTTGCAACGATCTCGATGAGTTGTTCTACAAAGCCTATAAAGGCCAAATTACGTATGACGATTTGCAGCCTATGGCCAAGCTGGTGTTCGATGCCGCGTATCAAGGCGATGCCACCGCCTGCGATATTCTGGAGTGGGGGGGACGCTATCTCGCCCAGATGGTCAACGCCGCCGCACGCCATCTCGATATGTGCCGCGACACCTTCGACGTGGTTATGGCGGGCAGTGTCTTCAAAGGAACCAGCCCCGTTCTGGCAGACGCCATGGCGACAGTCATCCATCGGGAATGCCCCAATGCCCGCCTGGTGATGCCCCTGTACGAACCCGTGGTGGGAGGATTATTACTCGGCATGGAACTCGACAAACCGGTCTCGGAAGAGGTGTATGCAACACTCTCCGCAGGATTGGCTCAGGCAGAAAAACGCTATCAGGTGCGCTTTTCATCGGAGTAATCCATGAAAATCCGATCAGGACATATCGCATTCGCCAGTGTTGCAATTATTGCCGCATTTGTCTCCTTTGCGGCGTGGCGCGCCAATTACCAAAATAAATCCCTGGATGCTCTTCTGTCCACAGAACAGAGCGCATCCACTCTTGCGCCATCCATAAACGCCGAGCATACGGAAGTTGATATGGGCGTTATTGGCAACAACGCCCCCACGGAAACCAAACTCCGCCTTTTCAATGTGGGCAAAGCCCCACTTCGCCTTCGAAATATCATGTCCACCTGTGCCTGCACCCAGGGGATCATTCCACCCGGCCAGGGAAGCATCCTCCCTGGGGGGGAAGGGTTCATCACAATAAAAGTGTTCCCTGAAAAAATTCCCGGCTTCCATTCGCATAAAACCATTACCATCATGTCAAATGACCCGAAAACTCCCGCCTTGGACGTATCTGTCAGTGTAAAAATAGATCCGGAGTTTGACCTGTCGCCTTCGGAAGCCGATTTCGGCAATGTTCCCAAAGGACAAACCCCTGAAATTGTCCTCAGGCTTAAGTCCCTCACGGAAGCGCCCGTGGAAATCACCAGGGTGGCGCAATTTACCGGTGATTCAAAAGAAAAAAATCCTGAGTTGTTTGCATTCTCATTTGAAAAACGGCCTGAAAATGAATGGACTGCTTCGGGTAAACCCGAATATTCAATTAAAGTTACCCTGACGCCCTGTTTTTCACCCGGTCCCTTTGAACAACGCTTTGTTATCAGCACAAACATTAAACGAATGCCCGGCATGTTATGTGTGGTGAAAGGAAATATCATCGCGCCCTATAAAGTGGAGCCAGGCTACCCTAAACCACTTGTACTTCTAAAAGACTCGGTGAAAGATCTCCCTGGCGTTGTAGCGGGAACCCTGACCATTGCCTCGGAACAACCTGTTGAAGTCACGGACATTCAGTTCAGCGGGACAAAACTCTCCGCGGCCTTCCGCAAAAGCGGTGATCCGCTGAAGAATTTTATTGATATTTCGGTTAAACCAGACGCGCCCAAAGGCATCTTTCAAGAGGAAATGATCTTCATTGTTAAGTCAGGCGATACTGTATTTCAGGAAAAAAACATTGTGCGCGGCATGTTACAGTAAACCGTAGTGCGCGAAGAAGATCTTTTTCACATCTGTTCAAACCATACGGCAATGGTTTGGCAATGAAATGGCGGAAATTTTCCCTTTATATTGTAAAAAAGGGCTGTATGGATGAACCGATCCTTCTTCTTGCGGTACAATAAGCCTTAAAGAAACCGGACTGTATTTTAAGGAAAGCGCACATGGCACTATTTGGACGAAGCGATAAAACGCCTTCCGCACCCAAAACTGGCGCGGGCGATCAAGGTATGCACCCCATTGTGGGGCATACCATTGACTGCCGGGTGTGCGGCGCCGAGCGTATGCTGACGCGCTGCTGGCGCAGGACCGCCATGGTGCGGCAATGTCCCTGCTGCGGCCTCGTTTTTGAAAATCCACGGCTTTTATATGCCAAGTTTGCCCCGGCATGCCCAAAATGCCGTGAACCCCTGGAACAACCGAGCTTTGACTACGGCCTATGCGATGGATGCGGATCGAAATTTGAAATCGTTGAGGGCACCAAGCCTGGATTGCTGCCCAACCAACAACAACGCGCCGAAATGGACAAGTTCGGCAAAGTATGGAGAAAGGAATAGGCGTGTTGACCGAATCGGCCGCGCGGAAACGCGCTTCGTACTATAATCAAGATCATGTATTCCATTTTTGGGGCCAATTGAATGCTGCTGAACGTGAACAACTCCTAACGGATCTGGAGGAAGTTGATTTTCCGCTCATGCAGCGCCTAATTGATAAATGGGTGCTGGACGAACCGCCGCCGGAACATTTCAATCACATTGAACCGATCCCTGTAATCCCCTTTGATGCGCCCGATGCTAAAGAAACATGGGAAGCGGGGGAGACCACGCTCCACGATGGGCGCGTGGGCATTTTCCTTGTGGCAGGCGGCCAGGGAACCCGGCTCGGATTTTCCGGACCAAAAGGCGTGTATCCCATCGGGCCTCTCACCCAGAAATCTTTCTTCCAGTATCACGCTGAAAAAATCCTGAACCTGCAGCGGCGATATGGCTGTTCTCTGCCTTGGTACATCATGGTAAGCCGAGCCAATGCGGAGGCTACCCGCGCCTATTTCAACAAAAACGATTATTTCGGCCTTGGGCAGAAAAACGTGCAGTTCATTATCCAGCGCATGGTGCCTTGTGTGGATACCGCCGCCAAGTTTATGCTCGAAACGCCCTGCCACCTCGCTACAAATCCCAATGGTCACGGTGGCAGCATTCCCGCGATGGTCGAAAACGGTGTTCTTGATGACGCACGCAAACGAGGCATAGACCTCTTAAGTTACTTCCAAGTGGACAACTGGGCCGCCAAGGTTGCCGACCCCAGGTTCATTGGCTATCACGTGCTGCGCAACGCCGAAATGTCCTCCAAAAATCACCGGAAAAACCATCCCCGCGAAGCCGTCGGCGTGCATTGCCTATGCGACGGAAAATACCACGTGATCGAATATTCCGAACTCGACATTTACCCGCAACTCCTCCAGACCGACGCGCACGGCGATGTCGTGTATTATGCCGGCAACCCCGCCATGCACATCTTCACCGTAGATTTCATCCAGCGCGTCTACGAACACTTCGACAGCTTCCCGTGGCACCGCGCCTTCAAAAAAATCCCCTATATCGATGAAACCGGCGTACTCGTGAAACCTAAAAAGCCCAACGGATACAAATTTGAAACCTTCGTATTCGACGCACTGCGTTTCATTCAGCATCCGCCGGTAGGACTGGAAATTGCCCGCGAAGGCGAGTACACCCCAACCAAGCAATACGATGGCGACAACAGCGTGGTGGCCGCGCGAAAAAGCATGAACAGCCTGTGGTCTAAATGGCTCGACGCCGCTGGTTCACCCGTGCCGCGCCAAGCCAACAGTGAGAGTGCAATCACCATAGAAATCTGTCCTGCATATGCACTCAATCAAAACGAGTTTGTTGAAAAGAGCGCCGGAAAAACCTGGCCCGTTAACGGCGATCTCGCCATTGACGCCGACGGCAACCTTCAATATACGGGTCCAGCCACCGTGCCTGCTTGAAATCCCCTGCATTAGAATGCTATAGTTATCCTGCGTTCAGGGAATCCCTGTCACAACGCACCCCCTTGCGGAGGCGTAGTTCAGTTGGTTAGAACGCTGGCCTGTCAAGCCAGAGGTCGCGAGTTCAAGTCTCGTCGTCTCCGCCATAATTTAAATCCTTCCAAATCAGGCAGTTACCTCATACCCGCCACCACGGCGGTGCGGCTGTAATCCAAGACCCGAAGCGGTTCGTACTAACCGTTTCACAGTATTGGAGACCGTACCGATGCCCACTGTAACCACCTTCCGAACCCCCAAGTTTCGCCTGCACAAACCTACCCGCCAAGGCTTTGTCGAACTCGATGGACACCGCGATTATTTAGGCCGATTCGATAACCTCAAGACAAAGCAACTCGGTCACCAACGTATTACCGAGTGGCTGACCAATAATCGGCGCATGCCCGTTTCCCCCGAAGAAGTCACCATCACAGAACTGCTGCGCGGGTTGTTCAAAGATTTCAATGACAAGTATTGCAGTGATAGAATCAGGGGCCATGGAAAAGCAAATTGTCTCAAAAAAGCGGGTCACAGATCACGGCGAGGTATTGACCGGAAAACGCGAGGTCAACGCCATGTTGGATCTAGTGAAAGACGAGGGGGCGAGCGATGAGTAAGGAGCATGCGCTTGCCGTATTTGAGAATTTCAAGATTCGCCGGGTTTATGATGAGAAGGGCGAGACCTGGTATTTTTCGGTGGTGGATATCATTGCGGCATTGATTCAACAACCGGATTACCAGGCTGCACGAAACTATTGGAAGGTCTTGAAGAACCGGCTGAAGAAAGAAGGAAGCCAAACGGTTACAAATTGTAACCGGTTGAAACTGCCCGCGGAAGATGGCAAGCTGCGCTTGACCGATGTTGCTGATCCTGAGACGCTCTTGCGGCTCATCCAATCGGTTCCCAGCCCAAAAGCAGAGCCGATCAAGCTTTGGCTGGCGAAGGTGGGCTACGAGCGCATCCAGGACATGGGCGACCCGGCGCGCTCGCTCGATCGAGCGCGCGAGTATTGGCGGCAGCATGGGCGGAGCGAGAAGTGGATTCAGCAGCGGATGATGGGGCAGGAAACCCGCAACAAGCTGACGGATTACTGGAGAGAACACGACATCAAGGGAGAAGATGAGTACGCCATTCTCACCAATGTCATTCATCGGGAATGGAGTGGGGTTTCAGTCAAACAGCATAAAGATCTCAAAGGACTTGAGACCCAGAACCTGCGCGATCACATGAGCGAGGCGGAACTGATCTTTACCGCCCTGGCGGAACTTTCCACCCGCCAGATTGCGGAGAGCGTCGAAGCCACCGGCATGACTGAAAACGCGCAAGCCGGCAAAAAAGGCGGGCGGATCGCGAAGCGGGCGCGCCTCGAGTTGGAGCAGAAGACCGGTAAAAGCGTGGTGACAGGCGAGAACTTCTTGCCGCCAGCCAAGCCCAGGCGCGAGATACGGGGAGGTTCCGATGAGCGGTGATGGCTTTTTCCCTCCACGCCCGGCATCACAGCCCACGATCTATGCCTACGAGGATACGAACCCGCAGTACGCGGGTTTGCTCAAGGTCGGCTACACAACTGTGGATGCGCAGAGCCGGGTTGCCCAACAATATCCGACGTTGCGCCCCGGCAAGCCGCCATACCGGATAGTTATCGAAGAATCCGCTATGCGTGGTGACGGAACCGCATTCACGGATCATGAGATCCACCAGATGCTGCGGATCAACGGTGTCAAGAACCCGGAGGGCGAATGGTTCCGGTGCACGGTTGACCAAGTGAAAGCGGCTATCATCGCGGTGCGGACCGGACAACTGAATGAGGAAAACCGGTCGCTCGATTTCAATATGCGGCCGGAGCAGAAAGCGGCAGTTGAGAAAACGGCGGCCTACTTTGCCAGTTGGCGCAAGGAGAGGTGTAACCGGAACAAGCCACCGCATTTTCTTTGGAACGCTAAGATGCGTTTTGGGAAAACCTTTGCCGCCTATCACTTGGCTAAGAAGATGGGCTGGCGTAAAGTGCTGGTTTTGACCTTCAAACCAGCGGTGCAGAGCGCTTGGGAAGACGACTTGAAGTGCCACGTTGACTTCAAAGGTTGGCAGTTCATCAAGCCCGGCGGCCTGACCTTCGAACAGACCAACAAGAAGAAACCCTTTGTCTGTTTTGGTTCGTTTCAAGATTATCTAGGCCGAAACCCCAGCACGGGCGGAATCAAGACAAAAAACGAATGGGTTCACGCCACCAACTGGGATTGCGTGATTTTGGATGAGTACCACTATGGGGCTTGGCGTGAAAACGCGAAGGAACTCTTTGAATCGGAAGACGAAAAAGAGCGCAAATTCGCGGAGGGCGAAGGCATAGAGGATTTCGACGAAGAAATTCTGCCCATCACAACGGATCATTACCTTTACCTCTCCGGCACACCGTTTCGGGCAATTGCTTCTGGCGAGTTCATCGAGGAGCAAATTTACAACTGGACCTATTCCGATGAACAACGGGTGAAGAGGGACTGGAAAGGCCCGGATAATCCCTACGCCGCGTTACCGCGGATGGTGCTTCTTACCTATCAACTGCCGGACACGATCCAGGAAATCGCTACGCAGGGCGAATTCAACGAGTTCGACTTGAACGTGTTCTTCTCCGCCGAAGGCATCGGCGCCAAGGCAAAGTTCAAGTATGAGGACGAAGTCCAGAAGTGGCTGGACCTGATTCGCGGATCATTCCTGCCAACCAGCATCGACAACCTGAAACTCGGGGCGAAGAAGCCGCCGATGCCATTTTCAGACGTGCGTCTTCTAAATGTACTTTCGCACACGTTCTGGTTCCTGCCGAGTGTGGCGGCCTGTCATGCCATGAGGAACCTATTGACCAAAAGACAGAACCGCTTCTACCACGATTACAAGGTAATCGTGGCGGCGGGGAGCGCCGCAGGGATCGGTGTAGCAGCTTTGCCACCCGTGCTGGAAACAATGGATGAACCCCTAGAGTCAAAAACCATCACTCTTTCATGCGGTAAGCTGACCACAGGTGTGACGGTGAGGCCCTGGACAGGAATTCTGATGCTCCGCAATTCGTCTAGCCCGGAGACCTATTTCCAGGCGGCGTTCCGGGTACAATCGCCTTGGACTGTGCGGAACCCAGATGGCACTTCACCCAATGAAGAGCAGATCATCAAAGAGGAATGCTATGTCTTCGACTTTGCCCCAGACCGCGCCTTGCGGCAGATCGCCGATTATAGTTGCCGGTTGAACGTCAACGAAACAAACCCGGAAAAGAAGGTCGAGGAGTTCATCAGCTTCTTACCGGTGCTGGCATATGACGGCAGTTCCATGAAGCAGATAGACGCCGCCGGTATCCTCGACATGGCTATGAGTGGCACAACCGCAACCCTGTTGGCGCGGCGTTGGGAAAGCGCGTTGCTGGTCAATGTGGACAATGATACTTTGAGGCGCATCATGGGTAATAAGAAAGCGATGGACGCTCTCATGAGCATTGAGGGGTTCCGCAGTCTGAATCAGGATATTGAGACGATTATCAACAAATCGGAAGCCGTGAAGAAAGCTCGCAAAGAGGCCAACGACGAGAAGTTGACCGAGAATGAGAAGAAAGAACTGACCGAACAGGAGAAAGAATACAAGAGCCGGCGGAAGCAGATTCAAGAGAAGCTCATTAAGTTCGCCACGCGGGTTCCTATCTTTATGTACCTGACCGACTATCGTGAAAGATCTCTTAAAGATGTAATTGCGCAGTTGGAACCGGCTCTATTCAAGAAAGTCACAGGTCTAAACGTGAAGGATTTTGAGGTGCTTGTCAGCCTGGGAGTGTTCAACAGCGCTTTAATGAACGACGCAATATACAAATTCAAGCGCTATGAAGATTCCAGTCTAAGCTATACCGGGATCAACAAGCATGAAGGCGAGGATATCGGGCTGTTTGACACAGTACTGAGCCCTAGGGATTTCGATGTAGCGTTTGAAAATATGCCCTATAGTTCCTTTTAATAGGATTTTACCATTCATCGGATGGAAATTGGATTGAAGCGCTTTCCCCTGCCTTTATTATCAAGCATTTCTGCAGACATGTTATTCGCCGCGCCACATATTCGCTGTTGCGCGGAGGATAGCGCACTTTATTGTTTTTTCTTCGGTTCCCAGTGTTGTTTGGAGGATTTCCATTTGAGCTTGTATTTGACTTTTACGGAAGACGATCCGCCGTAGTCCATGTCAACACTCCATCCTTTGCCGACACGCAGGCGCGGATTCCCGGATTCGTCCATATAAACTGCCGCACGGCTCTTCTTGGAATCGCCGACCAAGACAATCCCCTCATCGCCTCGAATACGTTCCTTGCGCGCGCGGAATTCGCGTTCATGTTTGTTATAGTTCGCCCACGCATCGCTGAAGGGGCGATCCCGATCCAGATTGGATGCGCAGCCCATACACAACACCGCTGCTATAAATCCTGCACAATACATCCGGGATTTCATGGCCTGGCCCTTTCGGTATGCGCCCGGACGCGCTCCTATATAAATTATACTCCTTTTTCCGGAAAATGTTTTGTTTTGGGAAACCGTGTTAATGGTAGAATGCGTCACTTTGACGCTCGCTATACTTCGGATAGGAATGGGATAATCATGCAATCGGACGAAATGGCGGAAAATCAGCCCCCCCATCACCTTCACCGCCGCTTCGGGCTGCTTCAGGCCACCGCCCTAAACATGTCTAACATGATTGGGGTTGGCCCGTTCATCACCATCCCGCTTATCATGACGGCCATGGGGGGGCCTCAGGCCATACTCGGCTGGTTTCTCGCAGCAGTCATTTGCATCCCGGACGGCATGGTCTGGAGCGAACTGGGCGCCGCCATGCCGGGTTCAGGCGGAACGTATGTCTATTTGCGGGACGGATTTGGGCGGCAGACTTTCGGCAGGCTGATGGCCTTCATCTTTATCTGGCAGTTCATCCTAAGCGGTCCCCTCGAAATCGCCTCGGGCTACATCGGTTTCGGGCGCTATCTGCGGTATCTCTGGCAGGATATGCCACACGTGTGGGTCATCGGGGTGGCGATTCTGGTGGGCATCGTCAACATGGTGCTGTTATACCGCAAAATTTCTTTCATCGGGAAACTCACCGTGACATTGTGGGTCGGTACGCTCTCGGCCGTGTTTCTAGTCATCGTCGCGGGTGTAACACATTTCGACCCAAAGGTAGCCTTCGATTTTCCCCCGGGCGCGTTCAATTTCAGTTGGGGATTCCTGTTGGGCTTGGGTACCGCGATGCGCGTGGGGATCTACGACTACCTTGGCTATTATGACGTCTGCTATATCGGAGGAGAAGTCAAGAATCCGGGACGCGTCATTCCCTATTCAATCATCATCAGCATCGTGTCCGTGGCGGTGATGTACTTCCTCATTAATCTCTCGGTGATTGGCGTGGTGCCCTGGCGCGAGTTTGTGCCGAACACCGACCATCCCAATTCGGACTTTATCGTGTCGACCTTCATGGAACGTTGCTGGGGTTCGGGTATGGCCTCGATATTCACGTTGATGATCCTCTGGTCCACCTTCGGGTCGGTATTCGCTTTGCTTTTAGGCTATTCCCGCATCCCCTATGCGGCAGCGCTCGATGGCAATTTCTTTGGTGTGTTTTCAAAACTGCATCCACGCAAAGATTTCCCGCATGTGTCGTTGCTAGTCATAGGGGTGATTTCGATTATTGTATGCTTCATGCCGCTGGACGTGGTCATCAATGTCCTCGTCACGATACGCATTCTGGTCCAATTCATTGGGCAGATTGCGGCGGTTCATCTCCTGCGCCGCCGCGAGCCAAGCGCACCCCGGCCCTACCGTATCTGGTTCTATCCGATCCCAAGCCTCATCGCGCTCACCGGCTGGATATTCGTGTTCATCACGTCAGGCGCCACCATTATTTCTTTCAGCCTTATTGCCCTCATAGCGGGCATATTGGCGTTCCTTGTATGGTCCTGGTTCACTAAGCGCTGGCCATTCGCGCCGGCAGAATCATCTGGCTAGTAAGGGCCGAAAATCATACTAGCCTATATTTTTTCACCCATTTACGCACTTTATTAACCACTTCACCGGATGTACACAATCCATTGATTATTCTCTCCATTACAGGTAGTGGCATGCTTTGATGTACAACAAATTTCCCCGTATTAATGAGCCCATTTAGAACGGCATACGATGTCACTGTTGCGTGTCGATAGGAAATACAACTTTTGTGTTTAATAAAAGGATGATCGCCAACGTTAAGAATACAGGTGGGATCTTTTTCTTCATTATAACTCGTCACGCTTACGACAAGGGCCTCTTGCGCCACCTCAACCACAAACACTATCACGTGCAGATGTGGAATACCATCTCCAAGGTTATCTTTGAAGCAATCCCCCTGATTCACAATTAGTTTCCGAAAAGTCTCGACATATGAACGTCAAATTTTTTCGTCTGTTCAATTCTCTGGAAATCACCCTTTCTGCCAACAGCATCGGCTAGAATCCGCAGAGGTATTTTCTTAGAAGTATCCGAAACATGGCATTTCTTGAATTCATCCAATGCATGCGTGTATTTCCGAAGTTCAGAAAATGTCATATAGCCAAAATCTTTTGAAACGGATTCCAAAATCCCAATATCGCTTGGCGATAGCTCCCCATCCCCAGGATCTTTTCTCAATACTACGTCTAGCCTTTCAGAGGTAAAAAATGCCGTCCAAATCTCTTGAAATTTGCTTTTCTTTGATTTGCCCTTGATCAAGTCATAAATTTCTGTAAGTACAGGACCGTTGTTCATAGCTACAGGACCATCGCCGGTAATGGGATAACCACGTTGCTGTAAGCTCAACCGATCGGCTAGGTAGAGGAGTTTTATCAATTGCCCCCTAGTCAATTTCTTTTTAGGCGCATTTTTTAGAATGTAAGCCGCGGCTTGAACGGATTTATGTATATCAAAAACAAAAGACATTATTATCATCCTCGCTGAAACTCTAGCACACCTCATTTCTTCTTTATACTGAAATTATATCCAGTATGCCGTAAAAAGTCAAGTTATTGCCATCGAAAGTTCAATCAGATTCAGGATGCCCCGCCGCAAACCCAGAAGACGCCATACTGGAGCCTATTCGAACCTGCGATTTCGAGAGTATCGTTGTGTCATCAACCCCGCATTTTGTCATAAATTTTGCCTTGTTGTTTCAGGTAATCCCCAAATCTATCTTGGAAACGCTCTGTATTTAAAATAGAAATTATTAAAACAATACCTTGTTTGCGGGGCAGAAAGATGGTTCTGCTTGAGCGATGTTCAAGTAGCAGATGTGAATCCCGGCTGTGGTGGGAATCCCTGCGTTCCTCCAGTCCGGATTCGGCTGGAGCAAAAACTCGATGCGGTCACCCGGTTTTATGGAGGTGAGACTGCTGTATTGTACGCCCGTGCGGTCTGCGGGAACCTGCTGCCAGCCAACTTCTGGCCAGATTGACTGAGAAAACACCAAAGCACCGCAACTTTTGTTGAAGGTATCGGTTACACTATCTGTATAATCATCAATCGAAATGCAGAGCTTACCGCTAAGCAATCCACCGTCCAACAGATAGAATAAGGAAGCATGGAAAAAGAGCCGGAACAGCGTAATCAACTATCGTTAATGACGAAGCTAGCCTATGGGCTGGGCGACATTTACGGCGGGGGCGCCATCACATTGATTTCCATGTATTATCTTTTCTTCTTGACCGATGTCATAAAGATTGGTCCGGCATTGGCCGGGACTGCGATTCTTATCAGCCGGATAGTTGCCGCGGTGCTCGATCCGGTCATGGGGGTTTTATCCGACAACACAAGGACGCGGTGGGGGAGGCGCCGCCCCTATTTCCTGGCCGGAATCCCGTTGGTGTTCTTCTCCTTTGTACTCATGTGGGTTCCAATAAATTTTGCACAAGAACAGAGCCGATTCCTTTATGTGTTAATTATGAACCTGTTTTTCATAGCGGTCTTTTCATTTGTCTGGGTGCCGTATAATTCCATCGCGCCGGATCTCACCTCGGATTATCATGAGCGGACCCAACTGGCCACGTGGCGCATGGCGTTTTCCAATATCGCGGGCATCCTGGCCGCAACGCTTAGCCGGGATCTTTTTGTGAACACGCTTTTCCCGGAGGATCCGCAAAAAGGCTTTTTCATCATGGCGATTGCCTTCGGGCTCTTCTTCTCCCTCCCTTTTATCCTGACATTCATTTATTGCAAAGAGACCCCCCATCCCCCAACCGCATCCTCATTCAAATGGGACGGATGGGCCCGCTTTACTCAAACATTCATTCTTGAACCGTTTCGGCTGCGTCCATTTCGTGCGATGTTGATAATGTTTTTGTTCAGTTTTATGGCGCAAGATGCCGTAATGGCCATGGCCATCTATTTTCTGACCTGCTATCTGAAGATTAATTCGATGATGACGCTTTTGATTCCCACCTATGCGGCCGTACTACTGATAATTCCCATCACCGAAAAACTAAGCAAGCGCTTCGGCAAAAAGAATACATTTCTAATGGCATGTTTCCTTTGGATTGTGGCCTTTACGCTGATCCCCATGGTAAATCCCGGTTCTACAGTCATGGTGTATCTATTCGGCATATTGTTCGGCGCTTCCGTGGGCGCGCTCCAGGTATTGATTTTCGCCATGATCCCGGATGTGCCCGATGCGGATGAACTTTTCAGCCACCGCCGCCGCGAGGGGATGTTCTTCGGCATTCTCGCCATGGCACGTAAAACCGGCGGCGCCCTCGCTCTGTTCCTGATCGGCGCTGGCCTCCAACTGGCGGGTTATCTGCCGCCGGTAGGGAATGAGCCGCAACAGCAGACCGCCGGCTTTCTTACAGCGCTCTTTTTCATGTTTATAGGAATACCTCTTTCGTTCATGATCATTACAATGATTGCCTGTTTCCGCTATCCCTTGACAAGCGAGTGCCATGCCAGGCTAAATCGCATACTGGCTGCACGAAGTGAGGAGGGGGGCCTCTCGGAAACAGAACGACAGGAGGAAAGTGAATTGCGCGCACTTCTGGGGCAACCAAGTGCCATGGAGAACGTGGAATGAGCGGCATAAATTCACAACGATCAGAGGATGCCCCCTTCATCTATCTCGCATTGCGGTTTCATACCAACTTCTACCATTCCTACCGCGGCGATACCCCCGATGAGTTGGGGTTCGGCAAGGATATCCGCATCGTAACCTCCATCCTCAACGACCTTGACCGCCTGAATGCCGAGGGGATTCCCGTAAACGGCACCTGGGACATCGAGAACTACTATTCCCTGGAACAGTTGATCCCCAAGTATGCGCCGGAGCTGCTGGAACGATTGCAGAAGAGGGTTGCTGAGGGCCGCGACACCGTCAGTCCCATGTCCTACAATAACGGCATCGTCTCCGCGTGTACCGAAGAAGAATTTCAGCGTATAGCCGAATGGACAATCAAAAATCCTGAGAACTCCGGCCTCGCTGACCTATTTTCCTCCTGGGAACCGGTGGTCCGTCCACAGGAATGCATGTACACCCCATCCTTTCTTCGCTTGTATCCCCAACATGGCATCAAGGCTATCAGCCTGTATTACAGTTCTCATCCCTTTAATGGGTTCAGTAATTTCATGCCACTGTTGCCCTTTGAACAACGCTACAACCCCCTTACCCTGAAAGCAGACGGCGTTCCCGGCGAGATGGTTTTGTTGCCCATGTACAACAACGGCGATATTGCTGATCACTGGCTCTCCCTGAAGTATTGGCTCAACTCCATGCGGAGGGAACAGTTGAGATTGAAAAGCGCCAATGACCTCCTTTTGTTGATCGATATGGATGCGGACGATGATTTCTGGTTTGGGATGGATATACCTGTACTCCCGAAACTTTTCCCCTCCTTCGGCGGACTATACAGCATGATCAAAAGTATAGCCGGTCTGCCCTGGCTGCGATTCACCACTCCGGGGGAATATCTAAATGCTCATGCTCCCCTCGGAGAGATATCTCTTAATCAAGACACGGCGGATGGAAGTTTTGATGGATTGTCCTCTTGGGCGGAGAAGTGGACGAATACCGATGTCTGGTCGCAGATCCAGCGCGCACGAATACTTTCGGACTATGCCTCATTTCTTATGGATAACGAATCCATATCGCCCGATGTCACTGCAACGCTTGATGAGGGACTGACCGCACGGCTGCTGGCCATGTCCACAACGCATTTTGGCTTGACCTCGCCCATCATGAATGCACGCAGGCTCGAAACCGCGTATGAATGGAGCGGCGCCGCACTTCATGCCGCGGAAAACGCATTACGGATCGCTGCACGCCATGCCGAGTGTACGGATGAAATGGTGCTGATGCCGGGAGCGATTCTCGACGAAGGAGTGGGGGAGGGTGCACTGGTTCGATTCCACAGTGCGGCGCCGTTACCGCCTCACACCCGTCTTGTGGATGAGACTGGGAATACTGTGGCCATTCCCTTCTCCATGGAACCGCTTACCTCAGAAAATCATAATGGAACTGAAAACGCAACCGAAACCGCCTTTGTATGCCGGAACACGGCCAAGTCGCTGAAATTAATTTTGGGAGACGTGAATTCATCTTCTGAAAATGCGCTTGACATCACGACAGACGAGAATAGGATCGCCAACCGGATGGTTTCTGTCCGGGCAAGCGCAGACACGGGTGTAGAACTGTTCTTCGAGGACAAACCCATCACACGAAAAGGCTCTCCCGCCGCATCGGTGCGTTACGATGGAAAATTGCGGATCACATCACACATGGAAGTGAATCATCACGGATTTCTTTCACAGGAAGCAGTGCAATTCTCTATCAAAGGTTGTATCCCCCTGGATGAAGGCCAAGAATGCTGCTGGTCGCACCGGTATATCCTGGTAAGTGAACTTCCGTATATTTTTCTGGACGTACTCATGAAATATCCTGAGACCGAACATAAAAATTACGATGAAAAGCTCGCCAAGCGGCTCGGAGCGGCGTGGGACGCGCGCTGGCAGGAAGTTATGCCCTGGGAATTTGCCCCAATCCTATCCGCCCCCCTCACTATCTGGAAACACAACTTCTTCGGCGATACAACCCATTACCGGCTCAATTATGGAGAGTTCTCTCCGAACCGCGGCCTCGACTCATTCAACAACCACATCACGAACGGATGGATAGCCGTGAATGGAAAAGAGGGAGGCATACTCCTGGCGCAGTCCTGTCTCTGGGATAATTCCTTCGCATTTTGTCCTATGCGGCTCCGGCAGGAAATTATTACCCTAAATCCCTTCGGCGCCTACCATGGGAAACAACTCAAGTACCCCTCGGCCACCACCGGCCTCGGACGGATGCTTTCCCTCAACATGGCGGACCATCTCAAATCCTATGCCCCCTCCTACAACGGAAAAACAAGCCGGTTTTCACTGATGATTGCGCCCTATAGAGGAGAAACGCCCCCAACGAAAACACGAAATGATGCAATGCTCTTTTCAACGCCTCCAATTGCGATGGAAACGCAAAATCCCTTACTTTAATTCCTTCACCTTAAGATTGCGGAACTCAATCTTAAATCCTTCGCCTTCAACGCCCACCAAGCCCTTTGGATTACCGCAGTCCTTGACTTCACATGTCACGGACCCGTTAACCCACAAGGTCAACACGTTGCCGCGCGCGGTAATCTCAAGCGTGTTCCACTCACCTGCAGGTTTTATTCGTCCATCTTTAACCGTCTCAACAGTGGTAAAAAACTTCTTGTTCCCATCTGCTCCAGGCGTTTCCCCGAAGAGATACCCGCCAGTGGCGTCGCCGAGTTGTGCTTGGTGCCAAAGAGCGCCATCTTTGTTGTTGCGGACATACGCTCCGCTATTGTAACCGGCCTTTCCCTCCACCTTGATGTAACGGAACTCGACGTGAAACACCGCATCGCCAAACTCGCGATCGCATAACAGCATGTCATGTCCCCCATCACCCTCGCAGACCAGCGTTTTGCCGGAGTCTTCCACGTGCCACTGCTGTTTCCCCAGCGGATCCCCAGGCGGAACCGGCACCCGCGACCAGCCTTTAAGATCGGCAGGCGGCATTACATCCACCCACCCCGACGAATCCGCCTCCAGCGCACTCGGCATTAGATCCGCAGCCATCACGTTTCCAATTACCACGACAGCCAGCAATAATCCCATGAGTGCCCACGGGCTATTTCCATTATTTGTTGTTTCTTTCATCGTAATCATACCTTATGTTGATTCTGGCAGCGTTCCAAGATCGAAATGAACCGTCAATTTGAATACCGGCTCAATAATATGACAAAGTAACAAAACAAGCAATTTTTCTGTCCAAAACAAACTATAAGGGGAGATGTCGTATGCACATCATCGGCAAGGGAGTGCTGATTTCGTTCATTTCCATACTGCTCGGCGGATGCGGATGCTTCGCCCCCGTATCGGATTTGGACCTTGTGGGGACCTGGCGGCTTACTCAAGAGCGATGGGAGGGGGATCTAATTCCAGCCCGCACAATGAAGATCTACGACATTCATGACGCGCAAATCGCCTTGCAGGATGCGGCGCTGGCTACTGCCTATCAGCTTTCCAAACATTTAACCGGAACCCAATTGACGGTGCAATCCCCCCGAACCATAGAATTGCTCGATCCCATCTATGATGATGAACCAATGACCTTTCGTGTTGCCATCAAGGGAACCGCCATGACATGGTACATGGGGGTGATACCCATGGAGATGTATGTATTTGAACGGGAAGAAGAACCGTGAAAAAGAGGTCCAAACAAAATTCCACTTGGCCCGTTATTAATCCAAAGGAGCACACAGTGAAAAACGAGTACACTTTAATAATGTCGGTAATCTTCGGCCTGATGCTGATCTTTATACTGAGCACGTCAGGCTGGGCGGAACCGGAAAAAACACCGGAAAGCACAACCGCAACAGAAGTAATGCCGCCGGTAAACAATTTCAAGATCAAATACAATTTCGACAAAGATGGCAAAGTCGTTGTTGGTCCGCTGAAAGAAAGTTCGGATTGGCTTGAATCCGATTTCTTCCGGAGGGGCAAGGTCCATGTCGAAAATAACACGCTCTTTTTAGAGAAGGGCAACGACATGACGGGTGTTACCTGGCGGGGACCGCTCGTTCGGATGAATTATGAGATCACGCTCGAAGCCATGCGCGTGGACGGCGGTGACTTCTTCTGTGGACTGACCTTTCCCGTCAATAATGATCCCTGCTCCCTTATTCTCGGAGGCTGGGGTGGAACCGTTACCGGCCTGTCCAGCATTGACGGCGAAGATGCCGCAAACAACACTACCACACGCTCCGTTAAATTTGAAAACAATACATGGTATAAAGTGCGGCTGCGGGTCTACGGCGAAAAAATCGAAGCCTGGGTGGATGATAATAGAATTGTGAACTATGTGTTCACAGGCCATAGAATCAGCATACGGTGGGAGGTAGAAGCCTCGGTCCCCCTGGGCATCGCCACATGGCAAACCTCCGGCGCCATCCGCAACATGGAATACAAAGCCCTTACGGTGAAGCCGCTTGATTACGAGGTAAAGAAATAGGTTAAATGCGTGAGATTCTTTATGTGCCGACGACGTTCCGCAGTTATTGTTATCCTGACACTATCGTTTGTAACCTGTTCGGAACATGCATTCCCGAAAACAATACGGACGGAAAACACATTTAGCGCGATTGTTTCTGAAGTATTACGAGGAGATGCATTCATCGTAAAACACAAAGAAGAGACCATAAAAGTTTATTTATATGGTATCCAATGCCCAGGTCCAACAAATTTATACGGCATCCGCGCAACCGCCTATACAAAAACTCGAATTGATGGGCAGGAAATCAGAATAAATGTGCGGCGCCGTCAATCAGAAAGCATCATTCGAGCCATTGTTTATTTTAAAAAAGATGAATGCCTGAATGATGATCTTCTCAACGCCGGCCTTGCTTCCTGGAACCAACAAGAAGCGCCTAACGATAATCATTATAAACAAATCCAGGATATGGCAATGTCCTCGAAGTCGGGCATCTGGTCAAAGCCCCCGGTTACAAAATCCTCTCAATCAAACACTGCTCCGACCGTTGGCGCTGATGATTCACTTGGAACATCAATAAAACCGCCTCATGAGATTATCAGAAAGGCAAAAACATCAGTTGACAAGTCAAACACAGGCCGTAACGAAACTTCAGCACAACCGGGAGTTGAACAGCCAGATGCGCAAGAGGCCCCATTGCCTTCAAGCGAACTCCAACTGGAAAAACCAGCGCAGGTGGAGACACACACAATCACGCCCGATACCGTCAATGAAAAAACTGCCTCATCTTCTCGTGCACCAGTAAACCGTTCAAATCAGCCAAATACCTCACGCACATCTTCCGTCAATCCGCCAGTCAATATACATTGGCTTACAATATCCATAATTGTACTCTGGGTGATAGGCACCATATGGCTTTGTATCACATATAATCGGGTCAAGTTTTCATCGAAAACATACCAGACCTGGCATATTTATAGTTACCAGACGACTGAGTCCATGCGTTTAGCAAATCCAACGATAGAATATATTTTTTTCATTACTGCTGATCTGCTTTTTATCCCTTTTTTCTTCCGCCCTGTGAATAATTCGATACTCATCATGCTGCTTTTTGCAAACATCCTATGTAATTGTCCGGCCGCAGTTTTCTCTTTCTTGGGGCCGTTCAGCGAGTATAAGTTAGGCGATCTATATTATCACCGGGAGATGATAAGCAGCCGAAAACTTGACAGACCAACCATCGATACGGCTGGACCACTGCTTCTGCTTCACATAATACCCATGTTATGCCTGATCGCCTTATCAAACAGAACCTTCATGTTTTTCCTGTTTATACTCTTGGAGATTTCTTTATTTCTCCTGATAGCGCGTATTACAGATCCAATAATAAAGAAAAGAGCTTCACGGGTTGATGTTGATGCAGTATGCAGAGCGCAAAAATTGCTTGTTTGCGCATATAAGGACTTCCATGCAAATTCTTCATCAAAAATAAGCCTTGAGAATCTCCTTTGGATGTCTCGCTCCCCCGATACAGGTTCGTCCGTATACTGGGCCATTACAGATGCAATTAACTGTCATGGCGAACGGACAAAGGTCGATGCACATTCATGGCTAATAAATCCTGACGAAAATGCAGGTAGTGGAATCCGGCATCGCGATCTTCACGATTACTCAGGATTAGGTTATGTCATCAATGAGCCAGACTTTTGGCAATTTCTTGGAACTGTTGCCAAAAGTTTTGCAGAAGCAAAACCATCTGCATAGAAAATGATTTTATTTGACCGTCTTTAAATAGTAGATTATCCTAATAATCAATTTTAGCCGTCATAACTGACGCCCGTAATTGTGTAAAAGTGGAAATTCATGCGTTCGCGATAAATTCTTCGTCGTACAACGTTAAAACTAAAAAAATCATCATTAGTGGAGGTTAGCCTGACATGACTCATCGTGTGATAGGGTTTATTCTTGTTTTCACGATTATTATGGGAGTGGGGGAGATTTCCATGAATTGGTGCAGCGCACAAGAAATATCCAAAACGAAGTCTACGCTTTTCCCACGAGATTTACCCAAGCGGGACTGGGTGCATTTCAACGCCTTGGGATTTTCAAAACCGGTCTGCGGGGTCATCTATCGCCTGAATGATACCGTGACGAATGGGTTGGCGCTGGGCGGCATTGATACCGGCTGTATCGATCTTGAAACCAGCGGTATGCTGGGATATTGCACCATCTTTAATTCTCACATACCCCGCCGTGGCCCTATTAATCTACCAATCCTGGGCCTAAGTACGGGCGGCCAGATATGGGTATTGTGCGATCCCAAACAGATAAAACAGGGATCTGGCGGCTGCCAAGTCGGACCCGATGCCAAAACGACTCCTCCAGAAGAACCTAAACTCTCGTTGAACGGAATAAAAACGGCAACGGAAATCCATTACTGGGGTCATTATCCCGTGGCTGACCTCGAATTTGAAACGGACGCTCCCGTGTCCGTTGCCCTGCGCGCATGGGCCCCATTTTTCCCCGGTGTCACCGCCGATTCAGTGATTCCTGCGATTTTATTTGAAGTGCATCTCGGAAATATCACTGCGACACAACAAAAAGGAACTATCGCAGTCTCATTTCCAGGTCCAGCGGAATCTGAGGCCGGTGCAAAAGAATTCACCCGGGAAGACCTAAAAGGAGAATTCACCGGCAGTGCCATAACCGCGAAATTAGTTTCCTATGCGTTGGGCACGCTAAATGAACCCCAAGTGCGGCTCGGCGGCGGCTTAAACGGGGATGGCAAAGCCTGGTCTAACATTTCAAAAAATCTTCCGCCAACCCCAGCCTCTGACGCAGGCAAAAGCGCCGCCGTCGATTTCGACCTGGCTCCTGCTCAGGAAAAAGTTGTGCGTTTTCTTCTAACGTGGTGCGCGACCACCTGGAACGGGGTTGGCATCAACGGCGCGCAGAAAGTATACGACGGCTATTCCGGAGAACCACGCTTGTTTACACACATGTACGCGAAACGGTTTCCGGATCCTATAACCACGGCGAAATTCATGGCTGAGAACCACGAAATCCTGCTCAAACGTGTCCTGGCGTGGCAGCAGGTCATCTACTCGGAAAACCGCTTGCCGGTATGGCTACGAGACTCCCTCATCAATGTGCTCTATATGATGTCGGAAGACAGCTATTGGGCGCAGAAACTCCCACCCCTACCAGAATGGGTGCGTGAAGAGGACGGCCTGTTCGGCATGAACGAATGCCCGCGGGGATGTCCGCAGATCGAATGCATCCCCTGCTCCTTCTATGGAAGCCTGCCCATCGCCTATTTCTTCCCAGAACTCGAACTGGCGACCCTGCGCGGCTACAAGGGCTACCAATTTGAGGACGGCGCGCCCACCTGGATTTTCGGCGGATGCACCGGCCGTACGCCGTACATCGATTTCGCCTATCCCACTAAAGGCTATCAGTTCACCACAAACGGAATATCGCTGGCGTCGCTCGTGGATCAGTTTCTTCTGTGCCACGATACGCCCGACAAGCAATTTCTGAAAGAATTCTATCCCATGATTAAAAAATGCATGGAATGGACCGTAAAATTGCGGACTACGCCCGAATACAGCATTGGCGAACGCATTATCTCCATGCCCGACAAAAACGAAGGCACCGAATGGTTCGAAGCGCCTGAGCCGGGCTGGTGCGGCATGACTGCCCACGTGGGCGGACTCCATCTCGCGCAATTGCGCATCACGGAGCGCATGGCGAAGGAAGTGGGGGATACCGCTTTCGCTGAACAATGCGCATCGTGGATTCAGGCGGCTCAAGAGGCGATGGAAAAGCGGCTTTGGGATGAACGAGGGTATTATTTAAACTTCATGGAGCCGGAAACCGGCCAAAAATCCGAATTCGTCTTCGGCTATCAACTCGATGGCGAATGGATCATTGATCATCACGGTCTTGCACCAGCCCTGCCGGAAGACAAAAGCCTGAAAGCCCTGGACACCATAAAGCGGTGCAATATCGCGGTCACCAAATACGGCGCGGTGAACTACGCCAACCCCGACGGCTCGCCCGCCGCTGTGAAAGGCTACGGCACCTACAGCTACTTCCCGCCGGAAGCGCTCATGCTGGCCATGACCTATATGTACCGCGGCCAGAGCGAATTCGGCATCGAACTCGCCCGCAAGGTCTGGCATAACCTGTTCTGCCTCCAGGGATACACCTGGGACATGCCCAACATCATGCGCGGGGATGTTGACACGGGGGAGAGAACCTTCGGCAATGATTACTATCAGGACATGATGCTGTGGTCGCTGCCCGCCGCGTTGGAAGGCAAAGAACTCAGCTCGCCCACAAAACCCGGTGGATTAGTGAATCGCGTTATCGCTGCGGCGAAAGGACTGTAAACAGGATGCGATTATTTGGCGCTGTGCTTGTACTGGCGGTCATTGCGGGACTGTGTTTCCCTCTGCATGCCCAGTCGTCAGCCCATGAAAAGAGTGCATGCGATGTGGTGCTCTCGTGGGACAATACCGGTGATTTCGGCCCGCAGACTCCCAACACAAAAACCTCCGGCTGGCAAGAGGCCATCGATTACTGCGTGGCGAATGCCCACGATCTTTATGTAAAAGGAGGATGGGGCGGCCGCAAACCTATTTACAACATCTCGGTTCCCATTCACATCCCCGCCACCCAGGATTTCCGAATCAATGGGGGTGTATATGTGATGAACTGGACCGGTCCGGCCGGCGATCCTTCCCAGGACTTGCTGGTTATTGATTCCGTGATGAACGGTGAATTTCACTTCGGCATTTTAGTCTATGGCGGGGCGGGCGCAGCAATGCGGATTAAACCGGAAAAACCGGTGCCCATCGATAACTTTACCGTAATGGTGGAAACAGAAATAACCTCCCAGGGAATGGCGGACCCTGCGCCCTTTACTCCGGGCGAGCGCAAAGCCGGGTCAGGGCTCGTGCTCGACGCCACGAAAGCCCCCATTGTTTCGAGCCGCTTCGATTTCATCGGCGGCATTTTAAATTTTAAAACCTGTGTGGACATTCAGGGAAATTTCACCCAAAACCATTTCCAATGCCTGCATCTCCATACCAACGCGGATAAAAGCCACCTTTTGGCGCTGGGACCTGAATCTTCCCAAAATGTCTTCCAACTCACCATAGGCGTTGACCAGGGGGCATCCGAAGTCACCGGCTTGGACATTTTCGGATTCAACAACAAATTCGCGATCATGACCCGCGGCGGCTTTCCTAAAACACGTGATATCATCCTTGAAGAAAAAGCCTCCGGCAACCATATCGAACTCATGCATGGCAAAAAGGATGGTTTCGACCCTGCTGACTTCATTACAGATAACGCATCAACACCAACCAATCACCTTAAATGGATTGGCCCTGCGCCAGCCCCTATTAAAATAGCGGCTCCTGCTGGAACGTTCACCCATATTCAACGGCTTTACCCGGCAATCGCACGGGTCACGTCCAGTGCGGATGCCAAGTTCAATGTCATACGCGATAATTCCGGACAACAGTATCCGGCATTGCCTTCAACGGATATCCTGTTGCGGGTCGGAGACCAACTGCAGATCGGGTCGTCCGCGCCGTCTGAAATCATCTTGGCCTGTATGGCACTGGATTAAAGCTGCCATTAATAAAAAGGAAATTTGTGACATGCACACGGTAAAGATTCTTATGCCAGTGCTAATCCTGCTGTGTATCGCTGCTCATTCTGACGAAACAAATCCACTTCGCATTGATAAAAATGTGCGGCAGCTTTTCTTCGATGATTTCATTATCGACTCCTTGAATGGCATCATGCGCACCATCCACCAACCCGTCAAACATCCGGACAATCCCGTGCTGAAGCGTGAGCACCCCTGGGAAGCGTATCGCGTGCAGGTATATGGCACGGTTATTTTCGATCCCCAGGAACACCTATTTAAGGCCTGGTACATGAACATCCCAAAAACGGCTGCGGATAAAATTACCGTAAATGGCCAGCGGCGTCCCGGCCATGCGACGCTTCTCTCCTACGCCACCTCGAAAGACGGCATTCAATGGGATAAGCCCATTTTAAACCTCGTGGATTATGAGGGTTCAACCGCCAATAACATGATTGCGCCAGCATTGTACAATCCTGAAGGATTTTCCGTGTTGTATGAGCCTGCGGACCCAAATCCGGAACGGCGGTACAAAGCATTTTACTGGGATCATGGGCGTGGGCCGCTCATGATGTGGGAGGGACAGGAAATTTATGGGGAAGGACCGGACGACGGCATGCATGTCTCATTCTCGCCGGATGGTATTCACTGGACGCCATTTTCAGGCAATCCAGTGATGAAATACGGGAGCGATACCGGTCAGTGCGTCCTGTATGATCCCCATTTGAAAAAGTACGTCGCCTTTGGACGCTTCGGCGCGGGCGGGCGCAAGGTTGCACGCACGGAATCAGATGATTTCATTCACTGGTCGGAACCCAAGCTTGTTCTTGCCCCGGATGAAAAGGATGGTCCCAATACCCAGTTCTATGGAATAAGCGTGGACTGCTATGAGGGCCTCTATATCGGCATGTTATGGATGTTTTGGATCGCGGAAGGAAGTGTTGGGAGGATTGACATGCAGCTTTGCCACAGCCGCGACGGCATAGCGTGGTCGCGCGATCCGGAACGGCGCGTCTTTCTGCCGAATGGTCCCGAAGGTTCCTGGGATGCCGGAGATATGCGCGCCGCCTGCCGTTCCGTCATTCTTCCGGATCGGGTGTTGATATATTATGCCGGGTCCAAGGCGGAACATGGGCGGGGCGGTCCGTTGCGCATCGGCATGGACATCGGGCTGGCCACGCTGCGCCGCGACGGCTGGATTTCCCTGGACGCCGGGGATGCGCCGGGCACGCTTCTCACCAAACCATTTGTACATCCCGGCGGCGATCTCTATATAAATGGCGATGCTTCCAAGGGCGCCATCGCAGTCGAGTTTCTAGATGAAAATGGAAACGCATTATCTCCAAATCCTGTCTCCGGAAAGCTAACCGGGGATCTTCTGGAAGGAAAAATCGCAGGGGCGGACGAAAACATACATTTAGCCGGACGAACTATCTGTTTGAAGATAACCCTTACTAACGCCAAGCTGTTTTCGTTCTGGTTTAAATGAGATTATTACCGAACTGGATTCACACCACCGTCTTTCCCGCAGCCTGGTTCCGTGATAGCGTCTACAAAAGGTGGCAGGGAGAACATCAAAATACAGAATTATCTGCGGATGCGGACATAGTTGGTGACAGACTTCCGCAATGTGGTATTGTCTGACTCTGGTCGTCACACCATGAGGCAAAGAAAAGGATGTGCGTATGAACAGGGTCAAGATAGCTATAAGGATGCTTGCGATCATTATGGTGATCGCCTGCGCGTTCCTGGTGTTCATGGCATGGCATTGGGGTGCATTGACCCCTCAGCCGCGGGTTTCCACGGCAGGGTTTGCTTCAAACCATACCGCCTTAGCCGTGATAATCAATCTCGATCCTGTCCGTGAGGTGGTAAGTACTATCGCCGCGCAGAAAACGGGCAGACCGGCCTGGCTATTTCAAGATCTATTACCTTATGAAGGCGCATTGCTGATGAATGTTCCGGAGGATCGGACACAGCAGCAAATCTGCCTTGCAGTAAGTCCTAAACGTTTAGGGCCGCTTGTGCCCATCCTCACGTCTTGGCTATTTTCCCCGCAGCCTATCGGGTCGTTTCAATGGTCGACTCCGGGCATCGTATGGCAGGATGGCGTCCTGATGGCCCGTCTGGCGGGAACGGCCTCTGAGGATACGATGGCGACCGTCCGGGAGCGGTGGCCGGACAATTCGAGCGAAAGCATCAAGCTCGAAGGCGGACACATGCTCGAAGCGGTGGTCGATAACCGTGGTGGGCGGGGCTTGGTGGCGGTGGAAGGGCTCGCTAATTTAGTGGAAGGCTTATCAACGCCGGAGAAACCCGCCGAAAAGCGTCAGGAGCTTCAGCGCATTTTCGATGCCCAGCAGCTCTCCGGCCTTTTTTATCGCGCTTCAGTGGCACGCCTCACCGGCGATATGCTGGACAGCGATACGATTGTTCTTAAAACTGCCTTGGAATGTTCCGACGAACAAGGCGCAACGGCCATGGAGTTTGCTTTGTTAACCGTACGTGACCTGCTTTTCGCGCAACTTATCGAAAATGGCATTATTTTAGAAGGCGATCCCGTCAAGGAAGGCGCCAATGTCCGCATGGAACTCCGTCTCATGGGATGTAACGCGGCCTTGGCACGGATAGCGGGAAATGAGGCTCAAAAAGACGGGAGAACCTCCTCATGAAAACAAGAACCCTGCTGTTTCTAATCGTTTTCTGTTTCCCCGGCCTGGCAATAGGCATGGAGCCGGATCCCATCAACGTAGACGAGATCTTGGCCCATCTGACGCTCCGGCAGAAGGTGGGGCAGATGATGATCATGGGGTTTGAGGGCACACGGGTAACCGCGGACGCCATGGCGCGCATCAATGACGACTGCCTGGGCGGTTATTTCGTGCAGATACTGGAGAACTTCAATTTCCCGGATGAACTGGCCACGCTGTCCTATGCCCTTCAGGATGCCGCATTGAACAACGGGGCAAAAATCCCGTTATTTATCAGCATGGATCAGGAAGGGGGTGTGGCGGCGCCGCTTAATCCTTACCTGGGCGCCACGCCGACGCCCGGCAATATGGCGCTGGGGGCGAGCGGCCGCGCGGAAGATGCGTATGCAGCCTACCAAGCCATGGGCAGCGATATGCGGGCGTGCGGGGCCAACGTGAATTTTGCGCCCGCCATCGACGTTTTAAAAGTGCCCACCAACCCCGATTACACCATCCGTTCGTTTAGCGGGGATGTCGGACGCAATGCTGTATTGGCCGCCGCCGCGGTAAAAGGCTTGCAAGCGGAAGGCGTCATCGCCACGGCAAAACATTTCCCAGGACTCATTAGTTACAATCAAGATTTGCATTCCGATATCTCCCACTTGCCCGAAACCGAAGCGGAAATTAAGAACGGGGCTTTGGCGCATTTCCGCGCCGCTATAGACGCCGGAACCGATATGATCATGACGGATCATGTGTTTTTGGATTGCGTGGATACAAGTCTTCCCGTCACCTTGTCGCCGAAAGTATTGATGGATCTGCTTCGGGAACAACTCGGCTATCAAAACCTGATTGTGACCGACAGCATGGGCATGGGCGCCATCTCGAAGTACTACGGGAATGCAGAAGCCGCCGCGCTGTCCGTGATCGCGGGATGCGACATTGTGCTGCAGGTATCACGATCCGTCGAAGAATTGCATGTGAGGATGGACGGTATTCTGGATGCCGTTAAACAAGGCCGCCTCACCGAACAGCGCATCAACGAGTCGGTTCGCAGGATTCTCACAGCCAAAGCCAAGTACCGGTTGTTCAGCAACAGCAAACCGGATGATGCCGCCGTGCGCAAAGGGTTTATCCGCCCGGAACTGCTCGAAGCCAATCGCCGGGCGGCCGCGGATGGCATCGTACTGGTCCGTGACGAGGCACATCTACTGCCCTTGCCCAAGCAAGGAAAGAAGATCTGCGTCATCTGCACGCCCTCGGCCGTGGTACGCCCCGGAAAAAACGGTGAAGCGTTACCAATGGGGCACCCCTTGGGACATTTCATTCGCGCGAAGGTTCCGGCGATCACAGAGGTGCGCGTGGGCACGATTCCAACTGAAGCATTGGCCGATTATGCAATTTCCAAGGCGGAACAGGCCGATATCATCGTCTGTGCATCATTGCTGGCAATGCAGTCCCCTGAGCAAGTCGCATTTATTAAACGCGTTCTTGCACTGGGCAAGCCCACCGTCGTGGTCGGCTTGGGCGACCCCTCCGATATGTCGTTGTTCCCGGAAGTAAAAACATTCCTTGCGGCGAACAGTCCCGCATCCATTTGCCTTGAAGCCGCCACCAACGTACTTTTCGGCGACGCCGAACCCATGGGAACACTCCCCATGCCCATAGGCGATCTTTACCCAGTGGGCTACGCCTATACACCTTCACAATAATTCCAAAAACGCCTGATGAAATTCTTCTATAGGCCGGTCTTGCTGCATTGAAGCCCTACACGCGCGGAGGCGCCCGTCTGTGCAAGTTCCACCGCACGCTGAATATCATCGAGATCAAGGATCGGAGTGACCAGATCGCGATAGGGATATTTCCCAGCGGTGGCGGCCAAAAAATCAAGCCCTTTCCCCAAGTGTGCAGGGTGATAGTTGTGAATACCGCGCAACGTAAGACATTTACGGGTTAACGTGTTGCCATCCACGCTAAAGCAACGGTTGGGGGAGACCAGTCCGGCCACCAGCAGACGTCCGCCTATGCGCAACGCCTCCATCGACGCCGTGACCGCGCGCGGATCGCCACAAACCTCAAACGCGACGTCCACTCCTTCACCGCCGCACGTGTCTCGCGCCCAGCGGGCCACCGCGTCCGGTTCAGGGCTCTGCGTGAAAACCGTATCGGCCCCAAAGTGGCGGATTGCTTCGGCGCGCGACGGATTAATATCGGCAACCATCACCATACCTGCACCCGCTTCCTTCGCCAAGGCCGCCAGATAGGTTCCCAGAAGTCCCGCGCCACAGATCAAAACCCGTTCACCAGGCGCTATCCCTCCGATGGAATCAATCGCGCACACAACGGTGGCGAGCGCGCAATTGGCCGGGGCAATCACCGCATCGTCAAGACCAGCCGGTGCGGGAAAAATGCCAGTGCCCGGATATAGAAAGATGTATTCCGCATAACCACCGGTCAAACCGGGCCACACACTCGTCAAGGAATGCCCATATTTCTTAAGATGAATGCATTTCTGCGGCAGATCATGCGTGCAGAAAAAACATTCGCCGCACGACGCCATAATGGTCCAGGAAACACGATCCCCAACCTGAAGCGCGGCGCCATTCCAATACCGGGCGCACTCGCCAACGGCCACCACGTCACCCACCGACTCATGACCAAGAATGCTGGGCGCGGGCTCATTGCGGCGGCCCAACAGAGTATGAAGATCAGAACCACAAATTGTGCTCAACCGAATACGGCATAGCGCCGAGCCCGGCGGCAGGTTGCGTGGTATCGCAAACTGCTTGAATTGCATGGGAACATTGGGCGCTTCAAAGACCGCCGCGTTGCAGTGTTCGGGCACTATTCTCTGTGTCGGTGTTGTTATAGTATTCATATTCGGGGAGCGCTCTTGTTCGTGTTTCATGTGTAGTGTCAGTTTTCTTTTATGGATTCCAGCATAAGCTTCGGATCAATGCCGAGGGGATCAAGTTCCATGGCTTGGGTAAAAAACGAACGTGCTTTTTCGTTATCGCCAAGCCCCAGATATCCCAAACCTTGCATGTAATATGAGGACACTTGCAAGTCTTTTCGTTTCAGCTCATGCTCCAGGAGAAACCTCCGCGCGGAATGAGTTTCATCCACCGACGTGGTGATGTGGCGGCCATCTTGAACGGTCACCAACCGTTGTTCTCCATCGGCAATCAACTGTTGAAACATTTTCTCCGCCTCGGTTTTATCCTTGCCAAGTTCCAGGGAAGCCAGCGCCTTGAAATAGCTGAGTTCTGGAAAATCTCCGGCGCCCCAGCCCTGGCTGTAGGTGTAGTCCACCATTTTTGAAAAATACGAATCCGCTTTTTCCTTGTCCCCGGACAGCTTGCTGTTCAACCCCAGATAATAATAGGCAATTCCGATTTTCCCATCGCGTTCCGCCTCCAAATTGGCGGGAAATTCCATGCTTTCCAGGAATGTCGTTTCGGCCTCCGCATACTCTCCCTTCTTCATTTGCTGAATGCCTTTTTGCAGGTGCGCGTCGAACCAATAGACATGCGGATTGAATGTGGCCCCTTCCTTGATATGGTAGGTCATCGCTTTCAATAGACTCAGCGCCTCGTCATACTTTTCATTAAAGATGTTCAGCTTAATTTCCATCAACTGAATATCGGTGATGTCTTTGCCCAAGGTTCCGTACTTGGCAAGAAAGTCAGACAACTGTTGCGGCGTCAGGCTTGCATACGACATGTACAGGTGCGCTTCGGAGAAATAGCGAGGCTCCGATGGATCCAGCGAAATGGCCTTCATGATGTTCGATAGGGCCTCAGGCATCTTGCGAAGATGATTTGCCTGGAGGTAGGCGATATTCCTATGCGTAATGGCGTCTTCGCGGCCTTTATGAATTGCCATTTCCCAGCATTTCACCGCGTCTTCATGCTGGTCATTCGCCAATGCATTGCCGAGCAAATAGCAGGCCGTGGCATCGTCCGGATTCTGCTCAATCGCGTATCGCAACACCTTCACGGACTCATCACCATAGGGAAAACAGAGATCCGTGGACAATGCAGTGGCTTTTTTCAACATCTCATCCGCTTTTTCTTTCTGACCGGCTAGAGCCAGGTACATACCGAGGTGGTAATAAATCATCGGATGAGCATTCAGCGCGGGAGCACTCGATTCTACGGCAAGCATTAACAGGTTCGCCGCGTCGTTGAACAGGCCAAATGTACTGTATCGTGCTGCCGTTTCGATGTAGTTATACGGCTCCAATCGGAGACAATTCACCAATGCAGCCTGGCATTCCCCAAGTGTTTTTCCAACGGATATATCGGAACTTAGCAGACGCAACTCATTCATGGCAATAAAACAAAGAGGATCGGACGAGAGGGTATGTCTGACCATAGCCAATGCCTCCTCGTACGCACCCCGTTGACGAAGCACAATGGCGTTGGCCGAAAGCGCCTCAACATTCTGCATATTTGCCCTGCATGCACGGTCAGCGGCATCCAACGCTTTGTCCCACTGTTTCCTCGCGCCTTCCAGTTGGGCACACAAGGTGTAACCAGCCGAGGTCCATGCATAGTCCCACGTGGATCGATAGAGCATTTCCAGGGCTTCATCAATTTTGCCCTGTTTCCAATAGCACACCCCCAGGTAATACAGTGATGTGGCATCCTGCGCCTTTTTGTGATTGCCGGTGACAACCTCCACGGCTTTTTTCAGGTACTCCTCTGCTGTGGCATATTCCCCGCGTTTTAAATACACCGTGCCGATTTGGGTATTTGTCAGGACATCGTTCGGATTAAGCTTGAGCGCGGCCTCATAGTACTTCATGCTATCGAAATTGGTATTTCCGAATTGCTCAAGCTTCAACCCTGCAAAAAACAAGTCCTGACTGGAGGTATATTCACTGGGATTAAGGGGATCATGATAGATATCTGGAAACGGTTCGTTCTTCAAAGGTTGTTTCTGCCAAGCAATCAATTCATTATTCTCATTTGAAAACAGCGTCAGTGCAAGGTCTTCCAACGCCGCATCTTCAGCAAGATCCACCGATTTCTGACAGGGAATGATTGGGGAAATGTCCACTCTTTCCTCAAGAATAATGTTGCCTTGACGCGCAAGTACGATACGGACATTTTTCCAAACTGATGTGGCATTAATCTGGATCAACGCCTTTTGATCCTTCAACTCCAGATTTATGGCAACGTCTTTGTTGGCCTCTTTGATGCCGTTCATCCCCTTTAAGCCGTAAAGGTACATCGTCCCGTACTTAGTTTCGAACGGCGCAACAAAATTGTAGTCTGGTTGATTATCGGAATAGAACCCCATCATGAGTTCGGCATACGGGCCGTCCGTGTCGGTCAGCTTCTGGTCCCACACCTTTTGGACTTCATTCTTTCCCCAGTTCCAGAGTTTTTTCCCCTTGAAGATGCGGTGGTCGCCAACAAGGGCAATGCCGGCATTCTTCCCATGATCGATACCCCCCATAAAATCCTGGCTGGTCTTCGTGATAAAGAAAGACACCGGCTGCCTCGCCGCCTTCCACCAGGAAAGGTCTTCCCCGTGCGTGTAGTCCATCGATTGATACACCTGGTTGGGAACCGGCCAGCGCGTGAACTCGCTCACATAATGGAAATTGGCCATTTCGACATCCGGCGGAAAAATAAACTGATAATCGTCGTTGACATGCACCGCCACATTGGCAAAAAACAGCGCGGGATATTGAAATGAGGTAACATTAATGCTTCTGAAGTCCGTTTTAACATACGCCTTGCCCGGTTCCAGGGTCAGGCCCACCAGCCAACGGGTCTGGCACCGTTTTTCATATTCCCCCACCCACACGGTCTTGCTTCCATCGGCATGTTCTTCCGTGGTGTAATCCACTTCTATCAGGCTGGTCGCGCGGTGATGGTGGGGGGTGTTCCATTCGACACCGCCGGAAGTCCACGCGCCTATCGTACCAATCAAGGCAGGTTTCACTACACGGTTGTTGTAAACAAGATCATACCCGTTAGTTTTGTCAAGCGCATAGTAAAGACGTCCGCCCATCTCAGGGGTAATACAGATTTTCAGATATTCATTTTCAAGAATGACAGCTTGGTATTCCTTGTCCGTTTTATCACTGGACCCCACATCATAAAATGGATACGGATAAACATGCTTTTCCGCAAGTTGCACTTCTTCCGGGCGGAAGAAAAGAGGAATCTTGTCCGGGCTCTTGGTTTCATAGGTGGGAAGAACGATGGTCTCTTCTGAAAGACTCACTTGGGCCCCGGACCCGGAGCACGCAAGTAAAAACATCACCAGCATCGCTGCGCTTAGATAGACAATCTTTTTACACAACGCCTCTCGCATACCACTTTCCTTTCTATCATTACTTGTCCGGCCAGCGGACGCCATTGAGATCATCCGTAAGCAGTTGGCATTGGGCGACCTGGCCAATATAATCGCCGGTGATTTGCCAGACCACGCGTTTGTCGTCGGTCACTTCAAAGAGATGCGCCCCCGCCTTGTCTTCATTGTCTTGGGTGTTCCAATTACAGACGATGGTGTCACCGTTGTCCATGCGGTGAATACCCGCAAAAACGCCTATCTGAATATCAGGAATTTCGTGTTCAAGCAGTTCCCAAACCACTGTATCATTTTGATCATATTCAGTAATGGCCCGGTCCGCGCTGATCAGGGTGTTACCGTTCTCCAGACGAAGCGCGCACACCGGCGACGGGCGTTTCGGGAATTCGCGGATAACCTTGCCGTCCCCGTCATATTCGCGCACGGCCCCTTCGGCGGTAAACGGCACGAGATAGGTTCCCTCCGGCGTCTTCCGGCACATGCGGAACTGTGCATGGGGCGTTTTTTCGGTAGTGGATAGCCGGACCTGGTGAACAATCTCACCTTTTCGATTTACTTCGATGAGGCGGCACTCGCCGACGATGCCAATCATAATGTTTCCATCTGGTAATGGTTGGCAGTTGGGAATTTCGTTCGGTTTCTCGGTTTTGTATTCCCACACGATCTGCTTGTCGCGAGTAACCTCACGCACTCCCTGGTAATACGTGGTTAAAACATTTCCGTTCGGTAACATCCACACATCCTGTGGATGCGGCACGGGATATTCCCATACCATTTCCCCCGCCTTATTGAGAATAACCACGCGGTCATGCGCATGCTCCGAAAGCAGCACTGGGAAAGGCCCCCACGTGTTTTCGTGCCAAAAACTACCTCGCAAACCCGGCTGAGTTCCATCAACTCCCGCCACATTCTCCGGATCAACGTCGAGGGCCGGCCAAACAAGTTCGCCGTTCAATTGCGCACTCTCTCGAATGAACGAACCCAACCGCAAGGAATTACAATCGAGCCACATAATGATTTTATGCCGATCTTCTTCGGTGACCGCTTTACAGTGAGATTCCGTCATCAACATTTGCCCGATCTTGGACGCACGCGCGCCAAAACGGCCCGGTATGGTCCGCGACCCGCCGTGCACACCGCTATACGCCGTGGTCATGTCAGTAAACATCGCCCCGGAGAACCAGAAGGTATACTCCTCCTTGAGATTCTCATAACGCATGTCCTGCAGGCCCTTGTTCGTCTCTTTATGACATGGCAGGCAGGTTGTCTCGAAAATTGGTTTAATTTGCCGGTAATAGCTGATGGGTTCCACGGATCCGCATTCCGGTTGTAGCTTCGAAGGTGGGCGCTGCATGGCAACAGGGGGATCTTTCCGATACATGGCCTGATGCGTACTTTCATGACACCCCATGCAGGAAAGTTGCTCTCCTGGATGCACAAAGGCCGAACTCCGCATGGATTGAACCGCCATAAAGTTCTCATCCAGTACCTGGAAAATAAGCTGCTTGGCAACAGGCGCTTCGAAATATGCGCTGCCGTCTTCTTCCACCGGCACGACACCCAGTGGAATGCGCGGGGTGTTTTCACGCTCGTACCCAATCATCGGTTCACCCATCGCATGGTTGGACTTTGGAATATTCTGCACCACGCGCAACCACTTAATCTTCGTCCCTTCAGGGAAGGGCAAATCCGAGGTGTAGACATCCATGACCGCCACAGTGGCCCTGGGGCCGTCCGGACGCGATTTGGAAGGAATAACCGGCGGACAGGGCCGAGGGCGCAATGGGATCGGGTCAATAATGCGGAGGCGTTCGTCTTGTGGACATGGCATGGACCGTAAATCACACAAGAGTTCCTTGTTTCCGAAACGATCCAGCAGCACCAAATTTTCCCATTCGTTGCAAAGGTAACAATCTTCGCTCAACGGCCATGGCGTGCCATAGCGATAGTGGCGGCGGTTCGGCAGTTCCGTTTCCGGAAACGGTTCGTAAGGCGTGATGCGTTTCACCTGCGACATGTGTGAATCATCTTCCGTCCTTAGGTCAAGCATGCACAGCGATCCGTAAATCTCGCCATGATGCGGTGCAGCGGTGAACATGTAGAGCGGGGAATTCGGCACGGCCCGGATGCCCATCTCAACCAACGGAGCCCCGAAGCGGCTATCCCACTCGCGGCCATTCTCCACTCTCCAGGGCGTGTGATCAGGGAAAGTATGATACGGAATCGGATAATTCCCATGGGGCGCGCGCGGATTGGCCCCGTCGGGATCGCTGATCCAAAAGCGGGTTCCCAGGCAATTCTCACGGTCCACATAATCCCACCGGGTAAAGACAATTTGTCCTTCATTATTGACCGTCGGGTTCCATTCACTGGTCTCGAAATAACTGAGCGGCCTGATATCGGCGCCATCGTCCTGCATCGAAAACAGCGTATAACTGCGGACCTTTAAATATGCCGCAAAACACCGGATATAACCGCCGCGCCGTTCCGAAACAAACGCGATCCGGCCATTGGGCAGCCAGCACGGATCAAAGTCATTAAAATCGCCGTCGGTCAACTGCACAAGATTCGATCCATCCACATTAACCTTAAATAGATGAAAACATTTTTTCTTCGAAAAGATCCATTTGTGCTCATTGTTTTCCGTCCACGCGAAAACAATCGTTTTACCGTCGAATGACAAATCAGGCGTCGCGAACGCGCCATAATCCAATTTTTTGCCCTTGAGCCGTCCGTTTTCCACCACGGAATCCGCAAGGACATTCACGATCTCCGGCTGGGTCTTGTAGTTGCGGATGATGTAGAGCCCGCCGCCGGGAAGCGCATTGAAACCGAAATACTGCGTGACAAAATGGCCGCCCTGCGGGTCGGAGGTCTGCGGATTGGACCGAACCGAGCCTTCAAACGTCCCGCGCACAACACACAAAATCGAATCGAAATCCAACAATGGATTGCTCAAGGCAAGCTGTCGCCGGATCGCCCCCGCGGCAAGATAATACGCCTTGCCGTTTTCCGAATCAGACTTCGGTTGTTCCGTGTCGTATGCTGCGCGCAATGCGCGAAAATCCTCTATAAATGTTGTATCTGGATTATCCAGCGCCTCAATTAGAGCGCCTGTGCGCCGCAAAATTGTTCCCACCGGTCCACCGTCCACATCCTGCACCAGTGCGTTTTGATCGTACGTTTCACGTTTCAGCTTCTCAGGATCAGGTCCGCCGGGCCGGGATTCTGGATATTCCTTTTTCCCTTCCCAATCAAAATCATGACTCCACGCTCCCAACACACTGTCGCGAATATCTTCGGTGGAAATGCTATGCAATTTCAGCCGTTGCGCAAGATTGTCCAGTGCTTTACGAAGCGGCTCTGCATCCTCCGCCGGGGGAAGCGGCTGCAACGCCGTGGGCATGCCCCCCGGGATTTCAACACCGCGTGCCGTAAAGGCTGTATTCGTTGGGCGAAGCTGCCCGTCATGTCCCTGACCCGAAACATCCTTACCCACACCATCCGCCGCAAAATGCCACAACGCCAATGTTGAAGCATCCGCTGCGAGTTCTCCCGCAGGTGCGGCATCAACCTGCCGGACACCTGACGAGATCCGCACCTCGTCGATTGCACCGCTGCATCCCAAACCGCCTTCTACGAGTCCCCCGATGGCTAGGGATCCAGGAACGCGTGCCGTATTCGATATCGTACTCGCCGTGTCGGCCTTCTCCAATCCATCCACAAACAGGCGAATTCGCGCTTCCTCCATCACCATCGCCACCCAATGCCATTGCCCATCCACGATGGGCGCAGTGCTGTGCACATGATCCGGCGTGCGGCCCGGCACATACGCGTGGAGAATTCCATCCCCAGGCGTCGTAAAAATTTCCCAATGCCTGGCCGAGGCCTTGGTCTCATTCGCCACCAGAATGTTATACGACTGCTTTCCCAACAGCTTGACCCGGCATTCCACCGTCAACGGCAAACCGCTGTATGCATCCAGCGCCGGAACTATAAGCGCGCCTGTGCGCGCATCCAGCGCCTGACCCAACGCGCCCTCCTGAACCTCTGCCCCCTGTGTGGAAACGGCTGATATCACCCCCCCAAGCAAAAAAACAAAAAATACCATCCTTGTTTTCATCGTATGATAATCCTGTGTTCAATGAACTTTAATAATGTGGGAATAGCTTATCACAATTCTGCCCTTTGGAGTGCGGGAGCTTGCTCCCGCTTTTTCGCCTTTGGACTGCGTGAGCTTGCTCCCGCTTTTTCGCCTTTGGACTGCGTGAGCTTGCTCCCGCTTTGCGCTGGGTTCTCTCTGGACTGCGGGAGCTTGCTCCCGCTTTCCCAAAAGTGTATACCATGTTTCAAATGAACGAGGACACCATAGAAAGCGGAAGCAAGCTTCCGCACTCCAAAGAAAGCGCTTATATAACCCGCTGGGCGCATTCGCCGTCCCACCTTTTTGTACCGGGTGCAGCATACTTTGTCACTGCAGGAACAAGCGGCAAGAAACCACTCCTCAACACCCCCGATCGTTTGTCCCTGGTGTTGTCGGCAATCTTTGAACAGGCCACGACCTTTGGATGGGAACTCCAAGCATGGGCCGTGATGTCGAACCATTACCATTTTGTCGCCCATGCACCCGAGGATGCAGCTACCCTAAAGCGCATGCTTCAAGCCGTACATTCCCACACTGCACGAACACTGAACGCACAGGACAACACCCCGGGACGCCAAGTGTGGTTTCAATATCGTGACACATGCCTGACCTACCAGAAAAGCTATTTGGCCCGTCTCAACTACGTTCATAATAACCCTGTTAAGCATGGCTTGGTGCAGAACGCAGAGCAATATCCCTGGTGTTCAATGAACTGGTTCATGCGAGAAGCGCAAACCTCGTTTTGTAACACCGTCACATCTTTTAAATGGGATAAAGTATCCGTCCCCGATGATTACTGATCTTTTGGAGTGCGGGAGCTTGCTCCCGCTTTTTCACCTTTGGAGTGCGGCAGCTTGCTGCCGCTTTTTCGCCTTTGGACTGCGGCAGCTTGCTGCCGCTTTTTCGCCTTTGGACTGCGGCAGCTTGCTGCCGCTCTGGGTTGGTTTCTCGATATTGATAAAGCGGAAGCAAGCTGCCGCACTCCAAAGCGGCGTCATATATGCCACTGAACGTTGACCGCTAATAATCTCGCCTGCCGCGTCCGCTGATTAGCAATGGCAATCGTTTACTAATTCTCCCCGCCCGACCCAATCCAATACGAGAGCATGGGCGGCTGGGCATACCCCATTGACAGATGCGCCACATCCTGACGGAAGAGGGAATCTTGCATAAGGCAGGGGCGGCGATCCGCGGCGGGAATGGTGGTGGTATAGACACGCAATTCACCGGGGAGGCACGTAATAATTTCCTCACGCCAATCCCCCAGAATATCGCCCCATGCCACTTGGTTTCCTTCCAGGGAGTCGAAACAGGTTTCGCCGGTCTCAAATTTGTAAATGCGGGAACCAATGGCAAGTTCTTTCTGGAGATCAGCGTCCCAATAGGCGGATCGTGGCGAAAGACCCAAGTTGCAGGTATCTTCGCGCGCAAGAATTTCTCCTGAAGCCGAGTGCAGCCAGCGATGCGGCTTGTCTTTGGGCATCTCTACTTCGCCGCTATAGCATTCGAGGCCGGGATAGCGCCCGTCAATGTCGGCACACAATCCCGTGGCATGAACATGCCACGTGTGCTCGTCAAGGCCCCAGAGCATTGCGCCGGTCTTCGCGTCCACAAGGCAGGTGCCGTCTTTTTCCCGTAACACGCGCTCGCCTTCAATGCCATAGTAGATTTCGAGACCCGGATGCGCAGGGTCAATTTCGCCAACATAACAGTGGTCAGGATGGCCAAGGCCGGTGGACCACAGACTTTTTCCGTTGTCATCCACGGCACACGATCCCAGGATGACTTCATCGCGCCCATCGCCGTCCACATCCGCGCAATGCATGAAATGCGCGCCCTGTCCCCAATAGGCCGGAGACTCGCCGGCGTTGGTCCAGTCCCACACGCGGTAGAGTTTTCCGTCGTGATACCGGAATGCGGCGAGCTTCATGTCCTCGTAGGTTCCCCGCGCCATCATAATGTGGGGCGTTTTCCCGTCGAGGTACGCCACTCCCAATTGATTCCGGCTGGAGAGTTTATAAACCTCCAAGCGCGTAAGCCAATCCGTGCGGGTAATTTCCTGACCCGTCATGCCGTCCAGGATGGAAAGGTATTCCGGTCCGGTTTTCACGCGGCCATCCGCATCGCGCGTATCGCCCTCGCCAGTCTTGATTGCCACCTCGGCCTTGCCGTCTCCATCGAAATCGTACACGACATACGGCGAGTACCACGTTCCTTGCTCAATGGCCCACGTTAGATCTTTCTGCCAGAGAAACGTGCCGTCCTGTAGATAGGCTTCGATGATATAGGTGCCCGGACTGCGGTTCCAATAACTATTGCCGGGGTCCACATTAGCGTCAGGCTGTTTGATCACGAAATCATATCGTCCGTCGCCATCGAGATCGCCGATCCCCACTTTTTGAAACGTATAGTCACCATTTAACTTAATAGAAAGACAAGAAGTTGGCGCACCGCCCGCTTTCACCGTCACCTTCTTGGAAATTCCCTGCGGCATCTTATACAGCAGGGGTTCGATCCAGTAGGATTTATCTTTATCAGAAGGAGCCGCAGCATCAATAAAATCCGTCGTCTTTTCGATGGGCGCTTCATTGAGTTTCTCGCCGGGCCCATCGCCCAGCGCGCGGTAGACATTAAACGCCAGCCCGGGAAAATCCTTTTTAAACAAACGCCAGCCGATATAGATGCGGTTATTGTCCATCGGCATGGCCACAATGCCGCGATCCAACGTTTCCTCCTGGCGGCGCATCCCCTCGATACCCTCCAGGCGCTTTTTTACGGACACGGGCAACAATGCCGAACCCGGCTTGGCTTCCACCAAAAAATAGGCCTCGGCGCGTTCACAGCCGCATTCCTTTCCGCGCGCCAGATGCATCGCATCGTGCAACCCCCACAACCCGTTCGCGTCCTGACTTACAAGACAATCCACGGCTTTCTTCTTTATGTCCTTCACCGGCGTGATATCCACATACACATCAGGACGAAAACTCATGGACTGCGTGTCGGTAAGCACTTCAAAATAATAGAGCGGCCACCCGCCTTCATGCCGATACGCCTGCCAGGCGAGCGCACCCACCACCTGATGATTGGGATGCGTGTCCAGTGGCCAATGCGCCAGCACAATGTCCGGGTTCACACTCGCCAGCCAGTCGTTGAATTGTTTGGCCGTAGCGGGATCATTGGTAAGCGTGGCCATGTCGTAGGGGAAGAAATACGGTTTTGCCCCCAGGATTTCACAAGCCGCCGTGGATTCCCGCCGCCGCACCGTGTCTTCGGGTTCCCCATCAATTTTTCGATCCCCGCGAAACGTCGCGGCATACGCCAAAATCACTTCATGCCCCGCCTGGGTCAATTGCGCCACCAAGCCGCCCGCACCCGTTTCCGGATCATCGCAATGCGCCCCAAACACCACCACCCGCAGTTTTTTCTCCGCCACAGGCGTTGCCGAAAGCTGCACTGAAACCACCAAAACAAGAGCCAAAACACTTGCTGTCCAATACACCTTCATGGATATCGTCCTCCTTAATTGTCTTTCGTGATTGCATCTTATCACGACTCAACACATCAATGCGTTGAATCGTGAATCCGATAACGCTAGGATGTTTCTTAATCGAAATAAGGAGAATGCTTTGATCCGCATACCAATATCAGCATGCTGGTACATCCTGCTGTTTTGTACGATATGTTTCCGTGCCAGCGGCGAGGACCAATGGCCGGATCTGCCCTCTAAAAATGGCGAGGTGCTGATCCCGGCCCAGGAATGGCCCTGGCAGCCTGGTCCGCGAAACATTACCGTGTACGTACGCTATCCACAGGGGAATCTGGAGGGCGTTCAAGCCGCCACAGGGCTCATGTTGAGCATGCATAATTGGGGCGGTACAGGCTTCAGGGGCGCGCCCGATCCCAAGTTTCTCGTGGCACGGTATAACGTAATCGTCATCGGCGTGGACTACGTACAGAGCGGTCCCTATGATGCCGCGCAAGACCCGCCCTACGATTTCGGATGGTATCAGGCATTGGACGCCCTGCGCAGCCTGTATTTCGTGTGGCATGGCCTCGAATCGAAGGGAAAAGCATTCGACCATACACGCATCTATGCGACAGGAGGCTCAGGCGGCGGGAACGTGTCGCTCATGGTCAACAAACTCGCTCCAAGAACATTCGCCTGCATCATCGACTTGAGCGGAATGGCAAAACTCGCCAACGACATTGCATTCGGAGTGGGGGGGAGGACCCGCCTGAACGCCGGATACCGCCAGGACCCGAACAGCAAACGCTATCTCACACCCGATAATCAGATGATCCGCTTCGTGGGATGCCCGGACCATGCCGCCACAATGAAGCGATTGGGCAATACCGCGAAAATTATCGTGGTGCATGGCCTGCAAGACGACGCATGCCCCGCGGAAGACGCACAGGAGATGGTAACAAACCTGCAAAACGCCGGGTTGGACGTCCAACCGCATTTCATCGGAAAAGAAGACGTGGACGGTAACGTGATCAAAGACTGCAAACACTCCCTCGGCGACCGCACCCTTATTCTCCAGAAATTTGCAGATGAATACCTCCTTCCGGACAGTCCCACGGCGGCCCGCATAAAACACACCACCGACTTTGCATCCCGCGACGACGCCGTCCGCTACAACACCCCAAACGGCGCCTTCGTGGTTTCGTATACTGCGGGCTGCCCCTTCGGACGCTTTGAACCGAATCCCCCTACACGAACTGCGGAAGCGCGCTTTCAAATCGGCACACAATACAAACCTATTAATGTTTGGTTCGACTACTGGAATCAATAATGATTAAACAACCAAAGTTCACTGATGAAGTTTATCAAATGTATCGCGAGAAGCTTGAAGTAATAGGATTCCTTAGAGGTAAAGGAAGCATCTCTAAGAACATCTTTTACAAGGAGCTTTGTAAGGGGTTTTCGGGGAGAATAGGGTTAAATGTGACAAGTCGAACCCGTGGCGGATATCAGGTAGTTAATATCTATCCTATTATAGGGATCCATGATGAAGAACTTGAAAAAACGCTTTCTAAAATCATGGGATTAAAACCTCATATATACACCCCTCCCACATGTGGAAGGCCACTTGGTTACATAAGCCCTGAGTCGACGTACGTAAGTTGGCTTTGTGTTCGCGATGATCCTCTTGCAGAAACCATAGAAGCGCTGGTAAAGGCAATAGAATCC
>Ga0116156_10000421_pt1 | contig 45697 bp, 38 predicted proteins | sample AD_UKC045_MetaG_FD_89891 | JGI IMG/M metagenome (GOLD analysis project Ga0116156, IMG submission 89891) | Active sludge microbial communities of municipal wastewater-treating anaerobic digesters from USA - AD_UKC045_MetaG | ecosystem: Engineered > Bioreactor > Anaerobic > Digestate | place: USA...
CAATTTCCGTTTCATTTCTGGTTGCCGCAGGCGATGGCGGCGCCCACACCTGTCAGCGCATACCTGCATTCCGCGACGCTTGTAAAAGCTGGTGTCTACCTGCTCATCGTCCTTTGGCCGATCATGTCAGGGACCGACGCATGGTACGTGCTGGTCGGGGGAGCGGGCATGGCTTCGCTTCTCATCGGCTCGTTTGCCGCGATCTTTCAGCATGATCTCAAAGGACTCCTCGCCTACTCCACGATCGGGCATCTCGGCCTGATTGTTCTTCTTCTGGGCCTGGGCAGTCCACTGGCTGCCGTCGCTGCGATCTTCCACACGCTGAATCACGCGACCTTCAAAGCATCGCTGTTCATGGCGGCCGGGATCATAGATCGGGAGACCGGCACGCGCGATTTACGGCGTCTGAGCGGTCTGTTCCGCTTCATGCCCATTACAGCGACCTTGGCCATGGTCGCTGCAGCAGCAATGGCAGGCGTGCCCTTGTTGAATGGCTTTCTTTCAAAAGAGATGTTTCTTGCCGAAGCGCTCGCGCACGATGCCGGTGCGCGCGTCAACTATGTCTTCCCCGCGCTGGCGACATTGGCGAGCTGCTTCAGCGTCCTATACGCGCTGCGTTTCATCCAGCAGACGTTTTTTGGACCTGCGCCGGTCGATCTACCACGTCAACCGCATGAAGCGCCTAGCTGGATGCGTCTGCCGATCGAGATTCTGGTGCTCATTTGCCTTGTCGTCGGAATCGTCCCGAGCCTCACCATCGGCCCCTTCCTCGACATGGGCGTCAGATCAGTCCTGGGCGACCAGACGCCATACTACAGCCTTGCGGTATGGCACGGCTTCAATACCCCACTATTGTTGAGCACTGTGGCCCTTGTTGGCGGCGTGGCGCTCTACGTCGCTTTCGCAAGACGGATCAACACAAACCCCCATGGTGCGCCGCCACTGTTCAGCTGGCTTCACGCGCGTCAGATTTTCGAACTCACGATGAGCGGCGTTACATCGGGAGCGCGTGCGCTCCTGTCCCGGCTTGGTCCGAGTCGTCAGCAACCGCAGCTCCGCATTCTTATCGTAGCGACGATCGTTGCTGCCTGCCTGGCAGCATCGGGCTCTGCCGCAAGCGGAGCATTCTTCAAGTTTGAGGTCGCGACCATCGACCCCATTTTTGCGCTGCTCTGGCTGATCGCCGCAGCATGTGCCTTAGGGGCCGCCCAACAGGCCAAGTTCCATCGACTCGTAGCCGTCGTGCTGATGAGCGGAGCAGGATTTGTGAGCAGCATCACCTTCCTCTGGCTTTCAGCACCGGATCTCGCCCTGACGCAGCTACTCGTAGAAGTCGTCACGACCGTGCTGCTCCTACTGGGGCTGCGCTGGCTTCCGAAGCGATCGCAGGAGGTACGATCGCCCAATGCCGCTGGACTGGTTCGCACCCGGTTGCGCCACGGGATTGATCTCGCAATCGCAGCCACGGCTGGCCTCGCGACAGCAGGCATTGCATTCGTGGTGATGACGACTGCTCCCCCAGCAACCATCTCGGATTTCTTCCTGGACAAGTCATACAGCGACGCGGGCGGACGCAATGTGGTGAACGTCCTGCTTGTCGACTTCCGCGCCTTCGACACACTTGGCGAAATAACGGTGCTCGGCATCGTTGGCCTCACCATCTTCGCGCTGTTACGCCGGTTCCGGCCCGCGGCGGACAGCCTCGCGACGCCCGAGCAACAGGTTAGGCAGGGAAAATTCGACAACAACCACGACACGCGAACATCGGGTGAAACGCTCGTCGATTACCTGATGATCCCACGTGTGATCATGCAGGTTCTGTTTCCAGTCATCGTTGTGCTGGCTATCTACCTGTTCCTGCGCGGCCACGACTTGCCCGGCGGCGGCTTCATCGCCGGCGTAACGATGGCGATCGCATTTATCCTGCAGTACATGGCCTCGGGGACAAAATGGGTCGAAGCCCGGCTGCGCATCCTGCCGATACGCTGGATCGGCATGGGCCTTATGATTGCGGCCACGACTGGCGCCGCATCGCTTGTATTCGGCTATCCGTTCCTCACGTCGAGTTTCCAGTATGTCGACCTGCCAGTACTGGGCCGGCTTCCGCTTGCCAGCGCGCTGATCTTCGATCTCGGCGTCTTCGTGCTTGTCGTGGGCGCGACGGTTCTGATGTTGGTAGCCTTGGCTCACCAATCGATCCGGACGCCTCGCGTGATCGATGCCGCGCCGGGCGAGGCCGTAAATCATGAAGTCGATGCCGAACCCGCACCGGAGCCTTTGAGCGCCGCTCCAGCCCCCAAAGGAGCCATTTGATGGAAATCGTGCTCGCCATTGGCATCGGGGTGCTGGTCGCATCAGGCGTATGGCTGCTGTTGAGGCCGCGAACTTTTCAGGTGATCATCGGGCTGTCTTTAATCTCCTACGCCGTGAACCTGCTGATCTTCGCCATGGGCCGACTGCGTGTCGACGCTCCCCCGATCCTCGATCCTGCCATCACCGCCGATGCGGGTCAGTACGCCGATCCATTGCCACAAGGGCTGGTGCTCACAGCCATCGTTATCGGCTTTGCGATGACTGCGCTCTATCTGGTGCTGCTCCTCGCCGCCCGCGGGCTGACAGGAACGGACCATGTTGACGGTCAAGAGCCCGACCAATGAAAGAGTTGGTCGAGCATCTGGTCGTCGTACCGATTGTCCTGCCGCTCTTTGCGGCCGCGCTTACGCTCTTTTTCGATGAGCGTCGGCGGGCCGCAAGAGCAGCCATCAGCTTCGGCGCAACGTCGATCGTGCTTGTCGTTGCGCTGGTCCTCCTGTTCGAAGCCTCCGATTCAGGTCCCCATCAGGGCGCCGCAACCGTGTACACGATCGGAGACTGGCCCGCGCCATTTGGCATCGTACTGGTGGCTGATCGGCTATCGACGATGCTGCTCGCGCTGACGAGCTTTCTCGGGCTGACGACGCTCCTGTTTGCGCTTGCCCGTTGGGACCGCGCAGGCCCCCGCTTCCATGCACTGTTCCTCCTTCTGCTCATGGGAGTGAACGGAGCTTTCCTGACGGGTGATCTGTTCAACCTGTTCGTTTTCTTCGAAGTGCTGCTGGCGGCCTCCTACGGGCTCGCCCTGCACGGATCAGGCTCCGCGCGCGTCAAGGCCGGGCTACACTACGTGGTCATCAACCTTGCTGCCTCATCGCTGTTCCTCATCGGGGTCGCGGTGATTTACGGCGTGGCGGGTACGTTAAACATGGCTGATCTGGCGGTACGCATTCCCGACATTCCCGCCTCGAACCGTGTACTGTTCGAGATCGGCTGTGCCGTGTTGGGTGTTGCCTTCCTGATCAAGGCTGGCACGTGGCCGCTGGGCTTCTGGCTGCCGGCCACCTATTCCGCAGCCAGTGCGCCGGCTGCCGGCATGTTTGTCATTCTGACCAAGGTTGGCGTCTACATAGTCATTCGCCTGTCGCTGCTGTTGTTTGGCGATCAGGCAGGACCGTCAGCGGGCTTCGGGGAACAGTGGCTGGCCGTGGGCGGCATCCTTACCCTTGTATTCGGCACATTGGGCATCCTGGCCTCCCGTTCGATGTCACGGATCGGGAGCTACTGCGTAATCGTGTCGGCCGGCACGGTCCTGGCCGTCGTCGGTATCGGAGGCGAAGCATCACTGGCTGGCGCTCTCTATTACCTGATCAGTTCAACACTTGGCGCGAGCGCTTTCTTCCTACTCATTGAACTTCTCAACCGCGCCAGGGGATCGACAGCAGCGGCCATTTCACCACCGGTTTTCAATGACGAGTTCAGCGACCCTATTGGGGACGGGACGGAGACCGACGAGGTTGGCGTCGTCATCCCCGCCACCGTAGCTTTGATCAGCGGTGGCTACATCCTCTGCGCCATTCTGCTAGCTGGCCTGCCGCCCCTATCGGGATTTGTGGGGAAGTTCGCGGTCATGTCCGGCGTCCTCTCAAGTACGAACATGGTCGCGCCGCTGTCCTGGGTGCTGATCGGAATTCTGACCCTCTCCAGCTTTGGCATGATGATCGCGTTCGCGCGCGTCGGCATCGAGGTGCTGTGGACGTCCGCTGAGAAACAGCCGCCGCGCGTGAAGCGAGTCGAATTCGTCGCCATCGCTGCATTGCTTGCCGCAGCCGTGACATTGAGCGTGGAAGGGGGGCTGGCGATGCGCTTCGTTACGTCAACCTCGACATGGCTGCACGCTCCGCAGGATTATGTGCGCGCTGTGCTGGAGCCTGCCGTACCGATCGCAGAAGGGGCTGCACCATGACCCGCCTTCTGCCTTATCCTATCCTGTCGATCGCTCTACTGATGATGTGGCTTGTGCTGCATGGCTCTGCAGAGCCCGCGACGCTGATCGGCGGAGTAATTCTGGCGCTGGCGGCGCCCGTGACGCTATCTGCTCTCGAAATGCCGCCGCTCAAGTTGCGCCGTCCGGGTGCGATCGTGAAACTGATCGGCGTGGTTCTGTATGATATCGTGCGCTCGAACGTGGCTGTGGCCAGAATTGTCTATGGCAGAAAACGCGCATCGAAATTGTCCGCTTTCATCGTCATTCCCCTCGATATGCGCAATCGATACGGGCTCACGATGCTGGCGACGATCATAACCTGCACGCCGGGCACCTTGTGGGTGCAGTATGATTCAAGAAGCGGCCGGCTATTGATGCACATCCTCGATATGGTCGACCCCGAGATTTGGCCAGAACTAATCAAGGGGCGGTACGAGCGGCTCCTAATGGAGATTTTTGAATGAGTGCAGTTGTACTGGCATGGAGCTTGACGCTTGCACAATTGATCCTCGCCGTCGCTATGGCGATCGCTGCCGGGCTCATGGTGCGTGGGCCCCGCGCCCAGGATCGCATCCTGGCTCTCGATTCGTTTTACCTCAGCGGCATGTTGCTGCTGCTGGTGTTCGCCATTCAAACCGGGCGCACCCTCTATTTCGAGGCTGCGTTGGTGGTAGCCCTGCTTGGTTTCGCCTCTACCGCCGCTCTTGCCAAGTTTCTCATGCGCGGTGAGGTGATCGAATGAATGGAGCTCCCGATCTTCCGGCCTGGGCTGCCTGGCTCACGGCTTTTTTCGTGTTGGCTGGCGCGGCAATCACGCTGACTGGCGCCATAGGCCTTGTCCGCCTGCGATCGTTCTATGAACGCGTGCACGCTCCGACCTTGGGTACAACGCTAGGAACAGGCTGCATACTGATCGGCTCGATGATCTGTTTTTCGGCACTTCAGTCACGGCCGGTGGTGCACGAGATTCTGATTGGCATCTTCGTTACGTTCACGACGCCGGTTACTCTCATCTTGCTTGTGCGCGCCGCCCTCTACCGTGATCGCGTCGAAGGAAAGGACGTTCCTCCGCACGAATAGGCCGCTGAGACGGTCGGGGCAGCGGCCCAAGTTTTGTTAGCCGTTCGTCGTAACTTTCGAGACTACGGCGCCGCCCTCGTCCAGACTGATCGCGCGCCTGTTGCAAGCGCGCTCCCGCGACTGCTGAAGCCGAGCTGCTTGGCTATTCAACTTTGTCTGCTCTGGGCGGAATCGATTGATCACGGTCACCGCGTAGTGAGATGAGAACGAGGATTACGCCGAGAAGCAGCAGGGCGAGGCAGGCGGCGGATGCTTCGGGAAGGCGCTCGTCGCTGGCGAGGCGGTGTATGCGCGTGCTGAGGGTTTCGAACCCGAAAGGCCGCAGGATCAGGGTAGCGGGCAGCTCGCGCATGACATCGATCATGACGAGCAGACCGCCGGCGCCGAGACTGGGGGCGATGAGCGGCAGGTGGACGCGGCGGACGACGCCGAGCGGTGTTTCGCGAAGGCTTCTTGCCGCCTCTTCCAATCGGGTCGGGATCATGGCGAGGCCGGCCTGTGCCGCATTGAAAGCCACGGTAAGGAAGCGCACGACGCAGGCATAGACCAGCGCCACCAACGTGCCGGTTAGGACAAGACCACCCGACCATCCGAAATTCTGCGCGAGAAAGCGCGTGACGCCCTGATCGGCCTGGCCCAATGGCGCCAACAATCCCACAGCCAGAAGCGCCCCAGGCAGTGCATATCCGAATGTCGAGAGACGGATAAAAAGCGGGACGATGCCGGACTTGGCGAGGCGTGAAGCGTAAGCGAGGAAAACGGCGAGGACGCACGCGATGGCTGCGACGACGAGCGCGAGGCCGAGGCTGTTGGTGAGCAGTTCGAGGAAGGATTGTTGATGCAGCGCATCGCCGGATTTGAGCGTCATCAGCAGGAAGCCGCCGATCGGAATGGCGAAGCCAATCAGGATGGGTACGAGGCACACGATCAGCGCCAGCGCAGCCTGCACGGGCGAAAGCTGCATTCTTACTGACATACGAAGCGATCGTGTACTTGCTTCGCGATTGCCCCGCGATCGCGCCTCGAGCCAGACGAGCAGCGCGACAAAGGCCAGGAGAATTCCGGAGAGTTTCAGGGCGGACGTCTGATCGCCCATCAACAGCCATGACCGGAAGATGCCCGTGGAGAAGGTCGGTATCGCAAAATGGTCTGCGACGCCGAAGTCCGCGAGCGTCTCCATCATCACCAGCACCAGCCCACCGGCGATAGCGGGCCGCGCACTTGGCAGGGCGACACGCCAGAAGGCTGACCAGGGATTGTGGCCGAGTGACCGCGCCGCAAAGAATGTGTCGGCAGCCTGCCGTTCGAAGGCGCGACGGGCGAGCAGATAGACATAGGGGTAAAGCGATAGGCCGAGCACGACTGCTGCGCCGGGCAAATTGCGGATGGAGGGAATGCCCTGCCCCGCTTGCAGAACGGCGATCTCGCGTAACCAAGACTGGACAGGTCCAGACTCGTCGAGAAGGTCTGCGTAGAAATAGGCGAGGATGTAGGCGGGCGCGGCGAGCGGCAGCACCAGAAGGACACCGACCAGTCTTCTCGCTGGGAAGTTGGTCGCGGCCACCAGCCAGGCGCAGCCGACACCGAGGCCGCCAGCGATAATACCGGTTACGATCATGAGTAACGTCGAGTTGAAGACGTATTCAAGCAGGAGCGTTTCCTGCAAATGCTTCCACGCGCCCTGATCGGCCGTGAAAAACGCAGCAAGAATCGCGAAGATCGGCACGCTCATGAGCAGCGCGACGAGAACCGCGCCGAGGGCCCATGCGCCCTCCATGCTTGCCAATCTTTCGCGAATGATTTTCAAAGGCATGGGAGTCCTGTCCGCCGCCGTGGCGAACAAATCAAGCGGGCTTTTGCGTCACAGAGCACAGTTAATGGGTCTTGAGTTCGTCGATGTTCACCACGCCTATGACGGCGTTCGCGTGCTCGGCGGCGTGAGTCTGCTAGCTGAACGCGGGGCCGTGACCTGCCTTGTCGGCGCTTCGGGGAGCGGGAAGACGACCCTGCTTCGCCTCGCAGCAGGGATGCTCAAGGTACAGGCCGGGGAGATCCGGCTTGATGGTCAGCTGGTGGCGAATGTCCAGCGCAGCCCGCCGCCGGAAAAGCGCGACATTGGTCTAGTGTTTCAGGAAGGCGCGCTGTTTCCGCACTTGAGCGTCGCGCAGAATGTCGGCTTCGGCTTGCTTGATGCAACGATGCGCGATGCAAGGGTCGCCGAATTGCTGAGCCTGATTGGGCTATCACAATATGCACGCCGGCGCCCACACGAACTCTCCGGCGGACAGCAACAACGTGTCGCGCTTGCGCGGGCGTTGGCGCCGTCGCCGCGCGTTCTCCTTCTCGATGAACCGTTCGGCAGCCTTGATGCACGCACCCGACGGGAGCTGCGCAATGATGTTCGCGAGATTCTGAACAGCCAGAACACAGTCGCGATCCTCGTCACACATGACCCGGAAGAGGCGATGGAGATGGGCGATCGGATTGTCTATCTGGAGGATGGCCAGATTGTTCAATCTGGCTCAGCAACGACATTCTACGATACGCCGATGACGGCGGAAGTCGCGAGAACATTCTCGATGGCGAATGTTGTCGATGCCGTGATTGGTAGCGAGCGCGTTTCAAGTACGCTCGGTGATTGGCCGCTGGATTGCCTGCGCGACACGCGCACGCCGGCAGGTCATATCCGGCTTGCAGTCCGCCCCGAAGACCTGATCACGACAACGCAGGATGGCGTGGCCGGCGAGGCCACCGTGCTTGGCAGCCGCCGCATGGGGCCGGACACGATAGTGTCGGGACGCACAGCCAGCGGTCAACGCTGGGTCACGCGCCTGAGCCATGCTGACGGGCCAGCAATTGGAGCGGCGGTCAGCCTCGCTCCGGTTACTGGCAGCGTGATGACTTTCACGCCCAATTCAAAGACTGCGTAGAGCAGCTCAGACATCACAGATTTCACGCCCCTCCGCGATCGAAGGCCAAGGTTCAATGATGAAAAACGTTCGACACCTGATTGCGCTCGCCGTCACGCTTGCCATTGCAGCCTGCTCGCAGGGCGAGGCCAACAAGGAAACGGCCGAGGGCGCAGCGAAAGCAGCGACAGGTGCACTCAACGTCTATTCCTCACGTCATTACGATGCTGACCTTCAGCTCTACAAAGCCTTCACCGACGAGACGGGGATCAAGGTCAATCTGATCGAAGCGGATGCGGATGCTCTCATCGCGCGCATCAAGAGCGAGGGCGAGTTCAGCCCCGCTGACATTCTTCTCACCGTCGATGCAGGTCGCCTGTGGCGCGCGGAAGAAGCGAAGATCCTGTCGCCCGTGGATTCGACCATTCTCGCGGAGCGCATTCCGGCAGAATTCAGCCATCCGCAAAAACTCTGGTATGGCTTCTCAACTCGCGCCCGCATCATCATCTACAACAAGGCTGCTGGCCTGCCCGCGCCGCTGGCTGACTATGCCGATCTCGCCAACCCTGCCCACAAGGGCAAGATCTGCATGCGGTCATCTTCGAACATCTACAACGTGTCGCTGCTGGCTTCGGTCATCAGCCATGAGGGCGCGCCTGCAGCAGAAGCGTGGACGAAGGGCGTAGTGGCAAACTTCGCGCGTGGGCCAGAGGGCAATGACACCAGCAATATCGAGTCCGTCGCATCTGGCGTCTGCCCGATCTCGATCGTGAACTCGTATTACCTCGCGCGCTTCATGGCGTCCGAAGACCCAGCGATGCACAAGGTTGCGGAGGGCGTGGCCGTTGTATTCCCGAACCAGGCAGGACGCGGCACGCATGTGAACATCTCCGGTGGCGGCGTGCCGGTGCACGCACCCAACCGCGCCAACGCGGTCAAATTCCTCGAGTTCATGAGCAGCGACACCGCTCAATCGATCCTGACCAACGGCAACCACGAATATCCCGTTGTCGCGGGCGTGGCGCTGGATGCCGCGATCAACAAGCTGGGCACATTCAAGCGTGATGCGCTGGATGTCTCTCAACTGGGCGTCAATCAGACCGAGGCCGTGCAAATCTTCGATCGAGCTGGCTGGAACTAATTACCGCACGTCACGCCAGCGCGATCTAGTTGCGAATTATTCGCAACAATGCATTGTACTTCCGCAACGCTGAATTCCATGGACGGACAAGTCATGAAGCTTCTCAAACGCGACGTGCCGCGCCTTGTCGCGACGACCGCAATGGCGATCGCGATCGGCGCGTGCTCGCCCTCCTCCACCGAAGAGGCTGCTGCTGGCGCGAGCCAATACCCTGCACCGGCGACCGAGGACGTGAAAGCGGTGGCGGCGCATTACGCCGATCTGGCGCTGGCGACGTATAAGGACTCGCTGACCGCGGCGCAGAAGCTCGATGCAGCAATCGATCAACTCGTGAAAACACCGACGAACGACGCGATGTTGGCCGCGCGGCAGGCCTGGCTTGATGCGCGCGTGCCCTATCAGCAGACCGAAGCGCTGCGGTTCGGCAATCCGATTGTCGATGACTGGGAAGGGCGCGTGAATGCATGGCCGCTCGATGAGGGCCTGATCGACTACGTCGCCGCGGAGTATGGCGAAACCGCGCTGGAGAACGAACTTTACACGCTCAATGTCATCGCCAATGCGGCGATCACCATCAATGGCGAGAAGGTCGACGCAACCAACCTCACCCCGGCCTTCCTTTCGGGCACGTTGCAGGAAGCTGACGACGTGGAGGCGAATGTCGCCACCGGCTATCACGCGATCGAGTTCCTGCTGTGGGGGCAGGATCTGAACGGGACAGGCCCCGGAGCGGGCAACCGTCCGGCCAGCGACTATGACGTGAAGAAGTGCACGGGCGGAAACTGCGATCGCCGTATCGCCTACATCCAGGCTGCATCCGAGCTGCTGGTCACCGACCTTGAAGAAATGGTCGGCAACTGGCGCGAAGGCGGCGCGGCGCGTGCGGCCGTCATGGCAAATGATGGCAAGGCGGGGCTGACCGCCATTCTGACGGGAATGGGTTCGCTGTCCTATGGCGAGCTTGCTGGTGAGCGGATGAAACTTGGCTTGCTGCTGCACGATCCCGAGGAAGAGCATGACTGCTTCTCGGACAACACGCACAATTCGCACTTCTACGACCAGCAGGGCATCATCAATGTCTATACGGGCCGCTACAAGCGGACCGATGGCAGCGTGATTGAAGGCCCATCTGTGTCGAGCCTCGCTACGAAGATCGCACCGGAGATCGATAAGGATCTGGTTGCGCGTCTGCGCGAGACGGAAGCTGCGATGACCGCCATGAAGACGCGCGCTGAAACTGTCGAGCGCTATGACCAGATGCTTGCCGAGGGCAACACAGAGGGCGCAGCCGTGCTGCAGAAGGCGATCGACGGCCTGATCACGCAGACGGCCCCGATCGAGCGCCTGATCGCCGCCTTCAATCTGGGAGAAGTTAAACTCGAAGGTTCGGACAGCCTCGACAATCCCGGCGCTGTCTTCCAATAGGCTACGGGCCTGCAGGATAATCGCCGAATTGCCAACGCCTGGAACTCAACCACAACCACCTTCTTCCGGGCCCATGGCGCCGGGCAAGAAGCGCTTGGTTATGTGGGCGGTTATCCTTGCCGAGGTCGCTGTTTTTCTCGTTGTCGTTTATGCCTTCAATCACCTCTTCGCCAAACCGCCCTACGCGCATCGCACTGATCTGACCTCTGAAGAGATCGCGCGGATTGCGGAGACGCTGGCAGCGCCGGTGGACTTCTCGCAGGCGCAGCCATTCGAGATCAATTCGGGCGGCGCCACGACCTCGACGGCCAGCCTCAACGCGAATGCGTTTTCACATCCGTCCAAGAATCTCACGCTTGAAGGGCGTGAGCAGTTCTTTGTCGGCAATGGCCTGTTCCGCAAGCTGTGGGTGTCGCCGCCGTCTTCGACTATCGCGTCGGACGGTCTCGGACCGCTGTTCAATTCGCGTGGTTGCCAGCAATGTCACCTGAAGGATGGGCGAGGACATACGCCGGTTGATGCCAACGACAGCGTCGAGTCCCTGCTCGTTCGCATTTCTGTCCCGCCGTCCACCGAAGAGCACAAACGCCTGCTCGCAGAGTCGATCCTGAAGACAATTCCCGATCCGATGTATGGCGGTCAGATCCAGGACAATGCGGTTGCGGGGCTGCCGGCCGAGGCGAAGGTCACCATCGCCTGGCGCGAAACCGAAGTGCCGCTGAAAGACGAGGCGCCTGTACGTCTGCGTCAGCCAATCCTGTCGCTCGACAATCCGGGTTATGGTCCGTTCTCGCCAGACCTCATGACATCCATTCGCGTCGCGCCGCAGATGATTGGCCTCGGCCTGCTCGATGCCATCCATCCCGGCGACATCTACGCACTGGAAGATCCCGACGACGCTGACAATGATGGAATTTCCGGGCGCGCGCATCGCGTGCGCGATCCTGAGACGGGCAAGATCGTGCTCGGCCGGTTTGGCTGGAAGGCGGCGATGGCGACGCTGAAGGCGCAGAACGCCGACGCGTTCCTCAATGATATGGGGATCTCGTCTCCACTTGCGCGTGCTTCGTTCGGTGAATGCACCGTGCTGCAGACTGCCTGCCGGGCCATGCCCGATGGCGTACAACCGCAGATGGGCGACACTGAGGCTCCCGATCCGATCCTGGAGCTTGTTGCCTTCTATTCGTCCAACCTTGCCGTGCCTGCGCGCAGGAAGGTCGATGCTCCCGAAGTGCTTCGTGGCAAGGCGCTGTTTCACGAAGCGGGCTGCGTGTCGTGTCACCATCCCAACTACGTGACGCGCAAGGATGCAGAGCGACCGGAACACCGCTTTCAGTTAATCTGGCCGTACACCGACCTCCTGCTGCACGACATGGGCGAAGGGCTGGCGGACAATCGCCCGGATGGTCAGGCGAGCGGCCGGGAGTGGCGCACGCCTCCGCTATGGGGGATCGGGCTGACCGATATCGTCTCCGGGCATACCCTGTTCCTGCACGATGGCCGGGCGCGCAACCTGCTTGAGGCGATCCTCTGGCATGGCGGTGAAGCACAATCCGCACGCGACAGGGTTGCCGACATGACCCCTGCACAACGCACCGACATCATTGCTTTCCTGGAGTCGCTATAGTGCGAAGCCTGATCCCTGTTCTTGTTGCGCTCGCGACCTTCTCGGCCTGCACGCAGGAGGAGACGCTGGGACCGCGCGCAGTTGTGCGATCCATCCTTGAACAGCAAGTGATCCCGGATAACAACGCGTTTTCTGCTGCGGCGCGGGAACAGGAGGACGCAGTCAAGGCGCTCTGCACATCTCCGGATACGAAAGGTCTTGAAGCGGCGCGGGATAGTTTCAGAAACCTCGCGCTCAGCTGGTCACGCATCGAATGGTTGAGCTTTGGCCCTGCGCGTGAAGGCAATCGGCGCGAAACATTGTTCTTCTGGCCCGACAATCGCGGCCGCGGCCTGCGTCAGATCGAAGAACTCGCCGCTTCCACGGACGCCAGGCAATTCGAGACGGCGGCTTTCGCCGGCAAGAGCGTCGCCGTCAAAGGCATGCCTGCGCTGGAGTATGTTCTGTTCGGCGTGGGAGCTGACAGTCTCACGACCTCGGGCTCGGTCCGCTGCGCCTACGCCGTCGCGATCGCCGCTTCGGTTCAATCAACCGCGCGTGATTTGGCGAATGCTTGGTCAGCGAAGAATGGCTATCGCGATGTCATGCTGGCGGCGGGGCCTGAAAACGCACAGTACCGCAATCACAAGGAAGCGCTGCAGAAGCTTCTGACTGCCGCCGGTGAACAGATCCAGATCGTGCGCGATCTCAAGCTCAAGCCGCTCCTGCTGGAAAAGAACGGCGCACCAACGCCGATCTCCCCGCCCTTCTCAGATGCCGGCATTCCGTTCGATGCAATAAGCGCCAATGTCGATAGCGCCAGCGCTGTCTTTCTGAAGCACGCATCCAGGTTGCTATCGGAAGAAAGCGCCTATCGGGCGGAGAGCCTGCAGTTCGAAGTCGATACGGCGCGCAACGTGCTCGCCGAGATCGGCAAGCAGAAGCTTCCAGCTGCACAGGTCGCCGCCGATGCTGCGAGCCGGCAGCGCCTGACCTATCTGCTCGTTCCACTGGATGGCGCACACTCACTAATGGCAACTGTATACCCTCCAGCGCTTGGACTGGTGATGGGTTTCAACTCGCTGGACGGGGACTGAGCGATGCAAGCGTCGCGTCGACTTGTTCTCGGAGCGTTGGGTGCACTGCCATTCGTGTCCGCGTGCGGGCATTCGACGGCGATCACGGACACGTCGCGCTATCTTGCCTGCGCCAGAACGCCTGAAGGTACGTTCGCTGCGGTCGTTCTGAACGGCGCCGGCGAAATGCTGTCGACCATTCCGCTTCCCGGACGCGGCCACACGGCTGCAATCTCGCCTGACAAGGCGCATGTGATCGTGTTCGGACGCCGCCCTTCGGAATTCATGGTCGCCATCAATCTCGAAACATCGAAGCCCATCGCCGAGATCCGGTCGCGCGCAGATCGCCGCTTCTATGGTCATGGCTGTTTCTCCGCCGACAGCAAGCTGCTGTACGCGAGCGAGAACGCCTATCAAGAAACCTCGGGCGTTATCGGCGTCTACGATCCGGCTGATGGCTACAAGCGGGTCGGTGAAGTGCCGTCAGGCGGCATTGGTCCGCACCAGTTGATCTTATTGCGAGATGGAAAGACCTTCGCGGTCGCAAATGGCGGCATCGAGACCGATCCCGATTTCCCGCGCGCCAAACTCAATCTCACCACGATGATCTCCAACCTCGCTTATCTCGATGTGGCGACGGGAAAGATTGTCGACTGCGTGGAAGCGCCCCAGGATTTTCATCAACTGTCTCTCCGCCACATCGCGGAAACTGCCGATGGCGCCATCTGGATCGGCGGCCAGTATGAGGGGCTGGCCAGCGACCACGCGCCCTTGATCGCCATTCATCGCCGCGGCGAGGCAGCGCTGGAATTTGCCGGCACGCAGCCGGACAATACCGTCCTCGATAACTATATCGGCTCGCTCGTCAGCAGCGCCGACCACAGCAAGATTGCTCTCACCAGCCCACGCGGCGGCATTCTACAGGTCTGGCACGCGGGTGACAGGAAGCTCCTGACCCAACAATCCATCATGGACGTGTGTGGCGTCAGTCCAGCCGGCAGCGACTTCCTCGCCAGCGACGGCGCGGGTCGCCTCTGGCGGTCATCCGATCTGTTGGCGCTCGAAGAAGGATGGAGCTGGGACAACCACATCGTCCCGCTTTAGGCGGCGCGCTACCGCATCTCTGATGCGTTGCAGACTACGTGCGGCGGTAGCGAAGACAGATGCAAGCAGCGATCAGTCGATAAGCGAGAAGACCCCGACACAAGACGAGATCATGAGCAAAGACGACGCTGTTAGCGCGAGGAAACGCAAGATCACGCCACCTGTCGTCGGCTGAATCCACGATGCTTCCGGAGGTCTCGGACGCTTTGAAGACGGCATGTCGTTCGCGGGGCGCAACATGGCGGCTGGCAATCCTTGATAGTCGATTCAGAAAGGCTCAATGGGCCTTCGGATCATGAACAACCAGAAGAGCCGTGCGTGCGATGATCCAGATATCGAGCCACAGCGACCAGCGCGTGGTGTAATCGATGTCGTGACGGACACGCTCCGCAAGGTCTTCCTTCGTGTTCACAAGCCCGCGCGAACCGCTGACTTGAGCCAGTCCCGTGATGCCGGGACGCGCAACAGTGCGGCGGCGATATTCGGGCACCCAGGCCAGGAACTTCTTGTCATGCGCAAGCGCATGCGGACGCGGGCCCACGATGGACATGTCGCCCAGGAATACGTTGAAGAGCTGGGGCAGTTCATCAAGGCTGGCCTTGCGAAGAATCGCACCGAGCCACGTCACCCTGCTGTCGCCGCGCTTGGCCTGATCGATCGTGTCGCCATCATCGGTGACCGTCATCGTGCGGAATTTGTAGACGAGGAACACCCGGCCGCGATAACCGCCGCGCCGTTGCAGGAAGAGCGCGGGTCCGCGCGATTGCAAAACGATCGCCAGCGCAATTGTGGCCAGCAACGGAGCAAGCATCAGGATGGCCAGGCCGGAAAGCAGAATGTCGAAGGCGCGTTTCACCATGCCGCCTACGGGCTGCCGACGTTCATCGCTTTTCTGATCTGCAGTTCGACGCGCGTGCACAGCCCGGAGCGGCGGCACCTCTACCCAGAGAGCCGATGGGGTATCGATCACGACCGCGCGCCGCCCCTTCGAATTTTTCAAAACCGGCTCGTAAGACATTGTCTTAACGTTCCCCCAAAACACCAACGCGCCGCTACCCTCAGACCGTCTCCGCAGCGACCCCTTCGCGGGTGCACAAATCGCTGGGTTAACTAGGCGTAAATTTTTGAAGCGGCGGTGCGGTTTATCACAAGACGCACCAATTTATCTTGGTTTATGCAGTGCCGCACAAAATCGGGCTGCGTTAGCCAAATTGTCGGGCAGAAATTTCATCAAACGGTCGGTTCGCGAAACAAACACTCGCCCGCCCGGCGAGTCTGCGCCTCAACACGGCCCGTGCTTCTGAATAGCGATTGGGCAGGCTAGCCACCCAAATCCTGGTCAACCTCCTGACGGAGCCTTTTCACGCTCAAAATCTCGATACGCCCGCGCTCGGTACGGATCAGGCCTTTCGCGACCATCCGGCTGAGATTGCGTGTAACCCCCTCACGGGTTGAACCAATCTGGCTGGCAATCGTGGCATGCGTCGGAGCGGGATCGATCAGAACACGATCCTGCGTTGGCCCCGGTCGCGCCAAACGCAGCAATTCAGCCCGAAGCCGCCCATAGACATCGAGCGAAGCAAACTCGTAAACGCGCACGGCATAGTCGGTTGCCGTGTTGGCTAGCGAACGCATCAATTCGCGTGAAAATTCCGGCACTGCTTCTGCCAGGCGCGTCACATCCTGGGCCTGCATCTCGATCAGCATGCCGCCGCAATCCGAGATTAACTGATAATTGCCCGGCCGCCTCTCCGCGTAGATCCAGCGTTCACCGAAATGATCACCCGGCTCGATCTGATGGACGGTGATTGTTGTACCCGAAGGTGTGATCACACCCAGGCGGTACCGACCTGAGAGCGCGAAACACATGCGGTGAGCGAGTTGGTCATCGAGCGAGAGGACATCGCCTTTCTCGACGCGCCGCACCCTCACCAGATTGATCATCTCCGAAACGATTGCATCGGGCAGCTGCTGGAAGAACCGGATTTGTCGCAGAGTCTTGGGGCCAACCGCACGGTAAACGCCGGAGCCGGATACAATTCCGTCGGATACCGACGGAACTTGGCGCTCACTCAGAACAGAATGCTCACTCACTACAGTACAGCCTACTCACCGCGCAGACTCCTACGGCTTGCAAGGCCGGAGCCAGTTATGCGGATCGAATCGTAATAGACGTTTCGCGTTAACTAAAGCGCATTGAGAGATCACTGCCGAGCTGATTCAACTTACACACGAAGCGCCACAATTCGCGATATGCACGAAGCTGATTTGGCGCGGCGGATGACGAGAAAATTATGGCGCAATTACCTTGCGTTCGGAGCACTCGTTCAGTTAGTTTGAATGGCATGGAGCAATATCGGCCCTCTGGCGGATATATGCCTTGGGGTGGTGTGCGTCATGAAGAGTCAGAGTGCGATGAATAGTCCCAACGAAGGAGTTGGGTCGCCGCCAATGAGAGTTGTCGAAGTGAAGAAACCGACGCTCCCCGCAGTTCCTGCAACGGCCACCAATTCGAAACAGTTCATCTCCAAGTTTCGTGTAACGCCGATCTCTTATTCGCGCGCCATCCTCGGCGGGAAGGCATCGGAAGAGGCAGCTTTCGTCGAGAAAATTCAGACCCGCATGGGCAAGGATCTGGATGTCATTCCGGTTGGCCGCGCGCGCGTTGGTCTGCACCTGCTGGCGAAGTACGCGATCCGCAATGGCCGCAAGAAAGTACTGCTGTCACCCTTCACCATTCCTGATGTTGCGAACATGCTGGCGCTCGCGGGCGCCGATCTGAATTTCTTCGACACGAAGCCGAATTCGTCGATGGCCAACGTCGACGAGCTGGTCAAAATGATCGACGCGGATACGGGCTGCGTGTTCATCACCCACTATCACGTCAACGAAGCAGGCACGGCGAAGATTGCCGCGCGCTGCAAGGAAGTCGGCGCGATGCTGTTCGACGATTGCGCTATTGTTTTCGGCGGCAATCAAGGCGGCAAGCCAATCGGGAGCACAACGGACGCTAGCGTGTTCAGTCTGTCGGCCTTCAAGCCGGTGAACTTCTTCTGGGGCGGCTTCATCACCACGCGCGACCGCGAGATGGCTGCGTGGCTGCGCGACGCTGTTGGGCAATGGCCGCGCCTCAAGCTCAAGGTCTATGGCCAACAGGCGAGCAAATGCCTGAAGTACGACATGGTAACGCGGCCCACCGTCTTTCACATGGTCGTCTTCCCGGTCCTGCGTGGTCGCGCCAAACGGCAGAACGCATCGCTCGACTGGATGCGCCGCATTGAGAGCGAGACGATCGACGCGACCCTCGCCTCTCGTCCGCACCTGGCAACCTTCGCCGAGTGGAACAGCAAGCTTGATCTCATGGATCGTTGGCGCCTGAAGCGTCTTGAGATCGCGCGCGTGTATCACCGCATACTCGGCGATCACATGATTGGTGGCGACATCACGCCAGCGCAATTCGAAGAAGGCTCATGGGTGTTCTACCCCATCATGGCGCCCGAAGGCACACGTGACGCCATTCGCAGGGAGATGATGCTCTCCGGCTACGACATCGGGGTGAACTACTACCCCAACGTGCACAAGCACGAGAAGTTCGCGAGCGCGCCTGGTGACACAACGAATGCCGAATACATGGTTGCCAACTCAGTGCATCTGCCGACGCACTTCGGTGTCACGAAGGAATATGCCGAAGCCATTGCAACTCGTCTGGCCGGCGTTCTCGCTCGCGCCTAGGACGGGCACTGCGCGTTGATGGAGCGCGCTTCTCGAGCGTGGCCCGTTTGTATCGCCTTCATGTCGATGGGCGCGTTCCGCGCGATTGCCCGCATTGCGGATAATTATGGGACAGGAGAATGGTTACCGCGCATTTCGCGTGTTAGGAATTCTGCGGGTCTGGGACTGTGCATTTCCTCGCAGTCCGGAGTTAAATCCATGATTATAGTGAGGCGAGCCGCTCCGTTGCTCGCATGTCTTGCACTAGTCGCTGCAGCTTGCGGCGGTGGCGGCTCCAGCGAAACAATCGCTGATCCTGTTTCAGCTGCTCCACTTCCGCCATCTCCAGCTCCCCCCTCGCCGCCGGCCCCGTCGCCACCTGCATCGCCTGTGTCGCCTGCGTCGCCACCGGCCTCGCCCAGCACGGTCTCCAACCCCAATGGACCGTGTCTAACCGTCAATGGCGCTAACAACCGCGTCATCGAGAACATGACACTCGGCCCATGTGGCGGCGCCGGGATCGAGATCCTGAACAGTACGAACGTCGTGCTGCGCAATGTGAAGATCCGCGACACGCGTGAACCGGGTATCTTCATCAACGGATCGACGTCAGTTGATATCAGCGAAAGCAACATCACCAACGCAGCGAGCGGCGTCTATGCCGTCAGCTCGAGCGGCATCAAGGTCCAATGCAGCAGCATTGTAAATCCACAGGGGCCCATGCCCCGCGGCCAGTTTGTGCAGTTCGACAAAGTGGTCGGCGGAGAGAACCTGGTCAGTTGCAATTCCGGCCTTAACGAGCTGGGCAAAGGTATACCCGAAGACCAGATCAACCTTTACCAGTCACGTGGGACCGCTGCCGCTCCGATATCGATCACGAACAACCTGTTGCAAGGCGGAGGCCCCAGCAAATCCGGTGGCGGCATCATGCTTGGCGACAGCGGTGGCCAATATCAGGTTGCGCGCGGCAACGTGCTGGTGGACCCAGGCCAGTATGGCATCGCCGTAGCGGGCGGGACCAACATCACGATCGACCGCAATCAGGTCTATGGACGCCAGCAGTCGTTCACCAACGTCGGCATCTATGTCTGGAACCAGTACTCGTCCGCTTGCAGCGCTATCACTGTCACCAACAACCAGGTGAACTGGCGCAACAGCTCCGGCGGCGCCAACAACTGGTGGGATGGCGGCAATTGCGGCTCGCTCTCGGGCATCTCGACCAACACCTTCGGCGCAGCAATCACGGAAACGATTGCGAGATTGCTACCGCCGACAGAGTGCTCGTGCGTGACGTACGGCCGTAGATAGAGAAGACGACCGTGCATTTCCCCGACCCGCCACGAGGCTGGGGAAATGCGCGGTGTCGCGCTCCCGCCAATAATCTGAATGTGTGAGCGAGCACGCCTGACGGCATGCTTAACGGGTACTTGCCAGGCGTCTGGCTGGACCAGCAACACCCGCGAAAGCCCCTGCGCAATTTGAGGTTTGCGCGAACCTGATCGCGCAAATAAACCATCGCGACACTATTTTGTGCCTTAACATTACGCACGATTTCTCTGCGGCGTCGGATACGGCGCGAGTGCTTTTTCGTAAATTCTCCTGCGCTCCGTCCCGCTGTTGGCGCAAGGTCAATTCGAGGTTAGTGCAACAGCGCACAGTGTTTGGGGATTACGGATGACTAAGACCGCGTTGATTACCGGCGCCACTGGACAGGACGGAGCGCACCTTTCGCAACTCCTTCTGTCGAAGGGCTACACGGTGCATGGCGTCAAGCGCCGCGCCTCGTCCTTCAACACGCAGCGCGTGGACGGGCTCTATCGCGACCCGCACGAAGAGAAGACAAACTTCTTCCTTCACTACGGCGATATGACAGACTCGACCAACCTCATCCGCCTTGTTCAGGAAACGCAGCCTGACGAGATCTACAACCTCGCCGCTCAATCACACGTTCAGGTCTCCTTCGAGACACCGGAATACACCGCCAACGCCGACGCGATGGGCACGCTTCGTCTGCTCGAAGCCCTGCGCATTCTCGATCGCGGCAAGAAGACCCGCTTCTACCAGGCATCGACTTCAGAACTGTACGGCAAGGTCCAGGAAGTTCCGCAGCGCGAAACCACACCCTTCTACCCGCGCTCGCCCTACGGCGTCGCCAAGCTCTACGGCTACTGGATCACGGTGAACTACCGCGAGGCCTATGGCTATCACGCTTCGAACGGCATCCTGTTCAACCACGAAGGTCCGCTGCGCGGCGAAACGTTCGTCACGCGCAAGATCACGCGCGCTGTTTCCGCCATCAAGCTCGGCTTCCAGAAGCGCCTCTACATGGGCAACATCGACGCCCTGCGCGACTGGGGTCACGCACGCGACTACGTCGAAGGCATGTGGCGCATCGTCCAGCACGATACCCCGGATGACTACGTCCTCGCCACTGGCGAGATGCACTCGGTTCGCGAATTCATCGAACTGGCCTTCAAATACGTCGGCATCGATGTCGAATGGAAAGGTCAGGGCGTCGACGAGAAGGGCTACAACGCCAGCACCGGCGATGTGATTGTCGAGATCGATCCGAAATACTTCCGTCCCGCCGAAGTTGAGCAATTGCTCGGCGACCCCACGAAAGCGCGCAATGTGCTTGGCTGGAAACACACCGTCACCTTCCCTGAGCTGGTGAAGGAAATGGTGGAATCCGATCTCAAATTGGTCCCGCAAGAACAAGGTCGCCGTGACCGGAATGACTGACACCTATTCACTCAAAGGCAAACGCGTCTGGGTACCCGGCCATCGTGGAATGGTCGGGTCCGCCATCGTTCGGCGGCTTGAACGTGAAGAACCGGCTGCCGTGCTGACCGCAACACGGCGGGAAGTGAATCTCACACGCCAGGCAGACGTCGAGCGCTGGGTGCAGGACAACAAGCCTGAGGCAGTATTCGTTCCTGCAGCCAAGGTCGGCGGCATTCTCGCCAACGACACGCAGCCAGCCGAATTTCTGTACGACAACCTCATGATCGAGGCGAACATCATCCACGCCGCATACAAAGCCGGTGTCGAGAAGATGGTGTTCCTGGGATCGTCGTGCATCTACCCAAAGATGGCGCCGCAGCCGATCGAGGAGTCTTCACTCCTGACCGGACCGCTGGAGTCCACAAACGAGTGGTATGCCATCGCGAAGATTGCCGGCATCAAGCTCTGCCAAGCCTATCGCAGACAGTACGGCGCGAATTTCGTTTCCGCGATGCCCACCAACCTCTACGGCCCCGGCGACAATTTCGATCTCAACTCGTCGCACGTCGTGCCCGCCCTGCTCCGCAAGGCGCACGAAGCAAAGGTTCGTGGCGACAAGAGCATGGAGATCTGGGGCACAGGCACGCCGCGCCGCGAATTCCTGCATGTCGATGACTGTGCGGACGCCATCGTCTTCCTGATGAAGAACTATGATGGCTTCGAGCATGTCAACGTCGGCTCTGGTGAGGACATCACCATCGAAGAGCTTGCACGTCAGGTCATGAGGACTGTCGGGTTCAAGGGCGATCTTACCAAAGATCTCTCCAAGCCGGACGGGACGCCGCGCAAGCTGATGTCAGCTGACAAGCTTCGCCGCCTTGGATGGTCGCCAGCCATTGGACTGGAAGAGGGACTCGAAGAGTCCTATCAATATTGGCTGGCCCACGGCGGCTCCAACGATCGTCGCGACCAGGTCGCGTAAGCACCTTCAGCAACGCTGCCGGTTTCGTCTCGGTCAGATTTGCTGCTGCTGAGCCGCAAGAGCGAGCCGCGCACGCGCTGCTCTTTACTCCAGACCAATCCTCCAGCCCGCCAAGCGAATGGCCGGGGCCGCAGAGGTCAGCACTGCTCCGTCAACACCAATGATGGTCAGAGCTGAAAACTGCTATGCGTCAGACGTGATCAGCAGCAGCACGCTTGGAAGCGCTGCGCTGCTGATGACTCGCTACAAGTCTATGCGTCAGGCCACTTCCAGCGTCGGCGCTTGAACTTTCGCCGCAGCCAGGTGATCGGCCATGCGATGCGCAAGTGCTGCGATGGTAATCGTCGGGAAGTTCGCACCGAAGGTCGGGAAGACCGAGCTGCCGGCGACATAAAGGTTCGACATCCCGTGCACGAGGCCGTTGCGATCGACCACGCCCTGCCGGGGCGAGTCGTGCATGCGTGTCGTGCCCATGTGGTGCCAGCAGCCGAGGTTGTAGATCGGCGAGGTCGGAAGGTCGGGTAGGCCCGTCTTCTCAAACGGCTCTGGCAGAGTGATCTCTGCAATACCAGCCTGCTTTAGCTCGTCTGCAAAGATCGCAGCCGTGCGGTCCCACGTGCGCATGTCGCGATCTGTCAGGCGCCAATCAACGTTCACGCGGCGAAGACCCAGCGCATCGCGATCAGCACCGAGGGTCACACGGCTGTGGTAGTTGGGCGCCGGTTCTAGAACGATCTGGAGCTGAACCTTGCGGATCAGCGCAGCTGGTTGGAATTGGCGCGCCGCCGCGAAGCTCAATGTCGAGAAGGGTTGGGTCGCCATCGTACCCACATCCTTCCAGAAGTTGGCGCCCGGCTCATGCTTGCCGTGAATGCGCTGCTTCATGCGGATCAGCGCTTCGGAACCCTCCGAGCCTTCACCCGCGAAGATGGATGTGAACCAGACCTGCGCGTTCTGAATTCCCTCACGCTCATGCAGCTTGTGATCGAGCGAGAACTGCGACGAGACGTATGTGCCGCCAGCCGACACGGCCTTGTTCAGATAGTGGAACTTGATGTCGTAGAGCTTGTTGCGCTGCCACTGCGGATTCAGTTTGACGTCGCCCAGCGTCAGGCGCGGGTGATCCGTGAAATAGCGACCAACCAGATCATTGTCGTTGCCGAGGCCGTTGGGCCGAACGGTGTTCGACGAAAGCAGAAGGCGCGGATTCTCGATCCCGCCGCTTGCCAGCACAAACGTTTCCGCCGCAACCGTGAAGTTCTTTCCGGTCAGCGTCTTGATCTTGATCTGCTGAACTGTCTTCGCCGTCGGATCGGTCTGGAGATCGACCGCATTGGCGAACAAAAGCACGCGTACGTTTTTCGCGTTGTGCAGCGTGTCGCGATGCACAGAGCCCATCCGCGACGGGTTGGAGAACTGGGAAAGGATGTCGTGCACCCGCCCCGTCGGAAGCGGATAGCGCTTCACGTCCGCGCGGCCGATTTTGTTGACCCAATGGTCGATGTCGTAGTTGTAGGGACCCAGCTTCAGCGTCTCGTGCGCACGTTCATAGAACGGCTCGAGCGTCGCGCGATCGAAGGGCCAACCACTGTCCGGCACCCAGCTGCGCGCTTGCATGTCGTATTCGCGCATGGGGCCACACCAGCCACCCCAGCAATTGCTGCTGCCGCCAAGGAATCGGCTGCGGCAACCGTCGCCGAATACGTAGGGCAGTCCAACGTTCTCGCCGCGATAGAGATCCCGCGTTTCGTCGTCAGCAGCATGGCCACCGCTTTCAAGGACGATCGTGTCGATCCCGGCCTTCTCGAGACCCAGCGCCAGCGTAATTCCCGCTACGCCGCCGCCAACCACACACACCTTTGACCGAAGCGTTACGCCGCTTTCCAGCGTTCTTGCGTCGATAAACACGTAACCAACCTCCCAAGCGCGGCGAGCGCCGTCCGTCAACCTTGCTAAAAAAGAGGCGCCCGTTCCCCCAAGCGCCAGCCAACCCAGTAACGCAGATGTACCTAACAGCCACGTTAACAAAAGATGCTTCGCAAAACGCGCGAAATTTCGCTCGCCCGTTAAACGAAATCGCCATGAGCTCACTGTATCATCTTGAGCTACTATCCAGAAAGTTCTGGAAGTTCTCTTCATGGGCACATTCGGCGGAATAGCTTCCTATCACGAGAAACTACTTTGTACGGCGCCCCTGAGCGAATATTTGTAGACGAGCATCGACCGTGCGACTGTTGTCGGAAACGCTAGCGTGTCCAGGCGGTCAATCAGTCCCGGGAACGGACAGACATGATCAAGAACTTCCTCATTGGCCTGGCTTTGCTGACAGCGTCGCTGGGCAGCCTGACAGCATGCCAGACGACCGGCGCACCCGCCGGCGAGATCGTGAGCGACCAGCCGCCGCAGGTCATGCGGGCTGAAGACTATCGCCTTGGGCCTGGCGATGACGTTCGCATCACTGTCTTCGGCCAGGACAACCTGACCGGCCGCTTTGTTGTCACCCCCCAGGGCAGCGTTTCCTATCCATTGATCGGCGAAGTGACGGCGTCCGGCCTCACTATTACGGAGCTGAACAAGCTCATCACCGAACGCCTGCAGGCTGGTTATGTCCTCCAGCCGCGCGTTTCGATCGAGATGGCTACGTACCGTCCCTTCTACATTCTCGGAGAAGTCGGCCGGCCGGGCACGTACCCCTTCTCTGCCGGTCTTACGGTTATGAATGCAGTCGCAACGGCGGGCGGGTTCTCGTATCGGGCGAATTCACAGGTCGTTTACATCAAGCACGGGAATGAAACGTTCGAGCGTCGCTACGCCCTAACGAGTTCGACCTCGGTGCAGCCCGGAGACACTGTGCGCATTTCAGAACGTACCTTCTGAAACCATCCGCATGTGACGAAAATCACAAGGCGTCATTGGTTTAAACGTTAATCATTTCTTAAGCACGCGGATCAGGCGGCTTTGACGACTGCACAAGAGTTGAATGGGTCATTCCGAAGCGCTGTTGAGGGCGAACGACGCGGCCTCAGCATTGCATCTAGCGTAGAGTATGTAGGGTAAAGGGTGGGTGATATGGGGCTGTCTGTGGAAAGTGAGGGACCGCGTCCTGGGTTACTTGCGCCTATTCGCGAAGTAATGATCTCCCGGCCAGAGGCCAGGGAAGAGCCCCTGTTCCAGCCTCCGCGGGAGCGGACGTTCCGGGATTACCTCTCGTCCCTCTTACTACGCGTACCATTAATGCTGATGGTGGGTGGGGCTGTTGCCGCCATCGTGTTCGGCATCTTCCTCATTCAGCCCAAAAGCTACACCGCAACGGCGGTGATCATCGTTGCGCCGGGGCAGAACCAGATCCTCGCGCAAACGCCGGCGATTGCTGCCGTTTCACCCGATAACGCAATGGTGGACAGCCAGGTCGAGGTGATGCGCTCGCCTGACCTGCTGCAGGAACTCGTTCAATATCTCGAGCTCGACAAGAACCCGGTCTGGAACCCGGAACTCCGCCCGAAGAGCGGCGGACTGTTCTCGTTCCTCTCCCCCGCTCCGGCGACCGCCAAGACGACATCCGCGACAGCCTCGGCTGATCCGCTCGACGTGGAGATCGCTGAAACGCCGGTCATCACCGAGCTGTCGGACGCGCTCGATGTGCGCCGCCGCGGACTGACGAACGTGATCGACATCAACGTCTCTTCGCCGGACCCGAAAGAGGCCTCGCGCGTCGCCAACGGCATGATCAATGTGTTCCGCACGTCGGGCCACAATGAGCAACTCAAGGACTCGACCCGGAATTCCGATTGGCTTGCCAAGCGCCTTGAAGAACTTCGCAGCAACGTTGTTGCGGCCGAAGAAGCTTCGCAGGCCTACCGTGTCAGCTCCGGCCTGATCAGCGCAGGCGGCTCCTCGCTTACCGAAAGCCAGGTCTCCGAACTTCAGGCCAGCGTGCTTCAAGCGCGTGCGGACGTCGCCGAGAAACGCGCTCGCTACGAACAAGTCGAAGACATGGTCAGGAGCGGCGGCAATGCCGAAACTCTTGCCGGCGCTCTCAACTCCGAAGTTATTCGCGATATGCGCCAACGCGAGGGCGAACTGGCCCGCCGTCAGACCGAACGCGAAAACACGCTCGGCGCGCTCCACCCTGACCTGGTCAATGGCCGCGCCGAACTCGACAGCATTCGCGCCCAAATCCAGAACGAAGTTTCACGCATTCAGTCGAGCCTGCGTAACGAGTACGAGATTTCGCGTACCCGCCTGCGGACGCTCGAAGGCGACCTTGGTGGTCAACAGCGCAAGCTGGCAGACAACAACATCTCCCAGGTGCGTCTGAACGAGCTGGAACGTAACGCATCCGTCGCCCGTGGCGTCTATGAGGACTTCCTCAAGCGGTCGCACGAGCTCGGCGAGCAAGACGAGCTTCAGCCCAGCGACATCCGCGTTGTGGCCAAAGCCACGCCGCCAATCAAACCGTCGTCGCCGAACCTGCTGCTCGGCGCCGCGCTGTCGATCGTGCTGGGCGCCCTCATCGGCATCGGCCTCGCTGTCGTGCTTGAGTGGCTCGATGACGGTCTTCGCAGTGGTGAGGACGTTGAACGCAAGATCGGCGCGCCTTCGCTGGCTTCGATCCCTGCGATCAAGAAAAGCCAGCTTCGCCTGCTCTCGGCCTCCCAGCGCCATCCGGCCGGGTATGTCGTGGCCAAGCCGATGTCGAGCGTAGCGGAGGCCTTCCGAGTTCTGCGTATGGCGATCAGCTATGCAACCGCCGATCGGCCCTGCAAAGTCGTGGCGATTTCGTCCGCCCTGCCGGGTGACGGCAAGACGACGACCGCTCTCTGCCTGGCCCGCGTCGCCGCACTGTCCAGCCTGCGCGTTCTGCTGATCGATTGCGATCTGCGCCGCCGTTCGCTGAACAGCCTGCTGGATATCTCGCCGCAGCATGGCCTGGTTGAAGTGCTGAACGGCACGATCAACTGGCGCGACGTGATCGGCAAGGACGAAGCTAGCGGCGCGACCGTTCTGCCGCTGGCGGAAGAACCCGCTACGATCCGCGACATGTTCTCGACGCCGATGATGGCAAACCTGCTCGACGAGCTACGTCCGCTGTACGACCTGATCATCCTCGACTGCCCACCCGTTCTGGCAATCGCCGAGTCTCGCGTCCTGTCGATGCTCGCCGACGGCACCGTCATCGTGGCCCGCGCCGGCAAGACCAGCGCGAAAGCCGTCGATGCCGTGCTGGATCAGCTGAGTGCAGTTGGTTCGGGTGTGATCGGGATCATCCTCAACTGCGTTGAGGTCAAATCCGCTGGCCGCTCGTCCTTCAAGGAAGCGCTCTACTACATGGACTCGCGCAAGGGCTATTATCAGGAATAGCTCTGATCGACCTGCCCAGGGTCGGGAACGCCACAGCTACACCAAGCCCAGGCGTTACCCGATCCGGACAGGATCGCATCGCGACGATGCTTCGCGACGTCGAGATTCTTCAGTTATTCGGGCAGCAGCTTCTAGGCTGGCGTGGGCGCAGTGACTTCGCGCGCGGCAACATTGCCCGACGCGGCATTCCGCGCTCGCAGGGCATCCTGATAGATACCTTCCAGCTGGCGCAGGTTGGCGCTGGGATTGTATTTCTGTTCGAACGCTTGGCGCGCGCCCTTCCCCAGATCCGCAAAGCCAACTGATGCGCGAAGCGCGTGTACCTTGGCCGCAAGGTCGTCTGAATTGCCCGGCTCGAACAACGCGCCCGTCGATGGCTCGACGATTTCGGTCAGGCTGCCAATTCGCGAGGCGATTACGGGCAGGCCCGCTGCGTATGCTTCGACCGCAGTCATCGGGAAGCCTTCATACCAGATCGACGGCATGAGCAGGACTTCGGCCTCGAGCATATGCTGACGTACGGCTTCACCCGAAACGCCGCCCTTGAACGTCACGTTGGACGGCGCCATCGCTTCGAGCGTTGCGCGCTCCGGCCCGTCACCAAGCACCGTGAGCTGCATGTCCGGGATTTTCGCCCACGCCTTCATCAGGACGTCGACGCCCTTTTCCACCGACAACCGACCGACGAACAACGCTCCGCTGCGGGCGTGAATTCCAGGAGCCGATGCATCGCGAATTGAGTTGGGCTTCACCGCAATCTTGTCGGCGGGCAAGCCGCCCTCGATGAACTTGCTACGTGCGAACTGGGTCAGTGCGATGAAGCGATCAACGTGCTTCTTCCACGTGCCGTGCTGTTCCGCCCGGTGCTGCATACGCACCAACGCCACCGAACCGGGAGCCGATCCGCGATAGCAGCGATGCACCGCGCCCCAGATCCGCGAGCTGGTGATGCACTTCTCACAGACAGCGCCTTCGCGGAGGAACTGCGCGCCCGCGCAAAGCAGCCTGTAATTGTGCAGCGTCTGCACGACCGCAGCGCCCGCCTCTCGGGCGCCCTCATGAACAGCCGGCGTCATCAGCGGGAAGAAATTGTGAACGTGGACAACCTCTGCGCCCGTGCGACGGACCAGATCCGCCGCCCACTGCTTTCTGGCGGGATCGTAGGGCGTCAGGAGAAAGGCGCGAGCCTTTGCAGCTGCGCCCTGGATAGCGTCATTGGTCACCTTCTCGACGATGACCTCGTGACCAGCGTCACGCAGCATCTCGCTCTCGGCGGCCACGACCGTGTCTTCACCACCAGCGCGCTGGTAGGCGTTGTGCAGGATGAGAATTCTCATCGCCGAATAGGCCCCTTCCAGCGCGGGAACTTGCCGGGGATGCGGCGCGGCACAAGCCGATGCGGCTCCGGCTTTTCGCCTGAGGGATTGGCGCCCGTGCGCAGGTATTCCAGCGTCGCCAGCACTGCGGACACGCCGATATAGATGTTGGTGGAGACCATTGCCGGGTTCAGCGCCAGGGACAGATACATCAGGATCGCAAGCGCGGCGGAAAGCGGAACATTGGTTCCGGTCACCTTGCGGTCGACGATAGAATAGCGCCCGATCCAGGCAAGGAACAGCACGAGGCCGCCAAGACCCATGCGCAGCGCCGCATCATAGAAAGCCGAGTGCGTCGATACGAACATGCGTGTTGGATCGCGCTGATCGAGGAGAACCCAGTCGCGCGCGATAGAATTGAACTGGTTGGAAATGTATTCGGTTCCGAACCCGACACCGAGGCCGTTCGTCTGTATCACCGCGGCGGTTGCGTCTCGCCACATCACAGCACGCACGCCCGAGTTGGCATCGAGCTGATAGACCTCAAGCGGAAATTCCTTCGCGATCAGCAGGACCGCGATGAGCATCACGCCGATGATCAACGGCGCAAACCGCATCTTGTTGAAAACACGCAGGCCGCCCGCGCAAAGGGCAGCGGCCAGGTTCGTGACCGTTGGGCAGACGACCGCGATCGCAAGAATGATGGCGAGGTCAACGAAGATCGGCCGCTTCCGCGACAACGCGAAGATGTAGAGCAACACGAACAGCGGAAAATTGATGTTGTTGACGCCGTACAGAAGAATGTCGCGCTGCCATTCGCGCTCCTGGCTGATCACCAGCGCAATACGGGAGAGGATGTACCATGCGATCGCGAGCAGGAATGCGTGCCGCCAGATGAATGCGCCGTACTTCTGAAGGAACACGTAGAAGGACGTCGTGATGATCGGGATGATCAGGACGTATGACCACTGCCTCACGGCAGCGCCATTGTCGTAGAAGATCGTCCATGCCGGCGGCAGCATGTCCGTCATCGACAGAAGCAGCCACACGGTTGCAAGGATTGCGAACAGGATCTGCGCCAGCGGCATCACCAGCCGCCCATACATCAGCACCGAGCCCATCGCCCCTGCCAGGGCCACGAACAGCAGCCCCTCACTGACAACACGCGTCAGGGGGAACACCATGCAGTAGACAATGAGCGGAATGGCGCTCAGCGCCCCGACCGTCAGGCGCCAATTCTCGATCCCGGTCGTCCGGCCCTGCGCCTGTGTAAGGCGGGGCTGGCGCGGCAGAATGCGCCGACGGGGGATAGCTCCGGAAGATGAATCAGGCGGGTTCACGGGCGCTCTCAATGGCATGCTTTGCCAGGAAGCCACGGTATGTCAGCTGAAGGTAAACCATCATGATTGCCTGACCGACAAGATAACCGGCAATTGCGCCATGCAGGCCAAACCATTGCGCCAACGGGTAGGAAGTCGCCAGCGTCCACAGGGCGGCGAGGATATAGCCCTGGAAATCGATGTGGGTCTTCTCGGCAGCCTGGTAAGCAAAGCGCAGCGGATTGCTGGCCGCCAGCAGGATGAACGACAGCGCCAGTTCCCAGACGGCGTAACCGTAGCCGTTGTACTCAGGCCCGAACACCAGCGTCAGCCAGAAGTCGCCCGGCGCGCCCAGCGCCACCGACGCTGCAATCGTTACGACGAGGCCAATAACGGTCATCATGGTGACGAAACGCTTCAGGCCGGTAACACCTTCATTGTGCAGCGTGCGCGCGGCGGTCGGCGGACCGAAGCCTTCGGCCGCCTGGAAGAACAGGTTGGTAACCGACATCAGGCTTTGCGCGGCGCGAATGGCGCCGACAGCAGCTGTACCAAGCACAGCACCCGCAGCCACGGCGAAGAAGTTCGACGTGATCCACATCAGCAATGCCGAGCCGGTCAGCCAGCGTGACACGCGAAGGTGCCGTTTGGTGATTTCAACGAAACGCGCACGGGCGCCGCGCATACGCGGAGCCGACGGCCAGAGCACGAACGCCCCTAGAGCAGCCGTGGCCGCGATGAGATAAAGCACGCCGCCGGAATCAACGTGGTGTTCGGTCAACAGCATCACGCCCAGCAGGGCCGCAATCAGGCCGCCATAGCGCAGGCAATCGCTGATCAGGATGCGCTGAGGCTTGTTGATGGTGGCGTTATAGCGGCGCAGGAATTCGTGCATCTGCGTAATCAGCACAGCCACGAACAGCGGCAACGCAAGGCTTTCCGCCTCGGCGCCTAGCCCCATTCTCGCAGCAAGCAAGCATCCCAGATATGTCAGAACCGCAGAGGCGGCCGCCCAGATGAACTGGTGCACCATCACGACGGCAAAGTAGCCCGGAGCCTCGGCTTCGGTTTGCTTCGGCCCGATGCTCATCATCGGAAGCAGGATCAGCGCGGACTGCAGGCTCTGGACGAACTGCACCATGATCCAGGCAAGCGAGAAGATCCCGAAGACCTCAATGCCCAGAAAACGCGCCACGATCGCGCTGGTCAGGAAGTTGGCCCCTGACACAACGATCTGGTCGATCAGGAAATAGTTGTACGATCCGGATCGCTTACCCAGCGATCGGCCTTGCAGCATGATCTTCGAAATCGCTGCGCGAATCTGCGACACGGTCAGCCCTTCGCGCCCATAAAGGAAAGCATCAGGCGAAATACGAACTGTGGGCCCTGCACGAGGTAACGCTTCCACAGACGCTTGGGCTCTGAGCAGAGACGGTAGAGCCACTCCAATCCGGACTTCTGCATCCATGTCGGCGCGCGGGAAACGGCGCCGGAGTGGAAATCGAAGGCGGCCCCTACTCCGAGCATGGTGCAGTGGACCAGCGGCTGCAGATCACGCATCAGGAATTCCTGCTTGGGCGAGGAAATCCCGATCCAGACCACGTCGGCCCCGCTTGCATTCATTTCAGCCGCCACCTCGGACAGTTCAGCACCGGTCAACGGACGGAAGGGCGGACAGCCCAGGCCCACTACCTGAAGCTTCGGGAACCGTTTCACGAAGCTGTCGCGCAGTGTTTCCGCCACGCCGGGCTTGCCGCCGTAGAAGTAGTGTTTGAGGCCGGAAGCTTCAGAATCGCTTAATACGCGATTCATGAGGTCCGGACCGCACGTGCGCGAAACCGGCTTTCCCTTCAATTTTCCCAACCAAACCAATGGCATACCGTCCGGCGTCACCATTGCGGCGCGCTTGTGCAGTTCCATCAGTTCCGGATTATCCACGGTGGCCATCAGACCAGCGACTTCGCGGATGAATACAAAGCGGCCCCGGTCGTCGCGCGCCCAGCGGTGAATGCGCGCCGAAGCATCGTCGAGCGAGGTTATGCTGATCGGAACGCCGAGTACCGTATAGGTATCGGGGCTATCGCTGGAAAGCGGCGGCGCCTCCGGCGTTCCACCGCGAACAGGCTCTGAAAGCGACGCGTCAACGCGTTGGGAGGCCTGAGCCCGGTCCCGAATATAGTTGGCCATGTACTAACGCCCCGTCCACGCACGCCGTTGTTGCCAAGCAAAAATGCCTCGCAGCAAGCAACATGCCCAGCGGCTAGCCCACCCTGCTGACACGAGACCGCCGCGTGTTCGCAACTGCGGCACGCCGTTAGCTACATGTTTGAAGGGGAAGCCTTTCGCTCACGAAATTCTGCAGCAAATATAGACTTTGGCTGACGTTGGGTTTTGTGCGTTTTGTCACCGACCCATGCTTTTGACGGCTCGGTTGCTGCGTTCCGACGCCCCCAAACGTGTGGCCGGAGAGGGCTACCGTAACCGTTCTCCCAAAACGGGAAATCGCCTTTTTCGGCACACCTATCGAGAACGGCTCTGCCGGATTTCCCGTTCACCACGCTTCGCGATCGAGTGGTTAACACAGGTTATTCCACACGGAGAATGCAGCGGCGCGAATGACGCTGTCGGCGACATCAAGCCCTATCGCGGCTGCAGACGGCGGCACGATCCCGGTCGGCGTCGAAATCGATAGCGTCAACCTCCCGCCCTACGTGACAGAAGCAGCCGCGCCGGAGTCAAACCCCACGACGTGATCTTCTGGCAGAACGCCGACCACAAGGTTGTGCGGCAAGAAGACTGGAAGCTGCAGGTGTCCGAAAAACCTGCGAAGACCTGACGCCTCATTCGCCCGCCAGCATGCAATCAACGGCGAAGCCAGCGTTTGGCTGCTGCGCGCGCGTTCGGACGCGTCCTGTCTCCGCGGCGCCATTCACTTCGCCAAACAAGCGTTTGAGGGACCTCCTCGCCTTCTCGGTATTTCACGACCCGGTGAGCCGCGAGAATAAGTCACGTCGATTGACCCGAGGTCCGGTGATGTGCGCCGCAACGTAGCGCCCATCGCGACACGTTCAGACCCGCAACATACTGCTCAGTTTGATCGACTGCATTTCGCTCGCAACGAAATCACGCGCTCACGAAACGCTCACGACGCGGCGTGCATCACATCGCGCATGAGCGCGCCACAGCGCCTAGACAAACCAAGGCGAAAGAGGCCCCTTTTTTCCAAACAAACAGCCGTTGGCATCGACCAACGGCAAAGGGGAGGACTCATGAAAGCCTACATCAGACGCACTGCGTCCGTGATCGCGCTTGCCTTTGTGGCAGGGTCGGGCGCGGCCTTCGCACAAGAAGCAACCGACGCACCTTCCGGGCCGGAAACGATCCAGGCGTCACAACCCGTCGACAACACGCCAACCGACAAGGTGACGATCACAGGCTCGCGCCTCGCCAGCGGCGCAGATGCTCCAACGCCGGTGACCGCCGTATCGACCGACGCGATCAACCAGATCGCACTCCCGAACATCGCCGACGCACTGGTCCAGCTGCCGGCCATGCGCACATCAGTTACATCAGCCAAAGGCGGCCAAGGCCTGACCATCGGATCGCAGCTCAACCTGCGTAACATCGGCTCGTTCCGCACCCTCGTGCTGGTCGATGGCAAGCGCTTTGTCTCGACCGCGCCATTCGGCGCCGGCCAGAGCATCGCGGTGAACATCGACGCGATCCCGCAAGGCCTTATCCGGCAGGTCGATACGGTCACCGGCGGCGCTTCGGCTGCCTATGGATCAGACGCTGTCGCAGGCGTTGTGAACTTCATTCTCGACCACGAGTTCGAAGGCATCAAGGCAGAAGTCATCTACGGCCAGACGCAGCGTCGTGACGGCGTCCGCTATGGCGGCGAGCTGGATTTCGGCGGCAAGTTTGACGATGGCCGCGGCCACATCCTCGCGAGCCTTGAATACAATCGCGACGAAGGCATCCAGAACGACGAGTACGGCTATAGCGGCGCGCGTGACTGGCAGAACTCTGCGCTCGGCCGCGAAGCCCGCGGCGCCGATCTCGCGATTGTCGATGGGGCGCTCTTCCCGATGCAGCCTCTGAACGGCCTCATCCTCGGGTGCCGTACCGCAACGACAGCGCTGAACTACACGAATTGCCCGGTCTTCGGCACCAGCTTCAACGATGCCGGCACCGCAACGCAGGCCTACAATTTCGGCACGCGCGCCACTCAGCCGACAGCCACCTCCCCCGGCTCCACTTTCGCCATTGGCGGCGATGGCTACAATCCGGGTCCACAATCGCTGCTGTCCACGCCGACCATCCGCAACTCGATGTTCGTGCGCGCCGATTACGACTTCACCGACAAGCTGAACGTCTATGTCGAGGCAAACTCCGCGCGCACCAAATCGCGCTCCGAAGCAGGCTCGGGCACATCGACCTTCGCCAATGCAAACCCGCTGGGCTTCACGCTCGCGCGCAACTACGCCTATCTGCCGGCCAACCTCGCCGCGCAGATGGATACATTCGGCCTCACCTCGATCAGCCTGCAGAAGTACTTCAACTTCAACGTCAAGCAGACGTTCGAGAGCCGCACCAACCGCATCGTCACGGGCGCGACCTATGACTTCGACGACAACTGGACGGGCGACATCTACTACACGTACGGCGAAACCAAGAGCCAGATGACGCTGAACGACTTCAGCGACACGATCGCCATGGCGAACTCACTGACCGCCGTTCGCGATCCTCTCACCGGCGTCGTCACCTGCGCCACGGGCGGACAATACTGCGTACCGTGGAACGTGTTCGGCCGCACGCCGCTCACGGACACGCAAAGCAAATACATCAACCCGCAAAACCAGTACTTCAACGAGAACACCCAGCAGGCCGTCGAAGCCACCGTCACCGGAACGGTATTCGAACTTCCCGCAGGCCCGTTGGATGTCGCGCTGGGCGGCGGCTATCGGAAGGAGACGCTGAATGAATCCACCGACGCGCTCGGTCTCGCCGCCAAGCGCAACGGCTTCAACGGCAATCCCGGCGGCCTCATCTACATCAACTCTCCGGCTATCCGCGGCGATCTCGAACTGTTCGAAGGCTTCGGCGAGGCGCAAGTGCCGCTGCTGGCCGACCTGCCCTTCATCCGCAAGCTCGATGCGAACTTCGCTGCGCGCTACACTGACTACTCCAGCTCGGGCGGCGTCACGACCTGGAAGGCCGGTCTGGTGTGGGAGCCGATCGAAGGCCTGCGCGTCCGCGCGGCGCAATCACGCGACATCCGTGCTGCAAACCTCGTCGAACTCTACAACCCGCAATCCACCGGCTTTGCCAACCTGCTTGATCCGCAGAAAGGCGGCCAGAGCGTTTCGTTCGTTCCGATCACATCCGGCAACCCGATGTTGAACCCGGAAGAAGCCGATACGACCACGGTTGGTTTCGTATGGAACCCGACCTTCTTCCCGCAGTTCACGGCATCGGTGGACTACTTCAACATCCAGATGGAAGGCGCGATCTCGACGGTCACCGCTCAACGCACCGTCGATCTCTGCCAGGCCAGCATCAACAACCCAACTACCTACTCAAGCTATGCAACGTTCTGCGGACGCATCACACGCGACTCTGGCGGCAACCTGCTCTCTGTGCGGACACCTTACAGCAACCTTGCGCAACTGGAGAACCGCGGCGTCGACGTGGAGCTCGGCTACAACGAAGACCTGCCGGTCTTCGGCATTGATGGCCGGTTCTCGCTGCGCGCGTTCATGACCTACGTCTATGAGAACAGCACAACCACACCGGGCATTCCGGCGATCGCGGTCGATATCGCTCCCAGCATTGGCCAACTCTCCGGCCTCATCACCGCAAGCTATATGTTCGACGATTGGACCATTGGCCTGCAACAGACCTTCATCGGTCACGGCACCTTCGATCCTTCGCTGTACACCTCCACCGGCCAACGTCGCCGCTATGTTGGCGATCAAGCGGAGAGCATGACCTGGACCGACCTCTCGGTGAAGAAGGCGTTCGGCAACTGGGAAGTCTTCGGCTCGATCCAGAACCTGTTCGACAAGGACCCGCCGCGTGTGCCGTTCACAGGCACGAGCTCCGGCTTCGGCACGAGCAACACCTACGACACGCAAGGCCGCCGCTTCATGATGGGCGCCCGCATCAGCATGTAGGCTTGGACTGATCCACTCAAAAAAGAAGCCCGTGACCATCCGGTCACGGGCTTTTCTTTTGCCGCTCACGATCAGCGCCGCCGCATTCGCCCGCGCAAAAATACCCCGGCCGCGAAAACGGCCGGGGTATATGCATGCTTCAGTGCGAGAGCGCCCTATTCCGAGCGGCTGCGGCCTCCGCGGCTGGTCAGAGCCATCAGGGTCGGCATCGCCGCCTTCAGCTCCGTAGCATCGATACCGCCGTCCTTGTTGACGTCGAACTCGGCGAACTTCGGCGCCAGCGCCTTGTAGACGCGGCCCTTGGTTTCGCTGAGCTGGATCTTGTCATCCAGATTGTCGTCGAGGCCGCCCATCACCTTGCCGGCGAGCATCTGCTTGGTGGCGTCGGCTTCGGCGCCGACCTTCTCGTCGGTCCACTGATAGAACATGGAGGAGTAGTGCATCTCCTCCCACGACTGGTCGCCCCACACGATCGTCTCTTTTGGATCAGGGTTGGCGCCATTGCGCACCGAGTTGTCGTACCACCAGGTCGACACGATCTTCGCGCCCGCGGGCACCAGGATCGGTTCGGCGAAGTCATACGTGCGCTGCCAGTTGAAGTCATAGCGCGGCAGGTTGATCAGCTGCGTACGCTTGCCGTCCTTCTCCACCATATCGACCTTAACGGCCTGGCCGCGCAGGTGCGAGTGCAGCAGCATCGAGAACAGTTTTGCTTCCTTCGGGAACTCCAGATAGCCAATCTCCTTTTGGAAGTCCTTGTTCGGCTCAAGCTCGATGAAGCCGTCGCTGATCACGGCGTGGCGCATGATGTAGGTCGGTGTCTTGCCTTCAGGATAGAAGTACATGCCCATCTTCGACGCATCGACGCTCTCCTTGCCGAACGGCGTGTAGTGCATCTGGAAGCCCATATTGCCGCCGGCGGGCAGCGGAACACCCCAGCCATCGGGCACTTCCCACGCTCCGCCACCCACGGCGAATTCGCCATAGGAATTCTCCCACTGCGAAGCACTTGCCGGACCATCGAGCGGTTTGCCCGGTATGTAGCCCGCGAGGATGTGGTGCACGCCGCGACGCTCACCCGGCAGGATGCTGGATGATTTCACCCAGCGCGTTTCCGTCGTCGTGTTCGGCGTCGTCGGATACTGATAGTCGACCACACCCGAAGCGGGGATGGTGTAGGACGGGATTGTCAGCACCAGATCCGGCGCCTTGCCGCCCGGCCATTCCGGCGCGACCGAAGCCGAGATCGCCAGCGGATCGGGACCACCTGTGCGCGGTGCGCCCGCTTCGATCCAGTGCACCAGCATCTTCACCTGATCGTTTGACAGCGACGCATCATGCTTGAACTTGCCGACCGTCGGATCGGGATGCCAGGGCGGCATCGTGTCGGTGCGGATGGCTTCGCGCATCATCGGCGCCCAGCCCTTTACAGTCGCATAGTCCTTCATCGCGAACGGACCAACGCCGCCTTCCTGGTGGCAGACGACGCACTTCTCGGCCAGCACGGGCGCGACATCTTTCTCGTACGAGATCTTGGCGTGCTCAGCCCGCATCCCACGCTCCGGGAACACGATCGCCGTGCCCGAGCCCGCAACCTTCGCGACCGAAATCGCCTTGCCCGCCTTCAGATCGGCGAGCGCCTTGCCCGCGCCTTCGACGGCGCCGTGATAAAGAACCTTCAGCGTGCGCGGCTGAAGCACGAAGGCCTCGCCCGCATACGTCACGCCCAACTGCTCGCCCGCCAGCTGCAGCTCATCGTGCAGCACCGGGATCGTATAGCCCTGCGCCTTCGCCTCGCCTGCGATCGACGCGCGCGTGACGCCCAGCGTCGAGTTCAGCATCATGAACTCGGACTTGGGATACTTCACCTTCAGCGCCTCAAGCGCCTTGCCCGCCTTGCGCGAACCCGCATCCGCATTCACCTGCGAGACGACAACCACCGCATCGACATCGATCAGGCGGCGCAGGCTGCGCGCGAGCCCCGTATGATCCACCAGCCGGAAATCATCCGCCGCGCTTGCGACCGTCACCGTGTCGCCAACCCGATAGGCAAGCGCCGACCCGCCGATGGCAATGGCGATCGCCACGACAGCCACGCCGCCAAGAACACGCATCCGCATAGGCACTCCTCCCAAGTTTCTTGGGCGCACCCTGCCTGAGGTCTCTCCAGCCTCAAGCCACGTCACCGCGAGAGATGCCCTCCGTTTCCTGACGAAATTCGTGAGCCTGGCGCAGCCGCGCGTGAGGCGCGGATCGTCATCCTGTAAAAATCCATTTGAACGCTACGGCAGACCGCGAAGGAGCCGCCCGGAAACGCCGCTGAAATTAAGGACTCTGGCCGGCGACAGGGTCGCACCCTTCCAGCGTAACGAAAAACCCGGCAGATTCCCGCGTCTGGCGTTTGACAGGCAGGGTCCACACCGTCTATATGCCCGCTCCCGCCCGCAGGCTCGGCTTGTGGGTGGTCAGCTATTTTGGCCGCAAGGCCTCTGAAAACACAAGAGAATTCCGATGTTCGCGGTCATCAAGACGGGCGGTAAGCAGTACAAGGTCGCCGCCGACCAGGAAATCACCGTTGAGAAGCTTGAAGGCGAAGCCGGCGACAAGCTGGTCTTCGGCGAAGTGCTGATGATTGGCGAAGGCGACAACGTGAACGTTGGCGCTCCCCTCATTGCTGGCGCCCAGGTCGTGGGTGAAGTGGTCGAGCAGACCCGCGCCGCGAAGGTCATCTCCTACAAGAAAAAGCCGCGTAACACCTACCGTCGCAAGCTCGGCCACCGCCAGCACCAGACGGTGGTCAAGATCACCTCGATCCTCGCCACGGGCGGCGCGAAGTAATTATCCGGCCGAAAGGCCGCCAAGTTGAACGAGCGGCCCCGGCCGCTGACCAAGGGAGGCCAGTTTGGCCCACAAAAAAGCAGGCGGCTCTACGCGTAACGGCCGCGATTCGAACTCCAAACGCCTCGGCGTCAAACGCTTCGGCGGCGAAGAAGTCCTCGCTGGCAACATCATCGTCCGTCAGCGCGGCACGCAGTACCACCCGGGCAAAAACGTCGGCCTCGGTCGCGATCACACGATCTTCGCCACGGAGTCGGGCCGCGTCGAATTCCGCGAAGCCAAAGGCAAGATGTTCATCTCGATCGTCCCAGCTTCGAAGCTCGCAGCCGAGTAGGCGGTCCAGGCGCACCCGGACCGCCCCTCGACGAGGGCAGCGGTCCGAACCTGACAAAGAGATCAGGGGAGGCGGATCGCCTCCCCTTTCTTTTTGCCCTCTCCCCTGATCGAGCCCGCGAAGGACGGGTCCAACCGACCGGCACAGCCGGGCGGCTCTGGGAAAAAGGGGACTGACATGCAGTTCAAGATACAGACGCAGAGATTGGCGCTGAGGCGCTATGAAGGAGCCGACGCTGCACGCGTCGCCTATCTCGCTGGCGACTATGACGTCGCCAGGATGTGCGGTCGTGTCCCCCACCCGTATCCGATCGCAGCCGCCTACTCGTTCTTCGACATGCTCGCACGCAGCGAAGCCAGCGGCGCCGAACACGCCTTCGCAGTCACCCTGCCGATCGACGGCGTCATCGGCGCCTGTGGCCTGTCGCGCATCGGCGAGGCCGGCAGCGAGACATGGGAACTCGGTTACTGGTACGGCATGCCGTACTGGGGCCTCGGCTATGCCTCCGAAGCTGCCCGCGCCCTGATGGAGTGGGGCCGCGACCAGCTGGGCGCCAAAGTGTTCGTCGCCGGCCACTTCGCGGACAACCCCGCCTCAGGCAACGTCTTGCGAAAGCTGGGTTTTGTGGAGACTGGCACGGAAGACCTGTTTGGTCTGGCGCGCCAGCGGACCTCCCCCGCGACGCGTTATGTGTGGCCGGAAGGCGCAACGCCGGTTACCTTGTCGGCGCATCCGAGCCACGCGCATTAGGTCATGACCGCCCTCGCCATTCATCCGCTGACGCCTGATCGCTGGGACGACTTCGTCGCTCTCTTCGAGACGGATTCGATCTGCAAGATGTGCTGGTGCGTTCACCATCGCCTGCCCGCCGCAATCCGCCGCGAAGCAACGTCGGCGTCGCGCAAGACAGCGATGGGCAAGATCGTGAAGAAGGGTCCCCCGCCCGGCCTTATCGCCTACAAGGGCGACGAGGCCGTTGGCTGGATCGCCATCGCGCCGCGCCCCGCGACGCCCGACTGGAACGAGGGCCGCAAGGCCTCCGCGGCCGAACTGCCCGAGCATGGCGAAGACGAAAGCGTCTGGGGCGCGAGCTGCTTCTTCATCCGCAAGGATGCACGCGGCGAAGACATGACGGCAAAGCTGCTCGATGCCGGCACGGACTACGCAAAATCCCAGGGCGCAAAGACGCTCGAAGCCTGCCCCATGGCGCATGACGAGAAGCGCTCGACCACCGGCATGTTCGTCGGCCCCAAGCGCGTTTTCGACCGCGCCGGCTTCAAAACCGTTGTAGAACGCAAGGCTGGCCGCCCGCTCATGCGACTTGAGCTGACCGCCTCCACGAAAAAGAAACCTGCCGCCGCCAAGAAGGCTGCGACGACAAAGGCGCGTGCGCCTAAAGGCCGAACGACATGAAATTCCTCGATCAGTGCAAAGTCTATGTGAAATCCGGCGGCGGCGGCGATGGCTGCGTCTCTTTCCGGCGTGAGAAGTTCATCCCGTTCGGCGGCCCTGATGGCGGTGACGGCGGACGCGGCGGCGACGTCATCATCGAAGCCGTCGAAGGCCTCAACACGCTGATCGATTACCGCTACCTGCAGCACTACAAGGCAGAGCGCGGCGTGCACGGCATGGGCGCCAACCGCACTGGCTCGGACGCACCGACGCTCGTGCTCAAGGTTCCGGTCGGCACGCAGGTGTTCGAGGAAGATCAGGAAACGCTGATTGCCGATCTCGACAAGCTCGGCGACCAGGTGCTGCTCGCCAAGGGCGGCTCGGGCGGCTGGGGCAACACCAAGTTCAAGTCATCGACCAACCAGGCGCCGCGCCGCTTCAACCCCGGCCATGATGGCGAAGAGCGCTGGATCTGGCTGCGTCTGAAACTGATCGCCGACGCTGGCCTGCTCGGCATGCCGAACGCCGGCAAATCTACGTTCCTCGCCGCCGTCAGCGCCGCGAAGCCGAAGATCGCAGACTATCCCTTCACCACGCTCGTCCCCAACCTCGGCGTCGTCTCGCTCGGCATCGGCGCGTCCTTCGTGCTCGCGGATATTCCGGGCCTCATCGAAGGCGCCGCTGAAGGCGCAGGCGTCGGCACGCGCTTCCTCGGTCACGTGGAGCGTTGCTCCGTCCTGCTCCACCTCGTCGACGGCACGCAGGAAGATGTGGGCGAAGCCTACCGTATCATCCGCGCCGAGCTGAAAGCCTATGGCGGCGGCCTTGCCGACAAGCCCGAGATCGTCGCGCTCAACAAGATCGACGCGATGACCAAGGAAGAGATCAGCGAGAAAGCAGCGCAGCTGAAGAAGGCCTGCAAGCAGACCCCGCTGCGAATCTCCGGCGCCTCACAGAAGGGCGTGCCCGAGACCGTGCAGAAACTCTTCCAGATCGTCTCCGACGACCGCCGCGCCCAGCGCGAAGCCCAGATCGAAGCCGAGAAGACACCCGAACAAAAAGAAGAAGGCTGGCAGCCGTGATGATTACTTCGGCGCGAAACGCAGCGGCGTTCTGCGCCGCGCTTATGATGGCTGCCTGCGCACAAGCGCCAGAGGCGAACCAGCAATCAGCCTCAGCGGCGGAAGAACCGATCGTCATCCCGGATGATCAGGCGTGCGAGGCCAGACCTGCTATCTTCGTGAACCCCGCTGTCGCGCGCCAGGGCGCCACGATGGATCTCATTGTGCAGGAACCCGTCGGCGCTTTCGGTCCGCGCGAGATCTTCCCGCAGCTTATCACCGGCTGGACCGCCAGCCCTGCCGGCCTCGTGACCATCGCGAAGGATGGCGGCTCGCTCACGATCGCTGAGACCGCCAAGCCCGGCGTCGATGTCACGCTCGCCATGAAATACTGCGACCGCCCCGTCAGCCGCACGATCCGCATCGTCGACAAGGACGAACCCGTCATCACCGGCCGCTGGGGTCAGGAAAGCATCACCTGCACCGGCGAAACGCCGCAGGAGCCGATCCGCGAGCTCATCTTCAAGGACACCGGCGATTTCTCGATCACTTACGCGCCTTTCGAATCCTACACCGACTTCTGGGGCAAGACCGACGTAGACATTGCGGGCGGCACGCTCGCCCTCAAGGTCGAGGGCGGCAACCGCGTTCCCACCGGCGGCAAATTCTCGGGCACAATGAGCCTGACGCAAGACGACAAGCTCGTGCTCGATGGCTTCTTCCTCTCCCGTCCGGAACAATCCGGCGGCTCATGTCGCTATGTATTCGGCAAATGACCTCTCCCCTCGTCACCGCACGCCGCATCGTCATCAAGGTGGGCTCGTCGCTCCTGATCGATCAGGAAACCGGCCAGCCGCACGCGGCGCGTTTCGCTGCCCTCGCCGCAGACGCAGCCAAGCTGCGTAGCGAAGGCAAGTCGATCGTCCTCGTCTCCTCCGGCGCGGTCGCCCTCGGCCGCCGCGCACTCGGTCTCAAGACCGGCAAGCTGCGCCTCGAAGAGAAGCAGGCGGCCGCTGCAACCGGCCAGCCCAAACTCATGCGCGCGTGGGATGACGCCCTCGCGAAACACAACGCCCCCGTCGCCCAGGCCCTGCTCACCTTCGACGACACCGAGCGCCGCCGCCGCTGGCTCAACGCCCGCTCGACCATGGAAACCTTGCTCGAGCGCGGCGCCATCCCGATCGTCAACGAGAACGACACCGTCGCCACCGAAGAGATCCGCTATGGCGACAACGACCGCCTCGCCGCCCGCGTCGCCCAGATGCTCGGCGCGGACGTTCTCATCCTGCTCTCCGACATCGACGGCCTCTACGACGCCGACCCGCGCTCCAACCCGACCGCACAGCACATCCCCGAAGTCCGCAAGCTGACGCCCGACATCGTCGCGATGGCTGGCGGCGTGAACGCCTCCGCAGGCGTCGGCTCCGGCGGCATGGCCACCAAGATCGACGCCGCCCGCATCGCGCTCACAGCCGGTTGCTCCACCCTCATCACACTCGGCACAAACACAACGGATGACGCAGGCCCCATCGCCTCGCACCTTGCCGGCACGCGCGGCACCTGGTTCCTCACCGACGTCTCGCCCGAGACCGCCCGCAAGCAATGGCTCGCCGGCGCGCTCCGCCCCACCGGCTCCGTTCACATAGACGCCGGCGCCGCTCGCGCCCTCAAGTCCGGAAAATCTCTGCTTGCTGCGGGCGTAACGGCGATTGCCGGCCGCTTCGAGCGCGGCGACGCGGTCAACGTCATCGACCTCGATGGCGCCACCATCGCGCGCGGCGTGTCAGCTTATTCCTCGGAAGACGCATCCAAGCTCATCGGCCGCAAGTCGGACGAATTCGAAGCCATCCTCGGCTTCCGCGGCCGCCCAGCCCTCATCCACGTCGACGACATGGTCCTGGTCTGACCTCAGGCTAGCTAGAGAACCAGATCGCCATACTGCTTCGACCTGCGCAGCCATCCGGCCGCATAGCCGCACACCGGCACGACGCGCCAGTTGTTCTTCCGCGCCTCTTCCGCCACCTGGGTCATCAGCCGCCCCGCCGCGCCCGTGCCGCGCAACTCCGGCGGCGCTTCCACGTACATGATCGTCAGCACACCATCCTGCTTGCGATATCGCGCAAACGAGGTGTGACCGTTCTCATCCAGCTCATATTGGCTGGCGCTGGTATTATCGCGAAGCTCGCTCATCGAAAAACTCCTGCCCCGTCCCGCATCTTATGCGGAACGGGGCCAAGATCGAGTCGTTCCCTACGCCGCGTGCTCAACAGTCTTCACGCCATACCGCTCTGCAGGCGCATTGCGCGACAGGTTCGGCAACAGCTTCAGCCTCGCCGCTTCATAAGCCTGCCAGTCGGCAATCTCCGGCAGAGACGGTATCGTCACCACCTCGCCCGCGTCGAAACCGGCCAGCGCCGCGTCCACCAGGTCGTGCACATCCATCAGGCGCGACGGATCAATCGCTGCAATATCGATCCCCGCCCGCTCCCAGATCTCCGTCCGCGTAGCCCCCGGCAGCACAGCCTGCACGCGCAGCCCACGTGCCCCAGCCTCATTCTGCAGGGCCCGGCTGAAGCTGAGCACAAACGCCTTGGAGCCCGCATAGGCCGCGCCGCTCATCTCATGGGCCACGCCCAGCACAGACGACAGGTTGATGATCGCCCCGCCCCCGCGCTTCACGAACGCATTCGCCGCAACGATCCCCAGCCGCGCCGCAGACGTCACATTGAGATCGATCAGCTTCTGAAAATCATCCGGCGTCGAGCCAATGATCGGCTTCGACACAGCCATACCCGCATTGTTCACCAGCACGCCAATGTGCGGATCACCCGCGATCAACTGCTCGATCCGCTCCAGCTGCGAACGATCCGTCAGGTCCGCCGCCTCGATGGCGACGTTCACGCCATGCTGTTCCCACAACCTGCCCGCGAGGGTTTCCAGACGCTGGAAATCCCGCGCCACGAGGATGAGATTATGCCCGCGCTTCGCAAGCCGGTCCGCGTAAACCGCGCCGATCCCGGTCGATGCGCCAGTGATCAAGACAGTATCTTTTATCAGGACGGTGTCTTTGGTGCTCATGACGAAAACCCCTTTGGGCAAGATTGATGCGCTGAAATCTGTCCGGCCAACTGCCGTTGTTCAAAAGATCGGGCTTCGACTTGCATAATGCAAGTTACCCCGCCATATCCCTCCTCATGAGAAGGAAGAGTTTTGCTGAAGACCGCTGCCCCGTCGCCCGCACGCTCGATCGTGTCGGCGACCCGTGGAGCATGCTCATCCTGCGCGATGCCGGCTTCGGCTCCACCCGCTTTGATCAGTTCGAGACAAGCCTCGGTATCGCGCCCAACATGCTCGCGCGCCGCCTCGAAACCCTCGTCGAGGCTGGCATGCTCGAACGCCGCCTCTACTCGGAAAAGCCCGAACGCTACGAATACCTGCTCACGGATCGAGGCCGCGACTTCCAGCCCGTTCTCAAAGCCCTCAAGGCCTTCGGCGAACGCCACTACCCCAAACGCCGCGCGAAGCTATAACCGCGCCATGAACGCCACGCCGCCCTTCGCAAAGGACTTCATCGTCCGCCCGCTGAACCTCGCGGTCGATGGCCCGGCCCTGCACGCCATCTATGGCGACGAGGAAAGCTGCCGCTATCTCACCCGCCCGGCGCACGCCACGGTCGAAGATACCGTCGCCATGATCCGGGAGTGGGAAAACCGCGAAGACATGAACTGGGTGCTGGCAGACCACGCCGATGGCCCGGCCCTGGGTCGCGTCTCGGTCTATGCCTCGGCCAAACCCAATGTCTGGGAAGCCGCCTGCATGATCGCCCCAGCCGGCCGCGGCCG